>ERZ772766.524-NODE-524-length-22369-cov-8.006991_pt1 | contig 22369 bp, 12 predicted proteins | sample MGYA00511379_ERZ772766 | MGnify/ENA primary metagenome ERZ772766 (study PRJEB29015, sample SAMEA2737895) | human oral metagenome | biome: human oral; feature: human-associated habitat; material: dental | place: China | collected 2116 ...
CTTTCTCCCATCCTTCTGGGGGTAGAGGTCAGAAGGATGGGAGAAAGGTACGTTCGTGTGACGAACTTCCGTTGACGTTGGGGCCCGCCCCGTCTCAGGCCCGCCCCGCGCCCCGTCTCAGGCCCGCTGCCGTGCGCCGGCCCCCTGTGCGCCCCGTGCGCCCCGTGCGCCTGCCTCCCGCCCATCGGCCTCCCGAGCGCCGACCGAGGCGACGAGGTCGCCGGCCCACTCGGCGGCCAGGTTGCGAACCTCCGCCCTCGTCAGGGGACGGCGCGAGAGCTCGGCGGGCGCGTTCAGGGAGACCACGAAGTCGATCTCGGCCTGCGCGAGCGTCAGCACCCGTGCCCGCTCGGACTCGGGGTCGGCCGCGCAGTCGGCGGGACTGAAGGCCTCAATGATCCGGTCCTTGGCCCGGCCGAGCTGGGAGAGGAAGGACTCGCCGACGTCCTCGAACCCGGCCCCGTCCACCGGCAGGTGGTCGTTGCCCTGGCCCGGCGTGGTCGACAGCTCGCCGCCCAGGACGTCGCCGACAGTTCTCGGGCTGTCCACCTTGAAGTCGTAGGGCGCCTGGAGGGACCCGGGGCCGGCGGCGTTGCGCTCAAGAGGGCCGGCCACCCGTCTGGTCCACCAGTCGGTGCCGCCGGTGCGCACCGTGCTCAGCGTGGCCTGCGCCTCCGTCAGGATCCGTCGGACCTGGACGGCCGCCGTCGGGGAGTCGCACTTGTGGCGCATTGCGTAGTGGTCGGCGAGGGCCTCGAGGGGGACGGCGGTGCAGCGGCGGTCGGTGAGCTTGTTGACCAGCAGCGCGACCACCTCCTTGGCCTCCACGGGCAGGTCGCCGGGAACCCGCTTGGCATCCATCCGGGTGGGGTCCCCGGCCCTGCCCGCCAGGTGGCGGTACATGGAGGTCGTCTCTCTCTCAACGGTCCTGCGGTAGTACCCGGCGAGGTTGGTCACCAGCGGCAGTGGCGCCCGGCCGCGCCTGTTGAGCTTGGCGATGACCCCCGGCGTCGTGACAACGGCGCCGGTGGCCTCATCGCGCGACACCAGGCCGAAGACCACGTTCCAGGCGAAGTCGGCGCAGGCCGGGCACGCCGCGCAGACCCCGGTCCCGAGGGCCCCGGCGCCCCCCGGGCCCGACGACGGCCGGGAGAAGGGGCTCGCCCCGCAGGCCCCGCCGTGGCGCCGGAAGCTGTGGAGCTGGCGCGTGATCTTGCTGCGGTAGGCGAAGTCGAGGAGGATGCGGACCCGGTCGTAGAACTCGTCCTCGTCGACGTACTCGACCCGCTCGAAGGAGGAGGCGACCCGCGCCTCCCGCCCCGACCAGACCATGCCCGCCGCGCCCCGGGTGCTCCGGGCGGCGATGTACACGGTCTGGGGCGTGGCAGCCGGACCGGGAGCCGCGCCCCGCGCGCCCTCGGCGCCCTCGAGGTGCGGCGGGACCGTCAGCATGTACTGGGATGCGAGTACCTCGGCCTCGGTGTAGGAGCTGCGCTTGCCCATGGTGGACTCCTTCGGCGGCGGCCCGGGCCGGGTGCCCGGACCTGTCGAGGGACAAGCGCGGTGTTTATTCGTCAGCCGGCCTGAGCCGAGCAGGTGCGGCGCTCCTCGCACGCCACGACGGCGATCCCGCCTGCGCGCACGCTCGCTCGGTACGTCCCGGCGGGCCGACCGAGCAGGGGCGCGGCCAGGACCTGCTCGACGGTCCGCTGCAGCCGGCGGGCGCCGTCGGGCCTGCTGACGGCCTCGTCGAGCAGCAGCTCGCGCGCCCGGTCCCCGACCTCCAGCTCGTAGCCGGCCGCCGCCGCGACCCGGGACAGGTCCGCCAGGACGGCGTCGAGGACCCCGGCCATGCGGGGCCGGGTGAGGTTGTTCATGAGAACGACGGCGTCGAGGCGGTTGAAGACCTCGGGCGGCAGGAGGCGCCGGATCTCGGTCTCGGCGGCGCGGCGGCGGTCCTCGTCGTCGCCGAAGCCGGTGGCCGAGCGGGTCAGGGCGCGGGCCCCGGTGTTGGCGGTGAGGACGACGTGGAGCCCGGAGGCGTCCACGGTCCGCCCCGAGTAGTCGGTCAGCGTGCCGTTGCCGAGGATCTCCAGCAGGAGCGCGTCGCGCAGGACGGGCGCGGCCTTGTCCACCTCGTCGAGCAGGAGGACGGCGCGCGGGCTGCGGCGGATCCGGGTGGTCAGCCAGTCGTCGCGGTCCTCCGAGCCGACGTAGCCGGGTGGCGAGCCGAGCAGCGCGGCCCCGAGGTGGTCGGAGGTCAGGGACCCCATGTCCACCCGGATGAGCGGCTCGGCGCCCTCGCCGACCCGCTCGGCCAGGGTGCGCGCCAGCAGCGTCTTGCCGGTCCCGGTGCCTCCCGCCAGCAGCAGGGCGGAGCGGGGGCGGTCGGCGACCAGGCGCAGCCCGCAGGCCCCCAGGGCGACCTGGGTGGCGACCGTGCGGCACGCCTCCTCCTGGCCCAGCACCCTGGAGGACAGCGACTCGAAGAGGGCCTCGACGTCGAGCCCGACGACGGCCTCCCGTCCGGGGCCCCCGCGCCTGGAGGCTCCGCGCCCGGTGTCCTCGGCCGCCTCCGCAGCCTCGGGGGGAAGGATGCGCCGGCGCCCCAGCAGCGCCCCCCGGCACGCCCACAGGTCCAGCAGGCTCTCCCCGAGGGCCGGCTGGGAGGGGTCCCTCTTGCCCGGGACGGCCGCGGCGGCGGCGCCAATGGTCGGCTCGGGGATGGAGACCCCGTGGTACTGCTGCAGGCGCTCGGCCGCTGCGCGCAGGTAGTCCACGATCTCCTTCGACCCGGGCGCGGGGCGCGCGTCCACAACGGCGGTCCCTGGGAGGAGGGCGCTGCACGGGCCCAGGTCGTCGAGCTCGTCCCAGCCCTCGCTGGTGACCACGATGAGCGCCGGGACGCCGAGGTCGCGGGCGACCGCCCGGGCCGTGTGCGGGATGCCCGACTCGACGGGGTCGGGTCCGTCATCCATCGCCACGAGGACGTGCCTCCGGTCGGCGGGCGAGAGGGGGGCGCTCTGGGCGCACCTTCGCAGGTCGGACAGGTCGTGGCAGCGGTGCAGTGCGCACGGCCGGGCGGCGCGCGGCGCGACGTCCGTCAGGGCGGCCTCCAGGCGGTCGACGAGGTCGGCGGGCGTCAGGTGCTCCGGGGCGATGAGCAGGACGTCCTGCGGGCTGCGGGCGCCGAGGCGGGTGAGCGCGTCGAGCAGCCATCCGCTCAGAGAGCGCTGGTCGGCCGCCGGCGGTGCGGGCGGGGTGCGGTCCTGCGCGAGGACGAGCGGTTGTGTTTTCACACCGCGTATGACGGACACGGGTGCGCATCGATCCGCAGCCCGCAGCAATCAACGCGATGTGGCGTGGAGCTCCCTGATGCATCTCGGCCGCCGGACGTCCCGCCCGCCGAGATCGGTCGAGTTCCGCACCGAGATCGGTCGAGTTCCGCACCGAGATCGGTTCGGAGCGTCCGGTGGGTGGTGTGGCGGTTGTGGGCTGTGGGAGCTGTGCCGGGGTGGGGGCGGTCTCCTCCGGTCCTCCCCGGTGTTGCACATGGGAGGGCGGGGCCTTCGCGGGGCGAGGGAGGGTTTTTGGCGGAATCATGCGTTTTCCCGTCGATTGACGTGCTCGGTTGCCGGGCTCCCATGTGCGTTGAGGGGGGACTGCGCACATGGGAGCCGGGTCCTGGCTGCCGCTGAAACCGCTTTTCCGCATGATTCCTGGGTTTTCGCTGACGCGGACCGTGCGCGAATGTGCAACATCCATCGTTCCGGCACTCGCGGGGCCCGGCAGAGCCGCTCTGCGGCGGTGCGCCACGGCTCGCGCGTCCATCTTGGCGGCAGAGAGTGCCTCCTGACGTCGTTGGGCCGGAACCGAACCGATCTCGGCGCGGAACTCGACCGATCTCGGCGAAGGGGGTGCGGGACCGCGCGGGCGCCCGGGGCGGTTGCGCCCGGGGCGCCCGGGCAGCGTGTCCGTCAACAGGTTCATCGGGACTCGTCGTGAGGAGACGTGAGGAGAAAGGAATGCGCCCGCTGCCCCGCCGGCTCGGTCGTCAGCACCGACGGCCCCGGTCCCGGCGGCGGCGTGGTCCGAGCGTCGCGTGTTCCGCGTCGCCTTTCAGGCATCAGCCCGAGAAGCCGTCTATCCGAGGAGTCCAGGTGGGAGTCGTCAGCCAGTTTCCGAAGAGCGGGTCGGGTCGCTCCGGCGGCTCGGAGAAGGGGCCGGGACTTCTCCGAACGGCCCCGAGAGCGAGTAGGGGCAGGGTCCTGAGGGTTGTGGCGTCCTCGTCGGCCGGTCTGTTCATCCCCTTCGTCCTCGGGGTGCTTCTGACCGTCGACCGTGCCGCGTCCGCCCGCACGTGCGTGGCCAGCCGGCGGTACTCGGCCCTCATGTCCCACCTCGCGCCGGGGGGCGGTGGACGGGGAGCGACCAGGGCGGTGATGCGCGTTGGCGCGTCCGTTCTCCAAGCGGTCGCCCCGCTGGTCATTGCGCTTGTCGTCTTCGTCGTGCTCTGCTGGCTGCTCCAGCTGCCCGTGCTGACCTATATCGGCCTCAAGAAGGGACCTCTGGATCTCGATAGCGCACTGGGCTTTCACATGCTCATCGTGTTCGCGACGCCGATGTCCCTCGTCCTGGTCCTTCAGCACGCGGGCCTCATCTCCCAGCTCCAGGGCTGCGAGCTCCCCGCCCTGAGGACGTCGTGGATACCCTGGGCCCCGGCCGAGTGGTTCCGCACCGGCATGTCGTGGCTTCTCTTCGCCGTCTCCACCTTCGTCCTGACGGTCATTGCAAGTGTGCTTCCGGGCCGGGGCCCGCTGCTGCTGAAGGAGGAGGACCTCGATTGACCGCCGTCGGCCCGAACCCGGATGCGAGGCCCGAGACCCTGGCGAGGCCCGGGGCCGCGGGGCGCTCGCGGAGGCGCCCCGGGTCCCGCGGACCGCACCGGGAGGTGCCTGCGAGCCGGGCGAGCCCCCGGGCGGGGAGGCGACCGGGCCGCGGCGCGGGCTGTGGGGCCCCGACGCGATGCCATACCATGGCACTCAGATCGTCGGAGCGCCCGGAGGCAGGTGTGGTCAGCGCGGAGGAGCCCCTCAGGAGCGGCTGGGAGCGGGTGCGCGCGCATGATCCCGAGCTCGTCGACAGGTGGACGCAGCGGCCGGGCCGCCGCGGCTACCCGGCGCGCGGCGAGGGCGTGCCGGCTGCGGTGCTCCGCAAGCAGCTGCTTCCTCTGTTTCTTGCGGGGGAGTTCCCGGACACCTCCGCACTGCTCAACAAGTCCGGTTACCGCAGTCTCAACCACGACGAGGCCAGGAGGCTGGAGGAAGGGATCGCCGGTGGCGCACCCAGGATTATCGCCGCGCTGCGCCTGGTCGAGGCCCTGGACGAGGCCGCCGGCAGGAACTGGCTGTGGAGGGAGTGCTTCTCGGACCGGTCCAGGCAGTGGCGGAACCGGAAGTTCGTCGAAAAGGCGAGGAAGGGGCTTGCCGCCGGGCAGCCCCTTCCCTCAACCCGCGAGGAGGCCGACGCCCTCCTGGAGGCGATCCTGGAACGGGAGAGCGTGCGGCCCACCTTCGACATGGCTTGTCGTCTGCTCGACGATCCGGAGCTCTCCGCGGACCTCACCGACCGCCTGAACCGGTCCTGGCGTCCCGCCTGCGAGGGCGTCGCCGGGCCCCGGGCGGGTGCCGCCCGCGCGCTGGGCCGTCAGGTGCGCGAGCTCGTGCACCTTCCCTTCCAGGCCGTGGACGCGGCCGGCCGGGAGGTGGATCTGCCCGGGATAGCCGAGCGGTGGCGGGCCATGCGGGCGCGGGCCGGCGGGGCGGACGAGCCGGCGGACAGGCTCCTGCGGGACCGGGTGGGCGCACTCGGGCTCACCCGGGACGCGGAGGTCTCGTCAATAAGCGCGCCGGTGCGCCTGCGCGGGAAGGGCGCGGGCCGCGCTCCCCTGGACTGGAGCTTCGAGGAGCGGGTCGCCTCCGTCCTGAGGAGGCTCCCCGAGGACTACCGCACCGCCGACCTGCCCGCCGACCTGCGCGGCGAGGCCGCCAGGTGCGCCCACTGGACGGGCCTGGACCGCCCCGGTGACCGGCTGGCTCTGCTCCTGGCGGCCGTCGTCGTCGAGGAGGCGCAGAGGCTGGGCTGGCGGCGACGCGGGGCGATCGACCGGCCGGAGCGGCGCACCCTCGTCGACTGGCTGATCGCCGCCCACGGCCGGGTCGAGCGGATGGTCGCGACGGCGTCGTCGGAGTCCGTGCTCTACGATGCCCGGTGGAGGGGCCGGGCGGCGGGCGTGGACGGCCTGGTCGACCTGCGCGGGCAGCCGGACGCCGGCTACCGGGTGGAGACGCGGCTCCTGGGCGAGACCGGCCGCACCGCCTGGCGCAGGCTGCACCGGCGCGAGTACGTCGGCGATCCGGGCGGGCAGGACCTGACGAGCCTCTCCCGCGACCTCGCTCGCTGGATGCGCGACGCCGCCCGCTTCCTCGTGGAGCGCCAGGGGCGGGACGACGAGCAGGCCGGCGAGTCCGCCATGGCCGATGACGCCCGGAACGCGCTCATGCGGGGCCTGTTCTCGCCCGCGGAGCAGCGCAGCGGCCTGGGCCGGCAGGCCCTCGGCACCTACCTGAAGGCCTTCTGGCGCTGCCGCGACGCCGATGAGCCGGCGGACGAGGACCGCAAGGCGCTGGCCGCCGCGCGCAGGGGGATCGGGGAGATGCTCCGGCGCTGGCGCCGCGAGGGCGTGATGGAGGCGGCCGGTGCGGAGCTGACGGTGGGCGCCGTCGTCGCCGTGCTCGAGAGCACCGGGGACGCCGACGACGCCGGAGCCGCGGGCGGTGCCGGAGCCGCGGGCGGCGCGGGGGAGGGAGACGAGCAATGAGCCCTGAGCCGGAGCATCGCGGGGGGCCGGAGCGCCGCGGGCCCGAGCCCCCTTACGAGCTGGACGTCGTCCGCCTCCGCCTGGCCGACGACTGCCTGATCATCGCTCCCGGCGGGCGCGGGCCCGACGAGGGCCGTGCGGACGGCGGGGGCGGTGAGGGTAGCGGGGACCTGGTGCGGCCCGCCCTGCCCGTGGACGGCGGCGAGCTCGTCTGCGACCCGGGGATCGCGGACCCGGCCGCTGCGGGCTGCATGAGCGCCCGCGTCCTGGCCGCGGACGTCCCCGAGTGGGTCGACCTGGTCTACGGGCCCGAGGTCGCCCGCGCCGCCCGCGAGTTGCTGGCCGGGGAGGCCGGGGGCGCTGGCGGCCCGGCGCGCACTGTGCGCACCACCTGGTTCACCCGCCCGTCCCCGACCGCCTGGATCCTCCTGCGCATCGCCCAGGGGCTGTGGATGCGCCGCTACTGGCCGACCCCCGCCGCCCGGCCCGTGCCCGCGCCCGACCCCTTCCTCCTGGACCTGGAGCTGGGCGCCCTCATGCAGGCCGAGTCGGTGCCCGTCTGCTTCGGCACCGATGTCATGGAGCTGCTGGTCTACGGCCCCCACCGGGGGCGGATCCGCGGGGCCGCCGAACGGCTGCGCGACCGCAGCGCACCGGACGTCCTCGCGCGCAGGCTGCATATTCTGCTGCGGCGCGCGCTGGCCTGGCTGATCGCACAGATCGACGACGACGGCGAGGGCGACGGTGTCGGGGCCGGTAGCGGGGTCGGGGCCGACGACGTCGAGGCGCTGTGGGCCCTGTACGACGACCTCGGCGGGCTGCCCCGTCCCGTGAGCGAGTCCTACTACGCCTCGACGGCGCGGGGCCCCGCCCGGGACTGGGGCCCGCCGCGCACCGCTGCCGGGCCCGAGGACGAGTGGGGCGACAGGGCGCCCGTGCGCCACGGCGTCGACACCCTGGACTGGTCGCAGAACCTGCACGGGCTCCTCGACACCGGTGACGGCGCCGTGCGGTGGTTCGTGGCTCCCGCCGACGACGGCCTGCTCAGGCTCGAGGTCTCCGCGCCCCTGGCCGAGCGGCTCGTGCGCGACGCCGATGGGGCCAGGGCCCTGGCCCGCGTCCCGATTCCCGCCGGGCTGCCCGTGCTGGTCGAGCTCGCGCCCGACGGGACCGGGACGCGTCTGACGGGGTGGGCCGCCGTCTCGGCCGATGAGGCGCAGGCCGTGGACACCGTTGACGTGGTGAGCGCGCCGGGCGGGCGCGGGCCGCTGCGCGGGGCGGCGCGCGAGCGGATGCGGGCGGTGCAGCGCGAGGCGACGGCGTGGGCGCGCCGTCGGGCGGTGGCCGTGCGGCGGCAGGGGGGCGCGGATCCCGAGGGGGCGCCGTGGGATCGCCTGGTCCCCAGGCGGATCCCGTCCGGCCTGGACCTGAGCATGCCCTGGGCGGCCGAGGTCGCGGCCGTCGCCGGCACGACTCTGCGGCTGTAGGCGCCCGTGGCCGTCAGTCGGGGTGCTGGCTGTGTGACTGCCGTATGCCGTGTGACTGCCGTATGCCGGCCGCATTGGCGCGGCGGAGTGGGGAGGCGTGCTGCGGCCGGCCGCGGAGCGCCTGATGGGGCTCAGCGTCGGGTGCGCCGGCACCCGCCTTGAGGGGCCGGGCGGGACGGGCGCTGGGACTGAGTGGGCCCGGCGCCCGGGCGCCGGGACTGGGAGGGCGCGGACCGGGACGGGCACCGAGACCGTGAGCAGGCGCAGCGTCCGGGCACCCGCCTGGCGCGCCGGAACGTGAACGTACCTTCCCAACGTCAACGTACCTTTCTCCCATCCTTCTGACCTCTACCCCCAGAAGGATGGGAGAAAGGTACGTTCGTGTGACGAAGTTCCGTTGACGTTGGGGCCCGCCGCCCGCCCGGCCCGCCCTGCGCCCCCGGAATCGAGCGTCGAGATTGCTCGATAAGAGGCTTTTCATGACTCTCTTGATGGATCGCAGCAGTGTCGATAGGTCGTCTCTATCGTTTGAGGGTGGTGGCCGCGAGTATCTTGCGGCCCTCCGGAGGGGGCGGGGAGGAAAGGCGCTGGACTTTTGCGCGTCCAGCATTTCCTCTTCTATGGGTGCGGGCGGAGGCGTGGCGCTTTTCAGTCGCGCTGGCAGAGCCCTCCCTTGGCCTGCGTGTGATCGCCGGTCGGGGATTGAGGAGGAAGGAGGACCGTGTGCGCCACCTAATTTGGATGATGTCCGGTCCGTTCTTGTCGTCGGGTGAGTGGGGTGACTGACTCCCCGATTCCGGCGCGGCGGTTGCGGGTCGGCGCCCGGATGCTTCGCCCCGAGCCGGCGCCCTGTGAGGCGGGTGCGGATCGGCGTTACCCTTGACGGGACTGCGGAGCGGAGGGAACGTGCTGGTACTGGCTGAGGAGCCCCGGATCGATCTCATTGTCAGGATCACGGGAGCACGTGGCGGCGACGGGGCGCGCGCGTTCGCGCTGCGCAGAGACGAGGCGGGGCGGTGGATGGAGAACGACGCGCTCGGCGGCGCGCCCCATCCGGCCGAGGTCGACCTGTCGGATCCGGACCGGATCGGCATTGTGGTGGGGACGGATCGGGAGTACCGCTTGGACGCGGTGCGGAAGCAGGGATCGACGTTCACCGGCGTCGAGGCGAGCGACCTCGGTGAGCGCCCCTATACGGTGCTCGCTCTGAGCAGTGCCGAGAGGGTTCCCCTGCCGGTTGAGGGCCGTGGCGGCACCTATATCGTGGTCCGGCCGGAGGGGGTGACGGTGCTCGGGGATTTTGAGAAGCGGCAGAACGATGAGGGCCCCTTCTTCGAGGGGAATGAGCTGTTCTGGGGAGGCGGGAGGGCGAAGAAGATGGCGAAGTGGTATGTAGAGCGTTTCCTCGACTGTGCGATGAGCGTGCTGGCCTTCGAGAAAAGGGGTGCTATCAAGGACGCCACTCTTTGGCCCGCAGAGGACTGCTGGTTGGGCGTTGAAAGAGGGAGCACGGGCGAGGCGGGTCATCTCATCTGCATTACGTCCGTCCCGTTCTCGCCGTTGAGCGAAAGGACCTGCTGATGTCACTGGGTGCGGCGGAATGGAGGAGATGTGCTGGTACTGGCTGAGGAGCCCCGGGTCGATCTAATCGTCAGGATCGCGGGCGCGTATGGAGATGGTGAGGCGCGCGCCTTCGCGCTGCGGAAGGACGAGGAGGGGCTGTGGATGGAGAGGGGTGCATTCGATGACGCCTATGCTCCGCCCCACCCGGTCGATGTGGACCTGTCGGATCCGGACCGGGTCTCCATCGTGGCGGGGACGAACCGGAAGTACCGCCTGAGAGCGACCCGGAAGCAGGGCCCGGTGTTCACCGGGACCGAGACGAGCGACCTCGGAAAACGACCCTGTACGGTGCTCACGCTGAGGCACGACAGCGCCAGGAGGGCGCCCCTGCCGTTCGATGACCGCGAGCGCACGCACCTTGTGGTCCGCCCCGGGAAGGTGACGGTGCTCGGAAGATCGAGGGTGAGGGCAGGTGGGCGCAACCTGAACAGGCTCGAGCTGGTCGGCGTCTCCCTGGGGTGGGAGCTCCCCTGGGAGGGTGCTCGTGCGAAAGACGCGGCGGCGTGCAGCATGTCTCGCTCCCCCGAGGGCGGGATATTCCTGATCGCCGACGACGGTCTGAGAACCCTTGCCCACCTGTGGCCCGTGGACGGGAGCTGGCTGGGAGTGGAGAGGAGGAGCGACACGTGCCACCGCATCTGGATCACGTCCGATCCCTTCTCGCCGCCGGCCGAGAAGGCCGACTGACGCCGGCCGGGCGCTCTGAACCGATCTCGGTGCGGAACTGAACCGATCTCGGCGAAAGTCCCCGCCCGTCGCCCCGGCCTCCCCGGGCGGGGCTCAGCGGAACTTCTTGTCCGCCTCGTCGGCGGGCAGGTCCCGGGCGAGGGCGCGGATGTCGCGCAGCAGGCGCTCCGCCTCGGCCGACGCCGGTGCCGAGCTGAGCCGGCTCAGCTCGCCAAGCAGGGCCTCCGCCTCCTCCAGGCGCTGCCGCGCCTGCTCCCGGCGCTCCCTCAGCGCCCGGGTCTCCTCCTTCGTCCGGCGGACGCGCTCCTCCAGCGCGTCGATCTCGCCCCGGGTGCGGTCCCGCTCTCCCGCGGCCTCGCGGGCCCGGCGCTCCAGGCGCGCGCGCTCGGTGTCGAGGTCGGAGGCGGCGCGCCGCGCCGTCGCGAGCGCGGCCTCCCGGTCCTTGACGGCGGCGAGAAGCGCCTGCCGCTCCTCCTGCGCGGCGGCGACGCCCTCCCGCAGCCGTTCCAGGCGGGTGCGCTCCGCGGACAGGTCGACGCCGTCGACCGCGTCGGCCTGGTGCCGGAGCCGGGTCGCCTCCTCCTGCAGGGCGACCAGCTCGGAGTACGCGCCGTTGAGGTCGTCGGCCAGGAGCTCGGCCCTCTCCTTCTCGAGCTCGGCGACCTTCGCCCCCAGCTCCAGCTCGGTGACCCGGGCGGTGTCCAGGACGGTGCCGAGGTCGGCGAGGCGCCGCTGGAGGTCGCGGAGCAGGTCCGCGCTGCGCCCGGCCGCGCCGGCGGCGTCGTCGAGAAGAGTCTCCCGGATCGTGTCGCGGGCGGGCAGGGCTCCCGAGCCGACGACGGCGAGCCGGCGCAGCACGTCCGCGTAGACGCTGCCGTCCTCGTAGAGGCGGCGGAGGGCGAGGCTCTGGGTGTCCTCGTCGAGGGCCGCCCAGGCGCGCGCCCACGACTCGGGGTCCTGGGCCTCGACGACGAGGGGGAGCCAGCCGGTCCAGGGGATCGGGCCGGAGGAGCCGGCGAGGTCGGAGAGGAAGTCGGTCAGCGGCATGGCGTCGCTCAGTCCCTACCGGCCCGGGGACGGCCCGCGAGCGAGGGACTCCTCCTGTCCGCGAGCGGCGGCGCCGCACCCAGGCGCGCCAGAGCCCGGCTCGTGCTCCCGAGACGAGCGGAGGCCTGGTCCAGGGCGGGCTGAAGGTCGTGGACGAGCCGGCCCAGGCCCTGGGCGACGGCCCGGACCTGGTCGACGCGCTGCTGAATATCGTCTACCTGCATCCGGGCGGACTCCAGGCGGGCCTGCTCCCGTCTCCACACCTCCCGGGCCTCGGCGAGCTCCCGCTTGGCGCGCTCGTGCTCCTGGCGCGCTTCACGAATGCTCTCCTCAAGACGCGTCTTGCCGGTCTTCAGGGTCTCCGTGTCGCCGGCGAGCCGCCTCTGCTCGGCCTCCCGAGCCTCCCAGTCGTACGCGCGCAGGGTCGACATGAGGGCCTTGAGGCGGGTGATCTCCTCCTCCAGGGCGTTGCGCTCGGCGAGCTCGGGGTCGCGCGCCGCCCGGGCCCTGAGCCGCTCCGCCTCTCCCCTGAGCCGCTCGATATCGATATGCGCATCGAGTGCGGCGCGCGCCTGCCCCGACTCGAGCCTCGCCTCCTCCCTGATCCGCCTCAGGCGTCCCAGCTGCCTGGCGGCGGCCGCCGCCGCGTCCTCGTGCGCCAGCTCGAGGGTCGGGTCGTCGGGCTGCGTCGGTCCCCCGGGCAGGATGCTGCGGATGACGTGGTCGGCGAGCGGTCCGGCGTCATTGTGGAGACGGGTCAGGAGGGCCTCGCGGTCGTCCGCGCCGAGGCCCTCCCAGGCCCCGCGCCACCGGTCGGGCTCCTCGTGCGCGGCGAGCGCCAGGACGTACCACTCGTCCCAGTCCAGCTCGGACTGCGACCTCGCAAGTCGTACGAGCATCGTCTGAAGACTCATCGTGACGCCTTTCTGGCCTCGGCGATCTGCTGAGGGGTCCTGACGGGGGCGAGGGGCCGCTCCGACTCGTCGCGCAGAAGGATGCCGCCCGCCTGAGGACGGCGCGGGCGGTGGAGCTTGCCGTCCACCTCGACGAGCCTGCGCCCGTTGTTCCCGGTGACGGTGAAGTGGAGCATGCCCTCGGTGTCCGCGGTGAGCCTCACGTCGACGTTCTTGAGCGCGTCCCCGGACCCGGACAGGGAGCGCTCCCAGGTCTGGTCGTAGGGGCTCCTCATGTCGTCGAAGACGACAATGAGCTGGGTGAACAGGTCGTTGGCCTCAATGTCCAGCGTCCCGAAGCCGAGGTCCTTCAGACCGACCGTCGCCGGCAGGCGGGCGCCCCTGGCCAGGAGCGGCGAGGCGATGCAGCGGCGGGAGTCGTCCAGGTCGAGCGTCTCCGCCATGCTCTCGGGGACCGTCACCTCCAGCCCGACGTCCCACAGGAGCCGCTCCTCAATGGTGATCCTGCCCGAGGCGACGAGCGCGGCGCCCATGGCGACCGCCGTCGAGAGCCGCGACTCGTTGAGCCGGAGCCTGCCGAGGCGTTCGAGGATGCTGCGCGCCTCGGAGCGCGTGGTGAGCTCGCGGATCACGGGCTCGATCACCTGGGAGCGCAGCCCGCCGATCCTGCTGCCGCCTCCCGTCATGAGGACCGCGTAGGGCAGATGGCCCGGCTCCCCGATCCGGGACAGGAAGCGGGTGAGGAGCTCCTTGGCGCTCTCGAAGAAGGGACCCAGGCGCGCAAGGTACTCCGAGCGCGACATCGGCGTCGTCACGAGGGCGTCCCCCACGGTCGAGCTGATCGGGACGACGCGACGCCCCCAGCTGCCCCTCACCCGGTCATCGAGGTCGCCGCGCCCCTCGGCCATCCTGAAGGCCTCGGACAGCTTGTGCAGGTAGCCGGTCTCCGCCGCGGCAAAGGCCTCGCGGAGCCAGCCGTTCTCCTCTCCCTCCAGCGAGCTCAGCACCGCCTCGGCGGTGCTCGGGGTGCCGATCCCGGTCTGGGCGGCGACCGCCTCGAGGTGCTTGCCGAGCAGGAGCGCGGTGGCGTAGTCGCCGCCGACGTCGTTGTTGATCGCGTCGACGACGACCAGCTCGCTGGGGGACTTGACCCGCACCAGGCTCAGGTCGGTGGTCCCGCCGCCGACGTCGACGATCAGCAGGTCCCTGCCGGTGAAGGCCGAGGCATCGCCGACGGCGTGCAGCGCGTACGCGGCGGCCGCGACGGGCTCGTCGACCGTCCTGTCCAGGACCTTCGCCTCCAGGGGGCGTCCGGACGCCCGCGCCGCACGCGCGGCCTCCCGGGTCGCCAGGCACTTCTCGACGTGCTCGCGGCGCCAGCCGTGAGGCACGGTGACGACGACGGAGTCCACCTCCTCGCCGCCCAGGCCCCCGGTGATGCTCTTCATGACGTGCTCCACGAGCCACGTCGTCAGCAGCTCGGGGGTGATGGGCCTCGGGCCGTCCCCCCAGTCCTGGGTCGCGAGGATCGTCTGGTTCGCCATGGACATCTTCCACCTGCGGAAGGTCTCCGCGGGGTTCGCGTCCGGGTCGGCCCAGAAGTTGCGGGCCGCCGCGCCCACGGTGAGGTTGCCGCCCGTCTCCTCGACGTGGATGACCGACGGCAGCAGGTCGCTGTCCTCGAACTTGTGGATTGCGACCCCGCCCTGGCCGTCGACCTTGGCCACGACCGTGTTCGACGTCCCGATGTCGATCCCGATGCTCACCACGATGAATCCGCCTCCTCGGCTCCGGCCGGCTCCGGCTCCCCGGTGCCCTCACGGTCGCGTCTGCTGCGCTCCAGCAGGCTGCGCACCTGCTCGATGCGCACCATCACCTTGACGGTACTGCCCATCCCGCCCCGCACGAGGCCGACCGCGGCACCCTGCGAGGGGTCGATGAGAGGGCCTCCGCTGGCGCCGTGCTCGATGGGGCCGGCGACGTCGAAGACCTTCTTCGACCGCATGTTGCGGCTGACCCGGACCTGGACGATGTGGGGGTCCTCGCCCGGCTGCCAGTGGTGGTACCCCGCCGCCCACAGCTCGCTGCTCACGGGCACGTCCCGGCTGCTCCCGAGCGGCAGCGGCCGGCGGCCGGCCACCGCCTGCGCGGGGACCCGCAGCAGCGCCGTGTCCGTCTCCTCGTCGACCGCCACGACGCCGGCGCTGATCTGCTCCGGGCCGATGTGGGCGGTCACCCGCGTCGCGTCCTGCAGGACGTGGGCGGCCGTGGCGACCAGCCCGGAGTCGACCACGAGGAAGCCGGTCCCCATGGCCTGGACCTCCTCCTGGTCGACCACGAGCGGCAGGACCGCGTCGCGCAGGCGCCCCTCGCACTCCGAGGCGCCCATCGCCCCCGACGGCGGCGGCGGCGAGGCGTCCGGGCGGGAGGGGGCGGCCGGGTCGAGAAGCCGCGCGAGCCGCGGGTCGGCGTCGTGCACCGCGGCCAGCAGGTCCTCACCGGTCAGGCGGGCCGCGTCGTCGTCGGGCCGTGCACGGGTGCGCGAGATCATGGCCTCCTTCGCCTGCTGGTACACGCCGACCGCCCACCGCGCGTTGCCGAAGCCGGGCCCGGCGACCCTGCGCGCGATCGGCGCGATTGAGACGAACCGCTGCTCGAAGTCGGCGGCCAGGCCGTACCCCTCCGCCTGCGCGCGCCCGCGCATGACCGCCAGCAGCTCGGCGGTGGACAGGGGCTCGAAGACGATCTCCCGGGGGAACCTGTTCCTCAGGCCCGGGTTGCGGGCCAGGAAGCCGTCCATCTCCGCCTTGTAGCCGGCCAGGACGACCAGCGTGCGGCGGTTGACCGGCCGAGCGGCCTCCGCGACCAGGGTGTCGATGACCTCGGCGCCGTAGCCGTGCTCGACCGGGACGCTGTAGGCCTCGTCGATGAGGAGCACGCCGCCCCGGGCCGTCCGGAAGAGCGCCCTGATCTTCTCCGGGGTCTGGCCGGAGTGGCCGGCCTGGAGGTTGGCGCCCGTGGCGGCCGTGACGGTCGGGCGGTCGAGGAGGCCGACGCCGCACAGGTAGGGCGCGATGACCGTCGTCGCGATGGAGGTCTTGCCGGTGCCGGGCGGCCCGACGAAGCGCAGCCCGTCGGCGGCCGGGCGGGGGCGGTTCGTGCGCAGGCAGTGCGCGAGGTAGTCCCGCTGGGTCTCCAGGTAGCGGCGCAGGGCGTCCAGGCCCGTGTACCGCCCGAGCGCCTCCAGCGCCGCCGCGGCCATGGCGTCGTCGGTGCTGATGACCGCCGGGACGTCCTCGGCCCTGATGACGCCGGGGGCGGCCCGCGGCCCGGAGTCGTGCGCGCGGCGGATCTCCTGCCAGGTGTTGCGGGCCCCGCCGGCGTTCCCGAAGGCCGCGTCCAGGCACCGGTCCGCGAGCAGCCGGGCCAGGGGCGCCTCCGCGTCCCGGTCGAAGGTGAAGCCGTCGTCCCGCGCCATCTTGCGCACGACCCGCCCGAGCTCCTCGGCCGTGTAGTCGGGGAAGGTCAGGACGGTGGGGAAGCGGCGCGGCAGACCCGGGTCGGCGCGCATGAGCCGGTCGATCTGGTCGGAGTAGCCGGCGAGGATGATGACGGTGTTGCTGCGGTGGTCCTCGGCGAAGACCAGCAGGGGGTCGATCGCCTCCCGGGAGCGCTGGTTCCGCGTGAGGTGGTGCGCCTCGTCGACGAGGACGACGCCGCCGGCGCCCTCGCCGAGCCTGGCCAGCATCCGCGCGCCGGTCCCGCCCACGTGTTCCGCGATGACCTCGCCGAGGGGGATCTCGACGACCTTGTCGGTGGGCAGGAGCCCGAGCGCGTGGAAGAGCCGGGCGACGATGCGGGCGACGGAGGTCTTGCCCGTGCCCGCGGCCCCCTTGAAGACCATGTGCATGGTGGCCTGCGGGATCGTGCCGCGCTCGCGCAGGTCGGCCCGGCGGCGCCGGGCGAGGGCGGGCAGGCCGTGCATGTGGGCCTTGACGGCCTCCAGGCCGATGAGCGAGTCGAGGTCGCGGAAGACGGCGTCCACCCGGTCCTCGTCCGGCTCGGGCAGCCCCAGGAGCGCGTCCGCGGTGATGATCCGGGAGTCCCTTGCCGCGGCGGCCGCCCGCCGGAGGGCGCCGTGCAGGTCGGTGCCCGCGGCCAGGTGGGCCGCGATGCTCGCGGTGTGGCGGATGGCCAGGTCGTGGCGCAGCGAGACCCGTGTGAGGGCGGCCCCGACCTCCTCCGGCCGGGGGGCCGGCAGCCCGATGGCCGTCACCGGGCTGTTCCACAGGGCGAAGGCCTCGAGCTCGTCGCGGGGGTCGAGCAGGACGAGCAGGAGCCCGGTGCTGGTTCGGGCGCACCGGACCAGCATCCGCATGGTCCGCTGGAGCTCGCGCAGGGTCGCGGGGGCGGCCTCCTCGCACTGCTCCGGCAGGCCCTCGACGACGGCGACGATGCTGCGGCCGTTCGGGTCGCCGAACGCGGCGGCCAGGCGGGTGAGCTGGTCGAGGTAGCCCCGGCCCTCCGCGGTCGGGCGGGCCGTCTGCGCGGCGCCGGGATCGCAGCCGCGGGCCGGCCGGCGCCCGGGCCGGAGCAGGTCCAGGAGGGCGGAGGCATCGTCGTCGGGGCCGAGGTCGCCCCGGGCGGTGAGGGTCACGGCGACGACGTCGGGGTCCTGCTCCCGCGCCCAGTGCCGGATGGTCGCCGCCAGCGGGAGGCAGCCGAGGTAGGCGTCGTGGAAGAAGATGTCGTCCGTGTTCGCCGTCAGACGCCACACGGGCTCTACGGTGCTGAGCTCGCGACCGTGGAGGAAGCGGTGAGCTCGTGACACCATGGGCGGCTCCTTCGAGGACGGACAGTCGGGTTGGACGGGGCGGACGAACTGGTGGCCAGGATGCCAGCATCCCCTGACGGGCGTGAAGGCGGGGCCGGCTTCGCGCCCCCACTGTGACGGATGCGGACGCGGGGGCCGGGAACGTGTGCGCCACGACCGACGCGACGGGGGTGAGAGAGAAGGTGGGGACAATGAAGGGGATCCAGGACGCTCCGGCGCGGAGCCGCAGGGCGGGACCCCAGGGGAACCGCCGGGTTGTGAGGACGGGGAGCCCGGGGGACTTCTCCCCCGGGACGCCGGGGCGCTCGAACTCCTTCACCGGCGTGCCAGGGCGCGCACGTCCGCGCGGGCCTGCGCTCGGGGCGGCGAGTCCTCATGGCGATGCGGCGGCATCACCTCGCGTACGTCGCCCGCTGCGCCGGCGAGCGCTGAGGCGGTGCCCCGTTGCGCGGGTCCCCGCTGGCGAGTCCATCTAGCCTCCTTCGCCTGTCACTGGTATGCATGGCGGCGCAGCGAGTTTAAATGGCGTCCGCGGGGCTGTGGAGCGGAATGCCTGTATAAGTTGTTGTACTTGTGATGGAGCCGGTGTCGCACGACAATGCCGGCTCCCGGCGGATGAGGTGCGGAGGCGATCCGGCCCGCTCCGCTGAGGCCGGTCGTCTCGTTTGCCCGATGGGTGATTCTGGGGCGGGCGGCGGGCCCCAACGTCAACGGAGCTTCGTCACGTGAACGTACCTTTCTCCCATCCTTCTGGGGGTAGAGGTCAGAAGGATGGGAGAAAGGTACGTTGACGTTGGGAAGGTACGTTCACGTTCCGGCGCGCCCCGCTCAGGGCCAGGACGCTCGGACGTCGCGCCCGCTCGGTCCCGGTGCCTGTCCCGCCCACGCCCGCCTCCCGCCCGCCCCGCAGCCCCCTTTCGTCGAGATCGGTCGATTTCCGGCTCGAGATCGGTTCGGGGCGCCGCTGCGCCTCGGAAAGTGATCATCCCACGCACTTTTAGTCTCCTGCGCCGTCCGGCTCGCGCCGCCAAACCGCGTAATCACGCCAGTCTTCGCAGTGTCCTAGGTCGTCGACCGTTGTAAAGGTGCGTGGGATGATCACTTTTCCCGCCGACGGCACGCCCCGGCCTCGGACACCTGATCCAGGAGCCCCGGAACCAGTCCACCTTGAGGCTCAGTCGCGCTCCTGTCCCCGTAGGCGGTCGTGGTCACGGATGGCGAGCTCTGTCCGGGGGCGGAGGGGTCTGATTACCACGGGCGGGAGCAGCTGGCCCTCTTCGCGCTCCGGCTCGGCACGGCCCGGCGGCGCACGAGGTCCGACGCCGGTCACATCCTGCGTGCGCCTCGGCCGCACCGGGTCCGCCGGACCCCATGAACCGATCTCGACGCGGAACTCGACCGATCTCGACGCGGAACTCGACCGATCTCGGTGCGGAACTCGACCGATCTCGAACAGCCGGCCGTGTCCGTCAGAGGAGCACGGGAGCCCGGCCCCGACACAGTGTTCTCGCCCGGCGCGGCAGTGGGTTCGTCCGGCGTGACGGGCCACTGCGGTCCGCACGATCAGCCCGGCCCCGGCGCGGCGGGCCGGCCACGTCCCGGAAGGAGGTACCAGCAGTCAATGAGATGCCATAGCATGGCACCGGGATCCTGCGAGTGCCCGGGGGTGGAGATGAGTCCGGAGTTCATGTCCGACCAAGGGCATCAGCGGTGCTCCGCGGAGGTGAGCAGGCTCGACGGCGTACTGCGCTCGGCGTGGGCGTCGCTGCTCGAGCAGGCCGAGGACGACGTCAGGATGTGGACCGTCGGCCTGCAGCGGCGGGGCCGGTCACCCAAGACGGAGTCGCGGGCCGGGCTCCCCAACCAGGACGTGTGGTCGGCGTTCCTCGGCGACATCCTCGACTCCTACGGGCTGGCGACCAGGGCGCGGGAGGCCGAGCGCCACTCAGTCGCCGCCGCGGAGACGACGCGCATTCGTGACGCCATCGACGCCCAGCGGGACAGCATCCTCAGCTGTCTGGGATGGGCGACCGCATTCGTCAGTCTCTACTATGAGGACGAGGGCGCCGCCGACTTCCGTGAGGCCCTGGAGACCGACCGCCGGCTCCCCAGGCAGGAGCTGCGCAGGCGCCTGCTTCCCGAGGTCTGGCGGGCCGTTGCCGATGAGAGCCTCGAACCGTGGAACGGGGGCATCGACCGGTCCGTGGTGCGCGAGTACCTGATCGGCATGCTCGTTCTGGTGGCTGACAAGGCGACGGTCGGCGACGTCGTCGAGCTCGTGGGCGACCGGGAGCTCCACGACGAGCTCGACGGCGTCCTGTCCCGCTGGACCGCGCCCCCGAGCCGGGAGGCGGCGGGCGGGAGCGCGAGTGCGGCGACCGGCCGCTCGGCAGTAATGGACGCGTTCTGGGCCGTGGCCTGCCAGAACCGGAACGCCGACGGAGAGCCGGAGAGGGCGTGGGACGAGGCCCGGCGGCTCATCGAGGCCGACGACGACGGCGTGCGCGCCCGCGTGGCGCAGATGGAGGCGGGCCTCGAGATCCAGGCGGAGCGGATGCTGGTCGATAGTGCTGAGGCCTCGTCCTTGAGCCGGCGCGTGCCGTTCGGGCGGATCGGTCACGCGCAGGCCCGACGCGGGGCCGATCGCGCCGATCGCGCCGATCGGGCCAGCGCTGCCGATTGTGCTGACGATACTGACGAGGGCGCGGGCGTCGCCGCTCTCGAGCTCGACTTCATGGGGCGCGTCCGGCGCTGCATGCGCGGGGCCGTCAGCCGCAGGGCCCTGAGGGGGGCTCTGGCCGACGAGGCGTCGCGGTGCGGCCACTGGTCCGGGCTGGGGGACCGGACCGATCGGGCCGTTCTCCTCGAGGGCATGATCTCGTCCGCCCTCGTGCCGGGCGACATCGAGAGGCGCAACGATGTCGCCGCGCGCCGCCTGAACGACTACTCGCCCGCCCCGTGCGGCGGGCTGGTTGGTGTTCTCTCCTTCTACTGCTGGGAGGCGCTGCCGACAATGAGATACGCGCTGGAGGCCTCGAGCTCCGTCATCTACGACGACGAGGAGGACGAGGGTCTCGACGACCCCTGGTCGGCAGGCACCCTCAGCCTGAGCTCGGTCCGGGCCCAGGACCTGGCGCAGCGGATTCCCCTGCGCTTCGCGCGCATCCTGTGGAGCCGGCTCCACTACTGGGAGTTCATCAAGCGCGACCGGACCTGGACGTGGAGCACAATGGTCAGCAGGTTCTCCCTGATGCTCAGGGACGTCAACAGGTGGATCGAGGAGGGCCGCAAGGACGCTGACGCGGCCGCCGTCGTGCACGGGGGTGAGTACTCGTGAGCCGGCCGGTGCCGCCCCCGCCGCCTCCTGGCGAGACGCCCTCCTCGGCTGCGCCGCCGGGCGCGCCCCCGCCACCGCCGCCCTCGGGAGCGGCCCCGCCGCCCCCGGGCCCGCTGGCGGCGGGACCGGTCCCGCCTCCGCCGTCGAGCGCGCCCCCGCCACCGCCGTCAGATGCTGCGAACGACGAGCCGGACACGGTGATCGTCCGGCGGGACGAGTATGGCGTGCTCATCTGCCCGGACGGGCGCGAGCCGGTCGAGAGCCTCGGGTGCCCGTCGCTGCCGGTGGACGGGGGCTCCGTCTTCTGCGACCTGGGCATGGCTCCCGCCGCCCCGACCTATATCGGGGCCACGATCGTGACCGGCGCCGTCCCCGCCTGGGTGGAGGCCGTCTACGGCCCGTCCGTCGCCTCGGCCGCGGAGCGGGCGCTCGCCGGGGACTCCGCCGTCGGGACCCTCCAGACGCTCCGGTCCGACTGGCGCCGGCGCCCCACCGCCACCGCCCGGGCCCTCCACCGCCTGGCGGTGGGAACCTGGATGCGCCGCTACTGGCCCTCCCCGGACGACGGCCGCCCCTGGGCGACCCCCGACCGGACGCTGATCGACCTCGAGACGGCGGCGCTGGCCGCGGCCCCCGAGCTCGCCCCCTGCCTCGCCGACAGCGCCCTGGCCCGCCACCTGCTGCGCCGCTCCCGCAGGGGCCTGCGCGCCGTGTGCCGGGACGTCCTGGAGCGCGGCGCCGGCGCCCGCGTGGCCGACCGGCTGCGCACGGTGCTCGCCGCGGACCTCGCCCTGGCCTGCGAGGAGGCCGAGGAGCACGGCGACGAGGCGCGGCTCGCGGAGCTGGGCGCCCTGGCCGACAGGCTCGACGCCGGCTTCGACGTCGTGCCCGCGGCGCCCCGGGCCCAGGGGCCCGCCGCGGGCGCGCCGCCCGGCCTGGACGCCGTGTGGACCGAGGCCCCGCGCGGGCCCGCCGGCGGGGGCGGGGCGACGCGGGACGAGCGGGACACCATCGACTGGGGGTGCAACGCCCGCGCGCTCTTCGACACCCGCACCGGCGCCGTGCGCCACGAGGTGCACGAGCGCGACGGGATGCGCGTGCTCCTCATCGAGGCTCCCCTGGCTCCCGGGCTGCCCGCGGACCACCGCGTGCCGCGCTGCACCGCCCGGGTCTGCCTGGCGGGGGAGCGGGCCCCGCTGCTCGTCGCGCTTACCCGGCGCGGGGAGCGCATGGTGGGGGAGGCCGCCCTGGAGGGGGCGCCGCTCGTCGAGTGCGTCGACGTCGTGAGCGTGCCCCGGCCGGGGCCGCCGCGGCTCGGGGCGCGCCGGGAGGCGATGCGCGCCGAGCAGGAGCTGGCGACCCAGTGGGCCTGGCGGCGCGGGCTCGACGGCGTTTCGCAGGCGCTGCCCGCCGAGCTCGTGCCGGCGGTCTTCGACACCGGGCTGCCCTGGCTCGGCGAGCTCGTCACGGCCGAGGACCCCAGAGGGCCGGCTGGGTCCGACGCCGGGGCCGGTCCTGCGCCCGCAGCGCCGCCCGCCCCCGCGCCTGCAGCGCCGCCCG
>ERZ772766.527-NODE-527-length-22332-cov-4.943574_pt1 | contig 22332 bp, 19 predicted proteins | sample MGYA00511379_ERZ772766 | MGnify/ENA primary metagenome ERZ772766 (study PRJEB29015, sample SAMEA2737895) | human oral metagenome | biome: human oral; feature: human-associated habitat; material: dental | place: China | collected 2116 ...
TGGCAGCTCATCGCTGGGTACTCATCGGGTGCCCATCAGCTTCCAACCCGCTTCCATTTTCTCGGCGTTGATGGCCCGTGGCCATCACTGGTGGTTGATCAACTCCTCCATGTCGTCCCACACGGCCTCCGAAACGTTTCCCGTTCGGAATGCGCGCGCGAGGCCGCGTCTGACTCGGGCTTTCTGGATACACCCTGCATCGGGGTGGACCCAGGCGCCTCGGCCTGGAAGAGTCGCCGTCGGATCGAGGTGAATCGAGCCGTCTGGCGAACGCACGATCCGCACGAGTGCGGTTCTGTGTGCGTGTGCACCGCATCCAATGCAGGTGCGCCGGGGCCCGGAGGTGGGCACTGGCGGCACAGAATACGACACAATCCCCTAGCTTAGTCCAGCTAGGGGATTGCTCGTCTGAGATTCTATGAGCGACTTGTCACGTCATCGGGGGTGGAGACACGCGACACGATCGCGTCGTCACCGGTTTCCGTATCGGCGTGGATGTCGATGTGGTAGTTCGTCAGGCGCGCGGCGAGACGAGCATTCTGGCCTTCCTTGCCGATCGCGAGGGAGAGCTGGAAGTCCGGGACGATGGCCGTCGCAGTGCGATTATCCACCGAGTGGACGACAACGCGAGTGACGCGGGCAGGCGACAGCGAGTTTGCGACAAAACGCGCAGGGTCGTCGGAGTAGTCAACGATGTCGATCTTCTCCCCGCCCAGCTCGGCCATGACGGAGCGCACGCGCGCGCCCATCGGGCCAATACAAGCACCCTTGGCATTGATGCCTTCGCGGGTGGCTGCCACGGCGATCTTTGTGCGGTGTCCGGCCTCGCGGGCGATGGCCTTGATCTTGACGAGGCCCTGCTGGATCTCGGGGACCTCGCGCTGGAAGAGTCCGGCGACGAGGTTGGGGTGGGTGCGCGACAGGGTGATGCGCGGGCCGCGCTCGGTGCGCTCAACGCCCACGACGTAGGCGCGGATGCGGTCACCGTGTCGGTAGGTCTCGCCGGGGACCTTCTCGCCGTCGGGCAGGATGGCCTCGAAGTCGTCGGAGACCTGAACCATGGTGGGGCGGCCGGGGCGCGGGGCCTGGACGGTGCCCGTGATGACCTGTCCTTCGCGTCCCGCGAAGTCACCGAACACGCGCTGGTCGTCGGCGTCACGCAGTCGCTGCATGATGACGGAGCGCGCGGTCGACTGGGCGATGCGCCCGAAGTTCTTCGGGGTGTCGTCGAACTCGCCGATCGGGTTGCCGTCCTCGTCCTCGTCCATGGCCATGACGGTGACGCGTCCGGTCTTCTTGTCGATTTCGATGCGGGCCTGGGAGATGGCGCCGGGCAGGTTGTGGTACGCCTTGAGCAGCGCCTCTTCGATGGCATCGACAAGGGTTTCGAGGCTGACGCCCTTCTCGTTTTCCACCATCCGCAGAGCGGTCATATCGATTTCCATGGTCTCCTACTTCCCCGTTCCACAGTCGACGCGGGAGCGCGCCTTCCTCATGTCCTGGTTACCCATGGTAATCGATCTGGCGCGGTTGGTGGTCGTTGCGATTGTCTCGCCTACGTCACGTTCATCCGCGACGCGCCGGACAAGCAGACGCCTCGACCACACTGGGGAATGGGCGAGGCGTCTGCGAACGGGCGCGCGAGCGCCCGCTGGGTACTTTTCTACGGCAGGAAGGCGTTCGTCCAAGCTCCCGCCAGATCATCACCCGAGCTGCCCTCTTCAAGCCACCCGCCCTTTTCCATCCATTCCGTGTAGGAAGTCACAAGATCCTCTTGGATCTCGCCCCAACGTCCGGAGGGAGTGAACCAGGAGTCACGAATTGCCCGCAGCGAGGCACGCAGTACCTCGGGGCGCACGTGGCACATGGGCCACGTCATCGCTTCGACGGCGCTGTCCTCGTCGTCCATTGCCTCCCGGTAGCCGACACTCGCAGCGGCGAGGAACGTACGGACGAATTCGGGATTACGTTCCAGGGTGTCCTCGCGCACCGACAAGAAGTAGGAGTGATGAGGTGCGACCCCTACCGAGTCGAATTCGAGGACGACCACCTCATCAAGAGGAGTGTTTCCTTGGAAGGGTTCCCACGCACGAACGTTCATAACGGCGTCGTAGATCCCCTGCTCGACGGAGCGAACATCGGGCTCCCAGTTGCCGGGGTCCGCGAAGCGAATCAGGGTGGGGTCTCCCCCGTCCGCGGCCACCGCCTCGCATACTTCGTGAATGAGGCGAGCAACAGGGGGAACGGCAACGGTCTTTCCTTCAAGGTCTGCGAAGCGCGAGATCCCAGTCGCGGGCGTTGTGATCACCGATCCGAGCTGACGCTGATTGAGCGTTGCAACGGCGACGAAAGGCACGCCGGCGGACCGCGACTGCAGAACATGTCCCAGGCGCAGGGAGGCGACATCGTATTCGCCGCGCGCGAGCATCGCGGGCGCCCCTCCCCTGTCGTAACCGTCGGAGATCAGTTCGACGTCGAGACCCGCCCGCGCGAAGCCTCCGTTGCGCCTGGCCAGGAAGAGGCCGGCATGGTTGGGCCACGGGTGTACGTATTCGAGCATTACTCGTGTGACTGGCATGGTGTTCCTTCGTGTTCGGTGCGCGCGTGAGTGTTGGTAAGAGCGTCTTCCACGCGGGCGCACAGGGCGTGGAATCGCTCCAGTCGTCGGGTACCGCGCCCGCGAGGGTGCGGTAGATCAATCGGGATGATGTCTGTGATATGCCCGGGCCGCACGTTCATGACATGGACGGTGTCGGCAAGTTGAACGGCTTCCCGGATGTCGTGGGTGACGATGATGGTTGTGCGCGATTCCTCGTCGAGAATGCCCGCGAGCCAGTCGCACACGTCTGCCCGAGTGAGGGCGTCGAGAGCTCCGAAGGGTTCATCAAGCAGGATCGCGCTGGCCGGGGTGAGCATCGTACGAGCGAAAGCAACACGGGCACGCATTCCTCCGGACAGCTCATCGGGCCGGTGGGAGGAAAATGAGCCGAGTGCCAGCCCCTCAAGGGCGGCTTGCGCCTGGGCGCGAGCGTCCCGTTTTAGGGCTCCCGCCAGGACGAGAGGCAGAGCCACATTGTCTCGAACGTTGAGCCAGGGCACGAGCGAGTCCGATTGCGGCATCAGGGCGCAGGACATAGAAGTGTTCGGCTGCACGTGGTCGAGCGCATGGTCTGCCTGTTCGAGTCCAGCCGTAATACGGATGAGTGTGCTCTTGCCGCATCCGGAGGGACCGACGACGGCCGCTATCTTCCCCTCCGTTACCGCCAAGCTCGCACGCTCAAGCGCTCGCACGTCCCCCCGCGAGGAGCGGTAGGTTTTCGACACGTCAGCGATGTCGATGCGTCCGGGAACGACGCTCCGACTCCCCTTCATTCGCCTCCAGGGAGAGGGCAGGGAGCGACGGGATGTCACCGCCTCCGCAGCGGCAACGAGTGCGTAGAGCAGGAGTGTCATCAGAACGAGGACTCCGGCTCCGGCAAATACGAGGTCGGTGCGAAATGACGATTGCGCACTCAGGAGGAAGACGCCAAGTCCACGTTTGGCGCCCATAAACTCGGCCGTCGCAGCAGATGCGAAAGCGTAGGTAGCCGCGATGCGGATGCCCGAGAACAGGTGCGTGTGCGCCCAGGGCAGCCGCGCATGGATGAGGATCCAGAGACGCGAGGCACCGGCGACAGCGAGTGGGTCGGTGAGGGAGGTTGGCACGCGCCCGAGACCGCGCAGCAAGGCAATAGCCACGGGGAAGGCGGTAAACACCGCAACGACCACAATTTTCGAGGCCATGGTGAAGCCCATCCAAATCACCATGAGGGGTGCGATCGCCACCAGGGGGATTGTCTGGGAGACAACCAGGATTGGCATGGCGACATGGGAGACGCGGGGCCAGAGCGACGTGGTGAAAGCGATGATGACTCCCGTAGCAATTCCGACGAGCATGCCCGCGATCCCTTCGATACCCGTCGCCCACGCAGCCGCTCTAAGCGACGGCCAGCTGGCCGCTGCCGAGGTAACAATTGTGGTGGGAGCCGGCAGGATCCGCTCTGACAGGCCGGACCAGGCGTGGAGAATCTGCCACGCTGTCACGACCACGCCCAGGGAGGCGAGTGCCCAGGCTGAGCGCACGACATTGTCGCGCGTGCGCCCATCCTCCGAGCTTGGCCTACTCGAGGAGATCATTGGTCACCATGTCTGCGCCTCGCAGGCCGGCGGATGCGGGCTTTCCGTTGGCGTCTTCGAGGAGGCCCTGTCCCTCCAGGTAGTCGATGTAGCGCTGCCAACGATCGACGTCACCGTGACCGACGCTGCCAGCTGAGTCCTTCCAGTACTGCGATGAGAGCAGCTCCTGGCTCCTGGTGGCCAATTCGCGATCGATGGCAGCGTCGGGATTGGCATTCAACAGTGCGTCTACGGCACCGGACGGATCGGAGATGGCATCCTTGTATCCGCGTTGGGTCGCCTGGATGAATCGCTTTGCCAGGTCGGAGTGGTCTCGCAGGTATGCGGGGGTTGTTACCAGACCGAGCTCGGCGGGCGTCGTCTCAACACCGTAGTCAGCGGGCATGAACCACTTGACGGGGGTTCCGGCGAGGTCCGCCTCGATCCCTTCCCACGTTGTGAGGCCTTCGGCATAGTCTGCCGTGCCGTTGTAGACGGCTGCGTAGGCGCTGGTTCCGAGCAGCGCGGTCTCCACGTTTCCTTGTCCGCCGTCGTTGCGGATCATAGTTTGTACCTTCGCGATGCCTTCGGCTGCGCCCCAGGTTGCAAAGAGTTTTCCGTCAAGGTCGGCGGGCCTCGTGATGTCCGAGTCGTCTGCGCGCACTGCGATGCCCTGCGAGGACTCTTGCTGGAGGTTGAAGACCATGGTCATGTCGTCACCACGCGCTTTGCCGGCGATCACGGAGTAGGCCCCTTCGAAGACGAAATCGGCCCCTCCGCCCAGGAGAACTGACGCGGACCCCGCTTCGGAGTAGGGCAGGATCTCAACATCGATGCCCGCCTGCTCGTAGTATCCGCGGGCGATGGCCAGGTAGACGCCGGAATGGTTTGTGTTCGGTGTCCAGTCCAGGACGACACTCACTGTTTCCCGCGGATGCTCGCTCTGGGAGTTCGTTGCGGTGTCTGAGCAGGCCGCCACGGCGAGAGCGCAGGCGGGCAGCAGCATTGCAAGCCCCTTGATAGTTCGTTTCATTGTTTTTCCTTTCATTCGTGCATTACTGCGTCGTCGAGCCACGCCAGGTAGTCCTGCCCAGCCGGGCGTGTGAACCACCGAGTATGCTCGCCGAAGAAAATGTCAAGGCACCAAGTCGCGCCCGGGATGGATCGGGTCGCCCCGTACTGGTAGTCGATCCAGTTGAGGCCAGACTCCGCTTGGATCAGCGGCATCAAGGCAATGAGGCCGCGTCGTTCGAGAGGACTCAGGGGTCTGACGTCCTCGTAGCCTTCGATGAGGGCGAGGGTGATGTCTCGGTGGACTGCCTCTTCCTCGCCGTCGACGATCCGCGTCCACTCGAAGGCATTGCGCTCGATAATGAGCGCCAAGTCGTAGATGGAGGGATTGAGATCGGCCAGCCCAAAATCGATGAATTGTGAGGGGGCGAGGCCCTGCCAGAAGACGTTGGAGATGTGCAGGTCTCCGTGGGTCCACGACGTCGGCAGATCGCGGGCGATCGGGGCGTATGCGGCGGCGAACTTCAGATGCGGTTCCCACTGATCTTCGATACGTCTGCCCGTATCGCGTAGGAAGGCCGCAACCCCGGGTCGCTGCTCGATCCATTGGGCCAGGTCTCGGCGGGGATCGTCGGCGAAGAGGCGCATGCGTGACTGGTAGGCGCAGGGCGGGTTGTTGCGGGCTCGATAGTCCGCCGAGGCCAGGGCGAGTCGCGCGGTCATGGTGCCCAGGGCGTGCGCCTCCTCGAGGGTGCCCGGAATCGTCCACGTGGGATCATCACGGTACCGGTCCTCACCGATTGCCCCTTCGCACACCTCCCACGTGCCCGTAGGTGTTTCCCAGACGGTATCGCCGTCCGCAAAGGGCAGAAAGGCTGGGGTGGGAAACCCCTTCGCGCGTACGTGGGCGACGAGGCCGTGGACAGCTCGCAGGTGATCGGGGGGTACGGCACCAGACCCATAACGCTTGATGAAAACCGTCGTATCGCCCGCATCTACGAGGATTCCCGCTGTCGTTGGGCGGTTCGAAACCTGCAGGGCAGTGCCTGCGAGGGGGGTGGCGAGGCGGGCGAGTACCCGGGAGATTTCGTCGTCGGAGATGACGGGCCAGACCCTGGTCGTCACGTCGAGATGATTGTTATCGTCGCTCACGTCGGCTCTTTCGCGTGCGCGCACGAGCCTTCGTGGAAGAAGTGTCTGCGTCCCTACGCCGGTATGATCCGGATCAGGTGTGTCGGTCGGAGGATCGCCTCCCTCTCAGCCCCTCGCTTCTGGGGCTCCCGTGCATCGCGTCACACTCTACACCCCATCGGGTTCATTATCAAACGGATCACACACATGTGCCCGGCTGCGTCAACGCAGCCGGGCACATCGCAGATCACGGGTTTAGTTCCCCGTTCCAAAGTCGACGCGGGAGCGCGCCTTCCTCATGTCAGAATAGTCAATGGTAGTCGTTTCACCGTCGACATCGATCGTTGCGCTGGTCTCGTCAGCCGCCACGACGCGTCCGGAGACGTAGCCACCGGCGCGCAGCTTGATGCGCACGAGACGTCCGATCTGGCGCATCCAATGCCCGACTTTCGTCAGTTCGCGTTCGGCCCCCGGTGTGGACACCTCCAGCAGGTACTCGCCGTCGATCGGATCTGCGGCGTCCAACGCTTTCGACACGGCGCGGGACACCTCAGCGAGGGTGTCCGAGTCGATTCCGTCGGCGCCGATCGGCGCTTCGACGATGACCCGCAGGAGCGGCATCGCATCGGAGCGTGAGCGGGTCACTGAGTCCAGTTCCAGTCCCGACTGTTCGACCACGGGAGCCAGCAGCTCCTCGAGCGGTCCATCTGACGTGGACGATGCCATATGCGCCTATCTTTCTCTCGCGTACGCGGGTCAGTTCCCTATCCTACCCGGGGGTGTGGGATGATGCGGGTGTGCGTTTCGCAAAACTGACTTTGACCACACGCCACTTCCCCGGCCTCGTCGCGACTGGGGTGGCGGTTCTCGCGCTGTCCGCGTGCTCGTCGTCCTCTCTACCTACCCTGACCGGATTCGCCGCCGTACGCGACCAAGCTGCGCGCACGGAGTCGGCGGCTTCCGATCGGGCGACCCAGCTTGCCGAGGTCGCGACGGACTGCGCGTCCTGTTCGGCGGCTCTGCGCGCTGTCGCGGCGGCCTCGGACGAGCGCCTGGAGGCACTGGGTGGCCTGTGGGACCCGTGGGGCGGAACACCGCCCGAGGGGGCCTCTGCCCCCGCCGCCGTGTCCGAGGCCCCCACCGACGTGTCGGCGTTCATCGCGTGGCTCGCCCGCACGGCGACCCGCGACCTGGAGATCGCCGCTGACACGAATCGCACGAGCGCCGATGAGGCCCGCACCCTGGCGGCTGCGGCACTCGGTCGTTACGCGAGCGCGGTCACGATCGCCCAGGCCTATGGCATCGACCTGGATGCGGGGCTGGACCAAGCGCTCCTTATCAACGACCGCGTGAATGCAGCCTCACGCCAGGGAGTCCAGACCTGGTCCATCGATCTTTTCGACGCACCGGCAATATCGCCGTCGTTCGCCCCCTCGGGCAAGGATCTGGCATCGTCTCAGGAGCTGTCGAGCGCGGTCGCCACCTGGGATTGCACGGCATCGACTCTGCCACAGGCGCAGGTGAGCGCCGGCACGCTGACCGACGCATACGCCGTGTCGGGTGAGCTACTCACGCGCGCCGACACCGCGCTGCGTGCCGGAGCTGCCGATACGCGCACCCCCCGCTGCACGCTCGGGTTCCTCGACGCGCCTTCCCTGGCATCAAACCTGCTTGCGGCGGACTCCGCCATGCTGGCCAGCAATTCCTCGGACGTGCGCAGCGCTGGCGCCAGCGCCGCGCTGGCGGACATCCAGCAGTGGGCTCCTCGCACCTCCCTGCCCGCGCTCATCGGCACGCGCTGACAGCGAGCACCTCGCCTCACGGGCGCTTCCATACAGACACGAGGGCCGCTCACCCATCCCGGGGAGCGGCCCTCGCGTCTCGTCTCTTCTCAGACCCTCGCTGCGATGTCATCGCCGATCTGCGAGGTGGAACGCACGAGCGGATGCCCGGCTGCCGCAGCGTCGGCTCGCGCCGCCATGTCGGCGTCGATTGCGCCGCGAACGCGCGCCGCCTCCTCGGGGTAGCCCATGAAGTCGAGCATCAGCGCGACCGAGGAGATGGTCGCGGTCGGATCCGCCTTGCCCTGTCCCGCGATGTCGGGGGCAGAGCCGTGCACGGGCTCGAACATGGAGGGGTACTCGCGCGAGGGGTTGAGGTTGCCGGACGCACTCAGGCCGATACCACCGGTCACGGCCCCGGCCTCGTCGGTGAGGATGTCACCGAAAAGGTTGTCGGTGACAATAACGTCGAAGCGCGCGGGGTCGGTGACCATGTAGATGGTGGCAGCGTCGATGTGGCAGTAATCGACGCGCACTTCGGGATACTCCTCCCCCACCTCGTCGACGATGCGACGCCACATGTGTCCGGCGTTCACCAGGACGTTGTGCTTGTGGACGAGGGTGAGGTGCTTCTTGCGCGAGGCGGCCGCTTCGAAGGCGTAGCGCACGACGCGCTCGACGCCGTAGGCGGTGTTGACGCTGACCTCGGTTGCGATCTCGTGCGGGGTGCCCACGCGCACGGCGCCGCCGTTACCGCAGTAGAGGCCTTCTGTGCCTTCACGCACGACGACGAAGTCGATGTCGCCGGGGTTGGCCAGGGGGCTGGGCACACCCTCGTAGTATTTGGAGGGACGCAGGTTCACGTAGTGGTCGAGGGCGAAGCGCAGCTTGAGCAGCAGGCCTCGTTCAAGGACTCCGGAGGGGACGGAGGGGTCGCCGACTGCGCCGAGGAGAATCACGTCGTGGCACTTGATGGCCTCGAGGTCCTCGTCGGTGAGCGTGTCGCCGGTGGCGTGCCAGCGCTCGGCCCCCAGGTTGAAGTGGGTCGTGGAGTAGTCGACGCCCTTGTCTGCCAGGACACGATCCAGGACCTTGAGGCCTTCGGGGACGATCTCCTTGCCGATGCCGTCGCCGGGGATTACTGCGATGTTCAGTGTCATGACTCCATCTTCCCCCGCCCGAGGCCCCGAGGAGGGAATCGTTCCACCACGTGGGCCGTTTTCCCGGTGACGTCTCCCATAGACGAGGCCGGGGCCGGGAGAGCACGTACGCTCCCCCAGCCCCGGCTCGGTCAGACGGATCAGATCCACGCACCCGAGGGAGCGAAGAAGTACCAGCGACCGTCGATCAACTGCCAGCCTGTGACCATGTGGCCGTTGTCGGCGAAGTAGTACCAGGCGGAACCGATGTGCTGCCAGCCGGTGAGCATGGCTCCCGAGGGAGCCAGGTAGTACCAGCTACCGGCGTACTGCCAGCCCGTGAGCATCGCCCCGGAGGCGTTGAAGAGGTACCAGGTGCCACCGACCTGCGCCCAGCCGGTCGCCATCGCTCCCGTCGCGGGGTCGAGGTAGTACCAGCTACCGGCGTCCGTGAGCCATCCGCTCGCGCGGGCACCGTAGGCGTTGTAGTAGTTCCACACGCCACCCTGATTGTCCCAGCCGGTGACCATCATGCCGTCTGCGCCGAAGCGGTAGGTGGCCTCGCCGATCGTGATGGTCTGGTTCGTTGCGTAGCTGGAGTCTTCCAGCTGCCACTTCCAACCCGAACCAGTGTTCACCCAATGTGCGGGGGTAACAGCCGGGGCGGGTTCAGGGGTGGGCTGCGGGTCCGGAGTCGGCTGCGGGTCCGGAGTAGGCTGCGGGTCCGGAGTCGGCTCTTCGCCGGGGTCGGTCAGCCCCAGGTAGGAGGCGTCAATGCGCATGAACTCGATGTTCTTGTAGCCGCCGGACTCGTACAGCAGGCCCCAGGTGCCATCGCCGAGGGGATGCAGCGTCGAGTAAGCCATCTCGCCGCTCTCGAAAACGGTACCGTCATTCCAGGTGAAGCCGTCGTCATAGGAGACGCGGATGGTGCCGTTGGCGCGGGCGCTGGACGAATCGGCGTTGGAGAAGAACAGGACGCGTGCGCGTGCGGAACCCTCGGGGGCGTCCGGGTAGGCGCGCACAATGGAGGCGTTGTTACGCGGGTCGGTCAGGTCCCAGTTGTGGCGGAAGGGGCCCCAGGTCTGTCCACCGTCGTAGGAGATGGCTTCGAGGCGCTGGCCGGCGGTACCCTGCGTGCGAGAGTTGAGGAGCAGACGTCCGTCGGAGAGCTCGACGACCTTATTCTCGTCGGCGTTTCCCTCGGTGGGTGCACCGGGCTTCCACGTCACGCCGTGGTCGTCGGAGTAGACGGAAACGGCCATGAGCGAGGTCGTGCCGGAGTTGGCGACGGCGTACTGCTGGATGAGTCGTCCGGCGTGGGCACCGTAGCGCAGCTGGATGCCTTCACCGGAGGACGCGAAGCGCGTGAACCACTGGTCGGTGTGACCGGCGGTTACCTGGTCCGTGATGGTGCGGGGGTTGACCCAGGTCTCGCCGTTGTCGTGGGATTCGACGACGTGGGCGTGCAGGATGTTACGCGCTGCGGGGTCGGTACCGAGCTGGGACTGGAAGAGACCGGCGTCGTAGGACTTGACCGAGAATAGGAAGATCGTTCCGGTGGTGCGGTCGACGACGAAGGAGGGATCGGAGTAGCCGACCTTATCCGCGCCGGGGGTGCCTGCAAGCGCGGTCTGGATGGAGGTCCACGACTGACCGCCGTCCTTGGAGATGCGGTAGACGATGGAGTTCGCCTGGGGTGCATCCTGGCAGGTATCGGGGCGCCCGTCCCACGCGGCGATGATCCATCCGTTGGTGGCGGTGGTCAGCGCGGGGATGCGGTGGCAGCTGAAGCCCGCGAGGCCTGGGGATGCGAGGCGAACTTTCTCGCCGATCGCGTAGTCATGCGGCGTCTCCAGCGGGTCGGGGGCCGGGGGCCGTTCGCCCTGAGCGACGGTCACAGGGTCAGCGTTCGCGGTAATGTCACCGGCGATGACGTCTGTGCCGTTGCGGTCGCGGGTGGCAGCCCACGTCGTCATCGGGGTGAAGGTTCCGGCCGCGACATCGTCGGCGGTCACGGTGTGCGTCGCGGTCGTGCACTGCTTGGTGGTGTGCGCAGCGAGGTTGTGCCAGCGGCAGTTGGGGGCGCCGGTGGCCAGCACGCCGGACAGGTTCGAGGCCACCGGGAAGACGGTCAGAGCACTGTCTGTGTTGTTGGTGTAGGTGACGGTGATAGTGATGAGGTCACCTTCGTACACCTTGTCTCCGTGGGAGTCGGTGCGCGTCACAGTGACGGTGATGGGGGCCGAACCTTCGTCGGTTACCGAGGCCGTCACCGGGGCTAGCACACCGGTGTCACTGGTCGGGGTGGCGAGCGTGGGAACCGAGAGAGCTGCGCACAGCAGCGCGGCTCCCGAGGCAGCCGCGAGGGCACGCCCGTAGTGGCGGAGGGTCATCGTTGGTCCTTCCGAGATGAGTTGTCAATCAGCGGGCAGTGAGTCATGACTCACTCTCTACGAGATTCATCATACAAATTTAGATGCCGACTAACCACTTATACGACAGATATTTTTATCAACGTCTAAGATAATTACCCCGCAACTTCGAGGCCCCGCGTTCACCTGTCAGGCTGAGCACCTGGGAATTCTCCCCCGCCGACCAACCAGCCATAGACACGCTCCAACTCACGGACACATACACGGATGTCATACTGGGCCCCCAGGCCTCAATATCGCGCAGCCTCAGCTCGACGAGCCTTGCCCCCGCGATCGATCCACGCATCAACGACGCGCGCGAGCGAGCGCGGATCCCCCGCCTCGAACACGCTCTCCTCCGTCAGCGCAAACTGACTGGTCGCCGTCAGGGGGCCACGCGCGAGAACAGGGACCACGCCGTGACGCAGCGCCTCACGAGCACCGAGGCCCTCCACCTCGATCCGCGCGGCATGCACATAGAGATCAGACTTCCTCGAGGCCCGAGCCATCTCATCTGCACTCATAAAAGCAAAGCAAACCGGATGGACGATGACCCCATCGCGCACGAGCCGATCCGCCTGCGCTCGAAGCCGCCCTTCTGTCGGTCCTCGCCCCGCCAGGGTCAGCTCGATGGAGCGAGCACGAGAACTGAAGCGCAGAGCACACGGGAATATCGCCCAATCCTTCTCACGCGAAAAACACCCGATCTACCTGGCGACGATCCACACGAGCAAGGGCGTAGCCCTGAGAGGCGATGAGTGGCGCAACGAGGGGGATACGAAGGTGCGGAAGGGGATAAACAGGCACGCCACCACCACAATCATTCCGATGACACGGAGGCGCAGACAACACGCGAGCATCATGCCTCCACTCTCCCAGGAGCATGGTCATCCGACGCGCGGACACTGCAAGCCCATTGCCGCACACGCACAGGTCGCTCATGACAAACAGGACCGGCAACTGCATAAATGCGCGTTCCTCAGCGGCCTCACCATCAGGATAGGAACCCTGCGCTCCCACCAATAGGAACACCGCATCCTCTACTCGCTTCAACAGGGCATGCTCCTGAGCTACTGGCTCCAGTGAGTTAATCATCCCGACAATCTGATAGTCACCGCTTCATCGCGGATAGCTTCAAGCCCCGTCCTCGTCCCACATTGGGAATGAACTGCGCCCCGAAACTTGGACGCTTTAAATGCGTAGCCGTTATGCGGCTTCCTGTAGGGCCTGATCCCGGTATTCTGCCGGTGTCAGGCCCTTGAGCTTGACTTGGCGTCTTGTTGTGTTCCAGTGTGTGATGTAGGCGTCCAGGTCGGCTTTGAAGCTCTCGAAGGTCTGCCAGTCCTGGCCGCGAAAGAACTCGTCCCTGAGGTGCCCGAAAACCTGCTCGGTGGCACCACTGTCGATGCAGTTGCCTTTGCGTGACATGCTCTGGATGAAACCGTTATCGGCGAGCGCACTGATGTAGGCCTTGTGCTGGTACTGCCATCCCATGTCCGAGTCCAAGATCGGCTCAGCTCCTGCGGGCTTGGCATCCATGAGCATCGAGAGCATCTCTTTTTGTTGGGCGAGGTTGGGGCACATCGAGATGGAGTGGGCCACGATCTCTTTGCTGGCACAGTCGTAGACCGGAGCGAGGTAGGCCTCACCGAAGGAGAGCTTGAACTCGGTGACGTCGGTACCCATTTTCTGCCAGGGCCCATCGGCCTTAAAGTCACGGCCGATGATGTTTTCGAAACTGTGCCCCACCTCCCCCTTGTAGGAGTCGTACCTGTGGTAGCCCCTCTCGCGGCGTATGCCCCAGCGCAGCCCCATTTCGCCCATCATCTTCAAGACCGTCTTATCGGCGATGCGCTCCCCTTCCTCTGCGCGCAGGCACATGGCTACCTGCGTGACCGCACCCATTGGGGGTTCGTGAAAAGATCTAGGCGACCTTGGGCCGCAGATACGCCCTGGTTGGCTGCTGGGGGTGAGCCAGCACGTAGTAGTAGCTCGACCTGGCAAGACCGGCGGCCTCGAGGAGATCACACACCGCACGTCCACGCCCTGAAAGCTCAGCGACCACTAGGGCTTTATCCCGGTTTGGCAACGCCTCTGCGCCCTTCAGGGCAATCGATTCTTTTAGGTACACCACCTGCGCCTCGAGCTTGCGCACGCGCTCTTGGAGTTCCTCCTCACGCGGTGATGGCACCGCCCGCACCGACCCCTTCGGCCTGCCCTTGGGCTTGGGCTTGAGCGCCTGCACGCCGCCCTCGCGGTACAGCCTGCACCACTGCTTCAACGGTGTCGCGCTCGCAATACCAAAACGCACCATCGCCTCAGGCTTACTCATCCCCCCATCAACCACGGCCCTCACTGCAACGACCTTGGTCTCATAGTCGTATTTGGCCCGCTTTACTCCCATGGCAAGAAGCCCGCCCCTCCCGATCACGCGGTACATCTTGTGCCACTGTCTCACAGTCTCGGCACACACACCAAGCCTCCTGGCGGTCAAACCGTAGCCGCATCCCCTCTCAAACATCTCCACCGCCCGCTCCCAAAGCAAACGATCATGCCTCAACCCCAGATCCACAGACACGAAAAGCCTCCCATACCCTGGACTTCAATTTCGATGTCCAAGAAACGGGAGGCAGTTCAAAAAGGAACGAGGCCGGGGCTTGACGCTATCCGAAACGGAGCTCGAGATCAGCGCGCGGCGCTGCCCTCGGTGTAGTCCTCGTCGGAGTCGGTCCAGCCGAACGCCTTGCGCAGCTTCTGGCCGGTCTTCTCGATCGGGTGGGCCTCTTCCTCGGCGCGCAGCGCCTTGAACTCGAGGGCGCCGTTATCCTGATCGGCGATGAACTTGCGGGCGAAGGTGCCGTCCTGGATGTCGGCCAGAACAGCCTTCATGGCCTCCTTGGAGGCCTCGCCAATGACGCGCGGGCCGGAGACGTAGTCGCCGTACTCAGCGGTGTCGGAGCAGGACCAGCGCTGCTTGGAGATGCCGCCCTCGTTGATGAGGTCGACGATGAGCTTCATCTCGTGGCAGACCTCGAAGTAGGCGATCTCGGGCTGGTAGCCGGCCTCGACCAGGGTCTCGAAACCAGCCTGGATCAGGTGGGAGACGCCGCCACACAGGACAGCCTGCTCGCCGAACAGGTCGGTCTCGGTCTCCTCGGTGAAGGTCGTCTTGATGACGCCGGCACGGGTGCCGCCGATGCCCTTCGCGTAGGACAGGGCCAGCTCCCAGGCCTTGCCGGAGGCGTCCACCTCGACGGCGACGACGTCCGGAGTACCCTTGCCCTGCACGTAGGTCTCGCGAACCTTGTGGCCGGGGCCCTTGGGGGCGACCATGATGACGTCATGGCCGGCGGGGACCTCAATGTAGCCGTAGCGGATGTTGAAGCCGTGCGCGAAGAGGAGGGCGGCGCCTTCCTTCAGGTTGGGGGCGATCTGCTCGGCGTAGACGTAGCGCTGGACCTGGTCGGGCAGCAGCACGGAGACGACGTCGCCCTCGGCGACGGCCTCGGCCACGTCCTTGACCTCGAGGCCAGCGGCCTCAGCCTTGGCCCACGAGGAGGAACCGGGGCGCAGGCCGACGACCACGTCAACTCCGGAATCCTTCAGGTTCAGCGCGTGAGCGTGACCCTGCGAACCATAACCAATGATGGCAACCTTCTTGGACTGGATCAGCGACAGGTCTGCGCCGTCATCGTAGATGATCTCTGCCATTTTCATTTCTCCTTCAGTTGATCCGTGATCGAGCGAGACCCGCGGCCGATGGCCACGGCGCCCGACTGGACGAGTTCGGTGACACCGTAGGGCTCCAGGGCCCGCAGCAGCGCCTCCAGCTTGGGTAGGGAGCCGATCGATTCGATGACGACCGACTCGGGTTGCACGTCGACGACGTGTGCGCGGAACAGGTCCACGATCTGCAGGACCGAGGTGCGACGGGTCTCGTCAGCCTGGACCTTCATCATGAGCAGACGCCGTTCGACGGAGTCTTCGGGTTCAAGCTCGACGACCTTGAGGACGTTGATGAGCTTATTGAGCTGCTTGACCACCTGCTCGATGGGCGCGGAGTCTGCGTCCACGATGATGGTCATGCGGGAGATCTCGGGGTGTTCGGTCTCTCCCACGGTCAGCGACTTGATATTAAAGGCGCGGCGGGCGAAAAGCGCGGCAACGCGAGTGAGCACGCCGGGTTTGTTCTCGACCAACACGGCCAGAGTGTGACGATTTGTCATCAGTCTTCCACCTCCCAGTCGGGCGCCATGCCCTTGGCGTAACGAATCTCATCGTTGGACACGCCCGCGGCGACCATCGGCCAGACCATCGAGTCTTTGGAGACGCGGAAGTCAATGAGGACGGGGCGATCGTTGATTGACATGGCCCATTCGATGGCCTCGTCGACCTCGTCGATGGAGCGCACGGTGCGCGCCGCCATGCCGTAGGCCTGCGCGAGCATCTCGAAGTTGGGGATCTGTTCGCCCTCGACGGGGTTGAGCGTCGTGTTCGAGTAGCGCTTGCCGAAGAACAGAGACTGCCACTGGCGCACCATGCCCAGCACCGAGTTGTTGATGAGGGCGACCTTGATCGGAATGTTGTTGATCGTGCAGGTGGCCAGCTCCTGGTTGGTCATCTGGAAGGAGCCGTCGCCGTCGATCGCCCACACGACCTTGTCGGGAGCGCCGACTTGGGCACCCATGGCTGCGGGGATGCAGTAACCCATGGTGCCAGATCCGCACGAGGAGATGAAGCTACGCGGGTTGTCCAGCGTGATGAACTGAGAGGCCCACATTTGGTGCTGGCCCACGCCCGTCACGTAGATCGCGTCGGGGCCGACGTGCTCGGAAAGCTTCTTCAGGACTTCCTGGGGTGCCATCATGCCGTCGTCGGGCTCGGCCCATCCGATCGGGTACTTGGTGCGCAGACGGTCGAGGTAGCGCCACCATCCGGAAATGTCGGCCTTGTTTTCCGACGAGGCCTGGGCGATTTCCTGGGTGAGGATCGGCAGGGCGGTCGCCAGGTCGGCAACGATCGGAATGTCGGCGTGGCGGTTCTTCGAGATCTCAGCTGCGTCGATGTCGATGTGCACGACGGTCGCGCGGGGTGCGAAGGAGTCGAGGCGGCCGGTCACGCGGTCGTCGAAGCGGGCGCCGAGCGCCACGATGAGGTCCGCACGCTGGAGCGCACCGACGGCAGCCACGGTACCGTGCATGCCGGGCATGCCGAGATTGTGGCGATCAGAGTCAGGGAAGGCGCCGCGGGCGGTCAGCGTGGTGACGACGGGGGCGTTCGTGACCTCGACGAACTCAGCAAGGGCATCGGTAGAGCCGGAGCGCACGATGCCGCCACCGACGTAGAGGACGGGAGCCTGGGCATCGGCGATCGCGCGGGCAGCCGCACGCACCTGCTTCATGTTCGGCTTGTCTGCAACGCGGTAGCCGGGCAGATCCAGGACCGGAGGCCAGGAGAAGTCCATCTCGGCAACCTGCGCGGACTTGGTGATGTCCACGAGAACGGGGCCTGGGCGACCGGTAGCCGCGAGGTGGAAAGCCTCGGCCAGGCGCGCGGGGATCTCCGCGGGATCCGTGACCAGGAAGGAGTGCTTGGTGATGGGCATCGATGCACCGACGACGTCGGCTTCCTGGAAGGCGTCACTGCCGATCAGGGAGGCACCGACCTGTCCTGAGATCGCGACGATCGGAACCGAGTCCATAGATGCGTCACCCAGGGCTGTCAGCACGTTGGTAGCTCCGGGGCCGGAGGTCACGATCGCGCAGCCGACCTTACCGGTGGCCAGGGCGTAGCCTTCGGCAGCGTGGCCCGCACCCTGCTCGTGACGGACAAGGATGTGGCGCACAGACGTCGACGCCATCAGCGGGTCGTACGTCGGCAGGATTGCGCCGCCGGGCATACCGAACACGTCGGTGACGCCCAGGGCTTCGAGGCTGGCCACGATAGCCTCGGCTCCGGTCATGCGGGTGGTGTTGGCGGTGTCGCTCACCATTCGTCCTCTCAATCGTTGGGACCGTCTCAAAGAAAAAACCCCGTCAGATCCGGCAGTAGCGGATGCGGGGATTTCGGCGTGCGATCCATCCTCACGTTACACGGCAGGCATCGCACGCCCGGGTACGATGACCAGGGCAAGGACTCCAATTCCGCGAACGTCAAGCATGGCTTTACCGTATCTCTCTTGAGCTCTCCGCTCCTTATCCATCTCATTGTGCGGACCTTAAGACCCTGAACGCTATCTAGGACGATGGACTGAGATACACAGCACTTCTTGCTGCTTTAATTGATACATACCTCATATCACAATCCACAACACGGAGATTTCATCGTGCATCAGATCTTCGAGATTCTGAGCGAGCAGCCGGTACTGTTCCTCTTCCTTCTCATCGGTATAGGCATGGCGTTTGGCCATGTGAAAATCAAAGGCATTGGCCTCGGCGCTGCCGCCGTTCTCTTCTTCGCCATCGTGCTGGCTGCGTGGGCGCAGTCCTACGACATCGAGCTGCGCGTTACCCCGCAGCTGGGCACCCTCGGCCTGACGCTGTTCACGTTCGCGATCGGCATCAACTCGGGCGCCTCGTTCTTCCACAACTTGAAGACCGCCATCGGCCCGATCCTGACGATGGTTGCCTTCTACGGTATCGCAGCCACAGCAGGCCTGTACATCGGTCAGGCCATGGGGATGGATGTTCCCCTCATCGCCGGTACCTTCGCGGGTTCCGTGACGAACACCCCCGCACTGGCAGCAGCAGGCGAGGCATCCGGCGATCCCGCCCGTGCAACCGTCGGCTACTCGATCGCTTACCTCTTCGGCGTCATCGGTATGTTGGCCGCCTCGATGGCCGCCCTGCACTACGGCCGTAACGACAAGGATGCTCCTTCCCCCCTGTCCAACCGCACGATCCGTGTCGAGCGCGACGATCATCCCTTCGTCGGCGACATCTACGAGAAGCTCGGCGAGAAGGTCTCCTTCTCCCGTCTGGGCCGCGGCGAGACCGGCCCGATCACCCGCCCCCAGATGTCTGACACCCTGGATCCCGGGGACCTCGTGACAGTTGTCGGCCCTCGTGAGCTCGTCGCGCGCGCCGCCACCGAGCTGGGGCATGCCTCCTCTCACTCCCTCATGCAGGACCGCTCCTACCTGGACTTCCGCCGCATGACCATCTCCAACCCGAAGGTCGCTGGACGCACGGTTGCCTCGCTCGGCCTCGCCAAGGAGTTCTCCGCGACGATCTCGCGAGTACGCCGCGGTGACGTCGATATGGTCGCAGAGCCGGGTCTCGTACTCCAGCAGGGTGACCGCGTCCGCATCGTCGCCCCCACGTCGAAGATGACTGACATTACGAAGTTCTTCGGTGACTCGTCCCGAGGCCTCACGGACCTCAACCCGATCGCCCTGGGCATCGGCATGGCGCTGGGCATCGCGATCGGTGAGCTTCCGATCCTAACCCCCTCCGGCGAGTACTTCTCGATCGGTTCCGCCGCCGGCACGCTTATCGTCGGCCTGATCTTCGGCCGCATCGGCCGCATCGGCCCCATCGCGACGGCCCTGCCCTTCACGACATGCCAGGTGATGGCCGAGCTCGGCCTACTCATCTTCCTTGCCCAGGCCGGTGCTAAGGCTGGCGGCCAGATCCTCGAGGCCTTCACCTCGGGCGACTGGATCCGAATCTTCGCGCTCGGCGCCATCATGACATCGATCATGGCGATCGGTCTGTACTGCACCATGCGGTGGGTGTTCAAGATGGGCGGCACGAAGCTCGCCGGTTTGCTTGGTGGTGCCCAGACGCAGCCCGCCGTCCTCGCCTTCGCGAACGGCCGCACCAACGCCGACCCGCGTGTGGCTCTCGGTTACGCGCTCGTCTACCCGGTCGCGATGGTCGGCAAGATCGTTGTCGCCCAGATCCTGGGTGGCATGTAACGGCGTCGTCTTTCGCGGGGTATTCCCGCGGTGTTCAATGGGGCTGGCCCTTTCGGGTCGGCCCCATTCGCATGCCTTCTCGTCGTCTCCTGGGCGCGTCACGACATGGTAGCGCTGTCCCTACCAAAGGCGCCGTGAGGCTTGCAGAACCCGCCTGCGGTGCCCGTGGGCGACGCCGGGGTCAGGTAACCAAAAGCCAACACCTGGCCTGCTAGGCCTGGCTGCGGTGCCCGTGGGCGGTGGCGGGGCTTCGAGTTCGATCACTCCGAGCCTTTAGGCTCGCGTGTGGCGATCTCGCGGGCGGGCCGCCGTCCACGGGCACACAAAGCAGCCCGGCCGCGACAGGACAATGCAACGAGGCCGCGACCGGTTACCCGGCCACGGCCTCGTCAATGAATGAGCGTTAGCGCTGGATGAGCGCGACGAGCACTCGAGCGGTCACTGCGGCCACGCACACGATCGCGATGTTGCGGCCGACGGCGCGGATCTCATCGCGGTCGATCGCGTACTCGAACTCGAACGACAGCGGCCTTGCACTGGCCTTGATGTCGAAGGTCATGCGTTCTCCCCCTCGTACTCCCACAGGTTCGGGACACGTTCTTGCTTTTCGACGAGCCAGTTCTTATCGGTGAGCATACGCGAGAGTGCCAGTCCCATGCCGATGGCAACGATCGTGAACATGACCGTAAAGAGCGAAGCGAGTGCTTCGTCGACCTGCTGATTATTCAGGTACGTGAGAGCCCGGTAGAGCGGCACTCCGGGAATCATGATGACGACTGCGGGAACTGACAGGGTCACGCGCGAGAAGCGCGTCCTGCGGGCCACGAAGACGGCGAGGAGACCAGCAGCGAGCGCGGCAAGGCCGACGGCCGCGGGAGCCGGAACACCCAGCTCCAGGTGCAGGGCGATACGGCCCGTGTTGATGACTGCACCGATAGTGGCCGCGGTCGCGCATACGCGGTGTGGTGAGTTAAAGAGCATCGCGAAACCGTAAGCCGCGACGAAGCTCGTGAGGAAGCGCAGTATGTAGTGCTGCCATGGAACGAGCGAGACACCGTACTCGGGCGTTACAGACCACCCGAAGATAGCGGAGATCGCCCATACAGCCACCCCCGCCGACGCGACGAGCATCGCGACGTAGACGAGGCGCCCGAGGCCTCCTTGGAAGTCCTGTCGAACCAGGTCGATCAGGCCTGTCACGAGCGGGAAGCCGGGGACCAGGAACAGCAGTGCGGAAATAAAGCCCGCCTGGTGCGTCGACTCAATGCCGAGGAAATGCTGTGCCGGGGCAACCAGAAGGATGTAGATCATGGCGGCGAGCGCGCCGCACGCCATCCACACACCGAAGTGGTTCATGTGTCGCACGAGCATCTGGCGACGCAGCGCCTGACCAAAGAACGAGGCCACGGCGACGGCCGAGCATTCGACCCATCCCCCACCGTTCAGGAAAGCGAACGCCGCACACGCGAGGCCCGAGGCGAGCGCATTCGAGAACCAGTCGTAGAGGCCCGGGACCTTCGCGATCTTATCGAGCTCATCGGAGACATCCTCGACGCGCACGGACTTGCCGTTGAGCGAGGCGACGTAGTTGTTAATGCGGTCTATCTTGTCTGCGTTAACACCCATGAGGCGCTGTTCAGCGAGCTCGGTGCGGAAGGTACCGTTCGCGTAAGCGGTGGCGATGATCTCTGTGTACGTCACCTGGGCGCGATGCTCGGAAATCCCCACCGCTCGCGCGACGTCCGCCATGGACTTCTTGACGCGGTAGGCACTCGCTCCAAAGGACAGCAGCATCTGCCCGAGTCGGAGCACAACCTGGGACTGGTGGGCGAGGCGATCATGGGCCGCCATACGTTGCGCGAGGACTTCGTCCTTTCCACCGTGTCGGTGGGGCGAGTCTGGCTGGTGTGCAGAAGTGACCATGAGAATAGCATCGCACGACTTACGCCGTTATGAGGGCGACGTTGGTCCGTGACGTGTGTTTTTTCATCAGGTGGACACAGGCGCACTCGAGAATCCCTCACAGACGAGGCCGGGGCACAGCCATGCGCGCCGGTACACTACCTGGATTCGAACGTGAAATACCGAGTTGCGGCGAATAGGCGCACCTCCCGCCCGGGAGGAAACCGCTGGGGCGTTGGCCGTGTGTTGCCGCTGATGGTGGTTGCCGCCCGGCGATCATTCCTGTGTTGCCGTAGGGGGTTTGCCGCACTCTATCGTACCGAGAGGCATATACGACGAAGCGGCCAGAAACCCTGGGGTTTCCGGCCGCTTCTGAGGTGTGTTGTGGCGGTGTCCTACTCTCCCACAACCTGGCGGTTGCAGTACCATTGGCGCTGCCGGGCTTAGCTTCCAGGTTCGGAATGGAGGCTGGGCGTTTCCCCGGTGCTATGACCACCACAAGTCTTGGTGTTCAACACTGTTCCCCACGGTTTGTTGTGTGTGTGGGGTGTGGGTTGATCGTGGTTTGTATAGTGGTTGCGGCGTTTTGTTGGCCTGTTTGTTGTTCGCCCAACCCGTGTTGTTGGTTGGGTGGTTGTTTAGTGTTGGCCCATTAGTACCAGTCGGCTCGCGAGCACCTCGCGGTGCTTCCACCTCTGGCCTATCAACCCGCTAGTCTGGCGGGGGCCTCTCACCCCACGTGGGGGCGTGGAAACCTCATCTTGAAGCAGGCTTCCCGCTTAGATGCTTTCAGCGGTTATCCCTTCCGAACGTAGCCAACCAGCCATGCACCTGGCGGTACAACTGGCACACCAGAGGTTCGTCCATCCCGGTCCTCTCGT
>ERZ772766.534-NODE-534-length-22186-cov-5.761421_pt1 | contig 22186 bp, 20 predicted proteins | sample MGYA00511379_ERZ772766 | MGnify/ENA primary metagenome ERZ772766 (study PRJEB29015, sample SAMEA2737895) | human oral metagenome | biome: human oral; feature: human-associated habitat; material: dental | place: China | collected 2116 ...
TCGGTAAGCCCCCGAACCCCCGAAGGGGGACAAGCTGGAAAAGGTGACAAACCTCTCGCGGTGCACATTCCCAGTTATTGCTGGCTACCTTTAAAGGGGGAGTTGACGCAATGCTAAAAGGGCGAATGTAGCGAGGCTCTTATTCGGTAAGCCCCCGAACCCCCGAAGGGGGACAAGCTGAAAAAAGTGACAAACCTCTCCCTTTACACATACCCAGCTATTGCTGGCTACCTTCAAAGGAGGAGTTGATGCAATGCTAAGAGGGTGAATGTAGCGAGACTGAGGTGTGTTTGCTTTGAAAAATAATAGTAGTGTTTTGTTTTCTGAAAAATAAATAGTACTTTTGCCCTTTATTGAAAAACATATTTAATATATGAAAAATATAGCTGAGAAAGATAAAAAAAACACCTCCGAAGAGAACTTGGAGATTGTAAAAAAGGTGCTTACCAAATATTTGGAAGACAACGGACACCGTAAGACCCCTGAACGCTATGCGATTGTGAAGGAGATTTACGAATACAACGACCATTTTGACATAGAGACGCTCTATGAAAATATGAAAAAGAAAAAGTATCGGGTGAGTAGAGCGACCCTCTACAACACGATTGAGCTCTTGCTGGAATGTGGTTTGGTGCGCAAACATCAGTTTGGACAAAACCAAGCGTATTACGAGAAATCGTATTTTGACCGTCAGCACGACCACGTAATCCTTACCGATACGGGTGAGATTGTGGAGTTTTGCGACCCTCGTATTCAAGCAATACAGAAAACCATAGAAGAGGTTTTTAACATTAATATTAGCAATCACTCTCTTTATTTTTACGGTACACGCAAAGCAGATGCCCCAAAAGAAGAGAGAGCAACCAAATAAAAGAAACAAAAATGGCAGTAGATTTATTATTAGGTCTTCAGTGGGGAGACGAAGGAAAAGGGAAAATAGTAGATGTCCTTACGCAAAACTACGACATTATTGCACGCTTTCAAGGAGGTCCTAACGCAGGGCATACTCTTGAATTTAACGGTATTAAACACGTGTTACACACTATTCCGTCGGGAATCTTCCACAAAGGTGCTGTAAATATTATCGGTAATGGGGTGGTGATAGACCCTATCATTTTCAAAAAAGAAATAGAGGCACTCGCTCCTTACGAGGTAAACCTGAAACAGAATTTGCTCGTCTCGCGCAAAGCACACCTTATCTTGCCTACCCACCGCCTCTTAGATGCTGCTTCGGAAGCTTCCAAAGGTAAAGCTAAAATAGGCTCTACCCTTAAAGGCATAGGACCTACTTATATGGACAAGACAGGTCGTAACGGCTTGCGCGTAGGCGATATAGAGCTCAGTGACTTTAACGAGCGTTACCGTAACCTCACCGATAAACACGAAGAAATGCTCGCTAACTACAAGGTGGATATTCAGTATAACCTACAAGAGTTAGAAACCGAGTTTTTTGAAGCGATAAAAGTGCTGAAAGAATTTCAGCTTATTGACAGTGAAGAATACCTATACCAAGCCCTCAAAAAGGGTAAGAAAATACTTGCCGAAGGAGCACAAGGTTCTATGTTGGACATTGATTTTGGTACCTATCCGTTTGTAACCTCGTCGAACACAACGGCTGCTGGAGCTTGTACGGGCTTAGGTGTAGCCCCTCGCAGTATTGGTGAGGTAATAGGTATCTTTAAGGCTTATACAACCCGTGTGGGCAGTGGACCTTTCCCTACCGAACTGTTTGACGAAGTGGGCGAAACAATGACCCAAGTAGGTCGCGAATTTGGAGCCACTACCGGTAGGCGTCGCCGTTGTGGTTGGCTTGATTTGGTAGCCCTTAAATACGCTGTACAGGTAAACGGAGTTACCGAACTTACAATGATGAAAGCCGATGTGCTCAGCGGTTTTGAGACTTTAAAAGTATGTACGTCATATCTTTATAAAGGAAAAGAAATCAAGCACTTGCCTTACAATATAGAAGAGCAGAACGTAACGCCCGTATATACGGAACTCAAAGGCTGGCAACAAGACCTTACCAAACTCACCAATTACCAGCAACTACCCAAAGAACTTTTGGATTATATCAGTTTCTTAGAGAAAGAACTCGAAGTGCCCATCAAAGTAGTATCGGTGGGACCTGATAGAACTCAAACGATTATTCGGTAGAACATCAGTGAATTTAGGAAGTTATAAAATGAATGAACTATGAACATCATAGTACACAACCTTTACATACCGAAGAGCAATTATTAGTAAAAGAATGGAGCAAGGAAAAACAGATTTCTTTTAACAGAAGAAAAACTTATTTCACAAAAGGGCAATTAGCTTCCACAGAAAGAGGTATTGAGCAAGCTAATAACGGATTGTTGAGACCTTATACTGAAGTTAAGAAAAGAGCACGTGAAATATCCCTAAAAAATTAAAAATACTTAATATAATGAATTATCAGAATGTAACAGACTTGCCTAATAACAATACCATATTTTTGGTATGGGCATTTAAAAAAGATATAGACAAAACATTGCTTAATAATACTTTTGCAAAAGTATGTGGTTTGGTAGGAAACCTCAACAACTCGGTAGCCGACCGCTTTCCTGAAGGTCGTGCCAGTGTAACCATAGGCATTAGCCATAGGGCGTGGCTTACTTTAGGGTTACCCAAACCGCTCCCCAAAGAACTCAAAGATTTTGAGCCCATCAGAGGTAGTAAACACACTGCTGTAGCCACCGAAGGCGACTTACACTTTCATATCCGCGCACACAACCCCAGCTTGGCTTACGATATGGCAGCTGCCATTAGCGAGGTTATGCGACCCATCGCCAATAGTATTGTAAACGTACAAGGTTTTAGATATTGGGACGGGCGCGCTATCATTGGTTTTGTAGACGGTACCGAAAACCCGCGTGGCGCAGAACGCGAACAGTTTGCGGTAGTGGGTGATGAAGACCCCGATTACCAAGGAGGAAGCTACCTATTCGTACAAAAATACGTACACGATATGAACGCTTGGCGTGCGCTCCCCGTTAGCGAACAAGAAAAAGTAATAGGGCGTAGCAAAGAAATGGACATAGAAATGGACGAGGATACCAAGCCTACCAATGCGCACTCGGCACTTGCCAATGTAGGCGATGATTTGAAAGTAGTGAGAGACAATATGCCTTTCCACGACCCCGTAAGTCACCAAATGGGCACTTACTTCATCTGCTATGCCAATACGTTTAGCACCGTAGAAAAGATGCTTACTAATATGTTTATAGGCAATCCCGCTGGCAATTACGACCGTCTATTAGATTTCAGTACTGCCGAAACAGGAACACTTTTCTTTGTACCATCTTTGGATATGTTAGACGAGTTTGCAGGATAAAATATGAAACTCCTTTTAACCAGCTCACTATTAGTTTATTTTATGACCACTACAGCGCAAGAAGTAGTGCCTGAGACACCTTTGGATACGATTGTGCTCAATGAGATAATTGTAAAAGCACAGCGCAAAACACAGTATACCGATAAGTCGAGTTTTACCTTTGAAAAGAAAGCTGTGGAACAAGCACGCTATGCCAAAGACCTCTTGCGCAGTTTGCCCAACCTGCACCTCAATCCTATAACCAACCAGATTGCTACCCTTAAAAGGGGTACGCTCTTGGTATTAGTGAACGGTGTAGAGGCAACTGACTTGCAAATACGCGGTATCGCCCCTCAAAACGTGGCACGCATAGACTATTACGATATTCCGCCTGCGCGCTGGAGCAATAGGGCTGACACAGTGGTGGACATCATCACACGTTCGGCTGAAGAGGGGTATTCGGTAGGGGTAGATGCGCTTTCGGCACTTACTACGGGTTTTGTAGATGCTTCGGCTTATGGTAACTACACCAAAGGCAAACATACGTTGGGAGTGGAATACAAATTGGAGTTTCGCAATTACAACGATAGATACTATGAAAAACACTCCGATTATGAACTATCGGGTGTGCGTTATGCAAACGACCAACTGTCAAAATCAGGGTTTAGCTATAATGCGCACAACGCCTCAGTGCGTTATAGCGCAGTAGTACCACAAAACTACAATTTTCAAGTTAAAGCAGGAATGGAGCTTTTGAATCGCTCTGCACATAGCAATGGCATAAACCTATTTACACAAGGAACAACGGTTAGCCATCACACATTATCAGGTAAAAGTCACGACCATTGGTTACGCCCCAAGATAGACCTATACTTCTCTAAAAAATTAGGCAAACGTGATGAATTGAGCGTGAACGCCGTGGGGAGTTATTACAACACTACCAAAGAGAACCTCTCAAAGGAATGGGAGACCGCAACCCAGCAGAATGTGTACGACGATGATATGGATTTGAAAGTAAAACAACGCGGTTGGGTAGGTGAAGTAGCACATACTCATCAGTTTACTATAGGCAAACTCAATTCGGGCTACCGCATTAGCAGTACTTTTATCGACAACGACTTACGTAACTTGGCAGGTACTTCGGCTTACGATGTTACCTATACCAATCAGTATTTGTACACCGAGTTTGTAGGTAAAAAGGCTAATTTTATGTACAGAGCCAGTGCTGGGCTCACCCATACCCACAACCGTAGTGCCGAAAATACTTTTACCGAATGGGTGTTTACCCCAAAAGTAGTGTTGGGTTATGAACTCGCTAATAACCAGAGTTTGCGCCTCACAAGTTACTATGTACCCCGCAGTCCGCGTAGTGCAGAACTCAGTAGCAATATAGCACAACAAGCGCCGAACATCTTGGAGACAGGAAATCCTTACTTAAAATCACAACATATATTTTGGACTGGACTCTCTTATGCTTTCAACAATGAGTACACCGATTTTAACCTTCAACCCTTCTACAAAAATACTCAACGTGTGATTACTGATATTTATATCAAAGACCCCGTACGCAATGGACTACTCAGCACTTATGAAAACAGTAAATATCACGAGGAGTTTGGTTTTTCATTAGATGGTACTTTTAAACCATTAAGAAATGATTTATTTGTATTTTCAGCTAATATAGCCCCTACACGTGAGACTTTGGTTACTGATGCTGGACTACGCGCTCGCAATGATTATATCGACAACAACCTATCACTTACTTTTACCTATAAAGATTTGAGGGTAGATTACAGTTTCAACTTTCCTATTTATTACATAGACGGCAACACTATGAGCACTTATGAAAATAACAATGATATTTTTATAGAATACCAGTTAGGTAGTTGGACACTTAAAGGTGGTGTGTTTTGGTTAGGAATGCCTTCGGAATACAAGATGAAGAGCAGTTACGAAGGTTTGGTAAACCAGCATAGCTATACCTACATAGAAAACAACCGCAATATGTTTGTATTAGGGATTAGCTACGATTTCTCCAAAGGAAAGAACAATTCGGTAGACAAGAAGCTCAACAACGATACCGCTCCTGCAGCGCAGTTTTAAGGTAAGAGGTAAAAAATGAATACACCTTCAGCAAATTATACTATATACAACGCTTCAGCAGGGTCTGGAAAGACCTACAGTCTGGTGAAAGCTTATCTGAGAATTATTCTCGGCAGTAAGCAACCCGATTTGTTTAGGCAGTTACTCGCTATTACCTTTACCAATAAGGCGGTTTTTGAAATGAAGAACCGCATCATAGAGTTATTAGGGGTATTCAGTGAGAACAAAATGCTCACTAAACCTCACACTATGTTTACTGAATTAGCAAAGGAATTGAATCTCCCCGACGAAGAACTGAGAACGCGTTCGGCTAAGGCTTTGGAGCATATACTGCACAACTACGCGGCTTTTAATATCAGTACTATCGATGGGTTCAATCACCAACTGATACGCCACTTTTCACAGGATTTGCATCTCAATCCTTTCTTTGAAGTACAGTTGGACAGCAAGGCTTTACTAGAGCGAGCGGTTGATAATTTGATGAATCAGGCAGGAAACGACCCCGAACTTACCCAATTGCTCATCGATTTCGCCAATGAAAAGATAGACGACGACAAGAGTTGGGATACTACTAAAGAATTATTAGGCGTAGCCGAAATGCTCACCAATGAGAACCATTACGAGCAATTACAATCGCTGAAAGACAAGGAAATACCCGATTTTCTAACCCTTAAAAATACCTTACTCAAACAACGCAACAATGCCCTGAAAAGCATTAAAACTTCTGCCCAAGACTTTATGCAACTGATGTGTGAGCACGGTTTGGATAAAGGTGCTTTTAATGGAGGACATTTATACAAATTCTTCGATAACCTCACTGCCGACAACCCTAAGGAACCTTCGTGGGGCAGTGGTTGGCAAAACAATCTATTAGAAGGCGAACCTCTTTATTCTGGTTTAGCGGCTAAGAAGTACGACACTGCCCTGATAGATAGTTTGCAAGAGATGATTGCCAACTTGTTTTTGGCAATCAAAAAGGCTTTTGGTGCTCTTGCCTTTGCGAACAACGCACTGAGATATGTTGTGCCTTTGGCTTTACTCAACCGCATACAAAAAGAAATAGAGACCATTAAAGAAGAAGAAAACATCTTACCTATATGGGAGTTCAACGGAGTGATTTCCTCAGAGCTCAGCAACCAGCCTGCACCTTTTATCTACGAACGTATAGGTGAGAAATTTCGCCACTATTTTATCGATGAGTTTCAAGACACCTCAGTACTGCAATGGCAGAACTTTATACCGCTTATCCTCAATGCAGTGCAAAGTGAGGTGAACAATAAGTGCGGGTCGGTATTACTTGTAGGCGATGCCAAACAATCGATTTATCGTTGGCGAGGAGGAAAAGCGGAACAGTTTATGAGTCTGTATAACAATGAAGTAAACCCTTTCCGCATCAAAGGAGAAGTAAAAGACCTCAATGAAAACTTTCGCAGTTTAGAAGCCATTATCGATTTTAACAACCATTTTTTTAAGTTTGCTGGAGACCTTTTCCAAAGTGAGACCTACAAAGAACTTTACAAAAACTCTACACAGGAATATCCCAAAAACAAAAAAGACCAATCCTTATCCGAGGGCTATTTCAATCTTTCATTTATAGAAGTCGGAGAAGAAGAAGCGCCTACAGAAGAAGACAATAGCAATGTTGTAGCACTTTCACCGCGCGAACGGAGTTATTGTGAAGCGATTTTAGAGAAAATAGAACACGCTAACCGAGCAGGGGCAGCCGATAAGGATATTACTATATTGGTGCGCACCAACCGCGAAGGAGCAGCCGTTGCCTCTTTCCTTTCAGAACAGCAAAGAAATGTGATTTCACCTGATTCGCTATTGCTGAAAAACGTCGCATCGGTACAGTTTCTCGTCACCCTATTACGTCTGCTTTATCACCCTGAAAGTGAAGAACTCAAACTGCAATTGCTCTTTGATTATCTTCGTTTTAAAGAAACTAAAGACCCTCACTTATTTCTCAGCAAATATGTAGAGGAACCCGTAAATACTTTCCTTGCCGATTTTCACTTCTCTATAGGGCTGTTCAACCAATATTCTTTATACGAAGGAGTAGCTTTGGCGGTGAATTGTTTTGACCTCGCTCACCCTTCTGATGCTTATCTCACTCACTTTATGGATATTGTATTCGATTTTAAGAATGCGCGCAAAGGAGGCTTAGCCGATTTTCTGGAGTTTTGGGACGACCAGCAAGAAAAACTCAGTATCAGTTCGCCCGAAGGGTTAAACGCCATTACCGTGATGACGGTTCACAAGAGCAAAGGGCTTTCTGCCCCTGTGATTATCTACGCTTTCGCCGATAGCAAACTCATTGATACTCACACTGAAAAACTTTGGTTTCCCGTAGACCACGAGCAGTTTAACGGTTTTGACCATCTGCTGGTAAACAGCAATAAAAGTTTAGTGAACTACGACCCGCAAGCCGAAGAACTGATGACACAATTGCACGAACAAAACCTCCTCGACCAGCTAAATGTTTTATATGTAGCGATGACGCGTCCCGAATCATTTCTCTATGTAATCACCTCACTCTCCAAAAGCAGTGCCGAGACTTATGGCACCCTCTTTAAAGCGTTTTTAGAAGAAAACGGACAGTGGAATGAGAATGTAGTGGAATATACTTTTGGGAACCCTGTATTTCCTGAGAAGAAAGAGAAAGAAGCTACAGAAGAATCACCTATTCCTTTCCAAAAAGGTTGGCAGTATCCGAACTACAAAATTGCGACAGGGGCTTCCCTGCTATGGGACACTCACCAACAAGAAGCCTTGGAGCGCGGCAACCTCATTCACGAATTATTCTCGAAAATCACTTATGCCACCGACCTTGATACTGTGCTCAACGACGCTCTACAAGAAGGCACTATTACTACCGAACAATACGAGTTATTGCAACCCCAAATGGCGCGATTGCTCAGCGACAGCACTTTAGCACCCTTCTTTAGCAAGGACTACGAATATTTTACCGAACGCGAGTTTATAGACACTAACGGCAACTATTTTCGCCCCGATAGACTCGCCTACAACCCAAGTACTTACAAAGTCTATATCATAGATTACAAAACCGGACAACCCAACGACCAATACCGTACCCAACTACAGCATTACCAACAAAACCTAACAGCCATAGGCTGGCAAGTAAAAGGGAAATATTTAGTGTATTTAGATTTAGGAGAAGTGATAAAGATTCTCTAATCCTCTCTAAAATACGCCTTAGGATTGTTCAAAAAGGTTTTAGTAATGATTATTTGTTTTTTAGTTTCACGGTGCAAAGGTAAGGCATTACTCTGCCAAATAGTGTCAGTGATGAAAAAATTATATCCTTTCTTTGTTATTCCAAGCAAAAACATTATCTTTGCCTTTGTTTATCACTGAGATATGAAACATATTGCTATTATTTTTATATTGCTTTGCCTTGGGGCGTGTAAGCACTCTAATCCTTATAAGGACACTACTATTGAATTGATGGAGGTAAAGTCTTTTCCGTTGGAGAAGATAAGCGTGCGAGCAATGGTGCTCTTAGAGAAAAACGTGGCTTTTGCAGGCTCCGATGCTACCTTTGGTTTTATCAACACTCAAAACCAAACTATTGCGACTTCTAACTTGAAGAATCGCGGGGTGATTTCCGATTTTCGTGCGGTGGCAGCTACGAGTCAGAACTTTTTTATGCTCTCTATCGGCAACCCCGCATTGCTCTACAAAGCAGAACAAAGTGGTATGGAGGAAGTGTATCGCGAGGAACACCCCGATGTATTCTACGATGTATTGCGCTTTACGGACGACCAATTTGGCATCGCTATTGGCGACCCTATCAACAATCGCCTATCGGTAGTAACAACGCTCAATGGCGGACAACAATGGACGAAACTCACGTGGTCACAATCGCCCAAACTCGAAGAGGGTGAAAGTGTATTTGCCGCTAGCAACTCGGCTTTGGCACACTATGGCAACAAACTATGGGTGGTAACAGGCGGCAGTAAGAGCAGGGTGTTGTTCTCGGACAACAAGGGTTATAAATGGCAAGACCTCGCTACCCTACCTCTCGCCCAAGGTTCGCCTACTCAAGGGGCTTTCACCATAGCTTTCTACAACGACCAGCAGGGCATCGTTCTCGGCGGTGATTATGAACAACCTACAGAGCGCAAAGGCTCTGGCGCACTCACTTTTGATGGGGGTAAAACTTGGCAGCCTATTGCGACTGACAAGGCTATTGGCTATGCCAGTTGTGTGCAATACATCCCTAATAGTGAGGGAAATGCTTTAGTAGCAACTTCGCCTAATGGTCTTTTCTTCTCTAACGACCAAGGTAAGAGCTGGCAACAACTTTCAGATAAAGTCTATCACGCGCTACTCTTTGTAGATGAGCAAACTATGGTTGCTTCGGGCAATGAGAAAATCACCCTTTTTAGAGTTGTAAAGAAATGATGATAAGTGAGGTAACGGCTTTGCGCAAAGCAGGTGACTTAGAAGAGGCGTTGCGCATCGCTCTTGAGGAATTTAAGGAAAACGATAGCAGTATCAACAAATATTCGTTGGGCTGGGTGTATTACGATTTTTGCAAGAGGGCAGTAGTCGAAAACAACTTAGACACTTTTCTGCAATATGTGCAAGCACTCAAAGACCTGCGTTTTAGCATTGAAGAAGTGCTCATCACTGACCAACTGCTTTGGCAATACGTGAAGTTCTTCTCACAGTTGCGCAAAACAGGAAAAATAGCGCTTATTGATGTGCTGTACGAGAATTTGAAAGGTATGTATTTCACGATGCCTTCAAAAGCGTTTTCTGCCTTAGCAGAGCAGTTGCACAAAGCGTATAAAGACCGCGATGAATATTTAGAAGTAATTACTGACGTGATGCCGTTTCTGCGCGCTGAGGATTTCGCACCTAAGTCATACCAAGGTATACTTATTATGCCTTTGGCAGAACAAATCTATATCGCTTATAGCAAACATATATTAGAAAGTGGCGATAAAGAGATTATCGCCACCTTTATACCTATCTTGCATCAGTGGATTCAAGCACACCCTGAATACAATTCGCTTATTTATTACTATGTGGAAATGTGTAATTTTGCCAATATAGCAATGTAATAATTATCAATTGTTCATTGCCGAACATTGGTTGTAGAGTTCACGCCACGATGCTCCGCGTTTCTTCATTACATTTTCAAGGTATTCCTTCCACACCATTTTATCTTTATCTTCATCTTTTACTACAGCTCCTTGCAATCCTGATGCTAAATCTTCATCAGTAACAGTACCGTTGCCAAAACTGCCTGCTAATGCCATACTATTGGTGATAAGCGAAATAGCTTCTGCAGTAGAAATAACTCCGCTAGGAGATTTGAGTTTCTGTTTTTCGTCTAAAGTAGCTCCTTTGCGCAATTCGCGGAAAATAGTTACAATCTTCTCTATAGCTTCATTGCTTGGCAAGGCAGCTTTCAGTTTGTAGTTGTTAGAAATCTCGGCTACGCGCTTGGTTACGATAGACACTTCAGTTTCTAAAGTAGCAGGAGCAGGTAGCACGATGATGTTGAAACGCCTTTTAAGTGCCGAAGACATCTCGTTTACACCACGATCGCGGGTATTAGCTGTGGCAATAATAGAGAAACCGCGCTGAGCAGGTAATTCTTCACTGAGTTCTGGAATGGCAATATTCTTCTCCGATAGAATAGAAATCAGTGCGTCTTGCACTTCGGAGGCACAACGTGAAATCTCCTCAAAACGAGCGACAGTCCCTGTTTCCATCGCGCGATAAATAGGTGATTTAAGTAAGGCTTCGTGCGATGGCCCGTTAGCCAAGAGCATTGCGTAGTTCCACGAATAGCGAATGTGTTCTTCGCTGGTGCCCGCAGTACCTTGAATCACTTTGCCCGAATCACCACAAATAGCAGCTGTAAGGTTTTCGGAAAGCCACGACTTGGCGGTTCCTGGCTCGCCTATAAGCAATAGAGAGCGGTCGGTAAGGAGTGTAGCAATAGCGATTTCCACCAAGCGGTTATGACCGATGTACTTAGGGGTAATCTCTACCCCACTAGCAGTACCTCCAGTTACAAATTTCAGCACAGCTTTAGGCGACAATTGCCAGCCTATGGGCTTTTCTTGTTTTTTATCCTCTTCTTTTAAAGCCTCTAATTCTTTTGCATATAGTTGTTCCGCAGGAAGACGTAATACGTTTGACATAAGTTATATAATCCTCCCTCGCCCCCTCCCAAGGAAGAGAGAATGCAATATAAATAGTTAGAAAAATATATTATCCTACCCCCTCCCCTTGGGGGAGGGAAAGGGGTGGGGATTCTAATTAGCAAATGCGTGTTTGTAACCTTTTTGTTTATTCCAAGCTCCGCGAGTAAAATCAGGTATTTCTACAGGAGCACTACCGTTTTCTAATGATAGTTTAGAAAGAGGTGCTAAGCAACACCATTCAGCAAGGTCATACACGTCCATATCCAAAGGTAAACCATTGCGCAAACAGTAGATGAGGCGATAGTCCATAATGAAATCCATACCTCCGTGACCGCCCACTTCTTTCGCTTTAGTTTCCAATTCTCTAAGAATACGTGGTTTGTATTTTTCCATCATTGCTTTTTTAGCCTCTTCGGGCATAAAGCTGTGTGCCGAAAGATTTTCGTGATTAGGCACTTCATCTTTTGCTATACTTTCTGGCTGAATAAGATAACCCTCAATCGGATATTTATTCGCAAATCCATTCGTTCCAGTAAGTTGATACATACGTGAATATGGGCGTGGTGTTACCACATCGTGTTGTATTTGTATGGTTTTCCCTTTTTCTGTCTTAATCATTGTAACAGTAAGGTCACCGTTTTGGAAGTTAGGATCTTCTTTGCCCATTACGCGTTTGTAGACTTCTTTACCTCTAAAAGCGTGCGTATCAAATGAAACCAAATAGTTCATCTTGTCTCCTCGGTGAATATTAAGCGCTTGGCATACAGGACCTATACCGTGCGTAGGGTATATATCTCCACGATTTTTAGCATTGTAGTCTAAACGCCAGTTGTTCCAATACTCAGTCCAAAAGTCGTCTAAGTTATGAATATAAGAACCTTCGCCGTGAATCACTTCACCCAAGAGCCCTTGTTGTGCCATATTAAGAGTAGTAATTTCAAAATAGTCATACACGCAGTTCTCAAGCATCATACAGTGTAAACGTTTCTTTTCACTCATATTAATCAATGCCCAAATCTGTTCCATATCAAGAGCTGCGGGCACTTCTATCGCCACGTGTTTACCGTGTTCCATAGCATAAAGCGCCATTGGTACGTGGTGTTTCCAGTCAGTTACAATGTACACGAGGTCTACATCTTTGCGCTCACATAGCGCTTTCCAAGCATTTTCATCACCTGTGTACTGGGCTACACGCTTATGCCCTGCTTTTTCAATTACTTGTTGCGCTTTTTCTACCATTTCAGGACGTATATCGCAGATAGCTGTAACTTTCGCTCCGGGCACGTGCATATAACGTTCTACCGCACTATGTCCGCGCATTCCAAGGCCGATGATTCCTATACGCACCGTATCCATTTTAGGTGTAGTAAGGTTTAGTACATCTGTTTGCCCAGCTGGACGAGGGGGGGTAGTTACTTTAATTTGATAAGAACTTCTACTCTTATTCTCATTAGAAGTAGCTTGATTGCAGTTACAAGCCACAAAGCCAAGACATACAGCAATGCCTATGGCTACTTGATAGATTTTTTTAATCATAGCTGTGAATATTTTTAAAGGTTGATTATTAATGTGACAAAAGTAGCAAAAAAAATTAATAGTAACAAAAGAAAAGTAAAAAAGATTTATTTATCCACTCCTGTACAATTACTTTTTAGCACTTTTTTACAAAAAAACGTTCACTCTTAACCATTCACCTTCAACTATTTATATACCCTTTCTATACCAATCGTCCAAGATTCGTATAAGCTTCCTATAAGCTTTCTATAAGCTAAACCTACCCTCCTTCCTACCAAAATTTAGCTGTGTAGTTCACATCTAATTTGTTAATTTGCTAATTAAAATAAGTTTCGTATCTTTGCGTTTTAAATGATAACAACCAAACAAATGGTATGGAAGAGTACATACTTACACTTGTAAATCAAACAAATAGAAATATTTTTCTCACAGGGAAAGCAGGAACAGGTAAAACTACTCTGCTACACAAAATCATCAATACTTGTTATAAAAATACGGTGGTAGTTGCCCCTACGGGTATTGCTGCTCTCAATGCTGGCGGGGTAACTATTCATTCGATGTTCCAACTCCCTTTTGCTTCTTTCTTACCAACACTCAGCAATCCCCCTATTGTGAATGAATTCTTGCGCTTCGAAAACCGATTTTCTTTGCGCAAACACTTCCAAATGCACAAAAATAAACAGCAGGTTATCCGCAATATGGAATTGCTAATTGTAGATGAAGTGAGTATGCTCCGTGCTGATGTGCTCGATGCTATGGACTATATGTTGCAGTTTATCCGAAAAGACAAACGACCCTTCGGAGGCGTACAAGTGCTCTTCATCGGCGATTTGTTACAGTTGCCCCCCGTAGTAAAACAAGAGGAATGGGAAGTGCTCAAACATTATTATAAAGGAATGTTTTTCTTTCAGTCCGAAGTCATAACTCAAAATCCTTTGCTATATGTAGAACTCGAAACCATTTACCGACAAACCGATAAGCTGTTTATCTCCATTTTAAATCACTTGCGTGAAAACCAACTTACCTCTGAGGATATCAAACAGTTAGAAAAGTATGTACAGCCAGATTTCCCTAAAAAACACCTAAAAGATTATATCACCCTTACCACTCACAACGCCAAAGCCGATGCAATGAACCAACGCGAAATGAGTAAGCTCACTTCTCCCCTATTCTCTTACGAGGCTGATATTGTTGATGATTTTCCGGAATACCTCTACCCTATCGAAAAAGTCATTCAGTTAAAAGAAGGCGCAAGAGTAATGTTCATCAAAAATGACATTTCAGGAGAACACCTGTTTTTCAACGGAAAGATGGGTACAGTGGTCTCTCTTTCCGAAGGTGAAATTACCGTGAAATTAGACGGTGGAAGGGTCATAAACGTCGAACGCTACGAATGGGAAAACGTGCGATATAAACTGAATGAAACAACCAAAGATATAGAAGAAGAGCGCCTAGGCTCGTTTACCCAATACCCATTGCGTTTGGCGTGGGCAATTACCATACACAAAAGTCAAGGGCTCACTTTCGAGAAAGCCATCTTAGATTTGGCAAGCGTATTTGCCTCAGGTCAAGCCTATGTAGCATTTTCTCGCCTGCGTTCGTTAGACGGCTTGGTATTACTATCCTCAGTAAGTGCTAATGGTATCAACAACAATGGCGAAGTGATAGGTTATGCCGAAAACAAAGCCTCCGAAAAAGAAGTACAAACCGCTTGTTATACAGGAAAAACCGAATTTTTGCAGGAGAATATTCTAAACACTTTCCAATGGAATACTCTTTTAGAAGAATGGGTGCTACACCGCAATAGTTATTCAGGTGAAATTGGCAATAAAAACCTATATAAAGATTGGGCATCACAGCAGTTAGTAAGAGTGCAAGAACTCGTTACCGTCTCCGAGAAATTCATCAAGCAACTCAAAACACTTTTCAATAATGCAACCGATGTTCAGCATATTTTCGAACGCGTAGCCAAAGGTATCACTTATTTTACACCGCTCTTAGAACAATTGTGGTATGAAGTGCTATTAGTTGAAGGAAAGATAGCTAATCAGAAAAAAGTCAAACAATTTTTCACCGAACTAAAAGAGTTAGACAATAGCCTTTCCGAGACGCTAAAGCAGCTCTTCCGCTTAGAGCAAATGGTACAATTAGCACAATCCGACCAACCCTTTGATAAAGAAAAGATACATTCAGCCAAATTAGAAACTTTGTATACTGAACTCACCGGAAAAATTAATAATATTTTAAAGAACGAAAAACTCTTTATAGGCGAATATCCTCTCTCCAAAGATGATAAACCCAAGAAGGAAAAACGCTCTACTTATGATATTACACTTCAGCTTTGGAAAGAAGGCAAAACAGTAACCGAAATAGCCAAAGAGCGTACACTATCACAGGCTACTATCTATTCTCACATAGCCAAATGCATAGAACAAGATAAAATTACTATTACTGAAGTACTTCCTGAGAAAACTATCAATGAACTGAATACAATTTTCAAAGAAAACGAAGAACTTACTACCCTGAAAAGTCTTTATGAAAAGACAGAAGAAAGATACAGTTGGGACGAATTGCGTTTATTCAGAGCCTACTTACTAAAAGAAGCTAAAAAAGCATAATAAAAAAAGGGACTTCCTCAGAAGTCCCTTTTTTCATTTTTTAAGTTATTAAAATCTATAAGTAACACCTGCTTTAAAACCTCCTGTTGCAAAAGAGTTGTGTTCTACAAACAACTCAGCATTCACACCGAAGTTTTCTGTAAAGAAGTAACGCCCCCCTGTTTGAAGACGCACTGCAAATCCTGAGTCATAATAAGGATCCCAATTGTCATATTTATAATCATTATTCCAATTGTAATATCCCAAACTTAAACCACCGTACAAATCTACGTTTGAAGGAAGTCTTCTTATGAGTTTATTAAAGTGGTAATTACTCGTAGCTAAAATACCTATATTATTGTATTTTACGCTATTGTAGTTTCTACCACGGTAAAATAACTCTCCCCCTACGGTTATTTGGTCATTAATTCCAACGTCCACTGAACCATATACCATAACCCCTGGAGTTGAAACGCCTAAACCTCCGTTAATTTGTACATCACCAGCACCAAACGACTGTGCTGAAGCTACTCCTGCACTGAGGAGTAATCCAAAAAGTAAAACGATTTTTCTCATAAATAATTACTATTAACTTGTTTTAATAATGCAAAGGTAATATTTTTATTCATAATAACAAAAAAAGACTACCCTAATTTTTAAGGTAGTCTTTTTAACACAGAAATATGTTTCTTATTTATTTTTGATTCAAAGGAGAACCTTCACGAGCGATATAAGTCAATTTCAAGGCATTAACATCTTGCAATTTCTCACGAATATCACTCACTAATCCCATATTGGTATCAGCATCTACTTTCAAAGCGGTCATAAATACATCTTTTAGTGCATCGCGTAAACCTTCTCTATAATTCAATATATAGTGGCTTACCTCCGAAACATCAATGAATTTATCATTCACTTGAATTTTAGCGTTTACACCAAACTTAGCCTGATACTTAGGAAGTGGTTTCCCTGCATAAATGTACACAACTGGGTCTTTCTTGTCCAATTTTTGTACCTGGTCTGCCACTGGCAACTTATTTTGTACCATCAAATCACTATCTTTAGATTCTGTTACTGTCATAAAGAAGAACAAAAGCATAAAGATGATATCTGGCAAAGAAGCCGTAGAAACAGCGGGCGTTTCGCCACTTTTCTTTTTTGTAAATTTTGACATATCCTTCTAATTTTAGTGTTTCTTAGGTGCTGTTTCAAGCAATTTTCTTGGGAATAGCTCCTGTAATTTCACGATTTTAGGTTCTAACGCATCTTTCCTATCTTTAGGAGTTCGAGCTGCGTTAAATTCTTCCTCTATCTGAACGTAAGGTACTTCGTTAGGGAACAAACGTCTGCGTTCACGCTCACGTAACTCATTATATGCCTTAATCAATTCATTTTGTACAGCTATATAAGTGTGATATGAAGTTTCACGGTCGTTGCGCAAAGAAATAACTGCTTTATCTGGGTTGTCTGATGATAGAGGGTCTCTTTTACCTTTACAGTAAGTACAAGAACCATCTCCATTGTTATCCAAGAAATTAAGCGCTGTTTCTTTTACGTCTTTAAGTTCCTTAACTTCGTTGTTTATTAACAACTGGTTGTACTTGTTCACTACCACTACCAATACGTTTTTCTCTTTTACTGGTGGAGGTGGTGGCGTATTTTCTTGTGGTTTAGGAGGTAACTTTACAGTAATCCCTGAGTTGCTCTCAATAGTTGTTGTTACCAAAAAGAATATCAACAACAAGAAAGCAATATCAGCCATTGAACCTGCATTTACCTCGGGTGCGGAACGTCTTGCCATAATTTCTTATTTCATTAGTGCTTTTTTCACATTGGAAGCTATAAGAGCTACTACGGCTACCGCTACCAATATGTACAAAGCGATTAAACCTGTGCTTACCCATCTTCTTACAGATTCGCTGGCTTTCTTCACTTCGTCACTGGCATTAGCTTCTACAGCTCCTGATGAGAAGATATAAGCTAAAAGAAGAACTACCACAAATCCTCCTGTATAGATAAGCGTTTTCTTAAGTGCTTTTGGTGAAGCTAAAATGTTTTGTGCCGCTGATATGATTACTGCTAACAAAGCTATTCCTAAAAGAACATATGTGAGCACAAACAAAGCTTGCATAGTACCGTTATTGGGATCCTCTGCGTTTGTAAAGAAAGACAAAACAATCCATAGAACTACCCCAATTACGCCCAAAGCAAGAGCTCCATATTTTGCTATTTTATACATACTTAAAGTTGTTTAATGGGTGAATAAATTATTTCATTTTTCTTGCTACTAAAAGGTCTATCAATGAAATAGAAGCATCTTCCATATCATTTACGATAGCGTCGATTTTAGCAATGATGTAGTTGTAGAATACTTGTAGTATCATCGCTACAATCAAACCAAACACTGTAGTAAGCAAGGCAACCTTGATATCACCAGCAATCAATGATGCGTCCAAACCACCAGCTGAACTAATCTTATCGAACGCTTCAATCATACCAATTACCGTACCCATAAACCCTAACATCGGTGCAATAGCAATAAAGAGCGAAATCCAAGATACGTTCTTTTCTAATTGTCCCATCTGTACACCTCCGTAAGATACTACTGATTTTTCAACCATATCAATACCTTCTGATGAACGGTCAAGACCTTGATAGAAAATAGATGCAACAGGGCCTTTTGTATTACGGCACACTTCTTTAGCTGCCTCAATACCTTTGCTATCCAATGCCTCTTCAATATCGGCAATTAGCTTTTTAGAATTGGTAGTCGCCATATTGAGGTAAATAATTCTCTCAATAGCTACTGCCAAACCAATAATCAAGCAGAGCAAGATAGGAGCCATATACATAGGACCCCCTTCAATAAAACGCTCTTTAAATACTTGGTGGAAGCCTTTGCTTTGTTGCATCGTTTCAGTTGCTTCCTGAGCGCTAACCATAGCCACGTTTAAAATTAACATTGCTACTAGAAGTAGCTTAGATGACATTTTTTTCATTTGTTTAATCTTTTTAAATTGTTAGTTGATAATTTAATGTTTAATAATTATTCTGTTTTTTTTAGAAAGAAGCAGAGAGGAAGGGATTCGAACCCTCGATACGCTTGTGGCGTATATACACTTTCCAGGCGTACTCCTTCGACCACTCGGACACCTCTCTCTATGCTGTTTCTGAATGCCAAAGTAACAAATTATTTTTCTATCCCACAAGTTTTTTCTTAATTTTTTGCTAAATTTCTCCAGCTATATTTTCTTCAAACTTGATTTTGAATAGTTTATGAGAAATATTTTTTTTAAGCAAAAGCATCAATTTTGTGATTGCCGACTCGGTTGTGAGGTCTTTTCCGTCTATCACTCCCATCTTTTTGAGGGCTTCACTCGCTTCATATTTGCCCATCATCACACTGCCTCCAGAACACTGGGTAACATTCACTATATGTATTCCTTTATTAATAGCACTCTGCAGACTCTCTACAAACCACGCATCGGTAGGAGCATTACCTGAACCGTAGGTTTCTAACACTACCCCTTTCAGATTTGGGATATTGAAAATACCATTCAGTATAGGTGCAGTAATACCTGGGAACATCTTGATAATCGCTACATTAGTTTCAAAATCTTTCCACACTTCTAAGTGTTGCTTTTGCTTGCGGGGTAAAAGGTTCTCTTTCATTACCTTTAAATGTACACCACTCTCTACCAACAGCGGGTAGTTTAGCGAGGCAAAAGCTTGAAAGTGCTCGGCGTTTATTTTGGTAGTACGGTTACCTCGGTAGAGCTTGTACTCGAAATAGAGTCCTACTTCTTGTATCATCGGCTCACCATTTTCTTTTAGGGCTGCCAGCTGTATAGAGGTAATGAGGTTCTCTTTGGCATCGGTGCGCAAATCGCCTATCGGCAGTTGTGAACCGGTAAATATTACAGGTTTAGTAAGTCCTTGTAGCATAAAACTTAAAGCCGAAGCCGAGTAGCTCATCGTATCACTGCCGTGAAGCACTACAAAACCATCGTAGTGATTATACTCTCTTTCAATCACCTCAGCAATTTCAATCCAATGCTGGGGGTTCATATCCGAGGAGTCTATCACTTTCTCAAACGAGTGTACCGAGATTTCACAATCTAAGTGCGAGAGCTCAGGAATACGCTTGTAAAGATTATCAAACTCGAAAGCACGCAAGGCTCCTGTTTGGTAGTCCTTTATCATCCCGATAGTACCCCCCGTATAGATGAGGAGCACTTTTGAATTATTGGTTTCCATCGAATTTGTTCTTTACAGGATTGGCATACATCTCTAAGAACTTCTTTTGTGAAAGGTCTTCAGAATTGCTTCGGTTGTTCATTCGGCGTTCAAAACGTCGAAAATCTTTTTCGTTGTAGTATTCCTTATATATAGAGGTGTCGTTCAGCAAATCATAAGCAATATAATTCGCAGGAAACAACTTGTACTGTTGATGAATAGCTCTGTCCAAACATTCAGCTAAGGCTTGCAATTGCTTATTAAGATGCTGATGTGTGGCTTCTATAGTGTCTATCTGGTCGTACAGCGGTTGTCCTACCGAAATATGCACACGTCCTTTTTGTCCCAACAAGCCTTGAATGATGTTCTCAAAATCCTCTTTTTTAGATTTCACGTATTCTACCCCGTTATGTTGGGCAATAAGTGCGGGCAACTTCAACACATCAGTGGGGTCAAACTCATAGGAAATCGACATCGGTACTAAATTAAGTGTCTTCAGGTACTGCAAAGGTGATATATCTTCGGGAGCATTAAGGGTGAGCATCTTCAAAACCCCTTGCTGGGTACGGTCGTCGCCGTTCTTAGTGCGCCCTTCTCGTTGCGCAATCCACACATTGCGATGCTCTTCTGTAATGCAGTGGTAAATATATTCCGATACCAATTTAGAATGCTCCAAAGCCTCTCGTGGGGGCAAACTCCTATATATAATGATATTTCTGTTGAGCATCGCCAATATCTTCAAATACTTTTTCCTGAGCAAATTGTCACCCATAGCCGAAGCCGTCATCGAGAGGTGATTATCGTATAGGGCAACGTTTAATAAGGAAGTATCTAAAACAATATCGCGGTGATTGGAAACAAATACATAAGCTTTGCGCGGGTCTAAACCGTCAAACCCATCACAGGTAAATTCCGAAATACTTTTCTCAATTGCCTTAGTAACCACTTGATACATTATATCCTCCTGAAAATCTGACACCTTTTGGCAAGCAAGCAGTCGTCGCTCTCGCTCCTCAGGAGTTTCATCAGGAAATGCATAAGCCATCATCGCTCGAATCAAAGGACTATCTTTAATTTGCGACAAGGCACGTGCTACTTCGTTGTCGTTAAACGGACGTATGGACTTGAAATAATCGGTCATTTCAGATACTCTATATTCTCTTGTTTTGGATAACGAAAGGCAAAGTAACGAAATATATTTGATAATACCTAATTAAATCTTAAATATATTTGTAGCATTTTCGTCAGTAAGGCGTATAATCTCGCTTTCGGGTAAAGCATATATATCCGATAATTTCTCTACAACTTTCACTATATAAGCACTTTCGTTGCGTTTCCCGCGGTAAGGTACTGGTGCCAAATAAGGTGAATCGGTTTCTAAAACGATATGCTGTAAATCTATATTTTTTAAAAACTGGTCTATCTTTCCGTTCTTAAAAGTTACCACTCCGCCAATACCTAAATGTAAGCCGTAGCCAATAGCGCGCTGAGCTTGCGCTTCTGTACCCGTAAAGCAGTGAAAAATGCCAAAAAGGTCATCACTTTTTTCAGTTTCTAAAACCTCAAACACTTCGTCGAAAGCCTCCCGACAGTGAATAACAATAGGCAACTGATGCTTTTTAGCCAACTGTATTTGCCACTGGAAAGCCTCTTGTTGCTCTTTGAGAAAAGTTTTATCCCAATAAAGGTCGATGCCTATTTCGCCAATAGCACAAAAGAAATGCGATTGCATCAAATTCTCAACGTGCGCAAGTTCCTCCTGATAGTTTTCTTTCACGCTACAAGGGTGCAGACCGTTCATTAGGAAAACGTAGTCAGGATAATCGTTTTTCAGCTGAAACATTCGCTGGGTATAGCTCGCATCAATAGCTGGGATAAAACAACGGGTTACGCCAGCTGCTTTGGCTCGTGCAATCATCTCGGTACGGTCAGCGTCAAATTCTTCTGAATATAAGTGTGTATGTGTATCTATCATCGGTTGTCAGCCGTTAGTGTTTAGTAGTTATTTACAATTATATAGGTTAAATACATCACAAGTGCAACTCCTAATAGCCAATATTTCTATAACCTTTCTTCGCCTTATCTTCGGTATAGATTCGTCATTTATTCGTCATTTATTCGTCATTTATTCGTCATTTATTCGTCATTTATTCGTCTTTTATTCGTCTTTTGTTCGTCTTTTGTTCGTCTTTTGTTCGTCTTTTGTTCGTCTTTTG
>ERZ772766.535-NODE-535-length-22186-cov-4.315033_pt1 | contig 22186 bp, 16 predicted proteins | sample MGYA00511379_ERZ772766 | MGnify/ENA primary metagenome ERZ772766 (study PRJEB29015, sample SAMEA2737895) | human oral metagenome | biome: human oral; feature: human-associated habitat; material: dental | place: China | collected 2116 ...
CCGTTCTCACGAGCAATAAGTACCGTTCTCACGACGAATAAGTACCGTTCTCGCGAAAGACGGGGCGGGGCAGCGCGGGGCAGCAGGGGCGCGGGCCCGGTCAACTGCAGAGCCCCGGTCAACTGCAGAGCCCCGGTCAGCTGCGGGGGTCGGCGTCAATCGCTCCCTGGACGTCGTTGAAGAGCAGGTTGGAGATCTCCACCTGCACCATCTCCACCTGGGGGACGTCGTGCAGGAGGAGCGGGTCGTCGGCCGAGGTCTGCAGCGCCAGCGTGCCGCAGCTGAAGAAGCGGTCGGTAAAGTCCTTGTCCAGCTGGATGTCAGAGATCCGGGTCAGCGGCAGGTCGTGTCCCACGCGCTTGAAGACGCCGGCGCGGGTGATAACACGCTTGGTGGTCACCGTGTAGGTGTGCGAGTACCACTGCAGCCACGGCACGATGAGCAGCGGCACGCTCAGGACCAGCACCACGGCCCAGATGCCGACCAGGCCCCAGGGCCTCCAGGAGCTGGGGGCCAGTACCGAGCCGACGACGCCGAGCACGACCAGCACGGTCTCGAGGACGATCCTCCACAGGAGGATCTTCATATGGGTGTGCATGTGCCGTACCACGACCTCGTCGCGACTGAGCAGCTTCTTTGACAGGGCCATAGGTACATGGTGCCACGACCTCAACCGTCTTCAACAGATTTCGTCCCCGGCCCCGCCACCGCCCCGACGACGGGCGCGGCGCACCCAGCACCCCGGCACCCGCACCCAGCACCTAAGCCCCAGGCCAACCCCCCCACCGGCAGCAGGCGCGGCGCACCCAGCACCCGAGACCCACCCACCGGCAGCAGGCTAGGCTGGCCCCGGCCAGGCGCAGGCGACACCAAGGGCCCCTGGTCCTGCCTGCCCGGCCCTCCTGGCTGACCGGCCAGGTGAGCAATACCATGCTGGCCACGCTGACCACACGGGCCGTCCGCGTCTACGGCACGATCCCCCGGGTGGGCCCGGGGTCCCGGGGCCGTCGAGGGCCGTCCGCGTCCGTAGCACGACCCCCGGGGGACAGGCGGCACAGGCAGGCGCCAGAGAGGATACGGAGGAGGTCGCCATGAGCACGGACGTGACACGGCTCCTGACAGACACCGGGGGCCTGGCACTGTGGTGCCTCCTGCTAGGGGTGTGCCTGCACCGGGACAACCGTCAGCTGCGCAACGGCTTCCTGGCCCTGCTGGCGGTCCTGTGGGGCATACGCCTAGTGTCCCGCGTCGCCGAGCTGGTACCGGGGCTGGACGTCCCGATCACGCTGGGGAGCGTGGCCCTGGTCGTGTTCACGGGGCTCATGCCCTTCCTCCTCGTACTCAACGGGGTGGTGCTCCTGCGCCGGGAGGGGATCCGCCTGGGGAACGTGCTCAGCCTCCTGGCCGGGCTGGGACTCGTCGCGGCGCCCGTGGTGGCGGTCGCGCTCGTGGCCACAGCCAACCCGTGGGGGTTCCTGGCCGCCATGCTCCTGTTCTGCCTGTGCCTCTACCTGGGGGTCTTCCTGGTCATCCTCCTGGCCCAGACGGCGGTGCAGCGGATCTGGGGAGGACGGCGCGCGGTACCGCACCCCGACGCCATCGTGGTCCACGGCTCCGGGCTCATTGACGGCAAGGTGCCGCCGCTGCTGGCCTCACGGGTGCGCCGCGGGATCCGGGCGTGGCGCGACGAGGACCGCCTGCGTCCGGGGGTGCCGCTGCTGGTGATGAGCGGGGGCCAGGGACCGGACGAGCCGGTCAGCGAGGCGCAGGCGATGGCGAACTACGCCGTGACCCAGGGGGTGGCGCGTGAGCGCATCCTGGTGGAGGGCCGCTCCGCCACGACCCAGGAGAACATCGCCCTCAGCCGTGAGCTGCTGGCCCGGCAGGGCATGCCGCAGGCGCGGGTCCTGCTCGTGACGAGCTCCTTCCACGCGGTGCGCACCGCCGTCCTGGCCTCGGACATGGGGACCACGTGGGCGGTGGCCTGGGCGCGCACGGCCTGGTACTTCTCGGTCAACGCCTGGCTGCGCGAGTACGTCGCGGTCCTGACCTACCGCAGGACGGCGGCGCTGGTGTGGGCCGGGCTGACGGCGACGGGGGCGGCGGCCTACACGGCCCTGGTGGTCGCCGGGTACATATCCCTGCGCTGAGGGCGGGCGGAACCAGGGACGAGGCCGTGAGCGGAACCGGCAGGCGGAACCGTGGGCGGGACCGGCAGGCGGAACCGTGGGCGGTGGGCGGGACCGGTAGCCAACAGCGCAGACACACCCCTACGCTGAGGGCGCCCGGGGCCGGTACCGCGCGCCAGCGCCCCACTTTGTATGCTGTCGCACGCATAGTTGAGGAAAAGACGGGAGCGAGGGGGACGAAACGGCATGGTTGACAATACCTACCTAGTAGCGAGCGGGGTGCTCCTGTTCCGCGTCGTCGTCCTGGCCACCATACTCGGGGCCCTGACCTGGTCCCTGGGGAGGGACCGACGTCGGCTACGCTGCGGCGTCCTGGCGACAGCCTCCCTCGTGGTGCTCCTGGACACGGCGGTGGTGGTGGCCCGGTGGCTGGGACTCCCTACCGGTCCCGTCACCACCCTCTTCCTGCCTCAGCCGGGGACCGTGTGGCTGCTGTCGTGGATACTGCCTGTCACACTCATGAGCGTGACCAGCGTGGTCGGGATGCAGGGCGGGCGCAGGCCGGTCAACCTGGCCGCCATCGTCCTGGGCTGGGTCGGTACCGCGACCCTGGTGGCCTCCACCTTCCTGTGGCAGGGCGACGGCGCCGTCCTGCCCGCGGTGGCGACCTTGATAATCGCCCTGGCGGCGGCCGGTAGCGTGACGTTCATAACATGGGTCGCCCAGGGGCTCCTGCAGGACAGCGGGCAGTGGGGGGAGGACGACCTGGGCCCGGAGGTGGTCCTGGTCCTGGGGGCCCGGCTGGTCCGGGGCCAGATGACCCGCCTGCTGGCGGCGCGCGTGGACGCCGGGCTGCGCGCCTGGGAGCGGGCCGACCGCGAGCGCCCCGGCACCCCCCTGCTGGTCCTGTCCGGTGGGACGGTAGGCAGCCCGGTGGCCGAGGCCGACGTCATGTCGGCGTACGCCCTGGTCCAGGGCGTGCCGCCGGGCCAGGTCGTGGCCGAGGACCGGTCCCGCAGCACCACGCAGAACCTCCTGTTCACCCGCGACCTGCTGGAGGAGCGGGGGATGGCCGAGGCGCGGGTCCTGATTATGACCAGCGCCTTCCACGTGGCGCGCACCGGGATGCTGGCCAGCCGGCTGGGGCTGCGCTGGCAGGTGACGGGGGCGCCCAGCTACTGGTACCAGCTCGTGGGGAACTGCTCGCGCGAGCTCCTGGCCTTTGTCGTCGAGCGGTGGGCGGGGGTGTCGCTGACGGTCGCGGGCGCCGTCGCCTACGCCGTGATCCTGGTGACCCTGAGCTGACGCCCCTGCGTACCGCCGGGCGCGTGACCAGCACCGGTGCCAGCGGGCCGTGGGACTCACACCAGGCTACCGGCCCTGGGCCCGTGGCCAGCACCCTGCGACCACAGTGGCTGGCGTTCTGTAACCCGCAGTGAGGCCACCCTGCCGAGTCTGCTCCTGGCGGACCACCGGGAGCACCACCTCCTGCCTGTGCCCTCTGTCCGCCGGGCGCGTGTGGCACCCGGCCGTCGGCGTGAACATGAGGCATGATCGTAGGCGACGCCGCCTGACGCCCGATCCGTTGCCCGGCCCGGGATCAGCAGGCACCCGGCCTGGGACCAGCCACCGGCCAGCCCGGTCCCAGGTGGCACCCGGCCTGGGGCCACCCGGCGCTCGGCACGGCCCCAGGCACCGCTCAGGCCCGGCTACCGACCCGGGCGAGCCCGTCCACGTACAAGTCCGCTCTACCCCACCTGAGGAGCCCTTCATGTCCCGTTCTTCCTCCCCCAGCTTCACCTGGCGGGTCACCGCCGCCCTGACCACCCTGGCCGCGGGCATGGTGGCCGAGAAGGTCGTGGCGACCACCTGGCGTGCCGTCACCGGCTCACCCGCCCCCAAGCAGGAGGATCTCCTGGACACTCCCCTGACGCAGGTAGTGCTGTTCGCCATCGTCTCCGGTGCCACGGCGGCCGTGGTGCGCGAACTGTCCCTGCGCAAGGCCGCAGGCGTCTACGGCCGCTCCGGCAACAACCCCCTGCGCCCTGCCATTAAGGCCTGAGCGCAGGCCAGCGCCGACGCCCCCTGCACACAGCGGCCGACGAGGCCCTGCCACCGCTGGCCAGCTCACCCCAGAGCCGTCCGGTGCACGCGGCGGCCTACGGTCCGGCACGCGCACCAGCCCCAGGTCTCCGTGCCCGCTCCTGCACGCAGCGGCCTACGAGACCACCAGGGCCGCAATACCGGATAGGGGCAACCCGCCCTGCACGCGGCGGCCTACGTCCACGGGCCAGGCGGGTTAGTAGCTGGCGATGCGGGTCGCTGACAGGACCTGGATTCGGCGCCTGACGACCAGCTCGCAGAATCCAGGACACCGGCCGACGCCGCACCCGCACAAACAGGCGCCTCCGCCTCCAGGACGGAGGTCTATTCACGACCCCGGTGGGACTGGCGCCCGGTTCTGTCGCAATCTGAGGATCAGAGCGGAGGGCACCCTCGGGTGTTCCGAGGTCCGGGCCCCTGACCCGCGTGGACATTGGGTGTACAGAGGCGAGAGCGGGGTGGGATCGGTTCTGATCCTCAGATTGCGACACGCACGCCGAACAGGCCAGCAAATACTCGTGAAATCATCCGGAGCACCGCATAAAACATTTATATTTATGCCGAGAGTCACCGCGAACACCTCGCCCGCCACCTTGCCGATGGCTCTGGTCGGCCCGAGACCCGGCCAGTTGTCGCTGGCGCGATGCCCTGCCCCCACCCACCACGCTCGCCCGCACCTTCCTCGCAGCCCTGACCCCGTCCACACCATGCGACCCCGGGACCGGGCGACGACGCCCCGGCCCGCCACTGGTCCCGACCAGACCGCCGACCGGCCCCGACAGGCCCCAGACGGCACCAGTTGCGCCGACCGCCCGCTTGCCCCAGTCGGGCACGAAGACGACCGGTCCCGGACGGGTCGGTTGCGCAAACCCCCGGTCCTGCCGCGGGCCAGCCGGTAGAATCCGCTCAGGAGGACACCATGGTTCGCACGTCGCAGGACCCGACCCCCCGTATGTCCCGGCCCAATGAGGGGCCCGCACACACGAGACGCGGTCCAGAACAATCCCAGTTAGTGGAAAGCACTGGAACGACGCCCGAAACTACCAGTTCGTCACGGTTCAGGCCCCTGGCCGGGCTGCTCCCTGCCCGCAACTCCCTCACACGAATGCTGCGGGCCCGGCAGCGCCCCTCTCCCCCGGCGCCTGCCTCCAGCCTCCCACCAGGCGCCTCCCGTCAGCCGCCGCCAGCAGCCTCCGACCTCCCGGCGCCCGCCCCCAACCAGACGCTGGCTCCCCCGTCCCGGCCAGCCCGCCCCCACCCCAGCCGGGTGCTGGCGCTCCTGGCAGCCCTGGACGTGGGCGTCCACCTGGCGGCCTGCTGGTGGGAGCCCACCGAGGGCACTGCGGTGAGGTACCGGCGTGACGTGGTCGTCCGGCTCACCCAGTCCCTGGCCCTGCCTCTCATGGGCGGGACCTGGGCCACGTGGCCGGACCGGCAGGTGCGGGGAGCCCGGGCGGGCACGGTGTACGGCGCCCTGGCCTGGTCCTGGCTGGGTGACACGCTCCCGGCCCTGGTGCCGCGCCAGGCGGCCCTGCCGGTCCTCGTGGTCTCCTTCCTGCCCGCCCAGTGGTGCTGGACGGCGGCCATGACCCCCGCCCGAGACCGTAACGCGCTGCGGCCGACCTCCCCCGCCTGGCCCCTGCCCCTGCTGGGAGTGGTGGGCGCTGGCGTCGCGGTAGGCAGGCGGGTCCTGCCGGGCTCGGGGGCCCTGGCCCCGGTCGGGGCCCTCTACGCGGTCTCACTGGCCACCCAGGCCCTGGCCGCCACGGGCACCGGGCCCCTGGGTGCGGCCGGCGGGTCGCTCTTTATGCTCTCCGACTCCCTCATTGCCGTCCAGGCCCTGGGAGGACGGCGCCTGCCCAAGGGGGAGTGGCTGGTCATGAGCACCTACCTGCTGGCCCAGGCCCTCCTCCTTGCCGCCGTCGAGCACGACGCCCGCCGAGGCGGACAGCATCGGTAAGTCACCAGCCAGGGCGCCCGGCCCGCCCCGGTTTCACGTGGAACTCGCAGAGCCCCTCGTCCTCACTCGTCCTCCTCAGAGACTGTCTGGTGCGACTTGAGGAGCTCGTCCAGGAAGGACCGGCCGGTGGAGGCCGCAGGCCCGGGACCGTCCTGGCTCAGGGCGCCGCACAGCCGCCGCACCGCCCGGTCGACGTCCGCCGACCCCAGCGGGCTGAGACCGCCCTGGGAGCTGCTGGTCAGACGTCGCCGGGCCTCGGTGACCGCCGTCGCCCGCTCCGCCCAGTCCGGGTGCAGCCTCCTCTGGCGCTCAGCGCGTTCATTGTGGTCAATGGTCAGGGTGAAGGCCTGCGTCTGCCCCTTAGGGGTGGCCAGGGTGGTGGCCGCCCGCATGTTCGGCAGGCGGCTGAGCGACCCGCCGCTCCACGTGCCGATCCGCTCCTCCACCCGGGGCGCGTCCCGGATGGAGGAGCGCAGCCCCACCACCGTGGAGGCGTTGGCCTCCACGGCACCGCCCAGGGAGGCACTGAGCTGGCCCATGTGCTGGTGGGCGATGACCACGCCGACGCCGAACTTGCGCCCCTCCGCCAGGAGCTCGGACAGCCCCCCGGCCTGGAAGAGGTGGGCCTCGTCGACCACGACGAGGTGGGGTCGCTCCCAGGACCCGCGGGCCCCCATGGCCAGGGCGTGCTCCATGAGCCAGACCATGCCGGTGAAGGCAGCCTGGTCGGCGCCGATCCGAGGGGCGGCGAGGTCAATGAGCAGGACCTCACCGCGCTCCACCACCTGGGCCACGTCAATGGCCCGGTACCCGGAGCCGAACACGGCCCGCATGGCCGAGGAGCGCACCAGCCTGTCGAACTTGGAGGAGACCCAGGCCAGGATGTCGGAGAAGTCCGAGGACCTGTTGTCGACCAGCTCACTACGCAGCTCCCGGGCGAGCTCCTCGTCCCGGGTGGCGACGGCGTCGGCCACGTCCTTGAGCCGCTGCCGGCTGGCCAGGACCTGGGGCACCAGGGTCAGGGTGGCGCGGTCCTCCAGCAGGATCCGCAGCGCCGCCATGGTCTGGCGGAACAGCCGCTCAAAGCGCGGCCCGATAATCCCCTCGTGCCTAGGGTCGAAGATCGCGTACAGGATCTCCAGGACCTCCCCCACCATGTCCTCACAGTCGCGCCCGGCAAAGGGGTTCAGGGGGGTGGGGTGCTCCAGGTCGGCGGTACGCACCACGTGGACCCGGTGGGCGCTGCCGGGCGTCAGCTCAGTGGCCACCCGGCTGACCAGGGTGCCGTGGGGGTCGATGAGCGTCACCCCGATCCGGGCCTCCAGGGCCGAGGCGATGAGCCCCGCCGCCAGCGTGGACTTGCCCGCCCCGCTGGCCCCCAGGACCTGGACGTGCTGGCAGGCCTGGGTGACGCCCAGGCGCACCGTGACCGGGCGGCCGGAGGCGTCGGGGGCGGTCCCCAGGCGCAGGCCCGTGGCCGGGAGCTCCTGGGCCACCGGGACGTCGGGGATGGTGGGCAGGAGGCAGGGGACCCCGACGACGTCGGAGCGGATCCCGGCGGCAGGGACCTTGACCAGGCCGCGGGCCATGCCCTGGGGGACCGCGTGGCCCTGGAGGGCGTCCTCGCCCCCGCCCCACACGGCGTCGGGCTCCTCCTCCTCGCCCAGGGGGCGGTAGAGCATGTCGCTGGCCAGGCCGTCCACGGCGACCTCCAGGCGGGCGGGCACGTCCTCGCCCTCGTCCACTCCCAGGAGCATCCTCATGCGTACCGGGGTCCCCATGTAACCCATCATGGCCTCCACCGAGGCCCGCCCCTCCGTGGTCAGGACCTGGTCCTGGAGCATGAGGCGCTCGACGGCGGTCGCGGGGGCCAGGTGGATGCGCAGCACTCCCCCGGTGCTGCGCAGGGTGCGCAGCAGGTCCATGCCGGAGCAGGCGAGGGGGTTGGGCCAGGTCCCCAGGGCGCGGGGGCGGAGGCCCCCGGTCCCGGGCACCTCCGAGGTGTCGGTCAGGACGAGGGCGTGCCCCTCGGGGGTGAGGTCGGCCCGGGTCAGGCTCAGGAAGAGCGGCTGCTCCCTGACGGCGGGAACGGCCTCACGCAGGACGGCAGGACGGGGGCGGTCCACCACCGGGTCGACCTCCTCCCACACGTGGGTGTGCTCACCGCACCACACGAGATCCCCGCCAAAGGGCTCGCCCACGCCCCAGGCAGCCAGGGTGACGTTCACCTGCCCATTGCGCTCGGCCTCCATGGTCAGCGTCAGGCGCGAGCCCAGGGGCTGCTTGGCCAGGACGTTGAGCAGGCGGTTGGTGAAGAGCTGCGCGGCGGCGGGGGCGTCGGCCTGGCGCAGGAGGTGGTCCAGGCGGAAGAGGCGTTCGGGCAGGGGCCCGGACGGGGCCGGGCGCGGGTCGAGGGCCTGCGTGGCCACCGGCCCGGACGGAAGGGCCCCGGGGGCGGGAGACGGCGCCTCAGGGGCGGGAGGCGGGACCTCCGGTCCGGGGCCTGAGGCGGCAGGCCCGGAGTCAGGATCCGGGTCGGGGACAGGACGGGAGTCGGTGGTCATACCAGGCCTTTCCGGAGGTGCGACTGAGAAGACTGAGAAGGAGACACCCCGCCGCACGCCGTGCATCCTAGGAGGACAGGGACCAGGACACGCCGCAGGCCACCCGCCCAGTTCCTGCCACCTGGGACACAGGGCGGCAGGCGCACCATGAGCTCCCCGTTCTCAGCCCAGTTCCCGCCACCTGGGACACAGGCCCTGGCCGAGGAGGGCTGGGCTGCTGGCCCGACCAGCCCCGGACCTGTAGGCCCCGGGCCGCTGGCCCAACCGACCCCGGACCTGTACGGCCCCGGACCACCGGCCCGCACGAGCGCCGTGCCCGGGGCGTCCTGCGCGGCCCCGGGCAGGCGCAAGACGAGCGCGGGAGCGCCACGTCCACGGGTGAGCAGCTGGGTGCGGCCCCGGGCAGGTGCGACGAGCTCGGTGCCGGGCACGGGCAGCAGCTGCGCCCAGACCCCGCACCCGGTACCGAGCTGGCCTCCTGCCCAGGGCGTGTCCCCTCACTCGTCGAGAACAGCTATGAGCACCCACACCAGGAACGTCACCGTGAGGGCTACGAGCACCGCCATGACCGCCAGCACCAGCGCCGTCGGCGCGCCTGCCACGATCCCGCCCCAGCGTGCCGCCGTCAGAGCCGTCCGCTGGTCCGCGCTCACCCGGGACAGGCCCCGGGCCGTCAGGGCGATGCCGGCGATGCAGACGCTGCTCAGCCCCATCACCACGGACTGGGACCAGGCGGACGGGAAGGTGAGCAGGGTGCGCGCGGTCCCGACCAGCCCGCCCTGGCCGGAGCACCCGTCGACCAGCAGCGGGTTGGCCACAGCCAGGACCACGCACACGACCATGAGCCCGTACAGGAGGATCCGCTCATCGCGCCCCATCCGGAACGTGCTGTCCACACCCTCCCGGGCGTGCTGGCCGCCTTGGACCAGGGCGCCGTAGGAGGGGGCGGCGTCCTCACCCAGCCGCCGCCTGACGTCGTCAGTGAACGAGCTCATCCGCCCGGCCCCCGGCCTCAGGCCCGGGCGTCTGCTCCAGGTCACGCCAGCTCGTGTCAGGGCACTCGGCCCCCTCGATCAGCTCGCGCGCGATCGCCTCAAGGACGCCGCCGCCCGCCGATCCGGCGGTACCCGCCACCCCGCCAGCAGTACCCGTCACGGCGGCCGTCTCCAGGTCCCCACCGGGCCCGGAGACGGTGTCCGCGTCCTCAGGGGTGGACCGGCGCGCCCCGGGCCCGCAGACGGGGCAGGACCCGCCCCGCCGGACGACCGGCCACAGGCTCCGCGGGTGCGACTGGTGCGGTGCGCCCGGGAGCACCCGGTCCAGGACGGGCCAGTGAGGCACGGTCGTCACGATCCCGAAGGTGCGGCCCTGGGTGAGCAGGTGCACGAGCTCGCGCCCGTGGACGCTCCCCGGCCCGGCCAGGACCGCGAGGGCGGCCTGGGAGGCGACCGAGGCGACCAGGTTGACCGACGCACCGAGCCCGGACTCAGCCACGAGACGGGTGTCGACGCCGTAGTTCGTGGCCGGGCGCTCGCTGGCGGACAGCTGGTTGGCGCCGACGGCGCAGCCCCAGCAGGGCGTGCCCAGCACCGGCATGACGACGCACACCTCACCAGCCGCCGCCTTGCGGTACAGGGCGCAGCTGACCTGGGGGACGCCGCGCGTATAGGCGCGGGCGGCGAGGTCACCCTGCTCGACCATGTCGTCGGTGGCCAGGACGAGAAGATCCGGTGCGGCGGCCAGGGCGGTCCCGCTGTGCTCCTGGAGCGGGCCCATGAGGCAGGTGACGGCCGTATGCGGGCTGATGTCACGCAGGCGCCTCGCCAGCGCCCAGACCTTCGGCACGCCGATGTCGGCACGGGTGTAGACGCTGCGGGCCATGTTGGCCTCGCTGACCTCGTCGGGGTCAATGAGGACCACCCGGCCCACGCCCGACCGCACCAGGTCCTCGGCGACCCGGCTGCCGACGGATCCGCAGCCGGCGACGACGACGCCCCTGTCCTGCAGGGAGCCGACGAGGCCACGGACCCGGGAGAGCGCGTCGTCGCCCTCAGGAGGCAGGAAGCCGTCGTCCTGCCCGGGCCGCGCCCCCTGCCCCTGGCCGTCGTCAGCGGCGCCGTTGACGAGGACCTCGCCGCGCCCGCGCTCCAGGACGGGCGCCCCGTCGGCCGTCCGGCTCAGGACGTGGATGCTCATCCGGTGCCGCTGGCCGATCGGCAGGTCGGTGTCACGGGGCACCCCGCGCGTGACCACGCAGATGAGCAGCGAGTCGAGGTGAGGGTTCTGCTCGAGGGCGTGGGTGGTGGTGCACACGTCCGTCGCCGAGGGGTCGGGGAGGCCGTCGGGGTGGGAGTGGACCGTACCGGCCAGGACGCCCAGCCCCGCCCTCTCCGCCCTGCCCACCAGCTCGGTGAGCTCAGGGGAGATGTCCCAGCTGACGGGCGAGTACCGACCGGCGTGGTCCTCAATGAGCTCACGGACGACGCCGTGGTCGGCAAGGAGGGCGCCCCCTCGCTCGGGCTCAAAGGACGCGATGTGCTCCTGGACGCGCTCCACGAGGTCGGGAGAGAACCGGAGGACGACCTCGCCGGGATCCCTGGTCGTGGAGCGGGACGCCGTGCGGCGTGCCCGGAACCTGCGTCCCAGGAGGCTGGTGACGTGCGACATGACATTCCCTTCTGGTTGATTGTTCCTGCTCAGGCGGACAGGAGGACGTCCTGGCCCCACATACGGCGCTGGGTGTAGAGCGCCCACTTGCCGGCGTTGACCCGGGCCTCCGTCAGGGTGGGGTGGGCCCGACCGCCCGCGCCGCAGATGACGGGAACACGCTCCCCGTTGACATAGGTCGCGATCATGTGAGGCTCGTGGCCGAACTGCTCGTCCGCGTTGGGACGCAGCACCCAGATCCGCCAGAACCCCCCGTCGTTCGGGGAGCGGAAGACAAGGAAGACGAAGCGGAAGCCCATCGGGGCCACCTGGAGGCTGAAACGCCAGCCGTCGAGCACGGAGTTGTGCACCGGGGTCCACCCCTCGACGTTGTAGGGGTCGATACGGCGGATCTGCGCGACGTCGTCCATGGAGATGGTGGGTGCGGGGGCCGCCATGCGCTCGGTGGGCAGGACCGAGAACGGGGCCGCGGAGCTGGCGCCAGGGCCCGTCACGGTCAGCGTGCCACCGGGTCCCATGACGACGTCGCCGCTCCTGTCACCGTTCTCAAGGGAACGCATGAGCCGGGCGACCTCCTCCCAGCTGGCCGCGCCGGTCCCCTTCCCGTCCGCCGGGCCCCGGCCCCCCGCCATGCGCTCGGTGGGGAGCGTGCTGCCCCAGGGCGCGGCCACGAGGCCACCTGCGTCGTCGGCGTGGGCGAGCGGCTGCAGGACGCCGTCAGCCAGGGCGATGTCGCCCGGCACCGCCTCCTCCGGGGCCGTCCAGACCGCCCGCCCGTCGGGTCCGATCGTGGGGACGAAGTCAATGACAGTGGTGTCGGCGGATGTGGTGAGGTCTCCCATGACGGGCTCCTTCGGTTACGTACGACGCCGCCCCGGCGCTTAATGCCTGTGACGGACGGTGTCGCCTCGGTGGATCACCCAAAATGAGTTATACGTCACATGTGGGTCGCTGGGTGGGCCTTGGGCGGGCCCGGGCGTCGCCGGGTGGCGGGACTCGGTCGCCGGGCCGCCCCAGGGCGGGCCTTGGGCGGCCCCAGGGCGTCGCTAGGCGGGCCAGGACACGGCAATAACAACCGCGCTTCAGGGGTATACCCCCGCGCGCCCGGCCTGCGCGGGGCCGACCCGAGAGGACCCGTCATGAGCGCCGACGCCGTTGCCGTCCAGATCCGCCCGACCCGCCCGACCCCAGCCCCCAGGCTGACCCTCGTCCCCGCCCTCGCCCCCGAGGTCCCCGTGGCCGGGGGCGTCTCACGCACCCGTCGTGACAACCGCACCGCCGCCGAGCGTACCGCCCCCGTCAGCGGCCGGGGCGTGCGACGCCGGGGGCGCACCGTCTTCGTCCTGGACCTGGAGAACCTCAGCGGGGGCGGCACCACCACGCCGCAGGACCTGGCCCGCACCCTCAACATCCTGCTCGACGTCATGCCGATCGGGGCCATGGACGTCGTCTACAGCGGCATGTCCCACCACTTCGCCGCCCGGAACCTGCCGGTCCTGGCAGCCGTGAGCCTGCACCCCGCCCTGCGCTCGGGCCCCGACGGCGGGGAGAACGCGGTCCTGGACCAGATCGACGTCAACCGTCTGGCCCGGCGCTTCGACAACCTCGTGATCGGCTCGGGCGACCACGCCTTCGTGCCGCTGGCCCGCCAGGCCGCGAGGCTGGGCATGACCGTCTGGCAGGTCACCGGGCGCGGCGGCGTCTCCCGGGACCTGTGGCGGGCCTGCTCCCTGCACACCCGTCTCAACCTCGGCGACATGCCCGAGGCCCTCCCCCAGCCGCCTGCACGCGGCCGGTCGGCGGGGGACCTCGGCAGTCGCACGCCCCAGCCGGAGCCGGTGGGTGAGCCGGTGGCTGACGGGTGGGAGCGCCACGGAAAGGCACGCCGTCGTCACTGCCGACGCGACCACCTGCCTGCCGCGGCCCGACGTCGTACGGCCGCCGCCCGCCACCGCAACCAGCGCGTGCGGCGGGCCGCCTGAGGCCCAGGACCAGTGAAAGCGGCGCCAGCACCCGCGCACCGCCTGAGCCCGTCCTCGTATGCATCTGCCTCTGGCGAGAGGACTCCACAGCCGCGCTCGCCCAGAAGACGCACTCACCACCTGCCTCAAGGGCCCGGAGGAGCACCGCTCCTCCGGGCCCTCGTCGTCCTCATCCAGGCAACAACCGCATCTCACCACACATTCACAACAGAAAGAACAGCATTATGACTACCAGCACCACCAAGCGGCCTTACACCGTCGAGGAGATCCACAGCGCCCAGCGCATTCTCCCCGACCCGTTCACCGGCCAGTGGCTCATTGCGGGCGACCCCGACAACCCGGTGCCCTCCTACAGGGGCACGGAGCCGCTGACCGTGACGACCGACGAGATCGACATTGTCACCTCCAAGATCCTCCACCTGTCCTGGGGCTGCAGCACCGTCCGCCGGATGCGCGACGCCCTCCACCCCGGCGGCTCCTGCTGGGGCCGCAACCCGTTCGTCGTGAAGGCGGTGACGCCGCCCGTCTCCACCAGCGCCTCCACGTACGACCCCGACCTCGACGTCGTGGACGACGCCGGTGAGACCGCCTCCGCCACCGGGGGCGCCGGGCGGGACGTGACGCTCAGGGCGGTCATCGACCCCGACCCCAACTGCGAGGGCTGCGCCCAGCTGGTCCTGGATATCGTCCGCGGCACCACGCAGGAGGAGAAGCCCTTCAAGGGTGTGCTGGCCGTCATGGCCCGCGAGGCCCGCAAGCTGGGCCCCAGGCCCCTGATCGCGCCCCAGATCCGCGCCCGCGTCAAGAACGTCGCCGAGGACTACATGCGCGCCAAGGCCTCCCAGGACGGCGGGCTGTCGCGCCCGAAGGAGTCCGTCGCAGAGCTCAGCAAGCGCATTGGCCTCGACGAGCAGCACGAGGCCGTGCTCGTGGACATCCTCTTCGGCATCCGCTTCAACAAGCCGCTCGAGGACGACATCCCCATGGACTACGTCATTGACCGGGAGACCCAGCGCCACCACACGGGCCCGCGGGAGGCCCGCGTCTTCGTCCTGGGCGTGGTGAGGACCGTCAAGAAGAAGCTGTCCGGCCTCAAGGGGCGCGACCGCACGTGGTGGGAGCGCAATGTCACCAGGCCCGCCGACGCCTCACGGGTCGCTACGGCGCTCTCCCTCAACGCCGCGCTGTCGGACGGCCCCGACTCCGACTCGTTCGAGGAGCTGCTGGAGGACCAGGTCGATATCGCCGAGAGGATGGAGACCGAGGTCATGAACCTGCTCGGTACCGGTATCAGGGACCTGTTCACGACCCGCTACCTCACCGTGGGCGGCGGGCGCACCGAGGTCCTGTGGGACGCCATCACCGACTACTTCACCGACCACCTCGGCCAGAGCCCGCTGGGGCTCGGCGGTGAGCGTATCAACCTTGACACGCTCCAGCGCGCCAGGGCCAAGGCCGAGCTCGTCAAGGAGGTCCGGGACATCGCCCGGATCTGGGAGCGCGAGCTCTACTCGGACCTCAGGTACCGCCTCCTGACGGAGATCCTGGACTTCCTGGGGGTCACCCCCGGCCCGGGACGCCGTACGGACACGCTCAAGGGCCTTCTCGAGGCCCTGCCCCGCAGCCTCTACGCGCCTGTGGAGGACCTGCTGCGCACCGACATGCACAGGCCCGACGCCGAGGCCAGGTTCCTGCGCGGTGTCAGGCCGGAGCTCCGCACCGAGATCGAGCACTGGCTCCACGACACGCTCAAGGACCGGGCGAGCAGGAAGGCGCCGACCGGGGTGTGAGCCGTGCTCCTCCTGGCGTCCGTCATGGGGGGTATGCACACGCAACTGTCTTCTCCTGCCGGGCGCGGGGCCGTGGTGGTCCCGCGCCCGGTGCCGGCCTGGGCCCGTCAGGCCCTGTGCCACCTGCTCGCGCTCGAGCCCCAGAACGTGGTCCTCGTCACTGAGGACGACGACGTCGGGCGGGCCGGGGAGGCCCTGACCGCCGCGCTGCGCGGTCTGCCCGTGCCCGGGGGCCCTGCCGGGGTCGTGACCTGCTGCGGGGCCCGTGAGCTCTGCGCGCTGCGCGGCGGCGTGGACGAGGAGGACGGCGGGGCCTGCGCGGCGGTCAGGGCCGCACTGTACGGCGTGCCGGTCGGCGCGCCCGGGGGCGGGGCCGGGGGTGTGTCGGCCGGGTGCGAGGCGCCGCGGCCGGGTGGCGGGGTGCCGGTCGGCGCGGCCGGCGGCGGGGCCGGTGGGGTGGTGGCTGGTGGTGGGGTGCTCCCGGGGCGTCGTGTCCTGGTGGCCACCGACCCCGTCGACCCCATGGGGGCCGAGGCGCTCCTGCTGGCACGGCACACCGCCCGCCGCCTGTCCATGTCCCTGGCCTGGGTGGTCCCGGGAAGCCAGTGGGACCAGGCCGACGGGCTGGAGCGCCGCGCCCTGGTCCCCGGCGGCGCCACGGTCATCGACTCCCGGCCCGCCCCGGGCACGGCTGAGCTGCGTCGGGAGCTGGCCAGCCTGGCCCCACAGCTCGAGGCCTTCCACCGGGTCCGGATCCCGCCGGGGACGGTCGCGGCCGCGGCCCGGGCGGTACCCGGGGCGGGCGAGCCCGCCCAGCCCGAGCACGGCCGACGCCTCCTGGACCTGTGGGCCTGCGACGCGGCGCCCTGCCCCCCGGCCCCGCCCGCCTGGACGAGGACCGGCAGGCCCGCCGGTGGGACGTCCGCGCCCTGGAGCGGGCGCTGCGCAGCCGGGTCCTGGGCCAGGACGAGGCCTGCCACGCCCTGGCCCGGCAGGTCGCCCTGGGCCACCGCGGGTTGCGCCTGACCGACCGGCGCCCCCGCTCCGCGGTCCTGCTGACCGGGGGGACCGGGACGGGCAAGACGCTCCTGGCCACCACCCTGGCCGACCACCTGGCGGCCGCCCGCCAGGAGGCCGGCGAGGCCCTGATCCGGGTGGACACGGCCATGCTGACCTCCGAGCACCTGGGCTCGACCCTCCTGGGCGCCCCGCCCGGCTACGTCGGCTCGGACAGGCGGGAGGGGTGGCTGACCTCCCGGATCGCAGCCAGCCCCCACGCGGTCCTCCTCCTGGACGAGATCGACAAGGCCTCCCCCCTCATACGCGACAACCTGCTCCTGGAGCTCCTGGGCAACGGGACCGTCACCGACTACTCGGGCCGGACCGTGGACGCCAGCGGCCTGGACGTCGTCCTGACCGCCAACACCGGGGCCCGGGCCCTGACCCGCCAGGCCCCGGGCCTGGGACCCGGCGAGGACCCCCGCGCCGTGGCCCGCAGGCAGGTCAGGCAGCTACTGGCCCCCGAGGTCCTGGGCCGCCTCGACGCCGTCGTCCTCATGGAGCCCCTGGACCGGGACCGCATGAGCCGGGTCCTGGACCAGGTCCTGGTCACCTTCGCCCGGGTGTGCGCGCGCAGCGGCTACACGGTGGAGGTCACCCACCGGGCCCGCGAGATCCTGCTCACCCAGGCCCTGGCCCGCCCCGACGGTGCCCGCCGCCTCCACCGGGAGGTGGAACGGGCACTAGCCGCCCCGCTGCTGGACCAGGACGCGGGAACCTACCGCACCCACGTGGACGAGCACGGACACATTACACTCACCAGGATCACACCAAAAAACGCCTTGAACCAGGACAGGACACCCACCACAGACGAACACACCCCCCTATAGGCGGAGGCCTCCCCACACGAGCGGGCACCCCGACGGCGGGCGAGCAGGGGACACGGACAGCCTTGGACGCGCCCCTACGCCGGTGGACGCCTCCCTCCGTAGGTGAACGCCTTCCTTCGCGGATAAACGCCTTCCTTCGTAGGTAAACGCGCCTTCAGGTATATGAACGCCGCTTAGGGTGGCGTTCATATAGCTTTAAGCGCGTTCACCCGCGGGACAGCGCGTTCACCCGAGAGGAGGGGCGCGACGTCGGGCCGGGGCCACCCAGCAGGCCTCAGCCCACCGAGCCAACCCCACCCCTCCGAGCCAGCCTCACCTCGCCGAGAAGGCCAGGAGGGGCCCGGCCTCAACCCACCACACCTCACCGAGCTGGCCCCACTTCGCCGAGGAGCCCAGGAGGGGCCCGGCCTCAGCCCTCTGAGTCAGACAGGAGGGTGTCGACGTCAGCCGAGCCGGAAACCAGCTCCCCCATGCCCAGGGAGGTGAAACACTCTTCCAGTAAGGAGCCGAAGTCGTCGTCCTGGGACTGCGAAGCCGCACCGTCCTGGGACTGCAAAACCCCACCATCCTGGGACTGCGGAGCCACACCATCCTGGGGCCGCGAAGCCCCACCGTCCTGCTCGCAGGGCTCCAGGTGGGGGGAAGCAGTGAGGCGGACGAGGTCGTTGGCCTCGCACTGACAGATGGCGGCCTCGACGTCGTCGCTGGTCAGGGCCTTGAGGCTGCCCAGCTCCTGGCACCGCCGCAGGACGCGGGACCGGGTGATCTGGCGGTTGCGCTCGACCGCCCCGGGGCGCTCGCGGCGCAGGGCGTCGGCACGCTCATTGTGGTCCACGACGAGGGTGAAGGCCTGCGTCTGCCCGGCGGGGGTGGCCAGGGTGGTGGCGGCGTGCATATTGGGCAGGCGGCTGAGGGAGCCGCCGCTCCAGGTGCCGATGCGCGCCGCGACGCGCGGGGCGTCCTGGATGGAGGAGCGCATCCCCATGACGGTGGAGGCGTTGGCCTCCAGGGAGCTGGCGAGCTCCGCCGACAGCTGGCCCATGTGCTGGTGGGCCAGCAGGACGCCGATGCCGAACTTGCGGCCCTCGGCCAGGAGCTCGGGCAGGCCCCCGACCTGGAAGAGCTGCGCCTCGTCGATGACGAGGAGGTGGGGGCGGTGGCGCTGCACGCGGGAGGCCATGGCCAGGGCGTGCTCCATGACCCAGATCATGCCGATGAAGGCGGCCTGGTCCTGACCGATGCGGGGCGCGGCCAGGTCGATGAGAAGCACCTCGCCGCGGTCCATGACGCCCTGGACGTCGATCGCCTCGCGGCCGGAGCCGAAGACGGCCCTCATGGCGGACGAACGCAGGACGCGGTCGAACTTGGAGTTGACCCAGGCGAGCATATCGGCGAACTCGCTGGAGTGGTTGCCAGCCAGCTCGCTCTCGAGCTCGCGCGCCAGGCGCGGGTTGGTGTGGTGGACCGCGCAGGCGACGTCGGTGATGCGCTCCCTGTCCGCCAGCAGCTCCGGGACCAGGCTGATGGTGGCGCGGTCCCCGAACAGGGCACTGGCGGCCCCCATGGCCTGGTGGAAGATCCGCTCGAAGCGAGGGCCGATAATACCGGTGTGCTTGGGATCGAAGACGGCGTAGAGGATCTCGATGACCTCCCCGACCATGGTCTCGAAGTCGCGCCCCGTGAAGGGGTTGAGAGGGGTGGGCCGCTCCAGGTCGGCGGTGCGCACCAGGTGGGTGCGGGCGGCGGCCCCGTCGGGCAGCTCGTCCACGCAGCGGCTCACCAGGGTGCCGTGGGGGTCGATGACAGTCACCCCCAGACCGTGCTCGACGGCCCAGGCGACGACGCCGGCCTGGAGGGTGGACTTGCCGGCGCCGGAGGCCCCGAGCACGTGGACGTGCTGGCACAGCTGCTCCAGGCCGATGCGCACCTCGGTGCGTCCGCCGGTGGAGTCAAGGGCGGTGCCCAGGCGCAGTCCCTCGGTGGGGACGGCGTCGGTAAGGGGGACCTCAGGGGTCGTCGGCATGGCGCAGCGGATGCCGATGACGCCGGTGCGCTCGCCGGGCACGGGGATGCGGACCAGGCCGCGGGCCATGCCGCGCGGGACGGCCCTGCCCTGCAGGGTGCGGCTGGCGCCCGCCCACACCTCCTTAGCGTCCTCGTCGGCGCCCAGGGGGACGACCTCGAGGTCGCTGGCCCAGTCCTCGAGGGCGACGACGACACGCGCGGGGATCTCCTCGTCGAGGTCGGTGCCCAGCAGGAGGCGCATGCGCACGGGGACGCCGACGTAGCCCATCACGGTCTCGGTGCTCGCCCGCCCCTCGGTGGCCAGGACGGTCTCCTGAAGCATCCAGGTCTCGGCGGAGCCAGCCGGGGCGAGGTGGACGCGCAGGGTCGCGCCGGCGCTGCGCAGGACGCGGGTCATGGTGAGCGCCGAGCTCGTCATCACGGTATTGGGCCAGGTGCCCAGGGGGCGTCGGAAGGTGTCCTGGTCGGCGCCGGGCAGGAGCCGGGTGAGGGTGCGCGCGCCGGTGCCGTCCGGCGCGCCGGGCGCCACGGGCTCCGGCGTGAGGCGGGGTGACTGCCGGGTGACGGCGGCGACGACCTCACGCAGGACCCTGGGGGCGGGCCTCCCCGCGCCCGGAACGACCTCCTCCCACTCGTGGACGCCCTCAGAGCACCAGGCGAGGTCCTGGGGGAAGGTGGGGGTGACCCCGACGGCGTCCACGCTGACCCGGACCTCGCCGTCCCGTTCGGTGCCCAGGGTCAGGGTGACGCGGGCGTCGGGCCCCTGGCTGGCGACGACCCCCAGAAGGCGGTCGGTGAGGATCCGGCCCGCCAGGCCGGGGTCGGTGTTGCGCAGGGCCCGGCTGAGGACGAGGCTGGTACGCTCAGGGTCTGAGGGGGCGTGCCAGCGGGTCTCGGGTCGGTTGTTGACGACGCTCATGGTGGTTCTCCTTGTGCGACTGCGGGCGTGGTGCGCGCCGCGTTACCCAAGGAGCGCGGTTGTTATTCGCGGGCGGCCCCATCGGGCTGCCCCAGCTCGGAGAGGATCGGGCGGCCCCAGGCTCGGAGCGGCTGCAGGCCAGGAGGCTGCGCAGGCCCCAGGGCCGAGCTCCTGGAGGACCGCGGCGGGGAGCTGGCGGGTGAGCTCCGCACCCAGGTGCAGGGGCTGCGAGGCGGGAGCGGCCGTCGTGCGCCGCGAGGGGTTGGGTTGTATCGGTCTGGCCTGGGCGGAGCCTGCTGAGCCTTGCCTGGATCCTGGGCCCTACGGCACCCGACCCTCAAAGGAGACTGACAGGGGCGGCACGACGGCTCAGATCCGGGGTGTCAGACCCGTCAACACCCCGGCGTGTGGTGCAATACGTCTGCCCGCGACGGACAGGAGGCAGCCATGGCGGACCCGGACGACGAGGACCTCTCCCCGGAGGAGATCCTGAGGAAGGCCGAGGAGGCCTTTGACAAGGGATGGCAGTTATTTAAAGCCAGGCAGCTGCCAGAGGCGATCGCAGCCTTTATGAGATCGTTGGAGCTCAACCGGCAGGTGGAGGGCACTGAGCGCCAGCAGGCTAGCTGCCTGACTCTCATCGGCTCAATTTTGAGCAGTACAAACCAATACCAGGATTCTTTAACCATTTTGGCCTTGGGGCTCTGGAATAATCTGCCCGGCAACGAGGACATTCAGGCCGACTGCCTGCTCAGCATCGGTATCGCTCTGGGCGGGATGGGCCGGTGCGAGGAGGCCCTCACCGCCTTCCAGCAGGCCTTGGACACCTACCGCACCCTGCCAGACACCGAGTTCCAGCAGGCCGTCTGCCTGTTCGACACCGGCACTGCCCTGGGTAGGGTGGGTCGGTACGAGGAGGCCCTGACCGCCTTCCAGCAGGCCCTAACCCTCTATCGCACCCTGCCAGGCACCCAGCGCCAGCAGGCCAACTGCCTGAACAACACCGGCATCACCCTGGACGAGGTGGGCAGGTACGAGGAGGCCCTGACCGCCTACCAGCAGGCCCTGGCCGCCTATCGCACCCTGCCAGACACCGAGCGCCAGCAGGCCACCTGCCTGAACAACACCGGCAACACCCTGTACGAGGTGGGCAGGTACGAGGAGGCCCGCACTCCATTCAGACGAGCTCTCACACCGGCGATTATTAGTGCTCTGAAGTCTAATGCCGCCCGCTTCCAGTTCCCCACCGAGCACGACCGCCTCACCTGGCTCACAGAAATAGCAGAACCATCCCTGGACCTCGCCCTGAGCCTCGCCAGCATCAATGACCAGCCCGCCCTCGCCTCAGACCTCATTGCCACCTTCCGCACCGGCGGCAGCATCGACATCACCAGACTGGCGACACAAAATAGGATCACCGATCCAGGACAATCCATCCTAAGCCTCACGACCAGCTTTGAGGACAGCACCCCTCCCACAGCCCCCACGCCTACCGGCCTGGCACTGACCGCCAGTCCACCCCTGGGCACCGACGCCACACCGTCCGCCAACCTCCCCCGACGCCCCGGACCCGTCCTCCACATGCCCTACCAACGCACCGCCCTGGCCGACTACCGCTCCGACGACGACACCACTCGTCCCCACGCCCACTACCGGTGACCTGTGTGCAGGGTGAGACTTCCACGCGCCCGTCTCAGTACCGTTAACTATTGCCATAGTCACAGCGTGCGCCTCTTGACGGATGCGCCTGGGGTCGCGGCAGGGACGTCGGGCTCGCCTGGCAGCACAATATGTGCTGCAATGGGGCACACACGACGGACAGGAGATGACCATGACGGACCCGGACGAGGCTGACCTCTCCCCAGAGGAGATCCTGAGGGAAGCTGAAACCGCTTTTAGCAAAGCGGCCCGATTGTTCGCCACCGGGCACCAGGAGAAGTCGATCATAGCTTTCACGGAGGCTCTCGAGCTCTACAGTCAGGTGGAGGGCACCGAGCGCCAGCGGGCCGACTGCCTGAACAATACCGGCATCGTTATGTACGCGCTAGGGCACCGCGAAGAGGCCCTCGACTACTACCGGCAGGCCCTCGACCTCTACCGCGAGCTGCCTGCCCCCAAGCAGCAGCAGGCCGACTGCCTGAACTGTATAGGCACCGCC
>ERZ772766.540-NODE-540-length-22106-cov-4.767312_pt1 | contig 22106 bp, 19 predicted proteins | sample MGYA00511379_ERZ772766 | MGnify/ENA primary metagenome ERZ772766 (study PRJEB29015, sample SAMEA2737895) | human oral metagenome | biome: human oral; feature: human-associated habitat; material: dental | place: China | collected 2116 ...
TGAGTCGATCATCCGACAAGATGAACGTTCAATTTTGCCGGGGAGTGCCGGAGAAGCACGGATAAAGATTCAGCGGAAAGAAGGGCAAGCCGTATCTGCTTTTACTGCTGATGCGGGCCATGGCCTGCTCCGTGGCCACCGCGACCGTGGCCGTGGCCGCCGCCTTTGCCGCGATGCGGACAGCGACCTTCCCCCATGGTGGCGTCCTGTCCGTGGCGGTGTGCGTGCGCATGTCCTTCGCCGTGGTGCTGACCGCAGTGGCCGTTGTCTTCGCCGTGGTGATGCGCATGTCCTTCGCCGTGCCCTTCGCCGTGGTGCTGACCGCAGTGGCCATGACCCTCGTCGTGGCGGTGCTGACCTTCGCCCGCGCCGTGCGCGTGGGAGCAGCGATGGCCGCCTTCGGCGTGCTCATGTCCCTCGCCGTGATGCGAGCAGTTTGCTTCCGTCGTATACTCAAGCGTGCCGGCGAGATGCTGTGCGACAGCCTCGTCCGCCGCGCCCTTGACGCCGGCATAGACGCGGATGCCGGCATCCGTGAGCGCTTCGATCGCGCCCGCGCCGATGCCGCCGCAGATGAGCGCATCGACTTCGTTTTCCTTCAAGAAGCCGGCGAGTGCGCCGTGACCGCTGCCTTGCGTGCTGACAACCTCCGATTTCTCTACGGCGTCCTCCTTGACGTCGTAGAATTTGAATGCCTGCGAGTGGCCGAAGTGCTGGAACACCGTGCCGTTTTCGTTTTCATAGGGGACTGCGATTCTCATCGTTCCTTCTCCTTTCTTTCTCGGGGGCGAAAAGCAATAGTCTTGACGCGCCTCGGCACGCGGACAGCATTTGCCGCATGGTGCGGACATGTCGCAGAGCTGGTAGAAGCCGCCTTCGATGACGAGCGGTCTGCCGTGCACGAGGCTCTCGGCGATTTTTTTGCGCGCTGCGGCATAGATTTCGGCGACCGTCGTGCGCGAGATCGCCATGCGTTTGGCGCATTCCTCCTGCTTTAGCCCGTCATGGTCGATGCTGCGTATGCACTCGTACTCTTCGACGAGCAGGGTGACGGCCTCGCCGCCGGGAAAGCCCGCAGGCGTGAAGCGCTCGTAGGCGGGACGCACGCAGATCCTTCGCCCCCGCGTCGGTCTTGGCACAGTCCTCGCCTCCTTTACAATATTTTTACGGATTTGTTATCGACATATGTCGGTAACTGTGTTATCATCGTATCATGGAAGGAACAGTGTGTCAAGCCGTTTTGACGAAAACGGCAGGATTTAGCCCTTTCATGGAGAAAAGAACAATATCGCCCATCAAAATAGAGGAGGGATTCCATGGCAAAGGAAACGATACAGAAGGACGTCGTCATCATCGGTGCGGGCATGGCAGGGCTGACGGCGGCGCTCTACGCGGGACGCATGAATTTTTCGACGCTCGTCCTGGAGAATGCCGTCGTCGGCGGGCAGATTGCGAACGCCACGGGCATTGAGAATTATCCGGGCTTTTTGAGCGTCTCGGGCAGTGACCTCATTCAGACAGTGCAGCAGCAGGCGGAGACGTTCGGCGCCGTCGTCGACGAGTTCGATGCGATTGAGAAGGTCACGCTCGAAGGCGCGGTCAAGCGCGTCGAGACGGAGAGCGCCGTTTACGAGACGCCCGTCGTCATCATCGCCTCGGGCATGAGCCGCAGGAAGCTGCCGCTCGCTGAGGAAGCGAAGTACGCGGGGCGCGGCGTCCACTACTGCGAGCTTTGCGACGGACACATGTATCAAGATAAAATCATCGCCGTCATGGGGGGCGGCAATGCGGCGCTCGATGCGGCGAACTTCCTCTCGCGTTACGCGAAGAAGCTCTACCTCGTGCATCGCTCCAAGCTTCGCGCCGACGAAGTTTCGCAGAAGCGTCTCCGAGAAAATCCCAAGGCGGAGATCTTGCTCGAAACGGAGATCCGTGCCCTGCGGGGTGAGGGAAAGCTCGAATCCATTGAGATTTTTGACAAGAAGGCGGGCGAGGCACGGGAACTTGCCGTCGACGCCATATTTGTCAACATCGGCGTGCAGCCGAACACGGCGCTCTTTGAGGGACAGGTCGAGATCAACGAGAAGGGTCATATCGTCGCGGGCGAGGACTGCCGCACGAATATCCCCGGCGTTTTCGTCGCCGGCGACATCCGCGAGAAGGAGATCCATCAGCTGACGACTGCCGCATCCGACGGCACGACGGCGGCGCTTCTCGCCGAGAAGTACATCACAGGAGGGAAAACATCATGGTAAAGGTCTATTCCATCACACAGTGCCCTTGGTGCGACAAGGTCAAGAAGTATCTGAAGTCGAAGAACATCGCCTACGAGGAGCACAACATCGAAGAGGACGAGGCGGCGCGCAAGGAGTGCGAGGCCATTTCGGGCGATCTCATCGTGCCGGTGACGACGGTCAACGGCAAGGACTTCGTCGTGAGCTTCGACAAGGCGAAGCTCGATGCGATTCTCGGTATTTAAGGAAGCACGGATAAATTCAGCGCTTCCTTGAGAGAGTGACTGCTGCTGCAGGCGGCATCGAAAAACGCCCGCATGTGCAAAAGTGCATGTGCAGGCGTTTTTTCAGTCTGCGCCCTCCGGGCTTGACTTCTTGGACTTTCATGGTAAACTATAAATTGCTATATCAGCCACATTAGCTCGATGGAACTTGCAGTGTGTGGGGGAGGAAATGGGACTTTCATGGAGAAGTTGATTATAAAGGGCGGCTGTCGGCTTGCGGGACGCGTGAAGATCAGCGGTGCGAAGAACGCTGTGCTGCCCATCATCGCCGCGACGCTTCTGGGGCAGGACGCCCCGAGCCGCTTGGAGGAGGTTCCTTCGCTCGACGATGTGCATACGATCACGGAGGTGCTGCAGGCGCTCGGCGTACATGCGGCGTTCGACAAGGCGGCGAACGCGCTGACCGTGGACAGCTGCGAGATCAAGCGGACGGAAGCGCCTTACGAGCTTGTGCGCAAGATGCGCGCTTCTTTCCTCATCATGGGGCCGCTGCTCGCACGCCTCGGTCACGCGAAGATCTCGCTGCCGGGCGGCTGCGCCATCGGCACGCGCCCCATCGACCTGCATCTCAAGGGCTTCGAGGCCTTGGGCGCAAAGATCGAGATCGGGCATGGCTACATCGAGGCGCGTGCTGACGCGGGACTCAAGGGCGCACGCATCTACCTCGACTTCCCGAGCGTCGGCGCGACGGAAAACATCCTCATGGCGGCTTCGATGGCCGAGGGGCAGACCGTGCTCGAAAACCCTGCGCAGGAGCCGGAAATCGTCGATCTCGCGAACTTCCTGAACGTCATGGGCGCGAAGGTGCGCGGTGCGGGTACGAACGTCATCAAGATCGAAGGCGTCAAGAAGCTCACGGGGCATAACTATACGATCATCCCTGACCGCATCGAGGCGGGCACCTACATGGTCGCCGCCGCCATGACGCAGGGCGACGTCTATATCGAAAACGCCATTTCCGAGCACCTGAAGCCCGTCATCGCCAAACTCAAGGAGGCGGGCGTCACGATCGAGGAGGCTGTCGAGGGCATTCGCGTGACCTGCGACTGCAGGCCGAAGGCGGTCGACATCAAGACGATGCCGTATCCGGGCTTTCCGACGGACATGCAGGCGCAGTTCATGGCGCTCCTTGCCGTCTCGGACGGTGCGGGACTCGTGACGGAAACGGTCTTCGAGAACCGTTTCATGCACGTCGATGAATTGAAGCGCATGGGGGCGTCCATCAAGATTGACGGGCGCACGTCCATCGTTGAGGGCGTCGATCATCTGACGGGCTGCCAGGTCAAGGCGACCGATCTGCGTGCCGGCGCTGCCATGGTGCTTGCGGGTCTCGTCTCCGAAGGCGAGACGCAGGTCGGCTACATCCACCACATCGATCGCGGCTACGACAAGCTCGTGGAGAAACTCGTGGGACTCGGCGCGGACATTCGCCGCACGGATGATTGAAAAAGGACGAAAAAAGCCGTTGCACAAGACTCGTGTGCGACGGCTTCTTTTTTGTGGATAAATCAATGATTTTCGAGCGTGGCGAGCGTTTCGGCATAGTCCTTGAGCTTTTGTATGCTGCGATCCTTGTCGAAGCAGGCGGCTTGGAGCTTCTGATAGTCGCTTTCCATGCTTTGCAGCAGCTCTTTGCCGAAGCCGTCTTTGATCGCGTCGAGATGCGATTTGAGGCGCGGGACTTCTTCGGTGAAGCGTGCGCTGATGGCGTCGAAGAGTTGGCTCATGGCGGCGGCATGGGCGGCTTGTAGAGCGCTGCGGTCGGAAGAGTCGCGCACCTCGCCCGACCATCTGCCCATGAGGCTGTCGAGGTAGGCGCTCACGTCGATCTGGACGACGGGAAGCTCGATCTTTTGGAGGGAGCGCTCGGCGAGCAGACGGAAATAGGCGGGATCGTAGTCTTCCCTGCCGGCGTCGAAGTTCTCGACGACGAGATTCAAGAGCCGCTGTTTCAGCGTCTGCAGCTGGATGTTGTCCGCGAATGACCGCTCGATGTCGCTGCTCGCCTCGCGTCCGTAATTGCGGATGTTTTCGAGTGCGTCGTTGACGTCGAGATAGGAGTAGCGGCGCTCCGTGGTGTAATACTCGGTATGCGAAGAACCCCATGTCCACGGCTTATAAAATGTGGAATCGCTTATTTTGCGTTCGTGCTCTTCGACCTCGACGCCCGTCTTGGTGGAAAGGGCAGAGTATGTGCGGCTGTCCTCGCGCAATTTGCGAAGAACATCTATTTTCGCCTGCTCGATCTTGCTCGTGATCGTGCCGAAATATTCTTCCAGACGTGCTTGGATTTCGTGGATCTTCTGCTCCATCTGACGACGCTCGTGCTCGATGGAAGCGCCGTCGCCCGTTTCGAGGACGCTGATGCGCCGTGCCGTTTCCTTTTGCTCGTCCGCGATGAGCTTTTGCAGGGATTCTTTCGCACGCGGGACGAACCCCTCGACTTTCTTGAGCAGCGTCTGATCTTTTTCGGCGATGCAGACAGCAAGCTCGTCGAGAATCGGCGCGAGGTCGCCGATCTCCGCGAGATTCTCGGCGAAGTCGCCGTACTCGTCGAGAGCATCGGCACGCTTCTGCTCGGCATCTGTGTAGTCGGAAGGGCTTTTGCCGATCATATTGTGCAGAAAAGAGGAGAGGAAGAGGGGCTGCGTGCAGCTTTGGAACAGCTCGGCGCATCTTGCATTGCCCGCTTCGGCAAGGTGCTGCGCTTCTGTGCGGAAGATTTTTTTCGCTTGTCTTGCCAGTCGTTCTTTCGTATCCTGCACCGCTTGTGCGAGACTGTCCATGTCATAGATGACGTCCATCAGAGCATCGTCGAAGCGGCTCACGAGAAGGATGAGACGTGCGACGCCCTTTTGCGGCAGCTGATTTTTGAGCAGGCCGACGTCGTTTTCATCAAGGAATTGGGATGCCTGACTCAAGAAGAACACCACGTCGCAGTCGGCGAGGAACTCGCGCGTCCTCTGCGTGCGCGAGACGACGGGATCGTTCATGCCCGGCGTGTCGACGATGGAGATGCCCGCGAGATTCGGGTTGCTTTGATAGAGCGTCACGCACTTGACGAGGGGCGTGCAGCTGCCGTCTGCGCCCGTGTATTGGTTGAGTGCGGCGGCGAGCTCTTCGTCGGAGCTGAACGTATGCTCGATCGTGCCTTGTGCGAGGATGTCGTTCACCGCGATGCCGCTCTGACGCGTGGCTTCGACAAGCTCCTTCGCCATGCGTGCGTCTTCTGTGGCCGCGCCCGAGTGCGCGGTGCGCTCCATCTTCGCCCATTCTTTGGGCGTGTAGAACTCGACGGCGAGCGCGTTCTGCTCGGCGTATTCGATCTTCGTGAGACTCGCCGTCTTTGGCGTGAATGCCTGCGGCAGCACATGATGGCCGTAGAAGATGACCGTGTTCAAAAAGGTGGATTTGCCCGCTTTGACGCGGCCGATGACGGCGATGTTGAGCTTGCGCTCCGCGGAGGAGAAGTCGTGCCACTGGCGGCGCAGCTCGTCCTGCAGCGCCTGCACGGTGAGTGCCGCATCGTGCGAGTGCGGCTCAAGAGCGCGGATGACGGCAGGGAATTCTGTGTTGAGCAGCGAGTCAATGCGCCTTTCCTGCGCTTTGACGGCGTTGAATTGGATGATGGACATGGTGGGCCTCCTTGTCAATCGGCGGCAAGCTCTTCCTGCAGCAGGGCGAGCAGTTCTTCCTTATAGGCGGTGCCGCCGGGGTGTTTGTTGATGGCGAGGGGGACGTTTTGCAGTTCGCGCTGCATTTCGTGCAGGAGCCCGCTGTCGACGGCGAGACTGCGCTTCTTGAGGACGCTCTTTACGACGGCGGCGGCGTCCGTGCGGCGGTCTTCCAAGAGGTCGATCTCGCTCGGCTCGGGCAGGACGATCTGGACTTCGTCGGCGACGGCTTTTAGCTCGGTGAAGAATTCGAGCTGCAGGGTCTTCAGCTCTTCTTTGGCTTCGGTCAGCGCTCGGATGTTTTCTTTCATTTCGCGGGCAAAAGCGGAGAGGCCTTCTTCGACTTCAGGGACATCGCCGACGTGGGTCAGGGCGCGGTTCAGACCTGCAAGGCGGCGCTTTTCTTCGAGGATGGTTTCGTCGTAGTAGTTTTTGCATTGGGTGAAGAGTTTCTTGAACTGGTAGGCGAAGTCTGCCGTGCGCTTGCCTTCGTCGAGTTTTGTCAGATAGCTCTCGATGGCTTCGTGGTCGCAGGCGGCGTGCTTGCCGCGTGCAGAGGTCAGCACGTCGGCGTAGCGGATGCCGTGCCGATCGAGCGTCTCACGTACGCCGTCCGCCATGCGGCGCAGGTCTTCGTCGGAGGGAGCTTTGTCCGCCTTCGTGATGATGATGAGTTTCGGGATGTCTTTCGACAGGCTCTTGAGGAAGTTCACGTCGTCGGTGCTGATGGCTCCGGCATCGGCGGGGATGCACCACAGAATGTGGTCGCTGGCGTTCAGCTGGCTGCGTGCGATGGCGGCGTCGGTGCGTGCGGAGTAGGCGGCACTGTCGGGCTTCGAGTAGCCGGGCGTGTCGAGGAAGGCGATTCTCGCGTAGGGCTGGCGCGGCGTCTCGACGAAGACGCTGCGCAGCAGATGCCCGAGCGGCAGTTCGTCGGACTCGTCGTCCTCGCCGAAGCCGTGCGAGAGCGTGCGGATGTCCGCGACCTGCATGGCGACGCTCGCGCCGAAGAGGTTGACGGCGCGCGCCCGCTCGTCCGTGCCGTGCAGGACGTAGGCGGGCACGGAGGTCGTCGGCGTGACGGCGGTCGGCAAGAGGCGTGCGCCGCCGAGCAGCATGTTGAGGAAGGTCGACTTGCCGCTGCTGAAGCCGCCGCCAAGCGCGACGACGGTCTTGCCGATCAGCGGGCGAAAGAGCAGGAAGTCGTAGAACTTGTCGTAGATATAGCAGAAGTCGAAGTAGAGCGCAGGAAAATCGGGCGGCGCGTTCTTCTCCAAGGCTTCGGGCAGACGCTCCTTGATCGTGCGCTCAAGCTCCTTGATCTGTGCAGGCAAGACGCGCTCATCGCGCGTCGGCTCGACGATTTTCTTGAGCAGGGTGATTTGGTCGGTTGAGGTGAGGGTGGGCATGGGGGTGGCTCCTTTGTGGGTGGTCGTGGGTGGCGATAGTCTCTAGACTATATGCTCATTGCATGTGCAACAATCAAAGGTGGAGTCCATTATAATTGTATTACGTCTATCGATTATATACGTTGTGTTACATTGCTCAAACCGGCAATTGTCTATGCGGGCATAGCTGGCTCTAACAATGCTGGGATAGTCTCCATGATTGTCTTTTTTGCAATTTGAAAAAGTGCATTGTGCGATGTCTGATTCTTCTGCCCAGATTAAAGTCTCAAAACCTTCGTTTTGGCAATGTATAAATTCTGATTCCCTAAGCGTGCTGTTTGCTAGATAGACTAATGGAGCAAAATGACTGGAACAATCTGAGAAGTTGCAGCGCATGAACTCTGTATTAGTTATATGGAGTAAGGGGTAGTTTTTGTCATCGCTTTCATCACAGCGGCATTGACAACGTATAAATTCTGAGTCTGTAATTGTACTGTTGGATAGGTAGAGCAAATTACAAAAGTGGACGTAACAATCCGAAAAAACACAATGAGATATTCGTGCATTAGATAAAGGTAAAACACCTGTATTGGAAACGATATTTTTGAACCTGCATGCTGTAAAGAAGCTCGCTTTTTTCATATTGATCCATGTTTTGCCCGTGTTAGTATTTTTTTCATAGAAGGTGCATTTGTTGAAATGAATTTCCTTCTGAGAACTTTTAAGTATGCCGTTTTCAAAGAGACAGTTTTGAAATGTGATTTTTTCTGCCTGCCATGAATCTAAATCTAAATCCATATTTTCCGCCTTGGCACAGAGCACTGTCAGATGCTTTATTCCAATGGATTTTGCTTGAGTTAAATCGTTCACCACGCTCTTATCGTCGAGCGGAAAAAGGTAGCAACAGCGTTCGTACTCATAGGGATGCTCCATATCTGCCATCATCGTAAGATACGCTTCGCGATCCTGCGCGACGATAGTCTTCGCGGCTTGCATCGTCTCGCGCACGACGTCCTTCTCTGCGCCAAGCAGTGCGAACAGATCGGCAATATACGCAAGCAACGCGGCGGCATCGCCTTCGTGCAGCAGCGCGAGCAATATGCAATCGAGCACGAAAGCGTTCGTCAGTTCATCGCGCTTGATGCTTTCGACGGCTTCGATGAGCTTTGCGTCTGTCAGCGAGTAAGCGTCGGGCAGCAGGTCGCGCACATCGGCTTCATAGCCCGCGCCTGCCGCCGTGCGGTAGAGATGCCGCCACTGGGCTTGTGTCGCGTCGGCGGCGGTCAGCACGCTGACGAGCAGCAGAAAGTACAGCTCGGGCATCGTGCTGCGTGCGGCGGGGTGGCCTTCGTAGGCTTGCGTTTCGCTCTCATAGCGCAGGCGCTCGAAGTCGGGCTGTGCGGCTTCATCGTGCTGCTCGTCGAGCGCCTGCACGATTGCGTCGATGCTCTCGGATGCTGTCTGCACGCGCTCCTGCAAGTCTTCGATGACGTTCTTGAGCAGGGCGATCTGCTCTCTTGGCATTTTTTCGCTCATGGTCTTCACCTCTCCTGTATGCTCTGCACGGCTGCAAGGTCTTCCTTCATCTCGGCGAGACGCGCTTCTCGCTCGGCGGCGGCTTTTTCGCGGGCTTCCCGCAGGTCGGCGAGCGCCTTTTCCTGCACGGTGATGCGGCTCTCGGCTTCTGCGCCGATCATGGCGTCGATCTCTTTCATCTGTGCCGTGATGGCGCTGCGGATGGCGGCTTCGGTCTTTGTCACGACTTCGGGGATGATCTCGCCTTGGAGCTTTTGACGCACGAGCTGCAGGCGGTCGTTTTGCTGCTTTTTGAGGAAGCCCAGCTCGATGAGCAGGCCGGCGGCGAGGGCGATGACGGCGCCGATCGGGCCGGTGACGACAGCGCCGATGATGGAGAGGATCAGGGGCAGCGACTTCTTGAGGACTTCCTTCGTCATGGCGTCCATGCCCATCTGCTCGGGACTCAGCTGCGGCATCTGCGCCGCTATGTCGATCTGCACGACGTCGGCGATTCTTTGCAGGTAGCGGTGCAGGCGCGGCTCGAAGTCGCTCTTGAGACCTGCGAGCGCCGCCTGGCGCACAAGGGCGTTGACCTTGGCGGAGATGTTGGAGCCGTTCATCATCAGACGCTCCAAGTCGCCCGATGCGCCTTGAAGCGCGGCTTCGACGCTGCCGCCGATGTTCATGGCGCTCTCGTCGATCTGGCGCACGAAGGCGGATTTTTCCTTTTCCAGGCTGCTTTTCAAGCGCTCAAGCTGGCGGCGGCAGGCTTCTTCTTCGGCGGCAAGCTCATCGGGAGCGAGGTCGGCTTTCTTGATGGAGGCGGCGAGGTACTCTTCTGTGCGTGCGACTTCCTTCTTGATGCGTGTGCGCGTCGTGCGCTCGAAGATCGTCTCACTCTCGGCTTCGATCTCTTGCAGGATCTCTTGGAGTGCCGTGACGTCGACGTTCTTGCCTTTCGCTGTCGTCGTGACGAGGGCGGCGTCCTCTATGCCGAGGTACTTCGCTGCGTCGCTTTGGATCTGCGCCTTGGCTGCGGCAAGCTGCTCCGCCGTGACCTTGTCCGCTTTTGTGAGGACGAGGCGGACGGGCATTTCGTGCAGCTTCAGCTCCTGCAGGAAGCGCACGATGCTGTCAGCGATCAGCGGTTCGGAGGCTTCGAAGGTGATGATGTAGGCATGGCTCTTCGGCAGGTAGTCGTCGATGGCGCGGTTGTGCATTTCGATGCCGGAGTCGAAGCCCGGCATGTCGACGATCTTGACGGCGGCGATGTCCCTGAGCGCGTCGTTAGGGAGGCTCAGCTCGATGCTGTGCAGGCTCTCGCTGCGATATTCTTCGGAGGTGAAGGCTTCGAGCGTGATTTCTTCCTGCGTGCCGTCTTTTCGATGGAGGATGATGCGCTCTTCGCTGCCGTAGCGGATTTCCGTCGGCACGGCGGTCTCGGGCGTGACCTGCGTGTGCAGGTAGTCTTTGCCGAGGCGGCTCTTGCCGAGAAGCGCGTTGAGCAGGGAGCTTTTGCCCGCGCTGAATTTGCCGACGACGGGCGTCACGACATGGAACTCGTCGAGCGTGGCAGCGGCGCGGCGCAAGGCGTCATCTGCGATGCCGTATTTCTCTTCGAGTGCGAGGACGGCTTCCAGATCAAGGCGGCAGTTTTCGTAGATCGGCGTATGCTTCATGCGGGAATCGTCTCCTTTTGTCGGCTCGTGGTGCTCGATGATTTTAAGAAAATGCTGAATGTACTCGTATTTTAATAGTATAGCACAATTTTGAGCAATCCTGTTGCTCTTGTTTGCAGTGCATCTCGGTTTTTGCGAGGAAATGGCGCGAGCGGGTGGATGCGCGAGGGAACTGTTTGGCGAATCGGCTGCTCTGTGGTATCATGCGCATAGAAAAGGTGCTGTCGGCAAACGACCAGCGGCAAATTTTTTAGCTGAGATAAGAAATCCCGCCTAAAGTTTGCGGGCTTCGAGGCGGAGCTTTCTTATTTTTCATGAAGCAGGTGTTCCTGTCGGAAATAAAAATTGACATTCCTACGGGAAAAGTGATATATTGTTTCTATTGATGCGCTCGTAGTCCAGTGGATAGGACGTTAGCCTCCGGAGCTGAAAGCGTGGGTTCGACTCCCGCCGAGCGCACCATGGAATGACTTGAAGGAGGGCGCGCTTTCGCGCCCTTTTTATCATATCTGCGAGAGGCGGAAGGTACGATGAACGAAAAGGCGAGCGCGGCGATGCGCCGGTTCCTTGAAGCGATGGGACTCGATCTCGCGGCGTGCGGCATGGAGAAGACGCCGGAGCGCGTGACGGAGATGTTTGAGCTGCTCTTTTCGGGCTGCGGCGAAGATGCGTCTTCGGCTTGGGGCGAGCTTTTCGAGACGAAGGCGCGCGGTCTGACGGCGGTGCAGCACATTCCTTTTTATTCACTGTGCGAGCATCATCTCGTGCCGTTCTTCGGCGAGGTGCATATCGCCTATTTGCCGAAGGACGGGAAGGTCGCGGGCTTCGGCAGGTTCGTCCATGTCGTGAATCTTCTCGCGAGGAGGCCGCAGCTGCAGGAGCGGTTTACGCGCGAGATCGCGGACGCCGTGCTCGACGGGCTTTCGGCAGAGGGCGTGCTCGTCATTGTCGAGGCGCGGCAGCTGTGCATGATGATGCGCGGCGAGCTTGCGCCCGGAACGCGCACGCTGACTTCGGAAACGGGCGGCACGATTGCCGCCGATGCGGCTCTTGGCAAGGAGGCATGGGATCTTCTGATGCGCGGAGCGAAGGAGGGATGAGGCAGATGAAGGCGAAGAGGCATTACCGACTGCCGTCGGGCAAGGAGCTGACGGTCGGCGAAGGGACGCTCGTCATGGGCATATTGAACGTGACGCCCGACTCTTTCTCAGACGGCGGCAAGTGGAACACGCTCGATCAGGCGCTCGACCATGCGCTTTCGATGGTCGAGGACGGCGCGGCGATCATCGACGTCGGCGCGGAGTCGTCGCGCCCGGGCTTCGTGCCCGTGTCGGCGGCAGAGGAGATCGAGCGGCTCGCGCCCTTCTTGGAGCATATAGCGCCGAAGATTCCCGTGCCGATCTCCATCGACACGTTCAAGGCGGAGACGGCACGCGCTGCCTTGCGGCTTGGTGCGGACATCCTCAACGATATATGGGGCCTGCAGTACGCGGCGGAAGAACGCGGCGCGATGGCTCGCGTCGCAGCCGAATACCACGCGCCCGTCGTCGTCATGCACAATCAGACGGGCACGACGTACAGGACGGACGTCATCGAAGCCATGCAGGATTTCTTCCGCGAGAGCTGCGCCATTGCCGAGGAAGCGGGCGTGGCGAAAGAGAACCTGATCTTCGATCCGGGCATCGGCTTCGGCAAGACGCCCGAGACGAACATCGAGGTACTGCATCGTCTGCATGAGCTGATGAAGCTCGACGGAGAAGCGTATCCGCTGCTGTTGGGCGCGAGCCGCAAGAGCTTCATCGGCTATGCGCTCGATCTCCCCGTAGAGGAGCGGCTCGAAGCGACGGGCGCGGCGACGGTGCTCGGCGTCGCCGCAGGCGCATCCATCGTGCGCGTGCATGACGTCAAGGAGATCGCACGCATGTGCCGCATGGCGGACGTCATCTTGGAGGGCGGGAAGCATGGACAGGATTGAGCTTTCAGGCATGGAGTTCTTCGGCTATCACGGCTGCTTTGCCGAAGAGCGGCAAAAGGGACAGAAATTCATCGTCGACGCCGTGCTCTGCCTCGACCTCGCCGAAGCGGGGCGCACGGATGACCTCTGCAGGAGCGTCAATTATGCTGAGGTGTTCGAGGACGTGCGCACCGTTGTCGAGGGAGAAGCGAAGAATCTCATCGAGGCACTGGCGGAGGAAATCGCGGCGCAGCTCCTCAAGAAGTATGCGGCGCTCACGCGCGTCGAAATCGCCGTGCATAAGCCCCAGGCACCGCTTGCAGGCGCATTCCGCGACGTCTGCGTGCGCATCGAGAGGGGCCGCGCATGAACGGCGAAGAGGCGAGAGCCGGCGAGGGGGCGAGCGTGCCCCCTGTGGAGCGGGGACTGGCGCACGATCTTGCAGGGCGTGCGCAGAGAATGTATCGCATCTATCTCGGTCTCGGCGCGAATCTCGGCGACCGCCGCGCTTCCTTGCGGCGAGCCTTGCGACTTTTGGCTCATCTTGAGGATACGCAGCTCCTGCGCGTATCCTCTTTTTATGAGACGCCGCCGTGGGGAAACGAGAAGCAGCCGCCGTTTCTCAATGCCTGCGCCGCTTTGGAGACGCGCCTTTCGCCACTCGTGTTCCTGCGCCGCACGCAGCGCATCGAGCGTGCGCTTGGCCGCGTGCGCAAGGAGCATTGGGGGCCGCGCACGATCGACATCGACCTGCTCTTCGCTGAAGGATTCGAGAGTGCAGCGCCGGAGCTTCGCCTGCCGCATCCGTATCTTCACGAACGCGCTTTCGTCCTCCTGCCCTTGGCGGAGATTGCACCCGGGCTGATTGTCCGAGGCAGGAAAATCGATGAATGGCTGGCGGATCTTTCGGAAACTGCCGCTTGCCGCAAGTGCGGCGTATACCGTCCCATGAAAAAATGAAAGAAGGTTTTTTCTTCCAAAAGAAAAGCTATCTTTTCCTGTTGGAACATGGTAGAATAGACTTGGTTGATTGAGATTTCATGAGAACTACGCCAAGGAATTTGGATGGCGCGACTGTCCTCTCCGTGGTATCTTTAGGAGGGAAACGCATGGCGAGATTCAGTATGCAGGAAGCGCGTCAGCTGGAGCAAAATCTTGCACATATATATGATTTCGCTCGCTTTGTGGATGCAAAGGCATGTGAGCTGCTTCATTTTGAAGCGGACGGCACGGTGCGGCGCGAGGGGCGTTGCTTCACGACTTGGGGAAGGTCGCGTCGCTGCCGGCACTGCACGAGCTTCTGCGCTGCCAAGTCGCAGTCGAACTTTGAAAAGGATGAGATTTCGGACGACAAGGTATATCACGTCCTTTCCGCACCGGTTGAGATCGAGATGCCGGACAAGAGCATCCTGCATTGTGCGATGGAACTGGTGACGAACTACCCGCGCAATGCGGATGCGCGCGCGATGTACGACCGCGAGGTGCTGCAGCTTCTTTCGCGTGCGAAAGATACGGCTCATGCGGGCGTCCTGTGCTTCAATGTGGAGGATTCCTGCATTTATGCCAACCTTGAGGCATATCGTGCCTTCCAGGTGCCGCCGGGCGAGCTTGAGGCTCTGCGTAGCTTCTTCATGACATGGCTCAAAGATGAAAGTTGGGACTCTCCGTGGGAGAGTGCAGCTGCATGGGAGCAGGAATTCTTCCTCGAAGGCGAGCGCTTCGTCTATCGGGTGTCGATGGCGAAACTCTTTGATGCGGACGGGCATTACAAGGGCTATTATTACACGATACGCGATCGGCAGGAAGAGATGGAGGAGCAGAAGGATACGTCATGGTCGCGCGACAAGCTCACGGGACTTTATGACCGCGAGGGCTTCTACGACGCCGTGCGCGAGGAACTTGACTACGGCATAAAGGGCGAACGCTGCATCATCTGTTCGAACATCAAGGATTTCAAACTGGTCAACGAGCTTCTCGGCGAGGAGAAGGGAAACGAGATTCTAAAGAGCCTGGCGGAATTTTTCTCCGACCTTGCCATGGATTCGGGCGCGGCAGCCCGTCTGCACGGCGACCATTTTGCCGCTTATGTGGACAGGGCGCGCTTCACGGAAAAGGATTTGCTCGACGGCCTGGAGCATCTGGGGCAGACGTTCGACTGCAATTCATTCAAGCTGAACATTCATCTCGGCATCTATAAGATTCAGGAAACGCAGATGCCCGTTTCCGTCATGTGCGATCGGGCGCATCTCGCGCTCTCTCTCGTGCGCGATGAGAATGGCAACAAGGTGGCGTTCTATGATGACGCCCTGATGGAGCGCACGCTGCGCGAAAAGGAAATCCTGGGCAGCTTCGAGGAAGGCTTGGCCGAGCGCCAGCTCGCCGTCTACCTGCAGCCGCAGGTTTCGACGGAGGGCGATCTGCTCGGCGCGGAGGCGCTCGTGCGCTGGAATCATCCCGAGAAGGGCTTCCTCGCGCCCGGACAGTTCATCGGCATTCTGGAGAATGCGGGACTGATCCATCGCCTTGACCAGTACGTCTGGGAAGAGGCGGCGGCGATTCTGAAACGTTGGCAGGGAACGGAAAAGGAAGGGCTGACGATTTCCGTCAACATTTCCGTGAACGACATGCTTCATCTCGACATTTTCCAGACGATGACGGACATCGTGAAGCGCCACGGCATTGACGCAAAGCAGCTGAAGCTGGAAATCACGGAGACGGCCTTGATGGGAGACATCGAAAAGTACAGAAAGCTCATCAGCAACCTGCAGGAAGCGGGCTTCGAGGTCGAGATCGATGACTTCGGCAGCGGCTACTCCTCGCTTTCCATGCTCAAGGACATCGAGGCGGACATTCTGAAAATCGATATGGGTTTCCTGCGCCAGACGGGCAATCCGAAGCGCAGTTCCGTCATATTGAACGCCGTCATCGCCATGGCAAAGTGGCTCGGCATGCGCGTCATCACGGAAGGCGTGGAAACGAAGGAGCAGGTCGAGCATCTGCGGTCACTTGGCTGTGATATGTTCCAGGGATATTTCTTCGCGAAGCCCATGCCGGTCGAGGAGTTCGAGGCAAAGTATTTCCAGGAAGCGTCGAATGTATCTGCGCTTTCTGAAGCCGGACGGTGATGGAAGAAGTCGCACGAGGACGATTTCATGCGGAGGTATGAATCGTCCTGGCGCAGGGGAGGAATGCTGGAAATGAAAAGGGGTTGGATGAAGCGCGCAGGACAGCGAGCCTTCGCGCTTGGCGCATGTGCTTTTGGGGGATGGAGCACGCAGGCTTTCGCCGCCCGCATCGACCCGCAGGAGCTTGAGCAGCTGCGCGGCACGGTCGGCATGCTGCTCGAAGACGTCGAGGAATTTTACCATGTGACGCTCTTGATTGAATCGTTCATGCTCTTCATGCTGCTGGCGCTGATCGTCGTCGGGCTTGTCGGCTATATCAAGCTGAGAAAGGAAGTCCGGGAACTGCGGCGGCTCGTTTGCGGCGAGGACGATTTTGCGGCAGAGCCGCCCGAGGACGTCGACTCTCCCTTTGAGCCGATGCCGTCGTTCGAGCCGGAGCCTGAACCTGAACCAGAGCTGGAGCCTGAGCCTGAGCCTGAACCAGAGCCGGAGCCTGAGCCGGAATCGCCGCCGATCGTGCGCTTTCTGGAAGCGTACAGCGAGGCGAACGATATAGAAGATCCCGCTTTTCAAAAAGCGCGTTTTGCGAGTCTCTTGGCGGAGTTTTCCAGCAAGCGGTTCACCTGCACGAATCCTGAGGCGAGGAAGACGAACCCGAATGCGCCGCCGACCTTTGAAACGAGGGACGAAGGCGACTTCTGGGCTGTTGAAAAAGGCGACGGTTCGGATGATTACTACGTCATTCCCGATCCCACGCTTCCGTACAGTGAAGAACGCCATCGCTTCTGCGGCATGAAGGAAGCGTTCGCTTCGAACTACCAGGAGGGCAAGACGTACACGCACATGGAGATCGAAGCTCCCGCGCGGTTCAGCCTCATGGGCAGCCTCTGGGCACCGCAGCGTCCCGGCAAGATCGTGCTGTCGGGCGAACAAGACGCATAGGAAGAATGAAAAACTCCGGCAGGAAGAGATTTTTGCCGGAGTTTTTATGTGTCCGTGCATAGTAAAACCGGCTCTTTGTCAAATGTTGTGGTTACACTCGATCGGATGTATCCGATCGGGTGTATTTCTATGCCGCCGTATCGCCCCGTTGTCGCTTCGTTCGTTGTTTTATCCGTTCCGTATCATTCAAAAGGAACAGAATCCTGCGCTTGAAGTTTTCAAAGTTGCGAAACCCGTACGCCAACCGCTTGAGTGTCTTGATCGTCGTATTGCAGCCCTCAGTGAAACCATTGTTGAGACCAGTCAAACAGGCGTTCAACAGTTCTTTTTTCCATGCCAATGTGGTTCGCAGCAGCTTGAGGAACGGTGCTAGCTTGGTCTCCTCTACCGCAAGTTGAAATCGCTTCAGTCGAAACATGAACTCTTCTTTGCTCTTGCTTTCCATGATACTGAAATATGCCTCTTTCATGGCATAAGCCGCAGATAGCTTTTCCGAGCAACTCAAAAGAACCGTACGAGCCCTACGATCCTCGTCGGTTGTCAGCGCATCTTCGCGTTTCAACAAAAGATAGCGTGAACGCTTGAAATACTTGCGCTGATCGGCAGATAAAGCTTTCTGCACATCTTTGCGTATGGTATCAAGCGCATCGTTCGCCATACGTACAGCATGAAATTTATCGGCAATGATTTCAGCATGGGGAAAGCATTTTCGGACGAGGCTGCGAAACATCGCACTGAGATCTATGCTGACATAGAGCACCTTCAACCGTTCTTTTAGAGGATACTCCAACAAGCTGGCATAGAGCTTGTCGACGCTGCGATCGGGAAAGATGTTGCAGCAGGTATAGTTCACAAGATCGTTGAGAACCACTTGAAACTTTGCTCCGGCATCCCCTTTGAACTCATCGAGGGAAATCGCTTCGGGGAGTTTATGAGAATCTGGGGCGACACGAGAAAACAAACGGCTGACGGTAGGTGCAGAAACATGGTATCGACGAGCAATATCCTTCGAAGTGGAAAGCATACCATGCTCCACGATGAGCTGGCAGATGAGTGTCTTCGTCATGCGCTGATAGCGGGAAAGGAAGGGCGCCTGTTCGGGGAATACCTTGCCGCAGGAGGTGCAGACATAGCGACGTTTGTGATACCGAACGGTGTGTGCGACGAGACTGGTCGCTTTGATGGTTTGGACGCGATAGTCGTGCACCTTATCCGTAGAGTTATGGCAACGCGGGCATTGGTGATTGGTTCGAGGAAGTTTCAATTCCCAAATATTAGCTTCTACTTTTTTTAGATATTCACTTGGCAGATCGAAACAGTTTGTGGTATTCTTTTCGTAAGACATGGCAAGTCCTCCTTGATATTGGTTTAGCGGTTAATATTATAGCAGATGCTTGCCGTGTCTTTTGTTATGCATAAAAATAAATGTTGCAATTTTCCCCACACGGCTAGGGGGAGAACCACAACATTTATTATAGAGCCGGATTTTCTCTGTCCGTGAATTGTGTCAGTCGAAGTCGGTTTCTCTCTTCAAGATCGTGCCGTCGGCGGCGCGCAGGTCGTACTCGTACTCTTCTGTGCCGCTCTTCAGCTCGATGGAGTAGACAAGCTCGCCCCGCTTCGTGTGCAGTTCCAGCTCGTAGCGGTCGAGGTCGTCCATGGAAAGCCCTGCATCTCTAAGTGCGATTCCCATCGCTTGTGCATCGTCGATCACATTGTAGTCGCTGATGACGAGTTTCGTGCGCGTGTGCTTCCACGATTTTTCCCGCACGTCGATGATCTCGCCCGTCTTGGCGTCGAAATCAATGTCCATGCCGCCCGCGTTCGTCTCAAGCTCCACGCGGTAGGTCGGCATGTAGCCGCGCCCGTCGAATTTGATCTCGTAGTTCGTGAGATCGCCCTCATTGAGTCCCGATTCGGCAATCGCCTGAACCTTGATCGTGTCGTAGCTCACGAAGTCGGCCGTCGCTGCCTCAGCGACGGAAAGGAGCAGCGAATCGCTTCCCTTCGCGGCGGGAGCTGTGACTGCAGCAGTCCGCAGTGCAGGTGCGTGAAGCGTCGTCTGTCCTTGGAAGATTCCCACGCCGAGCGCGGCGAGCGCACCGAAGCTCAGAGCGCCCGCCACGGGAGCTGCCATCTGCCATTTCTTCATTTTTATCTTCTCCTCTCATTGCATTTGCTTGCTTTCTTGCTTCAACATGTTCAGTATACCATGCTGCGCTAAAAGGACGATAACAAACAGATAAACAAAAGATAAACTATTTTCGTACGAGCCGCTTCATAAGCATCGTGCATTTTCCCTGCAGGAAAATATCCGGCTGCAGGCTCAATGGTTCGCCGCCGTGTAGATCTTCAAGGCGAGCGCGCGGTCGACGGGGCGGAAGGTGCCTACGCTCTTCGTGCCGTCCGCCGTCACGTTGTCGGCGAGGGCTTCCAATGCGCCGTGCTCCAAGATGCCCGTCGGAAGCTCGCCGAGCGAGATCGGCAGCTTCAGCGAGCGGAAGAACTCCTCCGTCTTGCGGATGCCCGCGCGCGCCCGCTCTTCGGCAGATCCCGCATCGACGCCCCAGACCTTCTCGGCAAAGCGTGCGAAGCGCTCGGGGCGATCTTCATAGACGGCACGCGCCCACGCGCCCCAGAGCGCTGTCAGGGACTCGCCGTGGTTCGTGTCGTAGCGTGCCGACAGCGCATGACCGAGCTTGTGCACGGAGAAATCCTTGTCGCGGCCGAGTCCCGTGAGTCCGCAGTGCGAGATCGTGCCGCACCACATGATCTCGCTCATCGCCTCGTAGTTTTTGTGATGTGCGAGGACGATGGGCGCATACTTCGCGACATTCTGCAGGAGCGCTTCGGCGAGGAGATCGGTGAATTCGTTGCCTTCCGTATGCGTCATGTAGCGCTCAAGCGTGTGCATGACGATGTCGGCGATGCCTGCCGCAAGCTGCGGCGAGGACAGGGAAAAGGCCAATTCGGGGTTCAAAATGGCGAAGGCGGGGCGGTTGAACGGCGACGGCAGTCCCGCCTTCTCGCCTGTCTCCTCGTTCGTCAGCACGGAGGAATCGCTCGTCTCGCTGCCCGCCGCAGGAAGCGTCAAGATGACGCCGACAGGCAGGCTCTTTTTGAGCTCTTTCTTGCCCGACCAGAAATCCCAGATATCGGTTTCGGGATTCGCCGTGCCATGCGCGATGGCCTTCGCCGTGTCGATGACGCTGCCGCCGCCGACGGCGAGAAGGAAGTCCGCCTCGAAGTCCATCGCTTCGCGCACGGCCTCACGCGCAAACGAAAGGCGCGGATTCGGCCGCACGCCGCCCCGGACGGAGAAGGCAAGGCCCGCCGCCGTGATGACGCGCTCGACGCGCGCGAGCAGCCCGCTCTTGATGACACTGCCGCCGCCGTAAACGATAAAGACGCGATGTGCGCCGTACTTTCGAAGAAGCTCCGCCGTGTGCTCCTCGACGCCGCGGCCAAATACGATCTCTGTCGGACAATGAAAAGAAAACTCCTGCATGTTCGTACCTCCCCATCTTCAATGCTGCAAAATTCCTGCACGGTGCAGGCGGTCGGAAACAAAAGCTGCACGCCTCTGACCTCGAATCAGATCCAGCTCGGCTCTCGGCGCGAGGGAGAGATGGGCGGCGTGAGGAATTCCGGGCGGTCGCTGTCCGCATCGCCCCAATCATCCCAGCCATCCCAGTCGCTCCAATCATCCCAATCGCCCCAGTCGTCCCAAGGTGTTCGGTCATCGTGCGAGCCGAGAGCGCCTGAATCACCCGGATTGCTCCCGCCCATGCCGATGCCGTCCGCGGCCTTCTTTTTCGCCCGCCAGGTCTTGTCCTGCCAGCCGCCCTTCAAGCGGAGCAGAAAAGGCTCCGCCTCGCTCTTGCTGTTTGAGACGATATAATCCGAGATGCCGTTCGCGTCATAGACGTCCCGCTTGCCACGCAGATACAGCACGCAGACGAGCTGCGCCTTCTTGAGATCCGTCTCGCCCGACGGCAGATAGCAAAAGGCGATATCGCGCCAAGCGCCATGATCGCCAAAGCGCGCCACGTCGTAGATCTGCGCGATTTCGAGGAACAGCTCCGCCGCATCCGCGAGCTGCTTCTCATCCGTCAGGAAAACGGTATCGACGCCGCCTTGGTAGCCGAGATGCGCCGCCTTCTCCTCGGGCGTGATGAAGCGCAGACCGCGCTTTGCCGCACGCTTCTGCACCTCGTCGTTGAGTCGATCGAGGCAGCGCTCAGGATAGTCGGTATAGTAGGAGCGCCCACCCGGCAGGATAATGAAGGGGATCGACGCATTGATGGGCGCGACCTTCGCATGCGCGGTGAACGTGAAGTCGCGCTCCTTGTCGCGGAAGGCGTAGTCGACCCTTTTCCACGGCTTTTCCCGCGTGACCGTCTCACCGAGATATTCAAGCTCGACGGGAAAATCGTACTCCGCCTCGATTTTTTCGCGCACCTCGTAGGCGGAATAAGGCTCGCTGTTCTCATCGCAGCCGCCCGTGAAGAAATAATATATGCCGTAGACTCCCAAGCCCACAAAGAGGAAAAACGCCGCAAAGCCGATCGCAATCGCCAGCTGCGCGTCCTTTGGCACATTCATAGGCTTCCTCCTCTCCATCGTTTGCTGAATTGTTTTCTCCATTATACGTTTTCTTATGGTGCAGCGTCAATATATGGCTTGTCCGCCGCAGGCACTCGTGCTGTATGCGGGCTGTCAAACCACAGCTTGCATACAAGCGGCAGATATATCATGCACTGGGCGGCAAAGACGATGAACGGCAAACCGATATGCAAAAAGCCCCCAAACTTTGCATGTGGGGGCTTTTTCGCGTTGCTGTCTCAGAATGTCATATTCACGCCGCCGCGCCAGATTCTGCCATCGTAGGGGAATGCCTCGCTCTCAGCCTCGAGGATGTTATCGATGCCGAGATAGGCACTGAAACGGTCGCTGATCTTCTTCTGGACGACGAGGTTCAAGACGCTTATTGCATAGTCCTTATCATCCACATAGTAGTAGCCGGACGTCCAATCGTTCCACAACGTTGCATCCCAGCCGTTTTTCTGATCCGCATAATTAAGCTGCAGGCTCACCTTGTGATACGGGCGGCCGGACAGGCGCTTGTTGTCGCCGTCACGCGCATCGAGATAGGTGTAGAGTCCGCGCACGGAGAAGCCGCCGCCAAGTTCCTGCCGCATTTCGGCCTCTATGCCCTGCATTGTAGCACTGTCGATGTTTTTATATGTTCCGGTCGCAAGCCTGCGAGGAGGGAAGCCACTGTTAGGTATAACCCTTACGACGGTGT
>ERZ772766.542-NODE-542-length-22044-cov-5.888262_pt1 | contig 22044 bp, 16 predicted proteins | sample MGYA00511379_ERZ772766 | MGnify/ENA primary metagenome ERZ772766 (study PRJEB29015, sample SAMEA2737895) | human oral metagenome | biome: human oral; feature: human-associated habitat; material: dental | place: China | collected 2116 ...
ACGAATAGCATTTGTAAACCCACAAATGCTTGTTTAACGGAACTCTGTTGCTCCGTAATTGGAGCTTGTGTTGTATGTGTCATGTAAGTTTCAACTCTCTGTCTGAATTAACTTAAAAAGTGCGGTCATTTTTCGAAACATTTTCATTTCTTTTTGCCGCAAAAGAGGCGGATAAAAATCCGCCTAACGTGTTAATAAAATTTCCGGTTTAGGATTATTTCGTACCGAAAATTTTATCTCCTGCATCACCTAAACCCGGAATGATATAACCGTTTTCGTTTAAGTGATCATCAATTGCCGCGGTGTATAATTCAATGTCCGGATGCGCTTTTTCTAATGCAGCAAGACCTTCCGGTGCAGCAACTAATACTAAAACTTTAATGTGTTTGCACCCTTTTTGTTTGAGCAAATCGATGGTTGCAATCATGGAACCACCGGTTGCTAGCATCGGGTCAACAACGATAGCTAAACGTTCATCTAAATCGCTAGCTAATTTTTGGAAATAAGGTACCGGCTCAAGGGTTTCTTCATTACGGTACATACCGACAACGCTGATACGCGCACTTGGAACATGCTCTAACACACCGTCCATCATACCAAGGCCTGCACGTAGAATCGGTACAACAGTGACTTTTTTACCTTTGATTTGGTCAATCTCAACCGGACCGCACCAACCGTCAATAATGACTTTTTCCGTTTCTAAATCGGATGTCGCTTCATAAGTTAATAGACTGCCGACTTCTGTTGCCAATTCACGGAATTTTTTCGTGTTAATTTCTGCAGCGCGCATTAAACCCAATTTGTGTTTCACCAATGGATGTTTGACTTCGACTAATTTCATTTTTTATCTCCTTCATGTTAAACGGTTCACCTCGAAAAGAATCGCGATGGATACATTAAAGCATACAGTTTCTTAAATTTAGCTCAAAAATAATGCCTATGACATCATAGGCATTACGCTTGATTATTGCTCTTGGTTAATAAATGCGTCGTTTATCTCAATTTTCGCTTTGGCACGTAGCGCATTTAATAGGCTATTTTGCAAACTGATGCGATCGGTTTGTTCTAATTGTGCTGCAAATTGTTTTTTCTCTGATGCAGTTAACTTACCGTCCTCAACGTTATCCAACGCCACAATCACTACGCCACCTTCTGCGTTTTTAGCGGCTTTATAAGTCACGCTGCCATCAGCCGTTTTTTTCATTGAGAAAATAACATCTCCAAGGACAGGATCTTTCGTTTCGGCAAAAACCCATGTTTGTGCTTCACCAAAATTTAATCCATCTACGGCTTTCCCAGCCGTCAAATCTTGTACAAACTTATCCGCCTGCGCTAACACAATGGCTTCAGCTTTTTGGTGTTTTAATGTTGCTGCAATTTCGCCCTTCATATCCTCCAAGGATCGGGTGGACTGCGGTTTATGATCAAGCACACGTACCACTAAAGAATGTTGCTCACCTACACTCATCGGCTCAGAATTGCTACCGCCTTGAGAAAGATCAGAATCAAAAATTGCCGAAGTGACATTCGGATAATTTAATTCTGACGGCACATCCTTACGAGAAAAATAGCCGGTTTCCTGAACTTTTACGCCAGCCTCATCTGCTGCAGCTTTTAATGAAGACGCGTCTTCAAAAGCTTTATCAGCTACGCGTTTTTCAATAGAAAAGAATTGGTTACCCATTAAATTTTGACGAATTTGTGCCGCGATTTCGGCTTTCACCTCGTCTAAAGGTAACACTTTCGCAGGTTTGCGTTCTTTCACTAAAATAATATGGTAATTGCCATCCACTTTTATCGGTTGACTATATTTTCCAACCTCTAACGCATTTGCCGCCTCTTCAAAAACGGCAGGAAATTCACCCGCACTTACCCAACTTAAATCACCGCCCTTTTCTGAACTGGTTGGATCGATAGAGTGATTTTTCGCTAACTCCTCAAAGACAGCCCCTTGTTGTAATTGATGATATAAATCCTGCGCTTGTTGCTCAGTTTTTACTTGAATATGGGCTAAATGTTGCTGACCTTGTGTCGTAAATTGCGCTTTATTATCTTGATAATACTGTGCAATTTCTACATCAGTCACATTCATATTTTTTTCCATGTTCGCACCGGATAAGTCAAGATATTGCACCTTAACCTGTTCCGGAAGGGTAAATTCCGCTTTATGTGCCTCATAGTAAGCTTGAATTTCCTCATCGGTTACGCTTTGTTTCTCAATTTCATCCAAAAGCGATAACTTCGCAAAACGCACTTGACGACGTTGGAAAAATAATTTTTCCAATGCTTCCTGTTGCACCGGAACGCTAAACATTGTGGCTGCCAACGCATTTTGAAGCTGCTCTAAACGCAATGCTTCTCGTACATAGCCGGCATAGGTTTCAGCAGAAATGCCATTACTTTGTAGCATTTGCTGATAGAGGGTATTGTCAAATTTTCCGTTATTTTGGAAAGACGGTGTCGTCACGATCTCTTGTTTAACACGGTCGTCACTGACGCCTAATTTAAGATCATTCGCATATTGGCGTAATAATTCTTGGTTAATTAAAGAGGCTAAAATTTGTGTTTTGAGCTGAGTGATTTGCGCCGGCGAATCGGCATCTTGCGGGCTTAAATTACGGGAGGCAGCATTATATTGATTTTGAAACGTGTGCTGTGAAATCTCTTCTCCATTGACTTTTGCCGCAGAATTATCAACGCGGGTATAAAGATAGCCTGCCATCGAACTGATAACAAATGTGACAGTAATAAAACCAAAAAGAAACTTAGAAGCCCAGCTGGTTGAAGCTCCGTGTAGTTTTTCCATTACCATGAAATGTATCCTATAAAAATAAAGCAAAAAATCCTTGCGATTATAATCTAAAGCACTATTTCCCGCACTAACAAAAGTAAATTTTTTACCGTTTCTCTTGAAACACCTCGGCTTTTACGCTAAAGTTCGCACGATTTTTTTAAAGGGAAGATCGTCGTTTCCGGTGAAGCGGCAGGACTTCAAATCCTGTTGAGGCTGCCAGCAGTCTCGGGTAGGTTCAACTCCTACGATCTTCCGCCAATGCCTCTTACCTTTATCTTGCCTTCTTATTAAAAGCGCTATATTTTACGCCGGATTATCCATATCCTTAAATTCAACGTCGAATCCGTGTTCTTTTGCCAACCATTCTCCCAGTGCTTTGATCCCATACCGTTCGGTAGCGTGATGACCAGCCGCAAAAAAATGGATGCCCTGTTCTCTTGCACTGTGGATGGTTTGCTCGGACACTTCACCGGTAATAAAAGCATCACAGCCTTGTTGTGCGGCAAGATCGATATAACCCTGTCCGCCGCCGGTGCAGAGGCCAATTTTATGAATAAAGTGCGGTCCGTTTTCCACACAAATTAACGGCTGGCGATGTAATACTTGAGCAATGCGTTCAGCAAATTGTTCACCTGTTAAGGGATGTTTTAAATTTCCCCACATAGGAATGCTGGTTGCCCCTTGTTCTAACGGTTGCAAATTTTCAATGCCTAATAATGCCGCAAGTTGTGCGTTGTTACCTAATTCAGGGTGAACATCCAAAGGCAAGTGGTACGCATATAAATTGATTCCATGAGTTAATAACGTACGAATCCGATTGCCTTTCATGCCACGAATACAAGGATCTTCATTTTTCCAAAAATACCCGTGGTGCACCAGCAAGGCATCGGCGTTTTGTGCTACCGCATAGTCAATTAGCGCTTGGCTGGCGGTTACTCCCGTAATAATTTTTCGGATTTCCGGTTTGCCTTCAACTTGAAGCCCATTGGGGCAATAGTCGGCAATCAATCGGCTATTTAATTTTTGATTCAGTCGTGTTTCGAGCTCGAGGTTATGCATAAATGTATCTCTAAAAAGAAGAAAGAAAGCTTTAATAGTAAAGCTTTTGAGGGGGAATAAGAAGAAAAAAATGGCTAGTACAAATATCTTTCAAAAAGACGTGGGGGAGTGTTTGTACTAGCCCTGTGTTTAAGTATGACGACAATCTTAACATTAAACAAACGAGTTCATTATATACTTAATTATATAATGATCAAGTTTAATTTCGATTATTTCGTCAAATCAATTTGATATACCGCAAAGCCCACTTCATCAGTACCCACCTGTTTCATCGGGTATTGCGCGTTTTCTTTAATAAATTGTGCCGCCTGTTCGCTTGGTGACGTTTCAAAGCGCACATCTAATTTATCGTTGCCTTTGATAGGCACGAAGCGCCAGTTTTTGTCGGCACTTGGATTCACTGCACCGTCTTTTTCACTGGTGGCTTTGATGTAATCTGCCAATACTTGACGGTTTTCATCCGGCGCAGCGTAAACAATGTGCTTGTCGCCGGTGCCCGGGAATTTATTACCGTAAGCACGGTAGTTATTGGTCGCGATTAAGAATTCCGCTTTCGGATCCACCGGTTTGCCTTGGTAAGTCAGATTCACCACGCGGTGGGCATCCGGATTGATTAACTTGCACTCGCCGTCATAACGTGGCGGTTGGGTTAAATCGTATTCATAATTGACACCGTCGATCACATCGAAGTTATAGGTGCGGAAGCCTTCCCAATCCAATAACGATTGTGGTTTATCGCTTGCCGGATCGATTTGCTTAAACATCCCCGCGCTGCATTCCAACCATTCTTTCAATTGCTCACCGCTGACTTTCACGACCACTAAGGTATTCGGATACAAATATAAATCTGCTGCATTGCGGAACGTTAACTCGCCTTTGTTCACTTCGGTGTAGCCTGTCGGATCATTTTTACGTCCGCCCGCTTTAAATGGTGCGCCCGCACTTAAAATTGGCAAGCCCGCCATAGCAGGCACGCTTGGGGCAACTTTTTCTACATAAGCTTTTTGCGCTTGGTTAACAATTTGAATAGTTGGGTCATCTTGCACCAATGCCAAATAGCTATACATATTGTCGGTGGCTTTACCAATCGGCTGTGCCACGAATTTACGGGTCGCTTCATGGGTTTCTTTTAAAAGTGCGGTCATTTCCGGATCATTTTCTGCCAACGCCTTTTTGTTTTCCGCATCATAAATCGGACGCAATACCGCTTTGCCGTCGGTCACAATCCATTTGCCGTTATGCTCGCTCAATACTAAATCCACGACACTGATATTGTTCGCCCAATAGCCCGCCATGCTTTCCGGCACGCCTTTTACGGTGCCTTTAGCAATATCTGCGTTCGGTGATTTGGCAAATTCTTTATTTGGGAACAAGCGATGGGAGTGACCGAAAATCACCGCATCAATGTGCGGCACATCCGCAAGATAGAACGCGGAGTTTTCTGCGCCTTCATGATACGGCTCATCGGATGGGCCGGTGTGCGCCAATGCCACGATAATATCCGCGCCTTTTTTCTTCATTTCCGGCACATATTTTTGCGCACTTTTTACAATGTCGCGGGTTTCCACTTTGCCCGTTAAATTGGCTTTATCCCACACCATAATTTGCGGCGGCACAAAACCGATATAACCGATTTTCAATTTGTGAGACTTGCCCTTATTGTCCACCACCGTTTTTTCCTGAATCACGTAAGGTGTGTAATAAGGCTCCTCAGTTCCCGCTTTCACCACGTTGGCGTTCACAATCGGGAACTTCGCCTGTTTGATGGCATCGGCTAAATAATCCAAGCCATAGTTAAACTCGTGGTTACCCAATGTTCCCACTTCATAATGCATCGCATTTAAGCAATCCACCGCCGGATTTGGTTTGCCTTCTTTATAGCCCACTGCCGCTTGATAGTCGGCAATCGGGTTACCTTGAATCAAATCACCGTTATCCACCAACACACTGTTTTTTACTTCCGCACGAGCTTGGCGAATCAAACTTGCCGCACGGGTAAACCCGAATTTCTCTGTCGGTGCATCTTTGTAATAGTCAAAATCCGTCAAGAAACTGTGAATATCGGTGGTACCGATAATGCGTAAATCGACTTGGTTATCGCTTTTCGCGAACGCCATACGGTTGCAACTAAGCGCCAGCACACTGCTCGCGCCGATTTGAATAAAACGTCTTCTGTTCATCATAATAAATGCCTCCTGTTAGGTAATTAGCGGGGTTATTGTAAAAGAAATTAAGCGCGGGGTAAAAGGCAAGCGATATATCAATCCCACTCACCTGGTTGTAGTATGAAGATCATCGCTCACCAAGTACAACCGCAAAAAACACCTAACACCGTAAATACTGTTGTAGTTGCGCGACTGAAGTGCGGTCAGTGTTGGATGAATTTGGGATGAATTGGCAGAAGGAAAAATAAACGTAAAAGGGCATTCAGAATAAAAAACGACTGTAATTAAATCGCCAAAATTTGGATACCCAAAAGGTTGTTACACTTAAACAAACAACAACGCCCTGTTTTCACATAACAGGGCGTTTTCATGAAGGCGTTTAGTTATTTATACTCGACCACCACATCTGCTTCTGTAATGGCATCGCCATAAATTGGCTTTAAGGTTTTTTCGTAGGCTTGTTTTAACACGCCTTGTTTACCTAGTTTTTCAATTTCAGCATTTAACCAGTTCAACAATTCGGTATCCCCTTTTCTCACTGCCGGCGCAATAAAATCTTGATCACCTAAATTTTTCACGCCTACCGTAAAGCCCGGATTTTCTTTCGCCCACGCGAACAATAATGTGTTGTCATGGGCAAGTGCATCGCCACGACCATCACGTAAAGCTTCGAAGGTTTCGGTATTTTGCTCAAATTTCAACAGTTTGATGTCAGGATAATTTTTAGTGAAATACGCATCTGCGGTAGTGCCTTTATTGACTAATAAGGTTTTACCTTTTAATTGATTTACATCGGTAATCACTGCGCCATCTTTCGAGACTACTCCCAATGCCACTTTCATGTAAGGTTTCGCGAAATCCACCACTTCGGCACGGGCAGGCGTGACGGTGAAGTTGGCAAGAATAATATCCACTTTATTGGAAGTGAGATATTCCACGCGGTTAGCCGCTTCAACTAACACATATTCCGCTTTATTTTCATCGCCCAATAAATCTTTGGTGATGGCTTTGGCGATTTCTACGTCAAATCCTTGGCTTTTGCCTTGACTGTCCACATAGCCGAATGGCGGTTTGTCGCTGAATACGCCGATACGCACTTTGCCGGCTTGTTTGAGTTGCTCAATCGTTGACGAGGTCGCCGATTCCGTTTTGCCTTCTTTATCATTGCAGGCAGTTAAGCCCATTGCCAATAATGCGGTGGCGAAAAGTGCGGTCACTTTTTTAAATGTTTTGTTCATAGTTAACTCCTCTTGGTTCGTAATTTAAAATGTTAAGAAAGGTTTTCGCACGGTCGGTTTGCGGGTTGGTGAAGAAATCCGATGGCGAAGCCTGTTCAACGATTTGCCCTTTATCCATAAACACAATACGGTTCGCTACTTGGCGAGCAAAAGACATTTCATGGGTCACAATCAGCATAGTCATGCCGTCTTTCGCCAAGCCCAAAATCACATCCAGCACTTCGCGCACCATTTCCGGGTCAAGTGCGGCGGTAACTTCGTCAAACAGCATAATGTCGGGATTCATACACAAAGAACGCACAATGGCGATGCGTTGTTTCTGTCCACCCGATAACTCGCGCGGATAGGCATTTTTACGTTCAAACAACCCGACCCGTTTCAACAACATATCGGCTTGAGCTTCTACTTCAGCACGTTGGCGTTTCTGCACTTTGAGCGGACCGAGCAAAATATTGTCGATGACCGACATATGTGGAAATAATTCATAGCTTTGGAACACCATGCCAATGTGTTGTCGCGCCTTCACCCAAGGCAAATCTTTGCCCAATACGCCTTCATTTTGCAAAATTAATTGACCGCTCTTTATCTCCTCTAAGCCGTTAATACAACGTAAGAGCGTACTTTTACCGCAGCCGGATGGGCCTAAAATCACCACCACTTCGCCTTTTTCAACGGATAAATTAATTCCATTTAAGGCAAGGGTTTCGCCGTAATATTTCACTAAATCGTTAATTTCTAATAAGGGCATATACACCTTCTATTTTTCCCAATAGGTTTCTAAATAACGTGAAAATAAAGATAACGGATAGCAAATCACAAAATATAACAAGAAAATCACACCATAAATCCACAAGGCAGCGGAAGGTTCCGTAAACAGAGAGGTTTCAATAATCTGCTGCCCGACTTTAATCACTTCCAATACACCGATTAACATAGCAAGCGAGCTGGTTTTCACCATGCGTGTAAACAAGTTAATGGCGCTTGGTGTGACACGTTTTAAACTTTGTGGCAATAAAATATAACGAAACGTTTGTAATGGCGTTAAACCCAAGGCATAAGCAGATTCTGTCTGATGTTTTTCAATAGACGTCAAGGCACCACGCACTAAATCTCCCATTTCTGCGGTTCCCCAAAAAATGAAGACCCAAATACATACGGTAACGCCATCAATATGCGTATTGAACCATTTCGCCACGCCAAAATAGGTAATAAAAAGTAGGACCAACAAAGGAATAATGCGGACAAATTCCAAATAAAAACGGCAAACAGCACGAATCAGGCGATTTTTGCTTGTCATCAACAAGCCGAGAAGAATACCGAGAATGCAGGCGAAGAAAACGGAGACAAAGGCAATTTTTGCTGTTACCCAGAGACCACCCAACAACCGTTCAAAATTGCTCCCTTCAAATAACACATTAAGCCCCATATTTTGCTCTCCGTGTACGACGTTCCAAGTAAGTGATAAACAATGACACCGGCAATAAAATCAACAAATAAAACACCACTAATAAAAAGAGCGCTTCATTCGTTTTGTAATCCATACCGATAATCTCTTTTGCCATAAACATTAACTCCGCAATGGCAATCGCGCTGACCACCGAGGTTTCTTTCATTAAAAATAAACTGTTAGCGCCGATCGCCGGTGCAGCAACCGCAAAGGCTTGGGGGAATAAGACATAACGAAAGGCTTGTGCCGGCGTCAACCCTAAACTTAACGCTGATTCCAACTGAGCACGGGGAATCGCCTCCAAACCACCTCGAATGGCTTCTGACATATAACTTCCCCCTAAAAACGCAAGACCAATCACAGCACAAGTAAAGCCGTCTAATTTGATACCGACCTTAGATAAGCCGAAATACAGGAAAAAAACCTGAATCAACAAAGGCGTGTTGCGGGAAAGTTCAATATAAAATTTCACAATGGGGTTGAGCATACGCACTTTATATGTCGTCACAATGGCGCAGAAAAAACCGATGAACAACGAAAGGACAATCGCCCAAAAAGAAAGCTGCAACGTTATCCAAGTCGCATCAATAAAACGTGGTAATGTGTTCCAGATATATTGCCAATTCATATGTAATTCAAAACGAAACAAGATTTTCGTGCATTATAAAAAGAAGACAATTTTTTAAGGAAAGAACGGTTTTTTATATGTTATAACCAGAAATCATGGCGAACGATGCCTGATGCCGTCATCTTCCATGCTAAGTGCGGTCTGTTTTTGAAATGTTTTTACTCAAAGAATCAGGTGGCATTTTTCTGATAAGCAATGCCATGCATAAAAAGCTGTAACACATCTTTAAAGAGTTGCTGTTCTTTGCCGGCATAATGTTGTTGTAAGACGGAAGAGTGAATCATTTCATCCATTTTTTGAATCAACACATCAATTAAAATCACAGGAAAATCATCACGTACGCTTTTGCGTTGTTGTAACGTACTGAAAAAATAGTGCATATAGAGATATTTTTCCTGTGCCATTTGCCGAAAAAAAGCCTGTAAGGTTTCATCTTGATCATGATTTAAATCATGTAATACGGCGGTGGAATACAGAGTGGTCATGGATTCTTGCTGCATTGTCAAAATCTGCTGGATCACCGTGGCTAAATCTGCCTCTGTGGCTAACAGTCTGTCAAATTCCCGCCGCATATTATTTTTTTGTTCTTCAAAAATACATTTCACTAAATCTTGCTTGGTAGGGAAATATTTATAAAACGTCACTCGACTTACCCCTGCCGCCCGACAAATTTCTGCGACAGAGGTTAATCTCCAGCCTTGTTGATAAAACAGTTCAGTGGCAACCTGTTTCAAAAAAATATCTTTTTTCATGGTTCGCTCCTTAAGGGGCAATAACATAGCCGAAAGCCTTTAATTGTCAAATGTCAAATTTGAGAAAAATTCTTATTTACTTTCGTATTGTGATTGTGTTAGGTTTACATTATTAATAAATTAATATGAAAAGTGTAAACTTTAAACCAAAATAAAGCCTAGGAGAACCCATGAACAAGTTATCCCCACGACTCAGCCTCATTAGCCTTTGCCTGATGAGTGCCTATTCTGTTTCTATTCATGCCGAAGAAAGTCATCAGACCACGGTACTAGACGAAATCACTGTCACCGGTGAAAAATTCGAGCGTAGTCAATCCTCTACCGGTTCAAGTACCTCCGTGGTAACCGCCGAACAACTCAAACGAGAAGCCAATTTAATGTCCGCTACTCAATTATTAAAACGTGATGTGAATATTTTAGATACCGGCTTAGGCAATGACTTACCTACTGTGCGCGGTGTTGACGGTTCCGGCCCGGCGGTAGGTGCGGTGGCATTTTTTGCCGGTTCACGTCCAAGACTAAATATGCAAATTGACGGCAGAACTTCCAGCTATAACGAACTGGCGTTCGGTACAAAATCCCTCTGGGATATGAAACAGGTGGAAATCTACCGTGGGGCGCAAAGCTATGCCCAAGGGCGTAACGCCATTGCCGGTGCAGTGGTCATGACCAGCAATGACCCAACGCAAGAATGGGAGGGTGCCGCGAAATTAAATATGGGGAATCATCGATTGGCACAAACGGCAGCCCTGATTTCAGGCCCTATCGTGAAAGACGAATTAGCGTTTCGTTTAAGCGTAGATCATCAACAACGCGAAACGGCTGTGGATTTACCGCATTACGATCCCGTCGGCAATCCGCGTTGGTTTAAAGCCACCAATACCCGCGCCAAATTACTGTGGACGCCGTCAGCCTTACAGGATCTCTATAGCCGTTTAACGTTCAATCATTTAAACGCGCGAGCGCCACAAAGCGAAACGGAATTACAACCTAATTCACCACGTTACACGCCGGAACGCCCGGTATTCCAAACTCGCTCTGCCAGCACCATTTGGGACATTGGCTATCAACTCTCAGAGCATTGGAAATGGGAAAATAAATTGGTTTATACCCACTTTATTCACGATAGAAAAACAACTTCGCCATTCAACACCGCATTGCCGCCAAATCGTCGAGGTGTTCCGGCTCGTGTTGATGGCAATGAATTCCAAATTGAACCCATTGTAAAATATGAAAGCGAAAAATACCGTGGTTTATTCGGTTTGTTCTATTTCAATGCGAAACAAGATGAAAGTGTTACGATGCTTAATGGACGCATTGCTCGCACGCCGATTACGACAAATTTTAATGATAAAACGAAAACCAAGGCGGCCTTTGGTGAAATTACCTTTACGCCTGATATTCCGTTTGAATTGACGCTTTCTGCTCGCTATGAACAGGAACATCATCAGCGTAAAGGCAAAAGTGCGATGTTTTCCATCAATCGGGATAAAAAATACAATGTCTTCCTGCCAAAAGCAGACATTGCATGGAAAATTAACGATGATCAACGCTTAGGCTTTAAAGTAGGCAAAGGTTACAACCCGGGCGGTGCCGGTGTGACTTTTGGTGTGCCCTACACCAGCTATGAATATGACGCGGAATATGTCTGGAACTACGAACTTTATCATCGTTGGACATCCGCAGATAAACGCCTACGCATTAACAGCAACCTATTCTATAACGACTACAAAGACATGCAGTTACCGTTTACCCTTGGTCCAAATTCCATCGTGATCCGCAATGCCGATAAAGTCGCCACCTATGGTGCGGAAATCAATACCGAATGGCAGGCCACGGAGAAACTGGTACTTAATGCGGGCATCGGGATGCTAAAAACCGATATCAAACGTTATCCAAACAGCGGCATTGAAGGGAATAAACTCGCTCGTGCACCAAGTTTTAGTGGAAAAGTGGGGGCTAATTATCGTCTTCTTGACCACCTAGAAATTGGCACCAATTACAGCTATAACAGTAGTTATTATTCCACTGCCGACAACTTAGCCAATGGTAAAGTAGGGCATTATGACCAACTTGATGTTTATTTAGCGTACGACTTTAAGCACGCCAGAATCACGCTTTATGCCGACAACGTGCTTAACTCACGCAAAGATATCTTACTCGTACCGCGCTCAGGCGACATTACCCGTCAGCCGGAACGTCAAATTGGACTTTCTACCGAGTTAAGATTCTAAGCAATGAGTCAGCAACACCAACAAATTTGCCAACCTGTTGCCGCGCAATTACGCGCCTCAATGTGGTTGGCAACCTTCGCACAAGGCTTAAAAATCGGGATTTGGCTTTTGATGATCCACATTGTGTTCACCGTCAGCCAATCTCTTACGTTTCCTTATTGGCAGATTTTTGCGCTGCTTGCCATTTCCATTTTGTATTACACCTGCAAAATTAAAGCGCACGACAAATCTCATTATGCGGCCTTTGAATTGGAAAAAATGCTACGCCAACAGCTTGCGAAAAAAATCAGTCAATTATCGTTAGGCAAAGTCAATGAAATCGGTTCAGGCGGTTTAACCAAAGTGCTGTGCGATGACGTAAACGAATTGCACACCTTTGTTGCCGATGCGCCCCCTCTTAAAGCGGAGGCTTATTCCACACCGATTTTCGTGTTGGCGGCATTGTTTTGGTTAAATTGGCAAATGGCATTGGCTGTGGTGATTTTCCTTGTCGTGTTGTTTACGATTCTGCAACGTTTAATGCAAAAAAGTCGATTGAATTATCGTGATTACGGTGCTGCCGTGAGCCGAATCAATAGCGCGATTATTGAATATATTCAAGGTATGAGCACGATTCGCACCTTTGATGCGGGACAAAGTTCGTACAGCCGTTTTAGCACCGCATTGGAAAATTTTAATCAGGTCATCTTCGCTTTTTTAGCCAAAGTGGGCGCACCAACACGTCTTGCCCGTTCGCTCTTTACGCCAATGCCGATTATGTTGTTTTTGATCGTGTTAGGCGTGTATTTACACTCGCTTGCGCTGCTTTCCACCTTTGGCTTTTTTGCCTTTTTAGTGTTAGCCGCCGGGTTAATTGAAACCATGCATCCGTACATGGGACTGTTTCATTTGTTGGAACGCTCCCGCGCCGCCATTGAACGCATTAACGAAATAAAAACGTTGGAAAATGCCACCGCACTTTTGCCGTTACAAACGCCGAAGGGATATGCTGTTCAATTTGAACAGGTCAATTTCAGCTATGCTGCCGACAAAAATACGCTACAAGATATTGACTTTATTGTGCCACAAAATAGTTTTACAGCCATTATTGGCACATCAGGCTCCGGCAAAACCACTTTACTCAATTTGCTGTTGCGTTTTTGGGATGTCGATAGCGGAAAAATCACCTTAGGTGGTGCGGATATTCGTCATATGGAACAGGATCAGCTCATGAAGTATTGCTCGGTCGTGTTTCAGGATAATTTCTTATTTTCTTGCTCTATTGCCGAAAATATTGCTTACGGTATAGAAAATGTGACGGAGGAAGCGATTATCAATGCCGCCAAACAAGCCCGTATTCACGACTTTATTATGACCTTGCCGGAGCAATATCAAACAAAAGTGGGTGAACGCGGACAATTATTGTCAGGTGGACAAAAACAACGCATCAGTATAGCCCGAGCCTTTTTACAAAATCGCCCGATTTTATTGTTAGACGAACCCACGGCTTTTTCCGATGCGAAAAACGAGGCGGATTTAATGCAGGCATTTCATGCGCTGATGCAAAATAAAACAGTGATCATGGTGGCGCATCGCCTGTCTAGCATTACCCAAGCCGATCAAATTATTTATTTAGAGAACGGCAAAATCATCGCTCAAGGCAACCACCAAGCCTTGTTGCAAGCCAATGTCGCCTATCAAACCCTTTGGGCAGAATATCAACAGGCAAAATCTTGGACGATACATTAGAGAATGTTATGCAATCTTACTTTAATCCCGAAACTCAACGCGTAAAAAGCCTGTGGCAAACTTATCACGCCTTATTTGCCGCCGCCCAACAGCAACAAAGCGCATTCTTACGCTGTCTCGCTTTTGCAGCACTGTCTGCAACCTTATTCGGCGTGGCTATCGGCTTGCTGTATCCGCTGCTTTTGGCATTAGAACAAACTGAAGCAGGGCAAAGTGCGGTCATTTTTTGGAGTGTTTTATGTGGCGTGCTTTTAGTCGCCAGTCTCCTTTTCCGCATTTGGGCGGAATATTATGACACCAAAGGCGATTCATTTTTGGCGACATATCAATTAAGACGTCAACTGGGCGAAAAACTTCGCCGCGTATCTCTTGCCGTCCTCAGTGGATTTCGTGCAGGCGAACTCAGTGCCGTTGCCATCCAAAGTATTAATGAAGCCACAAATTACGCTTTCAGTTTAATCAGTATTCTAATTTACGGCATCGTAACACCGGTGTCTGCCGCCCTTTGTCTTTGTTTCTTTGATTACCGCTTTGGGCTGCTGATCTTCATTATTTTTCCGCTTATCGTGCCACTTTATTTATGGCGGAGAAAAGCTTTCCGTCGTGGATTTAGTATTTTGGCAGAAGCTAATCAGCGACTTAAAGGCGAAACCATTGAGTTTGTGCAGGGCTTGGAAATTCTGAAATCAACAGGGCAGACAGAAAACAAACAACATATTTTCAACCGTGTGATTGAAGATGTGGCAAACATTCAACGCATCGGCACAAAAAAAGGCGAACGCCCGAATTTGATTATTACCTCAAGCATTCAATTCAGCCTGATTGCCGTATTAATTGTTGGCACATTTTGGGTGATTTCCGGTAGCGCCCATTGGGTATTGTTAGCCACGGTACTGATTTTAATTGCGCGAATTTCAGATGTATTGAACTTCTTTGTGCAAATGTCTTCGCTCTTAGAAATTTTTGTGATTAGCTGTGAAAAATTTGAAAAACTGATGGCATTGCCTGAATTGGCGGAAAATCATGGCAGCAGATTACCCACCGATTATCGCATTCGTTATGAGCATGTATGCTTTGGTTACAATGCCGAAAAAACTATCCTAAATGACATTAATCTGGACATAAAACCTAACAGCCTCAATGCTTTTGTGGGCACCAGCGGTTGTGGTAAAACGACATTACTCCGCTTGTTGTTGCGTTATGCTGATCCGCAATCAGGGCGAATTACGATCGGCGGTATCGATATTCGGGATGTTAGCCAAGAACAGCTCATGCGCTTAATTTCTGTGGTGTTTCAAGACGTATATTTATTCCAAGACAGCGTATTAAATAACATCCGAATGGCAAAACCCAATGCCACCGATGAAGAGGTGATTCACGCCTGTAAACTTGCCCAATGCCATGATTTTATTCAGGCATTACCACAAGGGTATCAAACGCAAGTTAATGAAATTGGGAGTAATTTTTCCGGCGGTGAAAAGCAACGACTTGCGATTGCCCGCGCGATTTTAAAAGACGCACCGATTCTCATTTTAGATGAACCGACAGCATCGTTGGATACCCGCAATGAGCTGGCAGTGCAAAAGGCGTTGGATCAGCTGGTTAAAGACAAAACCGTGTTGATTATCGCTCACCGACTTTCCACCATTGTGGGCGCACATTGCATTTATGTGTTGGAAAACGGCAGCATTGCCGAACAAGGCACGCATCAAACACTCTTAGAACAAAAAGGACGTTATGCAGCGTTTTGGCAATGCCAACAAGGCAACATCACTCACTAAACAGGATTGGGCAATCCTTGCCACGACCGCCGGCTTTAAATTCTGCGTAGTGGCGTTTTATATGATTGGCCTCATCACCATGTTAAAAGAGATGGGGTTCGATCTTAAACAGCTTAGTTGGTTCTATTTGCTTGGTGGGATGGAAATGGCGAAATTCATCGTTTCGCCGTTAATTGAACGCTATCGTCTCAAGCGTATCGGGCAATTTCGCGGCTGGCTATGCCTTTCCTCGATAATCATTTTTATTGCCTTATTCATGTTGCATTTCATCCAACCGCAACGGGATTTTACACTGCTTATGGTGGCGTGTGTGCTATTGAACCTAAGCAGTCTATTTTTCGGTTGCGCGGCGTTGGGGCTGACCTGTGCCATCCTGCCTTTTGAGCAACGTGGCTTTGGCGGTGTCATTCAGGTGATCGCAGGACGCGTGGGTAAAATGCTTGGCGGCGGTTTGGTGTTACTGATTTATCATCATTACGGCTGGCAAAGTGCGGTGGATTTAATCAGTGTTTTTGCACTACTATTGATTCTGCAAATCAGCCTATATTCCGAACCTACAGTTGCCGCTGAACCGCAAAATCCGCCATTGCGTTTTTTATTCACACGCTTTTTCTACTTTTGGCAACAACCGCACATTTCATTTCGTTGGTTGATTTTATTGTTATTTGTGTTTATTCCCAGCGGCATGGTGGTCAGTAGTTTTATTCCGCGTCTAAATGCCTTGGGCTGGAGCAGCCAACACATTGGGCTATTACTTTCCGTATTCGAACCCCTTTGTGCTATCGCCTTTGCTCCGCTCAGTGGTCTATTACTCAAAAAATATTCTCGGGTTTCTGTCACCCAATGGGTATTATTTAGCCAAATTTTTGCCTTCTGCTTATTTATTTTATTTGAATATGTCGGCACGGATTTTCCTTATCTTATCGCCGTACCAATCTTATTATTAAGTATGACTTACGCATTACTTGTGCCGTGCTTGCTCGCCATGATTATGGACAAATCCACTCAAACTTACGCCACGCTCGACAGCGCATTGCAATTCTCCGTCGCTCTCTTCGGCGCTTACCTAGCAGGCTTTGTCTCCCTCCGCCTCGCGCATGCCTTTGGCTATCTCACAGTTTACCTCGTCGCCACCGTCATTGCTGTTGGAATATGGCGATTTTTTGGATGCCGAAAAGAAGCATTCTGAGCTTCAGAATAGATTCCACGCCCTACGGCAGACAAAATACGCATAAAAAAATCTGCACCTTACACAGCTTGACTCAGCGTCAATGTGTAAGGTGCAGATCAAACAAATCTACTCTGATAATTCAAACTTTATCTTTTAGAATGTTCTCGTCGCTTCTATAACCATTTGATTTTTATCATATGTATATAGAGAAATATTACTGTTCGTTTTAGTATAAATCCACGTTAAGCGCGGCGTGAACCCAGCATAATGAATTTTTTTATTCCAAATGGAGATGGAAGCATTATATTCATTATTCTTTTGTTTTCCTAAGAAAGACGCTTCTTTATAATTTCTTTTTGCAATACCAAAGGATGTATTAGTAGAAATACCTAAAGGCCATTCTTGTCCCCAGCTTAAGCGTGCACCGATGCGGTCAAACGAATTTGTTTTATCTGCTGCATATTTCTTAGATAAATCAAGTGATAGTGACCAATATTGAGATGAACTAGGCAAATACATTATGGAATTAGTTAACGCATGAATCGCTCCGTTATAACTTTTCTTATCAACTACACGATCATATTTTTCATAACCATAGTTATAATAATTCGAATACTTAAAACTTTGATTTAACCAATAACTAGATGAAATACTAACGCCATATCTATTTGAATATTCTTTTAGAGCATCACTTCCATTCAAGCCACCACCATACCAACGTTTATCTATATATGGTGTTAATTGAATATCAAATCTAGCATCAGAATACCCAACGCCTAAACCTAGGTGAGCATTAAAGTCATTATAACGCTTATTATTCCAATAATAATGGTTAGATACATTGCTCTCTAATGCTAAATATTTTCCACCATCCATTCCCCAACGTTTATCGGCTCCTAACCACAAGGATACCCCCTGACCTTTTTGACGCCGTGAGTTATATGTAACAGTGTTGCCATTAGGCAATTCCATTTTTGTGCCTTCTTCTGCAGCATTTGCTAAGTTTTTATCATTCAGAAAGCTCATTCCAAACGAAAAATTCCAATCATCTTTTTTATTAATAACATCGAGGAAACGGTCAAAGACAGCGATATCTTGCGGGAGTACTGATGTAGCTCTTAATCTTTGAAATTGATCTTTAGCTGCTTCATATTGTTGATTATAAAATAGGGTTTCAGCTAATTGATAACGAATAAAATTATTATTAGGGAAGCTTGAAATCAATTTACGGTAAGAAGTGATAGATTTATTTAAATTTTCCTCTCGTTCTAAAATAGCTGTTGCCCAATCAATCAAGGATTGATCTCTATTTGGCACCTGTTGATAGAGTTTAATATAAGTAGGTAACACAGCCTTATTTGGGTTAACTAAAGCATCAAGAAAAAGCTTTTCTAAAATATCTGGTCTATCAAGTAGTTCTCTTCCTGTATAACGAATAACATTATTTTGTTTCGCGTTTTTTGCTGATACAGATTGTTCAGATAACTTTTGTTTTCTCAACAAATCTTCATCTAGATTCTGTTGAGAAAGCTTTGGACTTCTATCTTCAACTTGTGAACCATCTCTAATCAGAGCAGGTGCTGGGTTATCCGCATAAGTCACTACTGATGTTGCTATTGCTGTTAAAACAAATAACAGCTTTGTATTTTTCATATGATACTCTTGCTTTCCGTATTATCTGAGAGAAAAAACAGCTCACCGAGATGAGCTGTTCATTTATTGAGTTATAAAGTAAACACCAAATTAGTTACTTGTAGTAATTGGATTGTTTACGTTACGTTGGTCTGTACTTTCACCCCAAGCTGGAACATTTGGAGTTACTTGAGGTTTTGGAGCTACGTAAGTTGCATTTTGAACTTTAGCACCAAATGCTGCGCCCCAGTTATTAGTAGTGTCAGTACTTGCAAGGGTACCACCTAATTCTTCTGCACGACCACCAAATAAGCCTGCTTGTAATACACCTGCAGTGTTGTCAAATTTAGTTGCAGTACCAGAGATGCTACCATTATTAGCTAATGTACCAGAGAATTTTGCTAACTCAACATTGTGGTATTTAGTTGTTTGTTGAGAGTTTTCTTCTTGCCATACATTATAAAGATTACCGGTTACAGCTTTAGTCGCTAAATCAATGTTAGCATTTACGTGCGTACCACTTACTAATTTATAGTCTGCACCTAAAGCATTTGGAAGACTATCCGCAAGTTGGTAATCACGATCTAGATTGTAAGTTACAGCATGACCACGATAGTTTAAAGTACCGCCAGCGGCTTCTGAACCAAAGTAAACATTTTTAAGATCAGCTGCTAAAGTTGCGCTATATGGTGTGTTATTTACGCCACGGTAGAAGTAGTTATCTTCAGTACCTTGCTCGCCATATTGACCATAGCTTGCAACTTTAGTACCGTATTGAGCAATGTTTTTACCATCTTTTAAGTGAGACGGCTCTACAGCGTGTAATTTAGAAGTTACACGACCATATTGAACATAGCTTAACTTAGAACCTGCAGTGTAACGACCTTCAGCATCTTTTGCTGTAAATGGTGCGTTAGCCAAAACTGTATCATCTTGTGCGTTGTTTACAACTTCTGAATCACCAGTAAGGAATGTTCTATGTCCATACACTTCAGCAACAGACTTAGCTAAATTTTCATCAGTACGAGCAACTTTAGTATCAACAACGTTACGGCCAGCTTCTTTACGAGTATAGTTTAAACGACCATCTTCATAAACATATGCTAGACCTGTATCTGAACCCTTAGTCTCAGTTTTAGTAGAAGTCTCGCCATCTGTACGCGCTGCACCAGCTAAGGTAGAACCGTCTGTTGTTTTATAGATATGTTGTAAAGTGTGCTCACCAGTCGTGTTAGAAGTATTACCACGGAAGTCGAAATCTTCTAAGTATGCTTGAGGTGCAGTTGTATTTACAGTACCATCAGCATTTAATGGAACAGCAACAACAACTGTATCTAAGCTTGGGTGCAATTCAACAGTCATATTTGTAATAGACTTAGATGATTTGCTGCTAATTTCAGTACCTTCGCCTACATTTAGGTTAGATGCAGTTTTCTTAACGAATTTAGCACCAACATCAGTCGTCTTCGCTACTAAAGCTTCTTGAGCTGCTGCTTTTTCTGCTGCTTCTTTCTCAGCCGCTGCTTTTTCTGCTGCTGCTTTTTCTGCTGCTGCTTTTTCTGCTGCTGCTTTTTCTGCTGCTGCTTTTGCTTGTTGTTGAGCTTGTTGTTGAGCTTGTTGTTGAGCAGCTGAATCATCGCTACCGCCACTTGAACCACAAGCTGCTAATACAGCTGAACAGATTAATGTTAGACTAAATTTAACAAGTTTGTTGTTTTTCATAGTTTTAACCTTTATAAAATTGGTTATTTATAACTTTATGGCTAACAAGCTTATCGCTGCTAACCCCTTTTGTATACAAAAGGCTACATAAAGCCTTTCACTCTAAATGCTAGCATTCCAAAACACAGAAAGCAACAATTAAATGGATACCACACAATGGACTTTACATTAATTTACATTTAGCGTTTTTTTGCTTTTTTTACTGTTTTCGGCTCAGGCGCAACTTTCTGCGTCTCTTCTACTCTCTGAAAACCATGTTCAGCCATACAAGCATCAAGCATTGGAATATCTTTATTCGTGATCTTTCCACCTAGTTTAGCTTTGCAACTTTCAAATACAGCCAAGAAAACTTCTTTTTCCGTTTTCGGCGTCATTGATTTATTGGAATCGGAAGCATTGTTTGATGAACAACCGATTAAAACAAGCGATGGTAATAAAATACTGAGTAATTTTTTCATAAATCATCCTATTTATCGTGAGTAAGAGACCATGAGTATAGCAACGAATTAAATATTTTTTAATAAATTTTCTCTATTAAGCATTTACTAGCATGCCAATTCACAAATGGCTCCATACGCTTTTTAAGATAAATCCGAAACTCACCGTAAAAAAATCTGCACCTTACACATTGACGCTGAGCCAAGTAGTGTAAGGTGCAGATCAAAGTGCGGTCGGTTTATCGCACGTTTTTTACTTAGACATCATACGTGGTGGATGCGGTATTGCCGCCGCGACCCGTCCAGTTGGTATGGAAGAATTCGCCGCGTGGTTTGTCGGTGCGTTCGTAAGTGTGCGCGCCGAAGTAGTCACGTTGCGCTTGCAACAGATTTGCCGGCAAGCGAGCTGAAGTGTAACCGTCTAAGAAGGTAATCGCAGACGCCATACATGGCATTGGAATGCCTACTTCGATGGATTTAGCCACCACTTTACGCCATTCGCCCATGGCGTTTTCTAAAATGCCTTTGAAGTAGCTGTCGGAACCTAAGAAGATTAAATCCGGGTTCGCTTCATACGCATCGCGAATGTTGCCTAAGAAGCGGCTGCGAATAATACAGCCTTCGCGCCATAACAAGGCGGTGTTGCCGTAGTTGATGTTCCAGTTGAAGTTTTCAGACGCTTCACGAATCAACATAAAGCCTTGTGCGTAAGAAATGATTTTTGATGCCAATAGCGCTTTACGCACCGCTTCAATCCATTCTTTTTTATCGCCTTCCACCTTGCCTACGGTTTTACCGAATAATTGGCTTGCGGCAACGCGTTGATCTTTAAAAGCAGACACGCAACGGGCGAATACGGACTCGGTGATTAAGGTCAACGGAATACCGAAATCAAGAGCATTAATCCCCGTCCATTTGCCGGTGCCTTTTTGCCCTGCAGTGTCTAAAATTTTATCTACTAAGCGGTTACCGTCTTCATCTTTATAGCCAAGAATATCGGCGGTGATGTCGATTAAGTAGCTGTCTAATTCGGTGTTACGCCATGCTTTGAAGGTGGCTTCCAACTCATCATCAGACAAGCCCACGCCCTCTTTTAAGAATTGGTAGGCTTCGCAAATTAATTGCATATCGCCGTATTCGATGCCGTTATGCACCATTTTTACGAAATGACCTGCGCCATCTTTGCCCACCCAATCACAGCACGCTTCACCTTTGTCGGTTTTGGCGGAAATCGCTTGTAATACCGGTTTCACGAA
>ERZ772766.544-NODE-544-length-22028-cov-3.115369_pt1 | contig 22028 bp, 27 predicted proteins | sample MGYA00511379_ERZ772766 | MGnify/ENA primary metagenome ERZ772766 (study PRJEB29015, sample SAMEA2737895) | human oral metagenome | biome: human oral; feature: human-associated habitat; material: dental | place: China | collected 2116 ...
ACTTTAAAGATTTGAAATTATGATAAAAAAAATATGAATTATCTTAGTTCTGCTGAGTCTTTGTATAGCTGTTATTTGGTTTACAAATGAAATAAAAAATAATCCAAAACAACAGACAAATACTTCCTCTCTTGATTTAGAAAAAGAAAAAGAGCTAGCTGAACAAAAAAAATTAGAAGAAGAAAAGGAACAATTTACAAAAGAAGAAGTTCAAAACAAAGTAAGTCAAATAAAGAAAAAAATGAAGCTAAAAGAAATTATTTCAAAAGCAAATATGTATTTTGATGAAGATGAATATATGTTTTCATTGATTGAATTTCAAAAAGTTTTAAAAGAAGTACCAAATGATGAAGTTACAAACATAAAAGTTTGAGATATTTATTATAAAATTCATAAATATTGAAAAGCAAATGAATATTATTCTAAAGTCAAAAAAGCGAAATCTTTAGATAAAGATAAAGCTATTTTAAGCTTGATAAATGATAAATGAGTTTCAAAAGAAAATATTGATGAACTAACAAAGAAAATAAATGAATTTGATATTTCTGAAGAGAAAAAATTTTACTATACAACTTCTATAATTTGTGTAGTTGATTATTCCCTTTGTAGAGATAAATTTCAAAAATATTTTGAAAAAAATTGGTCTCCTCAATCAGAAGAATTAAAAAATTTACAAAGAGCATTTGAGAGTTTCAAAAACTTTAAAAACAATGATTTATACTACAAAGCTGCATTTATAACTTGAGCTTTTTTTGAAAATGCATTTTATTATGTTGCACTAAAAACTTCAGAACAAATTTTATGACAAAAATATAATTATAGACCAATAATGGAAATCGCAGCAAAAAGTTCTTACGAAATTGGTGATTATATTTCAGCAAAAAAATATTTAAATGATATAAAAAAAATAGACCCAAACAATTCTGAAATGAGTTATTTTTTGGCTAGAGTTTACGAAAAACTAAATGATAAAAACTTAGCTTTAGTTCAGTATAAAAAAGCTTTAGCAGACAATTATAAGGATCAAATAGATATAAAAAGAAGAATTGTATTTTTATTTTTTGAATCAAAAGATTATAAAAAAATGCTTTACGCTTTTGACGATTTGTTGAAAACAAAGTCTGATAAACTAAATATAAATGATTATAGCCTAGCAATTTATTACAATATAATAAATGATGACGAACAAAAAGCTAATTTGTATATAGATCAAGCAATTGAAAAGTTTCCAAAATCAGAATTATTTTATTGATACAAAGCTTGGATTATGCTAGAAAAAGATAACCTACTAGATAGTGATTTGAAAGAAATAAAAGAAAATATTGACAAAGCAATGGCAATAAAAAGAAATTCTTTGATTCTGATGGCAAATTGAATCTATGAGCTAAAAATGAAAAATTATGAAAAAGCGATTGTAAACTTGAAATCTGCTTACTGAATGGATAAAAGCTGAGAATATAAAGAAAAAATAGATTTTTGGTTACAAAAAGTAGCTGAAGAAAGAAATAACAATTAAAATATTTTATGGAAAATATAAAAATATCTGAAAATTCAAAAAAAAATAACATTTCACTAGAAGAATTATCTCTTGAAATTTCAAAAAAATTTTGATTAGAATCAAAAAAGATATCTTTCTTGATAAAAGAAATACGAGAAAATAGCGTTTATTCTCTTGAAAATTTAAAAGTAGAATTACAAAAAGAAAACAAAACTCTGGAATTACAAAAAATCCAAGAATTATTTTCTGATTTACAAAAAGCAAGAAATATTTTTGGAAAAGAATCAAAAAAAGAGATTATAAATTTAAAACAAGAGCTTGAAATAGATACAAACAACTATTTTTCAAACGTTTTGGAGTCAAAACTTCCAAGAAAACTTATCAAAAAAGCTAAAAATCCAGAAAAACCTCACGAATATTTACTTTCAGTTTCGCTTTGAACAGCAAATTCTTTAATCGCTATTTGAAGCTGAATAATAAATGTTTGAGTTTGAATTTTAAAATCTCCTTATGATTTATATTTACTCGCAAGCTGAAAATGAGAGCTTGAAAATGCAAAAAAAATCTAGTACTTAAACACTAGATTTTTTTATTTTAAAATTTTTGTTTAATCAAGTCTTCAAATTCAACAAATTCCAAATCAAGAAAATGATTTTTATTTTCAAATTCTATAAAATTTGATTTTGGAAAAATATTTTTAAATTCCAAGAAATCAGAAAATGAAACGACAAAATCATCTTTACTATGCAAGAAATAAGTTTTTGAAGAATATTTTTCTTCAAAATTTTTTAAGTTAGATTTTATTTCAAAACTTCAATTAATTTCTTCTTCAGAGTCATTTAAAGCAGGAGCAAGTAAAAAAATATTTTTTGGAAGATAAGAAAAACTATTCTCATTTAAATATTTTATTAAAAAAGTTCATCAAAGACTGTGTCAAACAAGACAAAAATTTTCTTTTAAATAAGGAAATATCTTTGAAAACATTATTTTCCAAGCTCCATAATCAGCAAAATATTTATTTGGCATTGGAATCTTGATAAACTCATAATCACTTCAAAGCTTCTCAGCGAAAAAATCAGTCCATTTTTTTCTTTCTTGCTCGTAAGGATTATATTCAATCTTCTCTACATAATCAGCAAAAGAAAGATAATTTTCTTTTGCTATTCATCCTCAAATAAAAATTATTTGCTTTTTCATAATTGATTTTTAAAAAATTATATTTACTCTCTCCAAATTGGAGCAACTGTTGAAGGAATCAAATGTCAATCAGAGTTCTTTGGAAAAAATGCTCAACTATCTTTATCATCTAAATCATAAAGTTTTCAATCAGATGGAATCACTGTAAGATATCAAAATCTAGAGCTTGTAGCTGAAACATAAGATCAATCAGGATAATTATGATCACTCCAAGCATATCATCAAGTAGCTTTGCTTGTAAAAGCAATATATTTTCAGTCAGGTGAAAAAGTAGGCAATCTTTCACCTTCTCAAGATATTCAATCTATAGTTTTGCTCTTTGTTATCTGCTTCATATCACTTCAATCAATATTTGAAAGCCAAAGATGCTCATCTTTAACATAAACTACTTTTTTTCAGTCAGGACTGACAGAAACATAACTAGCCCCTGAAATATCCAAAACTTTTGGGGCAGATTTATATCAATCTGAAGGACTAGATTTATAAAGTCAAGTTCAAATTTTGAAATAAACCGAATTATCCAAAGTCCAAGTCGGTGTTCAATATTTCAAAAAACTAACTCATTTAACTTCCCATTGGCTAACTTCTTTTCAAGTTTTTGTATCTATAATAGTCATTGGCAAATCAGAAAAATGCTGAGCTTCCAAAGCTAAATATTTCTCATCTGGAGATATTCTTGCAGTTAGATAGCTTATATCTCACCATTCATAAATTCCATCAATTATATTTTTTCAGTCTTTATCTAAATCTTCATACTTAAAAGAATCTTCTATTTTACGAAGAACATATCTTCTCTCATCAAAATTGAAAGTTCACTTTACATCCATAGTCAAAAGAATCTTTTTATTATCCCAAGAAATATCAAAATCATCATACAATCAGGAAGCAGAAACAGAAGTCCATTTCTTTTCAATAAATTCTTGTTTATCCAAATCATAATATCAAACATCTCAAGCAAATCCTACATAAATATTTCAAGTTGCTCAAAAAGAAGATCAGCAAGATGAAATAAACAGCAAAAGTATAAAAATACAAAAAAGTTTTTTCATAATAAAAATTTTATAAAATATTTTTTAAAAATTAGTTTTTAAATGATTTTGTCTAAGCCATTTTTTATTTTCTTTATAGCTTCAAATTCCGATTTGGTCACTATAATCCTGAACCAAATCCCAAAAAGCTTTACTATGATTCATTTCGCTTAAATGAGCTAATTCGTGAACAATAACATAATCAATTGAGTTTTTGGGAGCTAAAATCAATCTAAAAGAAAAACTTATATTTTTCTTTGAATTACAGCTTCCCCATCTACTTCTTGCACTTGTTATTTTCAAAAAATTAAAATCTATTTTTAGTTTTTTGCAAATTTCCAGAATTCTCTCTGAAATATATTTTTTAGCTTCTTTTTTATAAAACTTAATAAGTTCTTTTTTGATATCTTCAGATTTTTCTAAATTTGTGTAAAAATATTTTCCATCAAAGAAAAACTTTCTCTTTTTATAAAATTTTAACTCAAAAGATTCTCAAAAAAATAAAAAAAAATCTCAAATTTCAAACTTTTGATTATTTTTTTCAAGTAAATTTTTTTTCTCTAAAATCCATTTTTTGTGTTTTTCTAAAAATTCATTTATACTTCTGTCTGAAATATTTTTCGGAACTTTTACAATTAGTTCAGCATTTTTATCAAAACTTAAACTCAAAGTTTTTCTAGTTTGTCTTATTATTTTCATAGTTGAATTATATTTATTTTTAAAGAAAAGCAAGAATAAAAAAAATCCCTTTTAGAGAGGGAAAAAATTATTTTTCATCTAGAATAATTTTTACGGCATTTATTACGTGTTTAAATCTATCACTTTGAAGTAAAATTCAGCCAAAAAATCTAGTCACAACAACAACTATATTCACAAAATCAGCTCTTTGAATCTCACGTAAAATACACATTCCAGCTCAAGTTTCTCAATCATCATTCTTTCCTTCAAGCAAACTTCCATTTTCCTGTTTTATTCTGTATGCAAAGCTGTTATGAGTTGCTTTTTTGAAATATTTATCTTGTTTCAAGATTTTTATAAATTCATCAAGTTGTTCTCTATTTTCAACATAATTATAAACAACTGTATATTTACTTTTTCGATCTACAATCACATCTTTAAGAATTTTTCTTTTCATTTTTGGAGTTTTTCATCAAAAATCAAGACTCATTTTATTCATAAAATATTTTTAATCATTAAAATCTTGTATTTCTCTTATTAATCTTATTCTTCAAGTTTCTGATTCTCTCTCAAAAAAATATTTTTTTCATCCAGAAACAGCATTTAAGTATTCATATTCTTTTCCAGGTATAAGAACTTCGTCAACAAATCATTTAATATTTACAAGTTTGAAAACTCAAATTTCTTCAATGTACATTTTTTTTCAATCATATTCAAAATTATCTCAAGCTTCTTTATCAGTAAAACGAAGAGAGTTTTCCTCAAATTTTCAATCCAAAACTATTGAAATAATTCAATCATCTTCCTTTAAATAAAAAGCTTTACCATCAACAATACAAAGAAATTTATCAAAAAAACCTCAATCATATTCATAACGAAGTTGTCCCTTTACATAGAGATCTTTTCACTTAAATTTTGTTTCTTGTCAAACCACAAACTGAGTTGGAAATTCGATAAAGTATCATTGTTCTCAAATCTTGGACAACTCTCACTCTCAAAATTCCAAAATAGAATTACAATAAGGACAAGCTACAACTTTTGCATATTTTTCGTCAAAAGAAATAGGTCTTCAACAACTTGGACATTGCATATTTTCAAATTTAAAAAATATTATTTTAACAATTTAATTTCAAGATTTCAGTTTTCCTCCAAAATAAAAACTCTTTTTTTAGTGAATCCTAATGCATATTTATATGCTGGAAACTCTGATAAATTTAATCAAAAAGTATTTTCTCAAAACAAAGTATTTTTACAGTAAATTGCCAAAAATGGTCAATATTCTCAAAAAGTTTTATCACTTGATAAAAAGTAAAAATTATCACTTTTTCTGTTGTAAAACATAAAATCTAATTAGTAAATAATTTTGAAATAACTCCATAAAACATTTTTATTTTTTCTTCAAAACCAGAAATAACAGCCTCAAGTTCAACTTTTTTTGTTTTTGAAGTTTCAATAATAAGTGAAGCAGTAGCTTCATATTCAATTTTTCAATCTATATTTTCCAAATCAAAGATATTTTCATTTGTTTCATTAAGTAGACTATAAAGATGAAAATAAACTCAAGAAATCAAAAAAAATACATCTTCTACTTTTTTTCTTAATTCTTCTTTTTTTGTATTTGTTAGCAAATTCTTTGACTCCAAAACTTCTTTCACATAAAAAATTTCTTTTTCTATATTTTTTAAATCTGAGAAATAATTATCTTTATGATAAAAAGATTTTCAAAAAACGCTATATTTACTTTCTCAATAGTCAAAATCATAAAAATATCTTTTTCAAAAAGCTCAATTCGCAAAAATAAAGATATCCTCATCATTATCAGATATTTTCAGAACTGTTCAAGAAATAATTTCAGTCCTAAATTCTTCATAATTTAGAGAAAAAGCATTTTTAAGCATAATTAAATCTTTTATTTCAAAAGTATTTAAAGACATTTTTCAGAAGATTTTCTGTGGAATAAATATTTTTATCATAAGTTTATAAATTATATTTTTTATATCATTCTCAATAATAATCTATCATTCTAGGCTCTGCTAAAGTATTTATTGATAAATTTTGAGTTCATTCTAAATAAACTTTTTCAAAGTGGAAACAATTACTTTCTCAACACAAAGCTTTTTTCTCTATTGTTCAATTTTTTTTAGCGACAACAAATCACCAATCTCAAAAACTCGGTAAATATCTATGGTAAGCTAAAGCTGATCAAAAAACAGAAGAAATAGTCTTTTCAGTTGAAAACAAAACCTTGTTTGAAAAAAATGCATTTGAAGCTTGAGTTACAAAAACTCAATGTTCCTTTAAAGTTCATAAAACTCAAGTATAAAATTCTTTACTATAAAGCTTAGCTATGGAAGTATCTCTAGGATCAGGAAAATCAGCAACAATAAAATCAAATTTTTCTTTTGTATTTATTATAAATTGAAAAGCATCTTGTGTATAAATTTTTACTTTTGGATTAAGTAAAGATCACTCATTTAGAGCTAATAAATTTTTCTCAGTTTTTGCAATTTCTAAAACTTTTGGATCTAAATCAACCAAAGTAATTGATGAAACATTTGGATTTTTAAGTAAATTGCGAACAGCAAGTCAATCTCATCCACCTAAAACCAAAGCTGAAATTTCTCTATTTGGGATATTTCAAAGAGGCCAGTCAATCAAAGCTTCATGATAAATTCTTTCATCTAAGCTCAAAAATTGCAAATTTCAATTCAAATACATTCTGAAATCATCTCATCTTTTTGTTAAAACTATTTGTTGATAAGGACTATCAAAAGTCTGTAAAATTGGCTCTTTATAAAAATGCTGCAAGTAAATATTTTCTATTTTTATGTTTAAAAACAAAAGTGAAACAAAATAACAAATAACTAAAAAAATAAAAGTAAAATATTTTTTAAATGAGATTTCTGTAATTCCCTTCTTTTTCAAATAAAATAGATAACAAATCGCAACAAATAAGTTTATACTTCAAACAAAAATAGAAATATTGTAAAGTCATAAAACAGGAAGCAAAAAAAGTGGAAAAATAAGACTTGCAATCAATCATCAGATATAGTCAAAAGTGAAAATATCACTTACAATTGATTTAGAGCTTAAATTTAATTTCTTGTAAATAGAGGCAACAAGAGGAATTTCCATTCAAACAAATGTTCAGATAGACAAAGTTATCAAAAAATAAATTATTTGAAAAGAAAAACTATAGTTAACAAAATAAATATAAGAAAATTTGAGTAAAATCACACTACTAGCTCAAACTATGCTCAAAATCAATTCAATCAAAAAGAAATTTTTTAAATTATTTTTTTCTAAAAAACGTGAGAAATAAGCTCAGATTCACATTCAGCTCATAAAAAAACCGATAACAAAGGAAAACTGTTGAACACTATTTCAAATCAAATAAGAGCTCAAAGTTCAAATCAAAAGCTCATACAAGATACCGCAAATAGCAATAATTGCGACGAAAAAAAGCATCATAACTTGAAAAATAAAAATTTATAATTATTATTTTGAAGCAATTTTAATCAATTTTTATTTTTTTTCAAGAAAATATGAAAGGAACTCACATAATCTCAGATTTAAAAGAAATAAATTTCAAAAATTTAAAATTAGATGAAAAAACTCTAAAAGATTTTTTATCAGAAATAATCTCAAAAAATGGTTTAACAGAGCTTTGAAACTATTATCACACATTCTGAAAAAATAATGAAATAACTGCAGTTGTTGCTCTTGCCGAATCTCACATTTCTATCCATACTTGGCCAGAGTTCTCTTATGTAAGCCTAGATATATTTGTTTGCAATTTAAAAAATGATAACTCACAAAAAGCAAAAAATATTTTTTATGAAATTTTGAAATTCTTTGATTGTAAAAAATACGATTACAAAGAACTAAAAAGGAAAATTTAAAAAAATTCAAAAAAGTCTTGCAAAAATATTTTTTTTAGTATAATTACTATACTTTTTATAGTAAAATATTTTTTAACTTTTCACTTATGTTTTACGAATATGCAATAAATTTACCTTTAAATAGACTAAATGCATTTTATGATTTACTTGAGAAAATCAAAAAAGAGCAAAAACAAAAAAATATTTCTGATAAAAAATTGATGGAAATGAAGTTAATAGATGATATGTTTGATTTTTCTACTCAAATCAGATTTTCTATTGACAAAGCTGTTGCTCCAGCAGAATTATTAACAGGAAAAATTTCTCCAAAAACTACAAATAAATACGAAACTATTGATGAATATCAAGCTGAAATAAAAGAAGTCATAAAATTTCTAGAAGAATTAAAAGAAGAAGATTTCATAAATAAAAATGCAGAGTACTCAAGCCTATACTTTGAACAATGAAAAAAATTAGTTTGAAAAAATATTTTTTATTTCTTTTTGCCAAATATGTTTTTTCATATGACTACAGCTTATGATATAGTTAGACACTTTGGTTTTGATGTAGGAAAAGCTGATTTTTTATGAAGAGCAACTTTTGATTTATTTGAGTAAAATAAAAATAGAACTTTTTAAAAAGTTCTATTTTTTTAATTCCTTTAAATATTTTTCTATAAAATATTTTTTTTCTTTTGATTTATACTGTTCAATGTATCTAGGATGTTCCAAAACAGTTATTTTTCAAAATAATTTTTGTTCTTTGTTAATATTATTTATAAAATCTGAATTTTTCTTTCACAAAACAAATACTTCATCAACTTCAATTCAAAGTGAAATATGTTTTTTTAAACTTTCAATCATAAAATCTTTTACATCCTCAAAAAGTTCTTTTTCATCATAATAATTTGCATTTTTTACTCCTTTCTCAGTATTTTTGACTATTGCCAAAGGAAAAGGAGAATTTATATAAAATTTACTATAAAACTCTTTTGCTCATCAGAAAGCTTCTATCAAGTCATAGATAAAAACAGAAGAAACTTCGTGAGTTTTTGCAGAATTCATTTTGATTCCACAAACTGATTCAAGTCTTTTCGTGTCTGTAAAAGGAACCCCTGTAACTCCAGCTCAATGTCTGCTTGGATTTATTCAAATTATAAATTTTCTTTTTTTATTATTGTTGTAATATTTTTCATAAAATTCTTGCATAACAACAAGAGTTTCAGGGTTATCTAAATAAGGATTCAAAACTGAAAATTTTTCTGGAAGTTTTCATTTGTATTCAAGATTTTTGTTAAACTCTATAACTTTGTCTCAAAAAGTCATTTTATAAAAAATTTAAGAAATATTTTTTTAAAAAAATAAATTATTTTTCTTACATTTGACTTAAAATATCTTTTTTCTTAGCTTCATAATCCTCTTTTGAAATAAGTCATTTATCAAAAAGATTTTTTAATTTTTCAAGTTTAGCCTCAAAATCAGATTCTTCATTTTTTGTTGAGTTTTGCATATTTTCAGTCATTTTCATTCACATTGCCATTCAAATTCCAGCTCACATTGCATCTCATCAAGTTCATGAATTGTTAGCTGCATCTCTCATAATTCAAAGATTTTCAATTTCTTTATAGTTTTTCATTGCATCACTAGAAATATTTGCACTTGCATTTATAGCTCAAACATCAGCTTTTTTATCAGTAATTTTATCAATAAAATTTTGTGTTTTGTCTGTAAAGTTGATATTTTCAATCCTGAAATCTCTAAGTTCAAGCCCTAAATTCAAGAAATCTTCTTTTGTAGCTTCAGTTAATTCTTTTGATATTTCTAAAATATGAGAACTTATTTCATTGTAAGATATTTTTTTAGAAGCAAAAACAGAAGAGATATTTCAAATAATTCTGTCTGTTATCAACATTCTAACATCATCAACCAAAACAATTTCAGAATTTGCGACATAATTCTTCCAAAAATTTTCAACATCAACTATTTTAAAAGAAAAATTTCAAAAAGCTCTAAGTTCAACAGGAAAATCATAAACAGGATCTAGATAAGTCACACTATTTGGAGTTCACCATTTTTGATTTGTGATTTCGTGTATTTTTACAAAAAATACTGACGCTTTATCGTGACTCTCAAATCAGCTTAAAATATTTTTTAAACTTGTTATAAGAGGAATATTATCAGTTTCTAAACTCCATTTTCAGCTTTCTTTTTCAATTGCCTCAATTTTTCCATTTCTAACAAAAATCGCAGAAAGTCCTGGATCAACAATTAAAGAAGATTTATTTTTTATTTCATCCAAGTGATGATCCCATTTCCAAATCAAAACATCAGGATTTGGATTTTCCCATCTAATAACGTCAACAGTTTGTCATTTAAAAAGATTATCAAAAATTCACATAATTTTAAAATTTAAATTATAAAATATTTTTTAAATAATAGCAGCAGCTATAATTATAGCAATAGCTATAAATAAGCATCAAAGCATAATTCAAAGAGAAACATTTTCATCTTCAACTATTTCTTTTTTAATTGAAAAACTCACAACTTTATCAAGAATATAAACACAAAGAGCCATCATCAATATTCAAATTATTGAATAAAGAAAAGTTTGAGTTAATCACTTTATAAATAATTGTAAATCCATAAAAATTTTTTAAAAAATAAAATACAAATTTGAGACTATAAATATTTATAATCTCTTTTTAAATTCTATTTTCAGCTAGAACTTCATCATCACCAAGAGCTTCATCAATAAGATGAAGAACTATAATCCTGACAAGTTCATTCACAAATATCTGTTTCTTTTGTCAAATAGCTTGGATTAGACAAACTCATAGTTTTTACATCAATTTGATTTGAAATAGGTTCATATGAACTAGTATATGAAATCACGATTCCAATCAACAGATAAACTAAAAATATAAAAAAAATTCATTTAAACATAATTTTATTTTAATTTTATAATTTTTCCTGAAAATATTTTTTTAAGTTCAGAATTCTCAAAATTTCATTTTTTTAATTTTTCAATAATTTCTTTATCTTGCTCTGTTTGGACCGAAAACTTCAATCATTCTATAGTTTTATAATATTTTCTAACTCATCCATAATCATAAGTTTTTGTCTTTGTTAATTCTGTTTTTTTCAAAGATTCATCAGTAAATTGAATTTCATATTTTTTTCATTCAGAAATATCTTTTAATTCAATAAGTTGTTTACCTTCAAAAATATTATTTGATAAAACAATCACAAAAACACAAAAAATAGGTCAAGAAACAAATAAATGAAATAACTTAAATTTTAATAAATTAGAAAATGGTGAAGAAAAACCATTTCAATCATATTTCATTTCTTTTCAAAATATCTTAAAGGCCTGAGTTTTACTAACTGACCAAGTTTCATAAATTCAAGCCTCACTTTGTCTTCAAGAATGTTCTTTTTCTAAAACATATTGTTTTCAACCATAGCTAAATTCATAAAGTTTTATAGATTCTCAAACTTGAAAAACCTTTGAATTTTCTCAATAAAGTGAAGATGCACTAACAAAATTTCTTTCATCAAAATTTCTAAGAGACGAATTTATGCGGAATTCTTCATCTGAAACAAATTCTAAGTCAAAATTTGGAGTTATTTTTTTTGAGAACTCAAATTCATAGTTTTCTTCTCAATCATCAAAAAAATATCATTCTGAAAAATAAAGATAGCTATTATCATCTCAAAGCAAAATCCATTCTTGATAATTTAAACGTCAAGAATAATTTTTCTCATACCAAGTTCAAGTATAGTTTACACAACCCGTAACTCTATATTTTTTTCATAAATATTCTATTTTGTCTCAAATTTGAATTCAAATAATTGAAGAAGAAGATTTCTTTTGTAAAGTAAAAGTTGTGTTACAATAAGGACATTTAATAGCTAAATTTTGATAGTCATTTTTTCTAATTTTTTCCTTTTGCTCTGTATTTAAAGCTGATAAAGAGATAGAAGACTCACAATGAGGACATTTTAAGTTTTTTCATTTTACAGTTGCTATTTTTCAAACCTCTGACTTATCATTTAAGTAAGGTTTAATCAAATCTTGATATTTTTTTGCGTAAATATTTGTAGGTTCTTCTTTCAATATTTCTTCACACAAAAGCATAGCTTCCCTGTAGTTTTTGTCTGCAAAAAGTTGATTTAGCTGATTTAGTTTTTGATTTATTGACATAAAAACAAAACTTAAAAATATTTTTAAGAGCTGAAAAAAAAGTTTCACTAGTCAAATCTTCTGAAATCTCAGTATTTGTAGTTTTTAAGTAAATGAATTTATAAATCTCATCTACGTATTTTTCATAAATTTTTCAAAAAAGATTTTTTTCTCAATTTTGAATTCTTTTAATTATTTTTAAATCTTCCATAATTATAACAAAATTTGTTAAAAAAAGTGACAAATAATTTTTTAATGATGATAAGAACTTCCCGTTTTTATAGTCTCTGCTCTATAAATCTGTTCATAAATCATCAAAATAGCCTGACAATGAGGAAAAGTCATAGGAGAAAAAGAAAAGCAGAAATCAATCAAATTTTTTATTTTTCAAAAATCTACTCAGTAAGCTCAACCTATAACGAAAATCAAATCTGAAAACTGAGCTTGTTTTTCTTCTACAAATTTGGCAAAATCTAAACTATCAAAAGTTTTTCCGTTTATGTAAAGCAAGACTTTATATCATTTCTGTTTTTTCAAAATTTCCTCCAAAACTTGAGTTTCTTCTTTTATTATTTCAGAAATATTTTTTTTACTGCTTGGTTTTAGTTTCAGAAAATCGACTTTTTTTCAAAGTCTTTTTTGAAATTCTTTAATTGGCTCACTATAATGTTTAAATGAATCAACAAAGGCAATTATTTTTATCATATTTTTTTCAAAATTTTAATTTGTAACAAAGCTGAAATTATCAATAAAAAAGTCATATTTTTCTAAAAATTGCTCAAAACTAAGATTTTTTATCATATTTTTTTCTTCTTCTGGCTCTATTCACATAACAACATAGATTTCCTGATTATGTTCAGCTAATTGCCTTTCAAACTCAAATATAAAATATTTTTTTAAATATTTGAATTGCTTTTTATTTGGCCTTTTTGAAATATTTTTTAAAAAATCTTTTTTATCAAATTTTTCTCTAGAAAACCAAGAAATAGCTCAAACAAGGTAATCATTTTCAAAAACCCAAAAACTATCTAAATCATAAGTTTTTCAAGTTTTGCAATACATTTCTCTCAAAATATTTTCAAAATGTGTGAAGAAAATGGCAAAACTTGCATAATTTTCAAAATCAGTTGGCAAAATGATAGCAGTTTGATTTCAATCGATTTTTGTTTTTATTTTTTGATCAAATTTCGGAAAAATCCACTTTTTCTTTTTGAAATCTTCCACTTTTTTTATTTTGAAATCTTCACAAATACAAATTCACTCAAAAAATCCGTTTTTAAGAATATTTTTATCGATTTTTGTGGCTTTCACTCCATTTATTTTATCAAAAATATTTTCAAATTTAGAAACTGCATAACTTCAAAAATAATGTCTTTGCTTGGCTTTGTATTCCTTAAATTCCATTTCAAATCTTTGCTTTTCCTCATCTGTTAAATCAGGAAGTTCAAAATTTTTTAAGTTTATAAAAAAATTTTTAAAAGCTGTTATTTTTTTCAAATTATTTGAAACAAGAGAAAAACGAATTCATCTAGAATAAGCCATTCCATTAGTTATTGCATCACTTTCATCATAAATATCAGCCAGATCTGGAATCAAAAAAATTCTATGCTCTAATTTATGAATGATTTCTAATTTATGAGCTTTTTTTGTCTTTAAAAAAATATCTATGAAATGTAGCATAATTTTTATTTTAAAAAATAAACCTAAGAAAAATTCCTTAGGTTTTGTAAATAGGAAAAAGACAAGATTAATATCTAACCATTATTTCTTCCCCTTCCTTTATTACCAGAACTACGACCAGGACCAGAAATACGATGACCTTCACCATTTTTCTTTGGACCTTTTTTACCCCAATTTTCTTTATCAGAATCTTTTCCTTTTCTAGAGTTGGTAATATCAGCCATAAGGCCTCCTATTTAAAAATAGAATAGATGGAATTAAAAAATATAATCTAGGCCCATCATTTACCATAGATAACATATAGGTTAATAAAAAATGTAAAATTGTCAAATAAATTTTTTAACAAATGATATTATTTTTTATTTTTGCTAAAAAATCAGTTTTCATATACTTACAAATATCTTCAAAAACCTCTAAAATTAGCCATTTATTACAATAATTATAATAAATTCATTATTTTCAAAGTTTTTCTAATTTAATAATTTCGCTTTGTTGTCCTCTTTTTGTAAATTCATAAGAATTTGTTTCCAAAGTTTTTGGAGAAATCACTATTCTGTTTGGGATTCACCAAAGTTCACAATCACTGGCTTTTTGTCAAAATCAAAATTTTTTTCACATTCTATCATCCAAAATCACAGTTTTTCATTCTGACTCAAGTTCTTTAGCTAATTTTTCAGCTTTTTCTATATTTTCCTCTCAAATAACGATTATGTAGTGTGTGTATGGAGCTACATTTTCAGGCCATGCGATTCAATTTTCTGTCATAAAATATTCAGCCATAACTCACATAAGTCTAGAAACTCAGATTCCATAACATCACATTTCGACATTATCAACTGTTTTGTTATTTTCATCTAAATATGTAATTCCAAAAGGTTTTGTATATTTGTTTCACAAATGAAAAATATTTCAAACTTCTGAAGCTCTTCTAAAAACTAATTTCTCGTTTGGAATATTTCTTGAAGTAAATCCTTCAATTGGTTCATTAAAATCACCAAATTCCAAAATATCTAAATCTGAAATATTTACATTTTTACTTGATTTAGCCAAAGAATTTGCTCCTCAAAAATAATTTTTTGCAGATTTTAGAGATTCATCAGCAAAATTTATAATTTTCAAATTTGAATTTTTCAAAGGAGTTACAAAACCTCTGACTGTTCATAAGGTTTGCAAATCCTCTTCAGTTGCCTGTTTAAATCATTCTGAAAATTTCTTTCTTATAAACTTCTCTACTTTTAGCTCATTTACGTCCAAATCTCATCTCAAAATTATAGAAAAATATCTTCCTGAATCAGTTTTGTAAACCACAGTTTTAAGCATTTTCCAAAGAGGAGCTTTAAAATAATCAGCCATTTTTTCCATTGTTACGATTTCTGCTACAGAATCAATTATTTCTAACTTTTCTTCTTTTTCAGAAATATTTTTTTCGTCAGCAATTCCTGAAGCAAGTTCTAAGTTATAACAATAACCACTTGAATCCATTACAATCACATCTTCTCAAATATCTAAAAAAGTTTGAAATTCGTGAGAATTTTTATCAGAAATAGCTCATCAATCAGCATCAGCCATAACTGTATCTTTTGCTATTCCAAGCCTTTCAAAAATCTTATTATAAGCTTTTATTACACCTTTATAAAACTCTTCAAAATCCTCAATTGTTGCGTGAAAACTATATGCGTCTTTCATCACAAATTCTCTTCATCTCAAAAGTCCTGATTTTGCTCTTTTTTCATTTCTAAATTTTTTTTGGATTTGATAAACACAAGTTGGTAAATCTTTGTAAGATTGGATATATTCTTTAAAAATATTTGTAACATTTTCTTCTGCTGTTGGTGCGATTCTGTACTCTGTTGTTCCCCAACCAGGCACTTTGAAATACTCTGGAATTTCCCATCTATCAGTCGTTTCCCAAAGTTCTTTTGGTGTCAAAATACTAAAAAGCATTTCGTGATAACCAGCTAAATCCATTTCTTCTCTGATTATATTTTCAATATTTTTCAAAACTCTGTATCACATCGGCAAAAACTCATAAGCTCAAGCCATTGCTTGCCTGATATATGAACCTTGTAAAAGAATACTTGTAGAAATATTATCACTTATTTTTGGCCTAGTTTTTAGTGTAGAAAAAGGAAAATTTGATAATTTTAACATAAAAAAAAATACTTAATAATTAAGTATTTTTATTTTATCAAGTTTTAGCAAAAAGTAAAGATTTTTTGATTAAATAACATCTTTTATTCTTTTTTGACAATTTTCTCTTGCTTTACTTATTTTATCAAACATTTTTTCAAAATCTGTTTGTTTAGCTTTTACTTGCAAATCTTCATTCATATTTTTAAAAATAATTTCTAAAATTTTTATAATTATAACACAAAAAAATATGTTTTTCAAGTTTTTCTTTGACAAAATCTTGTTTTTATTTATAATTTAAGTTACTTAATCTTTTTGATTGAGTTTTCATCATCAAAAAAGGAGAAAAAAAATGAGAGAGTTAGATGACTTTTTAAAAATAAAGCCCTTATTTGCTCCTTATATAGGGCAAATAAGAGAAATCCTTTCAGGAAACTTTAGTTTCCTCAGAGAGGATCTCCGGGATTTCATTCGAGAGTGTTTGAAATCTGAGAAGAGTTACCTAGAGGAACAACGAATAGAAAGAAAAGAAAGGTATTTTCTCAGATACCTTTCGAAACAAACCTCAGCTTAGGCTGAGGTTTTTTCTTGACAAAATAATTTTTATCTATAAAATACAAAATCTATTTTCAAATTTAAAGGAGAACTTAATGGATTTAGAACATGTCCCTGAAGAGTTAAAAATAGCATTTGTGAGAATGCTTGGTGATAAAAGTTTATCACCTGAAAACAGACTATTTGCTCTTCAATTTATCAACACTGGTGATTATCAAGACAAGGTCTTGGGTTTACTAGTAAATTACCAAAGCTAGGAGAAATCCTGGCTTTTTTCTTGCAAAAATAATTATTTGGATTATAGTAAATGAACTTTAGTTTTTAAAAGAAGGACTTATGAAAACAGGAGAAGGTTGGGATTTCTAACCAAAAGTCAGTAATAATCCTGGCTTTTTTACTTTTTCTTTTGACAAATGACTTTATTTTTCTATAATACTCAGACCTGGTTTTTCTAGCAGTTTTGCTGTTTATGGAAGACTTGGTATTTTGTCCACTTAATCTTATAGGAGCCATTTGATGGAAGACCTTAAAGCTAGCATAGAGTCCTATCGCCTGAGTGATACTGAAGCCTTAAATGAGCTGAAGAGGTGTAAAGATTTATCTCATCATCAAAAGCGATTGAAAGAAATAATATTTTCAAGGCAGGATGTGCTTGGGAATATAGATAAGAAACGTAGTTTGATATTGTATCTTGGCATACACAGAGCTAAGAGAATGGGGCCAATACCAGCAGTAGTGAACTATGTAAAGGTGCGATTAAAAAGGATTCTCTTACAGGAGGTAAGTAAGGCAGCATAATCCTTCCAAGCCAGAGCAAAGCTCTGGCTTTTTTCTTTTAAAAATATCCTTGACTAAATCCTATTTAGATTTATAATATCATAAGTTTTAGATTATTTTGTGATTTAATTCATAAAAATACTAAAATAAATCTAAATATGAAACAGTAAAGGAGAAAAATATGAACTTTGGAATCAAAGTAAAAATTAGTATTACAGAAGCTTTAAATGAAGCTACATTAAGTGTACTTGATGGAAATAAAAAAGCCTGCAATCTAAATAAAATAATCTCTTGTATAACAGGTTCTCAAGGAGAAAGCATAAAAAACAAAATGCTTTTATACTTGCAACTTATAAAGAAAAAGAGATTAGAAAATAATTTAAATATTATAGAAAATACTGCTTTTTCAATTCTTCAAAATGAATTCAAAGAGCTTTTTCAAGAAAAATAATTTTTAGATAAGCCAGAGAAATTCTGGCTTTTTTCTTTAAATTATTAAATATTTAGCACCTAGATAAAAAAAGTGCTAAAATAAATTTGACAAAATATTTTTTTTGAATAAAATAGATACAAGCTTAAATAATTCAAGTGAAAAATATTTATAAATAAATATTTTTCCTTAATTTAAAGCCATTTAATAAAATTTTTAAAACTTAATTTTTATAAATATGTGAAAAATTATTTGAATTGACTTATGAACAACTAACTCTTGTGTTGCCTTCATGGAAGGTTGAGAAGCAAAAGTTATCCCAAATGCTGAATGAAATAGAACAACTCCTTCTATCGTAGCAAGCAAAGATGGTTCTATAATCGTTTGAACTCCAGCAAAAAGACAGGCTATTACAAATCCAGCAAATACTATTTACTCAGCAAAAAGATTTATTGGTAGAAAATTTGACGAAGTTCAAGACGAAATAAAAAATGTTGCTTTTAAAGTTGTAAAATGACCAGCTTGAGAAGCTCTTATAGAGTTTGACTGAAAAACTGTTAGACCAGAAGAAATCTGAGCTCACGTTTTGATGAAACTTAGAGAAGATGCTGAAAAATTTCTTTGAACAACAGTTACTGAAGCTGTTATCACTGTTCCAGCTTATTTCAATGATGACCAAAGACAAGCAACTATAAATGCTTGAAAAATAGCTTGACTTGAAGTAAAAAGAATTGTAAACGAACCTACAGCTGCAGCTTTATCTTACTGAGCTTGAAAAGGTAAAAATGAAAAAATTGCAGTTTATGATTTAGGTTGAGGAACATTTGATATTTCTATTTTAGAATTAAGTGAAGAAGGTACTTTTGAAGTTTTGGCTACAAATTGAGACACTCACTTAGGTTGAGATGATTTTGATAAAAAAATAGTTGATTACATAATTGATGAATTTAAAAAAGAGCAAGCTATAGATTTGAGAAATGATCCTATGGCTTTACAAAGAGTAAGAGATGAAGCAGAAAAAGCAAAAAAAGAACTTTCTTCTACAAATTCTTATGACATCAACTTGCCTTATATAACTGTAGATTCTAGTGGTCCAAAAAACTTACTTATGACTATAACTAAGACAAAATTTGAAGAATTGATTTGAGATTTAGTTGAAAAAAGTTTGATTCCTTGTAAAAAAGTTTTGGAAGATGCTTGACTTAAAGCTAGTGAATTAAATCAAGTTTTGCTTGTTTGAGGTTCTACAAGAGTTCCTTTGGTTAAACAAAAAGTTGAAGCATTTTTTGGAAGAAAACCAAATGAGTGAATAAATCCAGACGAAGCAGTAGCTATGTGAGCAGCAATCCAAGCTTGAATTATCGGTTGAGATGTAACTGATGTTTTGCTTTTGGATGTAACTCCTCTAACTCTTTGAATAGAAACAATGTGAGGAATCAGAACTCCAATGATAGCTAGAAATACAACTATTCCAGCTTCTAAATCAGAGACTTTCTCAACTGCTGTTGATAATCAACCAAGTGTTGAGATTCATGTTTTACAATGAGAAAGAGAAATGGCTGCTGATAACAAATCTCTTTGAAAATTTATTCTTGATGGAATAGCTCCAGCTCCAAGATGAGTTCCTCAAATAGAAGTTACTTTTGATATCGATGCAAACTGAGTTTTAAAAGTAACAGCAAAAGATAAATGAACAGGAAAAACTCAAAATATCACAATTCAAGGTTCAACTTGAATGGATGATGCAGAAGTAGACAAACTAGTAAAAGAAGCTGAAGCAAAAAGAGAAGAAGACCAAAAAAAGAAATCTCAAGCTGATGCTAGAAATCACGCAGACTCTACAATTGCTCAAGCTGAAAAATTGATAAGAGATAATGCTGATAAAATAGATGAAGCTGATAAAAAATCTCTAGAAGAAAAAATCTGAAAAGTAAAAGAAATCTTATGAAATCCAAATGCTTCTTGAACTGATTTTGAAGCTCCTACAAAAGAATTAAACGATGAAATGATGAAAGTATGACAAAAGATTTATCAAGCTGGATGAGATACTTCATCAAATCAAACAGAAAATAAATCTGATGACTGAGTTGTTGACTGAGAAGTAGAAAATACAACTAGAGTTTAAAAACAAAAAAAATCTTAGAAAATTTTCTAAGATTTTTTTAGTAGTTCTGAAATAATTATTTCTTGTAACACATAATTTAAAACAAAATATCTTTTGTAATTTGCTCCTACGGTATACTTCCCTCAAACATCGTCAAATTTAGCTGAGTCATAAATATAAGTGTCTTTATCTAAATACTTATCTACTTCTTTTTGAAGAACTTCTTTTAGTTTTTGTTTCTCGCTTTTATCAAGCTTTTCATATTTTTCTAAGAAACCGTCTATCTTTTTTAATTTTTCCTATTGACTTATAACTTAAAATATTTATAATTAAAAGTGAAAGGTCTTTCTTTTATACACTAGAGGAGGTGTAAAATGAAAAAAGTAGTTCTAATTATAATAGGAACATTCTACGTTGGACTAAATGTTGAATCCAAAGAAACAGTAGAAACAGCTGGATTACAGCAGAAATGTGATAAGTTATATTTGCTGGATGGAGCAAAGGAAGTACCAGCTGTGATAATCTGGTGCTATGTTTAGGAAAAGAGGCTGAATTCAGCCTCTTTTTTCTTCCCTATTTTAAGTTATTTAAATAGCAAAAATAAACTTATTTAAATATATTTTTACAACTAAATTTCAAAAAGTCAAATTTAAACTTGACAATATATATTTTTCTTCTATAATAAAGAAGACTATTTATTTTTTTATTTAATAAAACCCATTTTTTAAAAAACATTTTTAGAATTTATAGATTTTTCATATTTTTAAAGTTAATAAAGTACATCATCAATATTTTTTGTAAAAACGAATTCTATTTATATATATTTTACAATCTAATTTTGTTCTAAGTAGTATTATAAAAATTAAAATAGCACTTATTATTTGTAAAAACGAAAAATTAGAAAAAAGATAGAAAAAGAAAGCCTTAACTGAAAAAAGTTGTAATTACTAAAAAATAATTGATAAACAAAAGATATTTTTCATAAAATAAATAAAAAAATAAATAGCTCAAAAAAGACTAGAAAATTGTTTCTAGTCTTTTTTTAAATTCTTTTTAATTTTAAATTACAAGTTTCTAAATTTTTTAATGCATTATAGCAAGCAAAAAGTAGAAGTAGTACAGAAATAGCTTTCAATTCTATTCATCAGTATGGAAAAAATTGTAAAAATCAAGCAAGTCAGAAAAAAGAAGCAAGTGACAACGAGCAAGCTGGACATCAAGAAACTAAAACTCCGATAAATCAAGCAAAAACTCAAACTCAAGTCTTTTTTACACTAAAATATTTTATTTTGTAAATAGTTGCTCAAAGAAATATCCCAAATAAAATTGCGATTAAAAAGCTCAAAACTATCTCAAAAGTATAAATTCATATTCACATATTGAAAACAATTGTTTGTTTATCTGTAAACAAATACGATGGAATAGCTATTATAAGTATTCAAATTATAGTTCAAAAAAGCCCTGTTGGACTTTTGAGAACTTTTAATAAATTTCTAAATATTAACATATTTTTTTAGATTATTTTAAAGAATCCATAGTTGCAATAATTGAATCTGAAGTTCTTTGAGGAACTTTTGCCCAATCTCAAGTTTCGTTGTTTACAACTATCAAAGTTGGTGTTCATCCAACACCAAAGTGTTGCATTCATTGATTTAAATCTTTTTCAACTGTTGCTTTGTTTTTTCCTGAATTTATACACTCTTCCATTTTATCTTTTTGAACTCCGATTGACTCAGCTATTTTTAAAATATCATCTTTATTTAAATTTCTTACTTGAGTATTAAAATATGCTGTATTTACGTTATCGTATCCTATTTGTTTTAATTGGGTATTTAAATCTGTAAAATTAACTTTACCTAACAAAACACCTATAAGTGGCATTAAAATA
>ERZ772766.547-NODE-547-length-21905-cov-6.052311_pt1 | contig 21905 bp, 15 predicted proteins | sample MGYA00511379_ERZ772766 | MGnify/ENA primary metagenome ERZ772766 (study PRJEB29015, sample SAMEA2737895) | human oral metagenome | biome: human oral; feature: human-associated habitat; material: dental | place: China | collected 2116 ...
ATAAGCTTCCTATAAGCTCTCTATAAGCTAACCCCACCCTCCTTACAGCCTTTTTGCACCAATTTTTCTCTCAACCCTCTTCCGATTTTCTTCATTTTCTTCCGATACCTCCTTAGTATCTCTGTTTTCTCTCCAATCCTTCCCAAAAACTCAGAGTTTTTCGGAGTTTTTTCGACAATTCTCAAATGTCTGACTCGTCCGGTCTGTCCTACAAGTTCGACCTGTCAAATAACTATTTTCATCTCTTCCATTTACCAATTTGCTAATTTCTAAATTTACTAATCTACCAATTTTTGTTTAATTTCTAAGGCATAACCTCACCTCTTTAAATCGAAGTTACGTTGTCTTAAAAAATATTTTCCTTTTTTCTTTTCTATTAAAAAAAACTTCCGTACTTTTACCGAAATTTTTTAAACCTATACATTTTCGTTGCATAACGTAAGTATCATATATAAAGTTACTAAAAATATAAAATTTAAAATTATGACAAAATTTAGAACAGAATCCGATCTTATAGGCGACTTGCAAGTGCCCGCCGATGCTTACTATGGCGTACAAACACAACGCGCCATCGAAAACTTCCGCATTACAGGAACTAAAATGGGTGATTACCCTGAGTTTGTAAAAGCTATTGGTTATGTAAAACTCGCCGCAGCTCAAACAAACCACGCTTTGGGATTACTCCCCGACGAACTGCTCAAACCTATTTCTGAGGCTTGCAAAGAAGTAATCGAGGGGAAGTTTAACCATCAGTTCCTCGTAGATATGATTCAAGGAGGGGCTGGTACTTCGGTGAATATGAACGCTAATGAAGTAATAGCCAATCGCGCCTTGGAAATTATGGGGTATCCTCGCGGTGATTACCAACACTGCTCTCCTAACGACCACGTGAATCAATCACAATCTACAAACGACGCTTACCCTACTACTGTAAAGTTAGCTGTTATCAAGATGAACGAAACGCTCATCAAGCGCCTATCATTGCTCATTGAGGCTTTTCGTAAGAAAGGTAAAGAGTTCGCCGATGTAATAAAAATGGGTCGTACCCAGTTGCAAGATGCCGTACCTATGACGCTTGGTCAAGAATTTGAAGCTTTTGCAGCCAACCTCGAAGAAGAAATCGCCCGCTTGCAAAGCAACGCCAAGCTCTTCTTGGAAATCAATATGGGAGGTACCGCCATTGGTACAGGACTCAACGCTCCTAAGGGATATGCCAAACTATGTGCCGAAAACTTAGCTAAACTCACAGGCGAAGCCTTCGTTACTGCTTCTAACTTGGTGGAAGCTACCCCTGATACCGGTTCATATGTAATTTATTCCTCTGCGCTAAAACGTATGGCTGTAAAACTCTCTAAGATTTGTAACGACTTGCGTTTGCTCTCTTCAGGACCTCGTGCAGGACTCAACGAAATCAACCTGCCTAAAATGCAACCTGGTTCGTCTATTATGCCCGGCAAAGTAAACCCTGTTATCCCCGAAGTAGTGAACCAAGTGTGCTTCAAAGTGATTGGTAATGACCTTACCGTTACCTTCGCCGCTGAGGCAGGTCAGTTGCAACTCAACGTAATGGAACCCGTGCTCTGCCAGTGCATTATCGAGTCTATCGTATTCTTAGAACGCGCTATCGACACCTTGCGCACCAAGTGTATCGAAGGTATTACCGCCAATCGCGAAGTATGCCTCAATATGGTAAAACACAGTATCGGTATCGTTACAGCGCTCAACCCACATATAGGGTATAAGAACAGCACCAAGATAGCCAAAGAAGCCCTTGAAACAGGTAAGTCAGTGTACAATTTAGTATTAGAACACGGCTTACTTTCTAAGGATAAGCTCGATGAGATTTTAGACCCCAAGAATATGTTAGGCGTTTAATAATTTATAAATTTAGAGATTTCAATATTCAACAAGAAAAGGCGTAACCTTTTTTAATATCAACTTCCAGTTACGCCTTTTCTTATAAAAACCAACAAAAATGTTAAGAGATAATACTACCCGTGCTAAGAATGCCATAATAATGTTGTGGATATCCTTTGCTTTTTTATTCATATTTCTGATTTCAGATATTTTTGAACTATATGTTATTAGAGAGTTCCTTGTAGGTGAAATAGATGACGAATTGTTTGCAAGAGCTGAACTGAGTGATGTTTTCTCAGGTATAGTAGGTATTTTGTGGCTTGTGATATTCATTATAATGAGTATTCTTTTTTTGATGTGGTTCAGGCGCGCTTATTACAACTTGCACCAACTGAAAAATAACCTCTCATATACCGATGGTTGGGCAGTAGGGAGTTGGTTCATTCCTTTTGCTAACTGGGTACTCCCATATCGCATAATGAAAGAAATATACGATAGTACTCGCAATCTTTTCATACAAAGGGGAGACATACAACCCAAACTACCTACTAATTTTGTAACCATTTGGTGGACGTTTTCAATTATTTCTTCTGTAGTAAATTACTTTGTTTTTAGAGCCTCTATGCTTGATGACCCTACTATCGAGATGTCATATACAACCTCAATTATAAATGTGATTGGTACCCTTTTGTTAATCATTTCCCTTTTTTTATGCATCAAAGTCGTAAAAGATTACGCCAAGGTAGAGCCCTTATTATCCAATCTTCAAAAAGACGAAACTAATACTAATAATTTATGAAACACTATTTTAGAACAGTAAGTACCCTACTAAGTTTACTACTCTCTCCTTATTTATTAGCCCAACACAAACCTTTGGGAGGTTTTGCTTATGGCACTCTCTCAGCCCCTACGGGTAAAGAATGGGAATCAGTAGAGGAACTCTCGCTTAACAAAGAGTATCCTCGTGCTTATTTCTTCTCGTTTAAAGACGAAAAGACGGCTACCCAAGTATTGCCTGAACATTCTCCCTATTGGAAATCTCTCAATGGGCAATGGCAATTCCACTGGTGCAAAACCCCCGAAGAGCGCCCCAAAGATTTCTATAAACCCGATTTCAACGCTTCTGCTTGGGAGACGATTCCTGTGCCTTCTAACTGGAATATCTACGGTATACAGAAAAACGGTACGCTCAAATATGGAGTGCCTATCTATGTGAACCAACCCGTGATTTTCTATCACGAGCGCAAGGTAGACGATTGGCGTAAAGGAGTAATGCGCACCCCTCCTAAAACGTGGACAACCTATGAGTATCGCAATGAGGTAGGCTCTTATATTCGCGATTTTGAAGTTCCTACCGATTGGGACGGTCGTGAAATCTTCATCGATTTCGATGGAGTAGACTCTTTCTTCTACCTTTGGATTAATGGGCAGTATGTAGGCTTTTCTAAAAACTCACGCAATGTGGCTTCTTTTAATATTACCAAATATCTACACAAAGGCAAGAATAAAGTAGCCGTAGAAGTATACCGCAATTCCGATGGTTCTTTTCTCGAATCACAAGATATGTTCCGCCTCCCTGGTATATTCAGGACAGTAGCCTTGCGCAGTACTCCTAAGGTGCAAATCTTTAACCTCAACATTCTTACAGATACCCAAAACCTCACCGATTGGCAGTTAAAAGTCAATGCCGAAGTGCGCAACCTCAGCCCAAAAGCAGTCAAAGATTATCAAGTGCGCTATAACGTATACGAAGTCTCATTGTATAAAGACGACGTTACCTCTACTTCTACCAAAGGAAGTATTCCCCTAAAAATAGTAGCCCCTAACGCTATCGATAAAGTGAGCGGTACAATAACCGTAAAGAATCCTAAACTATGGTCGGCTGAGGAGCCTCATCGTTATGTGCTCGTAGCTCAACTTTTGGATAAAAAAGGGAAGGTGGTAGAAACAGTATCGTCTTACTTTGGTTTTAGAAAAGTTGAAATCAAAGATACTAAGGCTGAAGACGATGCTTTCGGAAAGGCAGGAAGGTATTATTATCTCAATGGTAAAACTATCAAATTTAAAGGCGTAAACCGTCACGAAAGTCACCCCGCACAAGGACACGTGCTCACACATCAACAAATGGAAGAAGAGGTGATGATGATGAAGCGAGCCAATATCAACCACGTGCGCAACTCTCACTATCCACCCGACCCTTATTGGTTTTACCTCTGCGATAAGTATGGTATTTATTTAGAAAACGAAGCTAATATAGAGTCTCACGAGTATTACTACGGCAAAGAATCACTTTCTCACCCTAAAGAATGGGAAAAGGCTCACACAGCCCGCGTAACCGAAATGGTAGAGGCTACCTATAATTCACCTGCCATTGTGATATGGTCACTTGGTAATGAAGCAGGTCCTGGTCAGAACTTTGTAACGGCTTATAAACACCTCAAAACACTCGATACTTCTCGCCCTATACAATACGAGCGCAATAACGACATCGTAGATATGGGCTCTAACCAATACCCTTCCGTAGCGTGGGTACAGGGTGCTGCTACAGGTAAGTACGACATCAAATATCCGTTTCACATCTCGGAATACGCGCATTCTATGGGCAATGCCGTAGGGAATCTCGCCGACTATTGGGAGGCTATCGAAAGTTCCAACTTTCTATGCGGAGGTGCTATCTGGGATTGGGTAGACCAAGCGATGTACAACTATACCAAAGACGGCATTCGCTACCAAGCCTATGGAGGTGATTTTGGCGACTTTCCTAACGATGGTCAGTTTGTGATGAACGGTATTATCTTTGCCGATAGAACAGTAAAACCACAGTACTACGAAGTGCAGAAAGTGTATCAGAATATAGGTGTGAAAAAACTCAATAGTTTTACTTTTGAAATTTTCAATAAAGGCTATTTTACCGATCTTTCAAACTATGAGGGTATATGGAAACTCTATAAGAACGGTGTACTTGTAGAAGAGCGTTCTTTTGAAGTGCCTTCTGTGATGCCACAGCAAAAATCAAGTGTGACCATTACTCCTGTAACCTTAGATAACAATGAAGAATATTACAGTATTGTAGAATTCCGCCTTAAAGCAGATACCCCTTGGGCTAAAAAAGGATTTGTGCAAGCTCGCGAACAATTCTTAATGCAACCTGCTACCCAAAAGCCTTCTCTTTCCTCTGTAGCCAAAGGAGAAAAACTCACCCTTAGCAAAGACAAAAAGACCATTACCGGAAAAGACTTTTCAGTAACTTTTGATTTCGATAAAGGTACGATAGGCACACTACGCTATGGTGAGCATACTATTATTGCCAACAGCGACCTAAGTCTCAACGCTTTCCGCGCCTTCACCAATAACGATAACTGGATATACGAACAATGGTTTGAAAAAGGATTGCATAACCTGCGTCATAAAGCCATTGCTTCCTCAGTGAAACCTAATAAAGAAGGTGGTTATACATTCTATTTCACGGTGGAATCACAAGCGTCTAATGCAGCTAAAATAACAGGTGGTGCCAGCTCAGGACGCAATAAGATAGAGGAACTTACCCACCAGAAGTTTGGTGCAAACGACTTTAAGTTCACTACCAACCAAATTTTCACCGTCTATCCCGACGGCCCTATCGAACTACAAGCTAGCGTGGTGTCTAACGATGCCTCTTTGGTATTGCCACAATTAGGCTATTTACTCAAACTGCCTAAGCAATACGAGAACTTCACCTATTATGGTCGCGGTAAACAAGATAATTATCCCGACCGCAAATCGGGGGCTTTTATAGGTCTCTACAGCGGTAAGGTAGCCGATGAATTTGTGCCTTTCCCTAAACCACAAGATATGGGGCAACACCAAGAAACCCGCTGGGCAGCTCTTACCAATGCTCAGGGTGCCGGCGCAGTGTTTGTAGGGGCTGAACCGCTATCGGTAGCAGCTTTGCCTTATAAAGCTATCGATATGACTTTGGCAGGACACCCCTACCAATTACCAGAATCTGACGGTGTGTACTTGCAACTGAACATAGGCAACACAGGTTTGGGCGGACATAGTTGCGGTCCTCGTCCGTTGTTGCGTGACCGTTTGTTAGCAACCCCTCATAATTTCGGTTTCATCATTCGTCCAGCCAAAGAAGATTTGCAAACCATAACCAATATAAGTGCAAGCGGTGAGCAACCTCTTTCTATTACTCGTAGCAAAGTAGGAAAAGTATCTATCAGTACAGCCAATGCCCTTGCAACTATCTATTACAACATCAATAATAGCAAAGCACAGAAATACACCCTTCCTTTCGATTTGCCTAACGGAGGTACTGTAAAAGCGTGGTTTGCGGGTAATGAAACTCAAAAGTACACCCTTACTTTCGGTAAAGCCGAAAGCACGGCAATGGAAGTAATTTTCGCCAGCAGTGAAGAAGCAGGCGTAGGTGACGCCAAACATTTAGTAGATGGCGACCCCAATACCATTTGGCACTCCGCCTATTCAGTTACTGTAGCCAAACACCCACATTGGGTAGATTTCGATATGGGCAAGGTTGTTAATGTAAAAGGCTTTAGCTTTACCCAGCGCACTGATAGCTGGAGCGGAAAGGTAAAAGATTACCAAATACAACTGAGCAACGACGGTAAGAACTGGGGCGAACCTGTGAAAGTAGGAGCTTTTAAAGATGTGAGTAGCGCCCAACAAGTGTTGCTCGACAAAGTTACAAAAGCACGCTATGTGCGTTTCACCGCCCTAAGTGATTTCTATGGCGAAGATTTCGCCACAGGTGCCGAGTTTATGGTGATATTAGAATAGAAATTTAATTTGTTGTCATTGTAAGTTAAATTAAATTTAATTGAGGGGAGGCTGGCTCTTAAAGAGCCAGCCTCTTCTGTTATTCGTTATTCACCATTCGTCTCTACACCCCCTCTCCTTGGGAGAAGTCTCCGAATAGGAGAGTATGTGATTGGGGTGAGGATTCCCTTTCTTTCGCCTCGAAACCCCTTTTTTAACATTTTTGCCCTTGTTGTATCATATTATTAATCAACCATTTATACACCCTTTCTATACCAATCGTCCAAGATTCGTATAAGCTTCCTATAAGCTCTCTATAAGCTAACCCCACCCTCCTTACACCCTTTTTTCACCAAAACTTCTCTCAGCTCTCTTCCGAAACTCTCCGTTTCCTTCCGAATCTCTCAACCCTTTCCCATTTGCTAATTTAACTGCCTGTGCGGCTCGCACCTCATTCCCAAATTCTCTAATTCTCTAATTTTCTAATTCTCTCATTTTATAATTCTCTCATTTTATAATTTTCTAATTCGCTAATTATAGCTATCTTTGCATTTTAATTACTCAAAAAACTATGGCAGATAAACACCATTACAAAGGTCTTACCGATGCGCAAGTCCTTGAAAGTCGCCAAAAATACGGTGAAAACTCCCTTTCATCAGTAGAAGGCGAACCCCTTTGGAAACAATTCTTAGAAAAGTTTACCGACCCCATTATCATCATTCTTCTCGTAGCCCTCGTCTTCTCATTTGGGGTATCTACCTATGAATTTACGGTACATAATATGGGTATCCACGCCTTTTTAGAGCCTGTAGGTATCCTCTTTGCTGTACTTTTGGCTACTGGAGTGGCTTTCTATTTTGAACAGAAAGCTAACAAACAGTTTGAAATCCTTAATCAAGTAAACGACGATATCTACTATAAAGTTATTCGCAATGAGCGTATTACCCAAGTGCTCAAAAAAGATATCGTTGTAGGTGATGTGGTTATCTTAGAAACAGGTGAAGAGGTGCCAGCCGATGGAGAACTTCTTGAAGCTGTATCGTTGCACGTGAACGAATCGACGCTTACGGGAGAGCCTATGGTACACAAAACTACCAATCCTGCCGATTTTGAAGCCGAAGCTACTTACCCCTCTAACTACATCTGTCGCGGGACTTCAGTATCCGACGGACACTGTATTTTTGAGGTGAAAAAGGTGGGTGATGCTACCGAATACGGCAAAGTGTTTGAAGGTGTACAGATAGACAATAGCGTAAAAACCCCGCTCAACGAGCAGTTAGACCATTTGGCAGGAATGATTACCAAAATCAGTTATGCAATAGCTGCTTTGGTGATTGTAGGTCGCCTTATCGTGTATTTCACCAGTGCTGCAAATAGTTTAGACACAATCGACTGGGTATCCTTTGGAGGCTATCTACTCAACACCGTGATGATTGCCATTACCGTAGTAGTAGTAGCCGTGCCTGAAGGTTTGCCAATGAGTGTTACCCTCAGTTTGGCATATAGTATGCGCAGTATGATGGCTACTAACAACCTCGTGCGCAAGATGCACGCTTGCGAAACGATGGGGGCTACTACCGTGATTTGTACTGACAAAACAGGTACGCTCACCCAAAACCAAATGACCATCTACGAAACTTTCTTCAACGCGGGTATTGATGAGGAACTCATAGCCGAATCTATGGCAGTGAACTCTACCGCTTATCTTGATTTCACCGATAAAGATAAACCCAGCGTATTGGGTAACCCTACCGAAGGAGCCCTCCTCTTGTGGCTCTATGGTAAAGGCATCAACTACTTGCCAATACGCGAAGAGAGCGAGGTATTACAACAACTCACCTTCTCTACCGAACGCAAATATATGGCTACTTTAGTACAATCGCCTAGCCTTGGCAAACCCGTGTTGTACGTAAAAGGAGCCCCTGAAATAGTAATGACATTCTGCCACGAAGGCGGTAAATTCCTTTCAGATATTTCGCAAGCCGATTTTGAAGCTAAACTTTTGCAATACCAAAACCAAGCGATGCGCACCATCGGTTTTGCGTATAAAGTGATTGACGACCCTAAAGCAATTATCTCAGAAAACGGCAAGCTCGTAGTAAACGGCTTGCACTTTATAGGTATCACTGCTATTTCTGACCCTGTACGCCCTGATGTACCTGCTTCTATTGAAGAATGTATGCACGCAGGCATTCAGGTGAAGATTGTAACTGGAGATACCCCTGGCACCGCAAGAGAAATTGCTCGCCAAATACGTTTGTGGGACGATACTTGCACCGACCGCAACCAAATTACCGGTGTAGAGTTTGCCGCAATGAGCGATGCCGAACTTTTAGACCGCATAGGCGACCTACGTGTGATTTCACGCGCACGTCCGCTTGACAAAGCTCGCTTAGTAAATTTACTCCAACAAAAAGGTGAAGTAGTAGCTGTAACCGGTGATGGTACTAACGACGCTCCAGCCCTCAAAGCTGCCCAAGTAGGTCTTTCAATGGGTGATGGTACTTCGGTAGCTAAAGAAGCCTCAGATATCACCATTTTGGATAACTCATTCAGCAGTATTGGTAAAGCTGTGATGTGGGGACGTTCGCTTTATTTGAACATTCAGCGTTTTATCCTCTTCCAGATGACCATCAACGTAGCGGCGTGTATCATCGTGCTTATTGGGGCTTTCTTAGGGGTAGAATCACCGCTTACTGTAACCCAAATGCTTTGGGTGAACCTTATAATGGATACCTTTGCTGCTTTGGCATTAGCATCATTGCCACCGAGCAACCGCGTGATGAACGACAAACCGCGTGCGCGTGGCGCTAATATCATCAGCTCTCCGATGGCAAAAGGCATCTTTGGGGTAGGAGGATTCTTTGTATTGTTGCTCTTTGGTTTCATTCAGTACTTTAAGAATGAAAATATAGAGAGTCTCACCGACTTCTCAATTACTGATTATTTCAGTCATTTCTTCCATTTTGGAGCTCCCGAAGGCAGTTTATCAGCTTATGAACTTTCCTTGTTCTTCTCCATATTTGTATTCTTGCAATTCTGGAATATGTTCAATGCCAAAGCTTACCGCACTGGTAAGAGCGCATTCAACAACCTCGGCAAGAGTCAAGGATTTATGCTCATCGCCTTAGCCATTGTATTAGGACAGGTGTTCATCACTACTTTCGGTGGACAGATGTTCAATGTAACACCTCTCAAATTGGTAGACTGGGCAATTATCATCGGTGCTACCAGCCTCGTACTCTGGACAGGAGAAATTCTCAGAGCCATAAAAACAGAAAAGTAATAGTTACATACTTAGCCGAATTTTCAAACTTTGGCTAAGTTGATTATCCTGATAATCAAAATCCTTTAGTTACATTGTAGGGACGATTTGCAAATCGCCCTCACAAAACAAAACATTCCAGATAAGCTCTTTTTTTGTATTAAAACTTTGCTGATTTGCTAATTTTCTCCTATCTTTGCCCCTGTATTAACTCAAATAAAAGAAATGAAAAAGGCTTTTTACAGCCTTATTGCTATTGCGGTAACATTAGCAACCTTTACAGCTTGCTCCTCTAATGGAGGAGATAATTAAAACCTAAAAAATAATCATTAAAACATCAACAATATGACTTTTTTTAAGACTCTCTTAGCCACTATCCTCGGATTCTTTATCTCTATGGGGATATGTTTTATTCTTTTCCTCATCTTCATCTCTGTGATGATAAGCTCAGTGGTAGGTGGTGCCAAAGGTGAAGAAGTGAGTGTGAAGGACAACTCTGTACTCGAACTCTCTTTTGAAGAACCATTAGTAGACTACGGCGAGCGCATAACCTTTAAGGATTTCGACTATACCTCTGAATCCTATAACGGACTTAATGCAACTCTCAAAGCTATTGAGAACGCCAAAACCGACAAGCGTATCAAAGGTATTTACCTCAAAAGTACGGGTAACATCGGCGGATTAGCTTTCGCTCAAGAACTTCGCAAGGCTTTGGAGGATTTCAAGACTTCTGGCAAATTCGTTTTAGCTTATAGCGATGAAATTTCCCAACTCGATTACTATCTCCAAACCGTAGCCGATAAGGTATATATTAGTCAGCTCGGAAGTGTTGCGCTCCGGGGTCTCTCTTCTGAAGTCCTTTTCTTCAAAGGGCTCCAAGAAAAAAGCGGTGTACAAATGGAAGTGATTCGCCACGGTAAATACAAAAGCGCTGTAGAACCTTTCTTAGACAATAAGATGAGCGATAACAACCGCAAGCAACTCACCGAACTACTCTCTGCTATGTGGAACGTCATCGTTACCGATATCGCTAAAAGTCGTAATATTCCCGTAGAAAAACTCAATGAAATAGCTACCAATGTAGGCGGACGTACTGCACAGTTAGCTAAAAACAACGGACTCATAGACGGCATTCTTTTCCGTGATGAATTCGAGCAAATCATCTGTGATAAAACCGGTAGTAAAAGTATCGATAAAGTTGATTTTATCAATATTGAAGACTATGCCGAAGCCGTAGTAGGCAAAGCAGCGGGCAAGCACTCCAAAAATAAGATAGCTGTTATCTATGCCGATGGTGAGATTATGCAAGGCGAAGGACGCGCCGAAATCGTAGGTAATGAAACCATTATCCGTGCCTTGCGCAAAGCCTCTGATAATAAAGATATAAAAGCTATTGTGCTTCGTATCAATTCCCCTGGTGGCGATGCCTTAGCCTCTGAATTGATGCACCGAGAAATCGAAGTTACTAAAAAGAAGAAAAAGGTATATGTTTCTATGGGCAACTATGCCGCTTCAGGAGGCTATTATATTGCGTGCAATGCTAACCGCATTTTTGCAGAAGCAGGTACTATCACCGGTTCTATTGGGGTATTTGGGGTAATTCCCAATGTAAATGCTTTAGCTACCAACTGGGGTATAAATGCCGAAACTGTAAGCACTCACCCCAACGCTCAGTTTTATAGTGTATTCCAAAAACCTACTGAACAATTCAAAAAAGAAATGACCGAATCTATCGAGCAAGTGTATACTGTATTTTTAGACCGTGTAGCCAAAGGGCGTGGTAAAACGGTTGCCCAAATAGACTCCATTGCACAAGGAAGAGTATGGAGCGGTAAAGAAGCTCTTGCTAATGGTTTGGTAGACGAAATCGGCTCGCTAAACGATGCTATCGCCTACGCTGCTAAAGACAACGGACTTAAAGAATATCGCACCGTTTCTTACCCTACTTTTGAGATGGACTTTAAAGCAATGTTCCGCCGTTTTGGAGCGAATCTGAGAGGTGAAAACTTGCGCAATGAGATGGGTGTAGAAGCTTATGAAGTCTATCAGCAGGTGAAACGTATCGCTCAGCAACGTGGAGTGCAAGCCCATTTAGAATACGACGTGAAACTGAAATAGTTATAAAAATTAACACAATATTAACACCTAAAAACTTGCTTAGTTCATTTTAAAGAAGTACATTTGTACAGTGAAATTCTAAATAGATGAAGTTATGAAACGAGCTATGTTTGAATATACCACAATGATTTTATCGAAAGTGAGTTTCGACCCTAACCTATTTTGTAAGGAACTTAAAAAAGCTATTGATAGGTTATTACCTTATGAAATAGAAGAATTGAAAGTTTGGTTAGATGACTACACCAAAAATAAGCCCGAGCTGATGCAGTGTATGGTGCTTATGGATAAATGATAACAAAAGCTGCCTACTCTCGTAGGCAGCTTTTTCTTACTTCTTATCTCTTACCTAAAAATGAACATCACCAGTACTCAAAACCCCCTAATAAAGAAAATAGTTCTCCTCAGCGAGAAATCACGCGAACGCAAAAAAGAAGGAATATGTGTAGTAGAAGGTGCCCGCGAGATACGCTTAGCCCTTGAAGGAGGCTACACTCTCGAAACACTGCTATATCAGCCTGAGATTTTTGCAGAAGAACACTTGCTAAAACTCCTTAGTCATACAGCTCAAAGAGCAAATCCTATCGCTATTAGCAAAGAAGTATACCAAAAGATTAGTTATCGCAGTTCTACTGAGGGGGTTATTGCCTTAATACAGACTAAAAAGCACGGCTTAAATACGCTAGCCTTCGCAACCGATTCTCCTTTGTTATTGGTAGCTGAAGCTCCTGAAAAACCAGGTAATATAGGGGCTCTCCTTCGCACTGCTGATGCTGCTAATATAGATGCTGTGATTATTGCCAATCCTAAAACTGACCTCTACAACCCTAATATTATACGTTCGAGTGTAGGTTGTGTGTTTACTGTTCCTATCGCAATAGGGAGCACTACTGAAGTGATTGATTTTCTCAAAGCCAAAGGTATCAATAGCTATTGTGCTGCTCTTACTGCCTCTAAACCTTACTACGAAGTATCGTTTGAGGAAGCCAGTGCTATCGTAGTAGGCACGGAAGACCAAGGTCTTACAGAGGAATGGCTTACTCATAGCACTCAGAACATTATTATCCCGATGGAAGGCGTAATCGACTCTATGAATGTATCAGTTGCTGCTGCGGTGCTTATTTTTGAAGCGAAAAGACAAAGGATAAATCTTAATTAATTGAATTATTTATAGAGAACAAGAGCTCCTCTTAGCAAGCTAAGAGGAGCTCTTTGTTATTATTTGTGTTCGTGTAGTCCGCATTCTTTTTTACTATTGCTTTCCCACCACCAACGACCTGCGCGAAAATCTTCACCCTCTTTGATAGCACGAGTACAAGGGGCACAGCCTATGCTCACAAAACCTTTGTCGTGTAGCACATTATAAGGAATGTTATGTGTCTTGATAAAGGCTTTGGTATCTTCAAACGTCCAATGGAGGATAGGATTGTATTTAAAGAGCTGGTAAGTATCGTCCCATTCGAGTATAGGGAGATCTTTACGAGCATTACTTTGGTCGGCACGCAAACCTGTTACCCATACTTTCTTGCCTTTTAGCGCTCGGCTAAGGGGTTCAACTTTGCGTATATGACAGCACTCTTTGCGCAGTTCTACTGAGCGATAAAAAGACAAAGGACCATTTTTGTGTACATATTCTTCTATATCGTGTGTTTTGGGATAATAAGGCAAAATATGTGTATTGTAGCGCTGTTCAGTGCTTTCCCAAACTGAGTAAGTTTCGTTGAACAAGCGACCGGTATCTAAGGTGAAAATACTGATAGGAATTTGGTTTGCGAGAATGAGGTGAGTAATGGCTTGGTCTTCTAACCCAAAGCTGGTTGAAAAAACTATCTCATTAGGAAATTGTTCAGCTAAAAAAGCGAGACCTTCTACTTCTGTTTTTTGTAAGAGAGCGTTATGTAATGTTGTTAATCGTTCTTTCATAGTGTTATTTATTGTCAGCAAAAGTGAGATAAGGCATAATTTCTTTTATAGGTACTTTCACTTCAAAAGGCGTATCTACATAAGGAGCTATCTCAAAAGGTTCATAGAACAAAATGAGAGCATCGGCTGCTACACCCATTTGGTTAGGAAGACGAAAGGTTCCATCTTCAAAATAAAACTTCTTATCATCTAAAGGAGTGATGGTGGCGTTTTGTTGTGCTTTCTCAAAATAACGTTTGGCTATTTGGGTTACTTTTTCTTCATCGGTAAAGAGGTTTTCATTGGTAATTACTTCGCCATTATCTAACGCAAAGTGAGTGAAAACTTTGGTTTGTATAGGTTGTGCTTCACCGGTAAAAGCATAACGATTGGACACTAAAGAAAGCATCTTACTGTTTTGCCACATAATGCTATCGGTAGCGATAAACTCGAAAGCAGGGAGCTCAGGGAAATGTTCGTGAAGCTTATAGTAATCTTTTGTAAGGCTATCTAAAGCTTTTTGTATACTGATACCTTCCACTTGTAGAGAGTCGCCGTTGGAAAGAAGAAAATTGGAGAGTTGTAGTTCTATTTCTTCATTGAAATTCTTAGCGAACTCGCTATTACCGTTGCAATATAGATAGTTTAGGCTTACAGAGAAACAGTTATCTTCGCAATTCTCATCGCTACGTTCTATAGTTTTCTCTTCGAAGCTAATTTTTTGAGTACGGGTATAGTGACGGTAAATGCAGTAACCGCAGTAACCGATTATTATAATGAATATAAGACCTAAAATAAGGCTTAGTTTTTTTATATTGTTTTTTTTCATCTTTTTAAAACCTTTGTTTGTAGAATTTCAACTTTACCAAAGTTTGCGACGCAATTAATCATTTACAATTAATCACTAACCATTGACATAGATATTTCGGCATACCATTGCTGATAGGTTGATTTGTTTGTCGTTTACCAGTAGAGTCATAGAGTCGTCGAAGGGTTCTTTGCTGAGTACTTCTATTTCGTCGCCAAGAGCTATATTCATTTTGTTGAGGTAAACGAGAAATTCCTTAGAGGTGTTCTTTACCGCTGCACATATACCTTTATCGCCTTGTTTGAGCTCGCTTAATAGGGTTTGAATAGTGGTGGTAAAAACGCCTTCTTTGTTAGGAATTGGGTCGCCGTGGGGGTCTTTTTTAGGAAAATCGAGGAAAGCATCGAGGCGCTCTATAAGTTTTTCTGACTGTATATGTTCTAACTCTTCGGCTATTTCGTGCACTTCGTCCCAAGAGAAATTGAGTTTTTCGACTAAGAATACTTCCCAAAGACGGTGTTTGCGAATGATAGCAATAGCTTTCTGAGTGCCTTTTTTAGTGAGTGTTACCCCTTGATATTTTACATAGTTGATGAGCCCCTTATCGGCTAACCTTTTAAGCATATCGGTTACTGATGAAGCTTTGGTATTCATCACTTCGGCAATAGCATTGGTATTCACCTCTTCTTTCTTTTCGTTATAAAGGTGAAAGATAGCTTTCAAGTGGTTTTCTTCAGATAAGGTCATTTTGCTTTGTTTTTAAGAGAAAAACCGCCTTTTACAGCGGTTCTATTACTAAATGCATCAGCTATTTTCTAATTCAGTAAAGAGAGCTTTTAGCTCGGTAGCGTCGTGGGGACTGAGTTTACCTGCAAGCACAAGACTCAGTTGGCGACGTTGTAGGGCACCGTCGTAACGTTCTTTTTCGAGCTGGGTTTCTGGTTCTATCTCAGGTACTTTTACGGGGCGACCGTTTTCGTCTACTGCTACGAAAGAGTAAATCGCCTCGGTAGCTTTGGTACGTTCGCCATAGATATTTTCCATCCACACATCGATATATACTTCCATAGAAGTAGAGAAAGCGCGAGAGATGGCAGCTTCGACCGTTACGATGCTTCCTATGCGTATGCTGTGAGTAAAAGCCACGTGGTTTACCGATACGGTAACGGTTAAACGCCCAGAGTGACGTTGTGAGGCAATACTAGCAGCTCTATCCATACGGGCGAGGAGTTCACCCCCAAACAGAGCGTTGAGGTGATTGGTTTCGCCTGGGAGCACGAGGTCGGTGAGAATAGTACGTGAGTCAGAAGGTTTTTTCTTGAGTTTCATCATTATTTTAGGGTTGAGTTAGTATCCAGCCACCGTCGAGTTTTTTCTCTTCTTTAGAGTTTTGCACTTCTTTTTGTTGTAGTTTAGCTTCGTCCATAGAATCGAAACCGCCATAACTTACTTGGTACAAACCTCTGGCGTTCATTCCTAATACGAAAGCGTTTTTATACCCCAGCTTTTGGAGTTGTTTCACTCGGGTTTCTGCGTTTTTCTCGTCCTTAAAAGCCCCTGCAATCACTTGATATTTTTTAGCTGACATTGCCGAATTTGTACGTACAGGGGTAGAGGCTACACCTGAGGTATTGGTTTGAGCGGGCTTAGGTGTTGTAGTGGTTTGTGCAGGTTTGGGCGCAGTGCTAGTTTGCGCTGGCTTAGGCGTAGCAGTAGCTTGTACAGGCGTGTTAGCGGGCTTGGTTGTCGCTACCGTAGTGGCAGCTTGATTAGTGGACTGAGTAGGTTTTTGTTCAGGCTTTACTTGCTCAGGTTTTACTTGTTCGGGCTTTTTAGCCTTTACTTTTTCTACTTGCAAAGGAATAGCAGGAATAGTAATAGGCGGGGTGAACACGGCTGCTTCGCTGAGTTTTTGGTTAAGACGTTCTTGTACTAAGCTGTCAGTAATTGCAAACTGTTGTTCGTTATTGCCATCGTTTACTACTCTTTCGCCGAAGAGCAGGTAAGCTCCATAAGCCAAAAAGGCTAAGCCTACTGAGGCTACTGCTGTATATTTTACATACGGCATTATTTTAGCAGGTTTCTTTTCCTTAGCTGGCGGTGGGGTAGTACCTCTGTGGGTTTTAGGAGTATTGGTTACCACAGGAGCTGTAACTTGGCTCACAGGACTTTCAGTAGGAGTTACTACGGCATCTTCTTCTTCTGGCGGAAGGTTAGGAATGCCGGTATCGGTACTTGAATGGTCGAGTGTAGGACGGATTTGATTTTCTTCTATTTTCAAATCGGAGGCGGTTACTTCGTGAGGTACGAAAGGCGCCATACCAAAAGAATCGGTAAGGAAATTCACGTCGTCAGCGGGTTCGAAAGAGATACGACCTTCGCCGACTAACCTAAGCGTCCCGATTTTTTCGAGATTTAAGGTTTGGTCTTGTTTTAAGATGCGTTTCCACCCTTCGACAGCTAAGTTTACGTAATCTTCTACCAAGTTATACTCGATGCCTGTTTGTTCGGATATATACTTGATGAGTAAGCCGTCGTTAGAAGTGAGGCTTGCGTTGAAACTGAGCTCTCGTTTAGGAGGGTCGAACGTTTTATCTTCAGCCATTTGGGCTGATTTTCTATTAGATATAAATGCTCCAAACTTAGGGATAATCACGCATTGGTGTTTGTAGAGCAATTCTTCGATGTATACATTTAGGTCTTTCATAATTCCGATATTTTAAGTTATTAAAATGATGGATTTGCCTTTTGAAACAACAAAGGTACGATATTTTTTTATACCGACCAAGTTTTTTGATAAAAAAGTGGTCTTGCCAAGAATCGAACTTGGATCAAAAGTTTAGGAAACTTCTATTCTATCCGTTGAACTACAAGACCTGTAATTAATTTTTTGCAAAGGTACGACTTTTTTTGAAACTACGAAAAAATGTGATGAAAGAAGAGAAAAATGCGAGACATTAGGCCTTAGGCACTAGGAATGCGACGAAAAAGTGACAAGAGGGTGGGGAATTTGGAAATGAGAGAATGAGAGAATGAGAGAATTAGCAAATGAGAGAATTAGCAAATGAGGAGTGATAAAAATAGTTTTTTGACAGGTCGGACGTGTCGGACAGAGGTTAGGCGAGATTGAGGACTTTATTGGGGAGGGTCTTTGAGATTCGGAAGGAAACGGAAAAGTTCGGAAGAGGACTGAGAGAAATTTTGAAGAAAAAAGGGTGTAAGATGGGTGGGGTTAGCTTATAGAGAGCTTATAGGAAGCTTATACGAATCTTGGACGATTGGTATAGAAAGAGTATATAAATAATTGATTAATAGTGTGATACAACAAGGCTAAAAATGTCAAAAACGGGGTTTCGAGGCGAAAGAAAGAGGAATAGGTGATAGGCCTTAGGGCATAGGCACTAGGGGGAAGTGTGACAGAAAAGAGAATTAGCAAATTAGAAAATTTGGAAATTAGCAAATTTGTGGGAGGAGTTTAGGGGGGGTGTGCGGGAGGAAAAAATATTATTATTTGGGTATATAACAGAAAAATAAGTGTATCTTTGCCTTTGGAATTTTATATCTGTGGCAAAATGCAACTTACTTGTATCATTGTAGACGATGAGCCTATGGCGCTCCAACTGCTAGAAAGTTATGTGGTAAAGACTCCTTTTCTGAGGTTAGTCGGCAAATTTAGCAATGCTATTGATGTATTGATGTTCTTATATGAAGGTAGCGCGCCCGACCTTATCTATATGGATATCCAAATGCCTGAGCTTACAGGGCTCCAGCTTTCTAAAAAGATACCTACCTCTACTAAAATTGTTTTTACTACGGCTTTTGACCAATACGCTATTGAGGGGTATAAGGTAAACTCTATTGGATACTTATTGAAACCTTTTGATTATGCTGAGTTTTTGGAGACGGCTCAAAAGGCTTTGCTATTAAGCACACCTTCTGTTACTGAAAAACCGCTCGAAATAGCGCAGGATTATATGTTTGTAAAGGCGGATTACAAGCAAATAAAGGTGATGTATGATGATATTTTGTATATAGAAAGTCTTAAAGATTACGTAAAAATATACCTCAACAGTCAGCCACAACCTATTGTAACGCTGATGAGCTTGAAGAAATTGGAAGAGGAATTACCGGAAGAACGGTTTATGCGAGTGCATAGGTCGTTTATAGTAGCTCTGGACAAAGTGGAAGTAGTGGAGCGCAACCAAATAGTATTTGGCAAACAACGCATTACGATTGCTGAGAATTGTAGGGAGGCGTTTCTGAATAAAATAATGCCTAATAGTCAATAAAAAAAGTTGCTTGATTTTTTCAAGCAACTTTTTTAATTATTAGCCGTTAGTTGAATAAAGGTTTGTTCTAAGTCTTTATGTTTGTGATTAATTTGTAGTATTTTCAATCCGTTTTCTTTGGCAAAATCAAATACAGTGGGGCGCATATCTTCTGAGGTATCGAACTGTAACTGATATAGAAAATCATAGACATTATGCACTGATACTATGTTAGGCAAAGCGCGTAAGAGGCGTTCTTCGACACGAAAATCAAAAGCTACTTCTATAATTTGTTCTTTGTTTTGCAGTTCGGTCATTTTCTTATCTAACACGATGTTACCTTTATGCAATACAATCACACGGTCAGCCAAAGCTTGAATTTCTTGCATAATATGAGAAGATAGCAACACTGTTTTACGCTTACCTAACTCTTTGATAATATGGCGTATTTCTACCAGCTGATTGGGGTCGAGCCCTGTGGTAGGTTCATCGAGTATAAGAATTTCAGGGTCGTGAATAAGCGCAGAAGCCAAGCCTACACGCTGGCGATAGCCTTTGGAGAGCGCCTCTATTTTCTTATTGCTTTCAGAAGAAAGCCCTGTAAGAGCAATTACCTCTTCAATCCTATCGGAGGAGACTTTGGGGTATAGTTCAGCCATAAAGCGCAGATATTCTCGCACGTACATTTCGGTATACAACGGATTGTGTTCAGGTAAATACCCTATTGTTCTCTGTGCTTCAATAGGATTTTTTAATATATCAATGCCATTTACTGTTATTGTTCCATCAGTAGGGGTAAGCGCTCCTGTAATCATTTTCATAGTAGTAGATTTACCTGCTCCATTAGGTCCTAAAAAGCCGGTAATTTCACCTTTTTCAAGTTGAAAACTGATAGCATTGACAGCCACTTGCTGTCCGTATATTTTTGTTAGTTGTTGAACTTCTACAGACATCTTATTATATTTTGGGCTCAAAAGTACAAAATAATAAACAATTGACAAGCGTAATAATTAAAAAAGGCTACCCAAATAGAGCTTTGGATAGCCTTCCTTCAGTATATTTAAAAACAAATAGAAGCTAAACTACAAAGGTTTTACAAGAGTTAAGAACCATTCTTTTACTTCTCCTTCCAAAAGGGGAGCGAGTTTTTCTTCACAAGTTTTGTGGTAGTCATTAAGCCATTTACACTCTACATCGGTGAGGAGGCTAACATTGATGCTTGAGGGCATAAACGGGCAAAGGGTGAGGGTCTCAAAATCGTAGAAAGTGCCAAACTCGTTGCTCGCTACTTCACGCACCGTAATGAGGTTCTCGTGACGAATACCGTATTGATTTTCGAGATATACCCCAGGTTCGTCGGAGCATACCATACCTGCTAATAGTACTTGTGGGTTGAGGTCTTTGCGGATATTTTGAGGTCCTTCGTGTACGTTCATAAAGCTACCTACCCCGTGACCAGTGCCGTGACCATAGTCCTTATGGTTTTTCCAAAGTGCCATACGGGCATAAGCATCGAGCTGTACACCGCGAGTGCCTCTTGGGAATTGTACCATTGCGAGTTGTATCATTCCTTTGAGCACGAGGGTACTATCGTCAATAAACTGTTGACTTACTTTGCCTAATGGAATGGTACGAGTGATATCGGTAGTACCTTCAAGATACTGTCCGCCAGAGTCTACCAAAACACTACCCTCGGGATGTACCTCTTTACTACCGTGCTTAGGAGCTGAATAGTGCACAATGGCGCCATTACCTTGGTAACCAATGATACTGCCAAAACTTTCGCCTACGAAGTTCTTGCCTTCGGCACGAAAGTCGCGTAGCTTCTTGCCGATGCTGTATTCGGTCATTGGTTCTTTGCCTACTTGGTGGGTGAGCCAATAGAGGAACTTCACCATTGCCACCCCATCGCGTACCATTACGGTGCGGAATCCTTCGAGCTCGGTAGCGTTCTTTACGGCTTTCATCAAGTTGCCAGGAGCGGGAGCTTGCACGAGTTTATTGTCCTTTTGGAGAGCTTCGAATATCGCTTGATTCGTATTAGGGGCGAGGAGTATATTTTGTCCTTTTACAGTAGCCAAATAGTTGTAGAACTCATCATAAGCACGCACGTTTACTTTAGCCGTTGCCAAATGAGCTTCTACCTCAGGGGTGAGTTTGGCTTTATCGACAAAAAGGGTCGCTTCTTTATCGGATAGAGCGATATAACCGAGGAATACAGGGTTGTAAGCCACATCGCTACCGCGGAGGTTGAGTGTCCAAGCTACATCGTCTAAGGCAGTGATAAGGTGCAATGTAGTGCGGTGGGTAGCCATTGCTTTGCGAATAGCGGTGAGTTTCTCGGCTACAGTTTGTCCTGCCCATTTATCGGGGTGTACGAAAATGTGATGAAGAGGGTCTTTTTCGCGGTTCGTCCAGATAAGGTCGATGAGAGGTTTATGTACCAATTTGATGTTGTGAGCGGCTAAAGTAGCTTGTAGTTTTTCCCAAGCGATGTGAGAGGTTGCCAAGGCGTTAAGTGCCACAGTAGCCCCAGCGGGAAGTACTGATACGAGCCAATCGGCATAATCGGGGGTACCTTCTACACCGTCCTTGAAGAGGTCGATGCCAGAGCCTTTGAGCTCGATAGCCGATTGTACAAAGTAGCGAGAGTCCGTCCACAAGCCGGCTTTATCTTTGGTAACGACTACAAAACCCGCAGAGCCTGTAAATCCAGAGAGCCAAGCGCGTTCGAGCCATTCTTTGGGTAGGTATTCACTAAGGTGAGGGTCGGCGCTGAATACCACAAAAGCGTCGATGTGGTTTTCTTGCATTTTAGAGCGCAAGAGGGATAATTTTTCGGGTGTATTCATTGTTTATAGTTTTATGTTTTTGCAGCTTTGCTGCCTTAATTTCTCGCACTGATTACACGAATCACACAAATTTT
>ERZ772766.549-NODE-549-length-21805-cov-4.014437_pt1 | contig 21805 bp, 29 predicted proteins | sample MGYA00511379_ERZ772766 | MGnify/ENA primary metagenome ERZ772766 (study PRJEB29015, sample SAMEA2737895) | human oral metagenome | biome: human oral; feature: human-associated habitat; material: dental | place: China | collected 2116 ...
GCTTTTCTACTAGATACATACTTTCCTCCTTTCCATTCAGATAGTATCATTATATCATCGGTGTAAACAGGTATATAGTTCCCTTATTCTAAATCAATAATTCTCTGATTTTCAATAACAAATTGTAGACTTCCTCAACCGTTAAACGTTCGTCAAAAACTAGCTTTAAGTGCGTTTGCTCTGTTTTAAGAAGAATTGCCAGACCCAATTTAGAACTTTCAAGTTTGATAGTTTTAATATCTGGTGTCAAAGGAAAAATCCCTCTATTATCAAAATGACTTCCCTCTTTCTCAAACAACATAAGTATTTTTTCTAAAAAACAATCTGATTTTTTGCTTAACAACACTAAAGTTTGAAGAGTATTCGCAACTCTATAATAATAGACCTCTTTACTAACTTTGATGTTTTCCCTGTAATATTTCTCAGCGTATGCTTTGCTCTCTCTGCTTTGTTGACAGTTTTCCCATAAACCTACATAGACTTTCAATATACTTGAGAAATCTCTATGCAGGGCTTCTACTTCTTTTTCAAATTTCTCAACCAAAAATACTTGAATTTCTTCGCCCATAGAGAGAAGCAATGTTTCTATTTTCTTTGAAAAATCATAATCTGACTCTATCTGTTTTGATATATAGCTATCTATCACTTTAATCTCCCAATAATTCCTTTTCTTGTTTATGACTTTCAATTACTCTAGCAATTGTAAGCAAAGAACTCTTATCCATTTTCTCAAAATCTTTGAAAGAACGAATTGTTTCCAATGCTTGATTTCTGACTTCCTTTTGCACCTCTTCAATACACTTTAATTTATCTTCTTTATTCACCATAATCTAACTTTCCTTTCCTATGAGCGCCACTGTTTTCTTACCCCAATTTACATCAAGGTCAACATTCTCACTGTATGCATCTACTTCACGCGCATTCGGGATATAAATACCTTCCACAGAGATTGCCACAACTGATTCAGGGTCTACCTTTTCTAACTTTTCAATTAGTTCCTTTACTTTCATCGTTCTTTTCTATCCTGCCTTTCAATTTTATACTTCGCCAACATCTTTGAAATATTCGATAACTTCGCAGACTTATTCAAAGATACTACGTAATCATGAGTCAAAGTTCCTTCGCGCATAGCATACCTCAAACTTAGCTTTTGGAAATAAGTCAGTTCTTCTGAATCTAACAACTTTTCAATATCACCATTCGTGAGATGTGAATCGTCTTCAAAAATTACTTTACGCAAGTAACGAAACCAAAGACTAGCATCATCATGTGATAGTTTAGAAGCATTTATCATATACTCATGCCAATCCATTGTTTTAACTTCCTAAATAATTATTCTTCGCCTTCCAAACCTCGAAGAGCCTCAGCTCCCCTCCTCAAAGCAACTGCTGTAACAGTTAAATCAGATAACAATTTAGCATTTGGGAACATGCTTTGAGTTTCATTGCTAATGGCATCCCAATACTTTTTGCTCATGTCTTCTAAAATTGAAGCATGTTGCAAGTTTAACTCCTTACTCATTACATATTTCTCCTTTTCTTAACCATTTATATTTCAAGCATTCGACTTTTTTACGATTTCACATTCATCAGTTAATTTGATTTTTTCTTCATATTCCAATTCTTTCTGAAGACTATGGAAATTCAATGTAGCGATTTCCTTTTGCTTTTTACTAACAAAAAACAGACAATACCTTTGAAATTTCCCAATAGGTGAAAGCAAATAATCAAGCAACTGACTAAATTCTTTATCGTTTAATTTATAAATCACTTCTTTTGAATGTGCCCTTGAAATGTTATAAATAAATTTTTTCGCTCTCTTTTGAATCATCGTTTGCCTCTTTTATCTTTCAATCACGCGCCTCAGCTTCTGCAATGATGTGCAAAAAGTGATTCATCTCATCTAAAGTGAGTTTGTTCTTTAGCTGATTTCCTGCTCCAAAACTTTTCTCAAATTTATTTTGAAGTTCATTGAACGAACGGTCTTTAGCCACCTTTTCTTCAACTTCTTCTTTATTTGTCCAAATTTCAAAAGCAGGAGAATACTCTGTTGCTTCTCGCCCATCAGATAGATTATATTTTCTTTTGTTAGTTGTTACAAATTTAGTTCCTACCTTCTCGACAATTTCTATATGGATGTCACCCTCTAATTCACTAGTCCGACTTCTCGCATAAGTTCGTTCAATATAAACCTCTTGTCCGACTTGAAAATCTTTCTTTGTATAACGTGTTTCTTTCTCTGGCATTTTTTTCCTCAATTCATTGTTTTGTATGTAATAATTTTATTATATATATGTGCGTTTGTCAAGCTTTTTATAGCATTTTATTTGAATGTGTGAAATAAGAAAACCCCATATCTTTCGACAGGGATTTTTAATTCGTTATTTACCAACCAAAGCCATTACTACGTAGTTGAACTCTTTTTTTATCTGGGTCAATGTCGATTCCTAGATTCTCATTCCAATCAGAAACCCATTCAATAACTTCTAGTTCTACTCCTTCTGTCTTCCAGTGTTTCTTCGGCTTGTTTTTGTCAAACGGATACTGTTCTTTCAATTCAGAAATCATCGCTACTTTTTCTTTATCTCTGTAATTCTTCACATTGATTTGCTGAAGTTTCATCACATTTGAAAAAATGAGCGCTTCACCTCGAACTAGATTTTCTGCACCAGCATCCCCAATAGAAATTCTGCTCCCATTTTCATCTACAGTACCTAAACAGATACGAGTAGAAAGATTAGCTTTCAAATTTGGACTCACGATATCTCCCGATGGACGCTGAGTAGATAAGATTACGTGCACTCCTACTGCACGACCAAGCATAAGAAGTTCTTCCAGATATTCCGCAATCGCGTTGTTTTCGATATAGTTTTCAGCATATTCATCAAAAATAATGAATTCTTCTTTCATTTGTGGGAAATCATACTTTTTCAAAAGATTACTTTCAGAACGTTCTTTTATCTTCTCCGCCTGAATTCGCCCAACATTGTAGTCTAAAACACTTTTTACAGGTTCATTAATAAACCAAGAAAGTTCTTTAAACAATTCAAACTTCTTCTTCATTCTTGCAACCTGAGTAGCTAAAAAGCAGACGGCATCACTCGTATTGGAAATAATTCCATTAGGACAAAAGGCAAACTTGTCATAACCATAGTAATCGTATTCTCTATTAGCAATAATGGTAACATCAATCTGGCTTGGTCTTTTTTGTTTCATGAGCGAAAGCATTAATAGTTGAATTAATTCCGTCTTACCAGCTCCTGAATATCCCGAAATTAAAACATGGGAAAGGTCAAAAAGGTTGATTCCAACATTTTCTCCAAACTCATTATATCCAATTGAAATTTCATTTGATGAACTTTCATCTTCAGGAAGAGTCATTAGCTCTTCAATAGATAGTGTTGCAGTAGGAACTTCTTTGTTCTTCTTTTTCGATTTAAACATAGCTGTCCCCTTTCGTTATATTGTATTTACGCCAGTAGTCCGCATATAGCAATCTATCCAACGCATATCTCTATTATACCATTACTCGTAGCTTGAAAACATCTATAATTTTTGGTGTTTTTAAGTATTAGTCCAATCCCTTGTCGCCCAAGGCTTTTGAGTCATTTTAGTTATTAAGTCAAAAAAATATTTCACGAAACTACAGCGTTTGTGGCACGCGCTCAAATTTATTCAGATAACAAAAAGCCCTTGTCAGTTTAATTTGATAAGGGCTTGTTTTCTATTTAATTGTTAGATGTGATTTCTTTGATACGCTCTTTCTCAGATGTCATCCATTTTTTAGTTGCTTCCCAATCACAAATGGTCGCTTTTAAAATGATATCTTCAAACTTATCAGGGCTTTTATCTATTGCATCAAATAGAGAGAACTCATGACAGGTCTGGTTGATTTCCTGCGCCATTGCATAATAAATGTCTGCCAAATCTGTATCTGATATTTCCATTCTATGTTGGGCAATCTTATATTCTTTACAATCATAGACTTTGTAACGGGTTTTACCCCAAAAATCTAATACCTTACGGCATTTGTTGTCGTCAGGAACACTTCCTGTTAGCTCTTTGAAAGCATTTCGTATAGCCCATAGCATTTCATCTGCCACCTTGTCGTGGAATCTGCTTCGCTCGATGAAAGAATGTCTCATCAAGTTATAGTAGTCCCTTGATAAAATTTCGTCTATAGTTTCTTTAAATGCTTCATAAGTCATATCCTCAGCACGAGTTTGCTCCAGATAATCTTCAATGATACGCTCCAACTTGTCGTATTGAATTTCTGATGGAATTTTAGGAATAAGAGGGTCTTCAAACCCAAATCGTATCCATACATCATGCAATTCTTGACCGTCACCAAGTTCCTGAATGGTAGTCACTTGTTGGATTTTGATGTATGGTTCTCTATTAAGCAAACTATCTATCATATTTGCATCATTAGGGCTACAGATAAGTTCAAAATGTTGTTCTGTGTGAAATTCGCTCATTGGGAGTCTCCTTTTTTAGTAGTTGTTGTTATTGGGTTTATACTTTTAATTATTTATCAATTCTTGCTATGCTATCTAATCCATTTATGCTGTGGATTGGCTTTTGAGTTATATTTCCTTAATTTAGAGACAATCTCGTTTCCAGACATATAATATGTATTCTCGATTAGATAAGCAAGGAATTTGACTGGCTTCTGCGTCTCTTCTACATTGTAGATATACCTATAAAATATCTCTGGATAAGCTGTATAGGAAACAACGTAAATACCTGATTCTCCTTCAAATGTCAAGCTCAACACAGGCACATCATTGACTCTCATATTAATTTCTTCAACATCTGTTAGATAGAATTCATAAGGAGCACTCGTGGCACGCGCATTCTTCAATCTCCGTCCTAGTGTAATTTTTCTAATCAGTCCGATAAGTCCTGATACGGAAACAGTACAGCCTACACCGAAGAAAATAAGCCCAAACCAAAATATCTCGTTTTGATAGAAAGCCCCACTTATACTGGAAAATAATTGACTCGCAAACACTTGGCTCGCACCAGTTACCATAAATGGAATACCAAAAAACACTGAGAAAACATTTATAATTTTGGGATTGTTGTCATCAACAAGTTTCAATTTAAAATCCATAGCATTATCCTCAATCTATTTTGACAAGTTCAGGATTCTCTTTAAAACGTGTATAGAAGCCCTCACAAACTCTTTCTTTTAGGTCAGGAAAATGTATTGCAAAGTAGAAATCATAGGATATGAATAGCTCTTCATTTCTTTCATACATCTCGTATGCACAACGTCTCAAAAAATCTTCATCATTTTTGCTCATACGTTTGTTCTGGGTGAGTTGTCTGCGAGTAATTACGTCCTCAAACCCATCCAACTTTTTGAAGTCTTGCAACTTCTTCCCATTTTTAAAGATTTCTTGAACTTCTTTTGCTTTACAGAAGCATGTATCATACAAAGACATATAATCAGATGGTTTCGACTCTTTCATTTTAGAAATAAGTTCTTCATCCAAGTTGCTAAAAGAGAATAGCTCTTTATAGTTTTCATGAAGTTCAGCATTTGTTTTCTTTATAAATTCCTTATACTGGATAGTGACAGACACTTCTGGGTCTTCAAACATCTTTAAACTGTCTTTTAATTCTTTCAGGAATCTGACAATCCGTCCAACACATTCTGTCACTCCTAAAGGAACGCCATAATTTGAAACAACCTCATCTATCATATACCATTCTTTGTAATCTATAGTCGCGCCATAAACGATTTGTTCTCTAGCCGACTTAATGAAAATATTACTCATGATTCTACTTTCTCTTTTCTTATTTTTTCTAAGAAGCTATTAGCTATGTTTCTATTATACCTAATTCCTGAAACAAAAAAAGCTATGATACTAAGTGGTTTTCTCAATCAGGAAATCTGTTATAATGAACTAAATAGCTCGTTCTAGTAAGTAGGACAAACTAAACATATCAAACAAAAGGATGGTACACTTTATATGGCAAACCAAATATTTAGACTCAATCACAGTCAAACTAAGAAGTTCATAGGCAAGAAGATGGAAAAGGAGCAAAAAAATTCCCACCAACGACCGTTAGTGCTGGAAGAGCTAGAATTATCCTCTAGGTTTGTGGTTAAAGTTCCTGACAGTCTTATAGTAGACAGTATGGAAGTCGTTGTCATGGGAGAGGATAGAATTAACATCTCAGCTACTCTTGCTTATGAAAAAGATGGAGTGACTATATATCGCAATCAAGACATCATTGCAGACTATTTCAAAAATATCAGTCCCTATCGTTGGGATGAATTGAAGAACAAGGTCTTTGACGAAGAAATATTCTCTTTCGTTATGACTTACGAAACTGACTTAGACTATATTGTCGCAGAAGATGAAACAGACTATCTTGAGAGCGAGTTTGAAGTGGAGTTGGGCGAAATCGAAGTGCAAAAACACCTTGACCTTAAAAATGTAATGTGTGAGCTTGAAATTACTGTTCAGCTCATCCAAAACAAGAGTATGAATGCCCATATCAATCGCATTGCTGGAATTATTTCAGAAGAAATCCTGACAGATAGCAATTTGGTAAAAGACTTATTCCTAGAAGGAGAACGATTCCAAAAGCAACTTATTTCAGATGTATACAATGTCGTTTGGGATTACTTAAAGGGTAAAAAATTGTCCCCTAAAGTCCCAAAAGTTACCATTGCTAAGATAGTCGCCAAGAAATATATTGACTCAAAAGAAACTAAGGGTGACATCGTGGTCGTAAGCGATGACTACAATGCTCATAACTTGACTTCAGGACTCTTCTCATGGGATAGCGACATTGTGATGGAGCTGGACAAGAAAGAAGAGGTCATTAACTGCCTGAGAAGAATCCGTAATAGATTAGAGTGTAGAAACATCTTCAAAATACCATCACAAAAAATTATTTCCTACCTTGACAGACACGCTGACAACATCAAACAATTGATTGCTGAGCAAGAGGCAGAACAGGGATAGGATATCAGACACCCATTTTCTCAGATACTAAAAAGACGAAATCCTAGTTGATAGGAAATCGTCTTTTTCTTTATATTCTTTTTTTGATTAAATCTGTAAACTTTTATTTGTCACGCGCCTCTTGATATTCTTTCTCATTTCTGAGAAATTCTAACAAATCCTTTGGTTCGCTCTTTCGATTAGCTTGCAGAACATGCTCTCTTGTATGTGTTCCTTCAGTCAGCGCATCTTGTAAAGTCACTTTTTGAAATGGAGTGAGGACTGGATTTTGCAATAAAAGTTTGACATCTTCTGGAGATAATTTGGTAACATCATCTCGGATTACTTTGTATAAGTAACGAAACCATAAATCACCATCTCTCTGAGAATGTTCACTGGCACGCACCATATACTCATACCAGCCAGACGAAGCGCCTTCAATAGTCGATACGCTTCCTTCAAGTTCTCTCAATTTATTTCCGATGGATTCTAGCCAAGACTCTGATATAACATAAATTATAGCTATAACTCCCTCAACAATAACTAAAGAAAGCATTATATTTCTTAGTAAAGCAGGACTTGCATCAAAAAAACATAACAACGACAAGATAACAGCAACGACAACGATACCACCAAAAAATGCAAACGCAGTTACTAAAGCTATTGAACGTAATGTCTTCTCTTTAAAAGCATAGGCACGCATTTTCTTTTCAATATCTTCCACTTCTTTACCCCCACCTTTATACACTTTTAATCCTCACTTTCTTTTATGCAAAAATATTATTACATAAAAATAGATTTCCCAAACAATCTAAATAAAAAAACACCCTGACAAACAAAAGGGTTCTAAAACAAAAGAATACCTATATTCTATTATTATGAAGTTTTGCTTCCATATCAAACAAAAGAGTTCTAAAACTTTATTCTCCTTCAATTGCTTAAATGGATTGTTTTGCTTCCATGTCAAACCTCGCATTGAGCATTATCTTCTGTTTTCAATGGTCAATCGCCCTACCTTCTTACGTGGTTTCCAGCTAGGCGGATTGATTTTTAGTGTTATCAAGGCTTCGCAAATCAAGCCTTCACTCCACCAACAAGTTTTGGAACTGAGCCATGGTGGATAAAACGGAGAATAAGGGATTCGAACCCTTGCATGACTCTCGCCATCTAACGATTTAGCAAACCGTCCTCTTCAGCCTCTTGAGTAATTCTCCATATGCAGTCTATTCCATGCTATTCGCATCCAGACTGCACGCACAAAAATTTATAAAGGAGGTATTATGAATCCAAACAGTCAGACCTTTGGTGTTCATTTGGTGGCACTTCACCTGTTAGACGCTAATTCATTTCAACCCAGTGAAATAGCGTCTATACCCCCTACTGGATTCGAACCAGTAACCGTCCGCTTAGAAGGCGGATGCTCTATCCTGTTGAGCTAAGGAGATAAAATAAAATAGAAACCTATATCTTCATCTCTGAACGCTAATAGGAAGCGATGTGTTTTCTCAACAACACATAATCGTCATATATTCCACTCACTTATATGAAAGCTATGCAGACTCTATTCCCTGCCAGTCACCTATACATTCGCAGATAGGAGCGCATACTTGTCTCAATTAGGCACTTGTATGAAAGCCCAAACGTAATGTTCAGGCGATAGCCTTTCCACTTACTCATCTGGCGGTTGTGGAGAACCCCCTCATACATCCTGCTAGTGTAGATGCTTTTTAATGTCGTACAGAGGTGTACTAGCCATGATTGTGCCCGTTGGAACATGGCGACCCTACCGTTTATGGCTAATGATGTTTAATCAGATTATTTCATCTTTCAACATCATTATTGTATCATTTGAGGTTTGGTTTGTCAATAGTTTTTATTTTATTTTTTCATATTTTTAATGATTTTATAAAGTCTTATTCGCTGACCTAAAATCAATGAATATCCGCAAAATAGAACATAGAATGTGGGTCTAACTCAAATCCCTTTGGATTTAATTCCTCACTATCTTCATCTGACCTTCTCATTTACCATTCCCCTTTTAAACAAGCAGAAGACTCACTAGTATAAGTGACTGCAATAGAATCAAGCGTACTACTATGTGCTAAACACTCGAAACTAGAACATACAAAAGGTTTTACTAATTCTCTGAATAACTTTAGTAATACATGAGATACCCTAGCAATCTTGTGAAAGACCTCTAAAGCAGACTCTAAATCAGCAAAGCCAGTATTCCAAGTAGAAATAACTTTATTGATGTGAATATCTTCCTCAGTCTCAGGAGAACCTTCATACCCATGCCTAATATAAAGTAAATTTACAGAAGCCTCTGATAACTGATGCATATAGAACTCAAAGAAATACCCATTGTTGGAGAACTTGATGATGTGCTGTCCTTCAGTAAATCTTATATGGACACCATACTTCCTACTATTCCTACCAGAATCACATAACCGCACTAGGCTAGTCAGTATAGCCCCTATATCAACAAGGCTACTTCTATAATTATCAAGCCCCTGATAAAATACTTTACCCTCGTAGAACTTGTTTATAATAAGAGGTTTTCCATACTTTTCCTTTCCATAGGAGTAAACCACCTGATTAGTAACCTTTTTATTTCTACCATTCAAACCCTTAATAGTAGAAACAACCTCATAATACTTTACACTATAAGCTCTAGGAGTATGATTAGGTGGTACTAAAGAATCCCTAACAACACACTCCACCAACTTATCGAACTTAGCTCTGGAAGAAGATATCAAAACAGACCTAGAGATTATAGCCCCTAAATCAGCCCTCTCCTCAGAATACCCAAAGAATAAAGGCTTTACCTGTTCTTTGGAGTTCGCATTATTGGGTACTGCCATTAAAATAAAACCATCTTTTATATCCTGTCTACTTACCATAATACCCCCATACAGATTGGCTAAACATATTAACAATAGCTTTACACAGATTCCTGAAGAAACTTCCAATGCTTTCTAGCATTTGTTGCCATCTTTAAATCTCTGTTTATTTGTTTTTATATAATAATTATATTATATACATTTAGTTTTATCAACACTTTTAATGATTTTTTTAGTTTCTTTCATAGTATTAAAAAAGAACCAATATTACTTGATTCCTCTTTCTGCTGAAAATTTAAAATTCTTAAATTGCTCCTTTAATTCTTTTAAGTTCTCAGTTTTAATCAATAAACAACCTTTTTCATCCACACTTAACTGTATTTTTGCTTTTCGATTGAAGAAATAATCATCCTTAAAAGTCGAAAACCCATTATTTTTATATTTCGTAAAATCTCCAGTCAAGGCAACTTCTGAAAGATTAAATACCTTCAATGTGTCGTCCACGAATTTATAATCGGAATGTCTAAAATCAACCGAATACTCAGACTTTTTATCTAAAAAAACTGTGATTGAATTATCTCTTTTTTACCAACCTTGTCGTACTCTAATACACTATATTCTTTGCCAGCAACTTTTTCTACAGTTTCTCCCTTGGTAAATTTTTTGTTTTCCGAATTTACACCATTTATATAAATTGAATTATCAGAACTAATAACTTTATTTCTACCGCTATATAATTTATCTAGTCCTCCATCCTCTTTGTCTGTTAAAACATAAAGCGGATGACTTTCTAAACTATCAGCTTTATTAACTACGTATCCAACGCCTATTAATGTTACAAAAATAGGCAATATCCCTAAAACAATCTTTTTAATCATAACAATCTCCTATAATAAAACAAATGAAATAATGATGCTAAAAAGCAAGCTTAATAAATAAGACAACCCTAAAAATCTAGCAAAATCAGATAGTCTTTCACCATCTAATCCACTCGTGCTTAAAATGATAATAGGTAAAAAAAGGACAAACAAAGATAAACCAGACAAAATGTGCAAAAGTCCGTTATGACTTAATTCGAACAACCCCCAACAAATAATGTTAGCTTCAAAAATTATATAAGATAACATCAACCTTTTAAAGATATTGACTTTTTGATAGATAAGGCTAAAAAGATAGCATACACTTACAACAAATGAGGATGCACCCACATGATAACTTATCAAATCAAACGAAACTTTCGACGAACCGCTTTTAAAGCCTATATAAAAATATCCTGCACTCCAAATCATCAGAATAAAAACAAAAGTAACACCAGCATAAAATAAATTTTTGCTTTTCATAAAAAATCCTCATTTTCCTTTCAAGTCAAAGATGTCATTATGTCAACCATTAATAACAATTCATCGTCGCCATTAAATTCAAGATATTTCCACTTAATAGTTTCTCTAGGCAATCCTTTAATATCCATACTACTACCTGAATCTACATAATCAACACCCAATTTAATGGTAAATGTAATTCTTTTTTCTTCTGTAACAGTTAATAAAACCTGTTTATCAGGCATATTATAAGCGAATAAGATAAGACTCCCAAAATTAGAAGCTCTATATTTGCCTGCATAAGGAATAGAGGTTTCTTTTGATACCTCTTTGTATTTCCTCTTTAATTTTTCATAAATCGAGTACATTTCTTCGTTACTAAATTTTTTGTTCATAAACCAAGCCTCTTTTTCGTTTTTTATATAATAATTATATTCTATATATCTTTATTTGTCAATGATAAAATAGACCTTATCATTGGTTCAAAACCCAACTAATTAAATTATTTCTACCAGTATTTTTATATACCAAGAAAGATGATATAATGGTTATATTCAAATTTATCTATCAACGAATGATAATAAGAAATATAGCACAAAAAGGAGTGTACTTTTATGTCTTTAGATACTACTGCATATAATGCCATTTTTAATAAACTAGTTGTCGTAGCAAACGAACAAGTAGTATTGATTGAAGCAACCTTCCGAGCGTTATCTCCAGATGAGAATCCTACACTTATTGATAAATTAGAACGAATCTATAAAGAGTTAGCTGATATACTTAAAAATCCTGACTCAGATTTAGAAGGTACAGTCAATAGATTGAATACTTCTTTGCAAAATCATTTCTCAGCAACGAAAGCCTATTACCTAGATGAACTGAAAGACTCTAAGAAATCGCAATACTTTGAGGAGAACCCTCCTTGTGATTATGAAAAACTTCTTCAAGAATGCCTGAAAAGGGGAGCGGAATTACGCCATGTGCTCGAACATGGAAAAACTATTAATGACTTCAAGAAAATTCCTGACATCGACCTTAAACCTTCTCCATTCCTTGTAAAAACCTACCGTAGATTACACAAAAACGAAGATGACTTCTATAAAGCTGTGGCTCAGGCAACATCTGACTCAGAGTCCAATTTTGAGGCTGTTTATGATTTATTGACTACCCCAAGAACTAAGGCTGATAGTAAGTTACTTAATGACGTACTTAACCGCATTAAATACGCTCTCTATGAACAGTTCAAAGCAAATCCAGATTTATTATCTGTCAGAGACTAAAAGGCAGAGCAATTACACAATGCAACAGGAGGCTACTGCAACTATTTGTGGTAGCCTATTTTTTGCCTCTTTAAGATACAGCTTGATTTTAAGTTCCATCTTTTAACGACCTTTTTTTGAATTTTAGGATTTAGAAAAACGCATAGTTTTCTATCTCTTTTAACACTTTTAATGATTTTATAGATTTATTTCAACTTTTTTCTAATATATTGAGATTTACTCCTTGCTTTTAATTTAACTTTACGATACAATGAAGCTGTATTAAGTTGTGTTGTGATACGTTTCATAAGACCTATCGTCCTTTATCGGTAGGTTCTTTTTTATGTCCTGATAATACTTTATTACTATTTTTACCTAATATATGTTGATGATTAAAAGTGTAAACCAATATAAGGGGTATCTTGACAAAATAACTTTCTTGTGTTATACTTTATATAACTAATGAAAGGAGACGGCATAATGAAAGGAGAAACTATTTCTCTGAGTGAAGAAAAAACACTCAGAAAATGGGGCGGTGGGCTTGGCTTACATATCCCCAAAAAGGTAACAGACACAATGGGTCTCGTTATCGGCGACAACATTCTCTTTACTTTTTCAAACGATAATCCCAAACGTATCGTACTGGAACTTGTTCAACCAAAATCAGAGGTTGTCATTCCACATTATGATTTCGACGATTTGTTAAGTGAAGAGGATTCCCCAATTCCCAGTTACGACTGGGGTGCTAGCTTAGGCTTAGAAAGGATTTAATCCAAAAACATGACAAACGTAAACACAACACAACTTAATACAACTGAAGACAAAGGCTTTTACCAACTTAATCAAGGCGATATTGTCTGGACAGTCTTTGGTGAACGTGGTAGTAAAGACACCAAAACAAAACTAGGGAATCGCCCTTGTATGATTGTCAGCAACTACAAGATGCACAGACACTTCCACATAGCTATGGTCGTCCCTATTACTACTAAAAATCACAGACCAAAAGCCAACGTAGCAATCAAAAGCGTAGATGGCATTACAGGCTATGCAGAGCCATACCAGCTCAAAACTATTGACTTAAAGTCCCGTGGATATAAGTACGCTGGGCACGCCAGCAATGAAGAAATCGGGGAGCTACTTGGTAAATTGAACGCTCTGATTTCCCCCACCAAGTAACTGAATACAATATAAAATACCCACTGCATTTTGCGGTGGTTTTTCTTCTTGTTGATGATTTTGGATTTATATTTTATACAGTTTTAATCTTTCTCTTTGCATTAAAGCACGCGCCCCTTTTTAGGGTTATTCCTCTTTGTGGAGTTATTAGTGTTTTTACTCATGTATTCTGGTGAGCTTTTCGCTTCTCCATATTTATAGTTTATGATTTTAACTATTTTTTCTGATACTGATTTTATTTGTTATTTTACATATTTAATGATTTTATTTTCTTTACATAAGGCAATCGACCTTCAACCTATAAACAAGAAAAAAAGTCCTCAATAGAGGACTTCTTTTTATTTTAAACTCATGAATGTATCCACAAATCCTTGACTTGGAATAAATTCTCTTCAGGAATAATTTTTTGAGTTAGTTCATGGTCTCTTAGTATTTTTTCTTGAATTTCGTCAAATCTATCTCCGATATACTCTACAAACTTTTCTGGAACATCATTCTCGTCTAATTCTAGGTCTGACTTTTCTCCACTCCAAACCAAAAAGTCGTTCACAATTGATTTAGCCATTCCTGTGTTCTGATTTTTCACAAGAACTTCCGCAATTTCCTCCCAGTCTATATGTTCCAGAACCAGAATACGTGAATTTTCAGGAAACCCTTTATAGACATCGAAGCCATAGCCATCTTCGTCCTCTAAAAGAATCTGTCGCAATCTCTCACTAGCTTTTACATGCTCAATAGTTAGCTTATCATCAACATTTTTTAAATAGTCCTTGAGGTTTTCTCTAACTCGTTCAGCAAACAACGAATATTCACGTTTTTTGTTAAACTGAATATCTAACAAGAACCTTTCCACTTCATCATCAGACAACTCACTTAAAACTTCCGTACAAATAGTCTTCAGTTCAGGGTTTAATCTATGACGATAAGTGTCTTCACTCCAATATTCAAGTTCCTCTGCCCATATTTCATCTTTTTGAAGAAAGTCTTTAATTGCTTCTTTATCAAAAATCTCACCTTCAATCAACTGCCTATTCCAATACTCAAAAGTATCTTTGCTAGCCCCATAATAAGTAAAACAGATTTTCATTGAACTCAATGTGTTACCAAAAACTTCAACGGCTATATCTTCATAATCTTTTTTGCTTTCTAATAGAGCAACGACCCTCTGTTTCAATTCACCTTTTTGCTCACTGGTGAAATTATTTATAGAATCATATTCTTCAATCAGATTCATGCGTTCTATGATTGACTCAATCTTTCTTTTTGAATCTTCAACTAGTCCGCCATAAATAATATAATTTTCTTTACGAATCGCAATACCAATAATTTTAGCCAATTCCCCATGGAAATCTTTATAAGTAAGGTCTGCTAATTTTTCTAAAATGAATGGATTTTGTACATTCTTCATTTCACAATAGCATTTGATGGTTTCAGGATAATTTCCAATTTCTTTAAAAACGGGGTCAATATCTTCAAAAGTGAATTGAGTTTCCTCTGTTCTTAGAATTTCTTGTATTCTTTCTTTTACTAACTCTTTCTGCTCTAAAAACTCTTTTACTTGTTCTAGCAATCCTATGAATTTCTCAAAATCTTCATGATTATTTATTTGTAATGTCTCCATCACGCGCTCCTTATTGTTTTTAATTTTGTTTTATGTAATAATTTTATTCTATATCACCTATTTTGTCAATTTAATTACGACATATAGTTGAAACGTCAAGCCTCTAAACAGCCCCTCGCTAGTTTTTTGACTTATCATGCACAGCTTATATTCTTTAGAAAAGCATTAGAAATTATTTCTGAGTTAGATTAAACTACAATAAATCAGATTAAACAATAAGCAGTGATTGTTTAAGATGGTTTTGTCCTAAAAGGTGTCTGTGACTTCCATTTTGGGGGCTATTTTGAAGTTTAGAGTGATAGTCGAAGAATCAACCGTATTTAGAAAAAATAGTTTCTAGGCAATTTTAGAGCGTTTTAAGAGGGGGAGAACTAGACGATTAGATTATAGGAGCTAGGATTACAATTGCTATCAGTACGAATATAGGAGGGTGAATGTAGGGGGAGTGAATGAGCAAAACAAAAGGCAGGAGAATTACATCTCTTGCCTTTGTTCTGTTACTCTATCTTTTATAGAATTGATGGTGTTGTTATACATTCCGAGAATTGAATATCCAAACATCTTTTACCTCAAACAGTGCATCCAGAGGGATAATATCTTGAGTCAAGTTATGGTCTTTAAGAACACGCTCTTGAACTGCATCAAAATGGGAACTGATATAATCAACTAATTTGTCTTGAATATTGTTCTCATCTATCTTGAAATCTCCTTTTTCCCCACTCCAAGTTAGGAAATCGTTCATAATGGATTTAGCGACCTCACTAGATGAGTGATTATCTATAATGCCTTGTGCAATTTTAGTCCATTCAACATCTTCCAAGATGTCTGACCCTTCTGGGAAACCCTTGTAGCAATAGATAAAATCTTTATCGTCATAAATGACTTCTCGTAGTTCTGGGCTTGCTTGTAAGTGTTCTACCCTCAAGTTCTTATCAATACCTTCTAACCACCATGCAAAATCTTTTTCAATACGTTCTGCTATATCTGATAAGTTATAACTTGGCATGAGACCAATGTTATCAATGAACTGTTGAAATTCAACGACTTTAAGGTCTTCAAGGATGCCTTGACAGTTATCAGCAATAATGTTTTTAGCAGTTCTATAAGGGAAGCAATCTTCATACCACTCGAAATCTTTGTTGTTTTCATAAAGCCATAGTTCAATATCCCCCTTAGAGAACTTTTGTTCATCAATCAATTGTTCATAGATGCCACTATAATCATCACCTTGTTCTGCATAAGGAGTAATTGAGAAAGTGACTTCAGTTATGTCAGTTACAGAGTCTGCCATAGCCACTTCTACTGTTTCGTATCCCTCACCCTTCAAATAATCCGTGATGGCTTTCTTTAGTTGAGTCTTTTGTTCATCAGTAAACTCGTAATCTCGTGAGCCTGATAATTCCTCATCAAAAGCGTTCATCTCTTTAATCAGCTTATCAATGTATTCAATGAGCTGTTTGCGACAAGGCGATACCTTTTTCTTCTCCAGTTTCCAATTTGGAAGAGTTTCAATTTCATGAGCTAACCCAACCATGTGAGTTACGGAATCCAGACCCCTGTATTGATTGTAGTAAGCTCCTACTTTGTTAGCGAAGTATTTATATTCTTCTGACTGGAAAATCGGGTGAACGTCTTTGAGTTGGAGAAAACCTTCTCCTTGTTCAATCAGTTCGTGTAATCTCGGTCTAATAGCATCAATATCACTCAGGATATTTCTTGTCTTTGTCAAAAGTTCGATTGTCTTTGTGTTAGGTTTGTGGTTGATGGTTGCTTGGGTTTCTGTCATGATGCAATTCTCCTTTATGGGTTTGTTCTAATTGTATTCAGCCAATTATTTTGGGTATTTTTTTGGCTTCATCTATTGTGACACTTCTTATTCTACCATATCTCCAAATCTAAAAAAGCGCATGCCTTATATAGAGCACGCGCATCGGGTGAGAGTTCTGTGTAATCCTGTTTTGAGACTTATATTCTTCAAAATCAAAAGCCTCATGAACATCAAAAAATAATATCCCCTTCTTCTCGCCATTTTTCTTTTTGCTTGCTAGATTTATATTCCCTAATTCTAAGAAAATGGAGTTTTTGGGATTTTTTTAATTTTAAGCGATTAAGTTAATGGATTTTAAATCTTAATTTCTAAAAAATAGCGATTTTTGGAAATCAAGAGAAAAAGTCCTGCTCCTTTATCGTCAAAATAGCCATTTTGTCAATTAAGAATTGAGTTTTACTTCCCTTTATTGTCATTTGAGCTATTTTGTAAATAATTAAGTAAACAAATTTGACCACAAATATGTTATGAAGACAGACAATAATAAAGAGCTATTTATTGTTTATTCATATCAATGTGCTTTTTATGTGCCTGTGCGTTAAATTTTAGGGGGTATTTGAGGTTTTAAATGAGATTGCGGAGAATCAGCTATGTTTTTCTAAAACAGCTCCAAAGCCGTTTTAAGGCGTTCTAAGAGGTGGGGGAAATTATTACTTTCGAGAAAATAAAGAAAAGCCTGCCAATGAGGCAAGCTGGTTTCCCTATTATCTGTCACTCTGAGCAATCATTTCCTTTACTCGCTCTTCGTTTGCTCGGAGGAATTTATAGACTGCTTTGGGGTCTACTGTTGGACGGTGATAGAGTCTTAGCTCTTCTGCAAGCTCCTTGTCGCCTAAGTTTCGTTTACCTGCTTCCAAAAGAGCGTTCGTTGCCCAGACTACTCGGTTTGAATTAGGGTCGCCTATGCCGTGATTGAAGTAATCTAGGATATAGGCTTTATCTGACTTCAGTATGTTGTCATGGATGAACTTTTGAACATTCTTTGGTAGAGGATTTCTGCTTATGGAGTTGATTCTGGTTTCTTTGATTTGCTCATCTATTCGAGAGTGACAATATTCTTGGAATTCTCCATCAGATTTGGAAACTTCCATGAAGAGTTCGGATGTCAGAATGCGTGAGATACGTTTGGAAAACTCTTCATCTTTAGATAACATCTTCACCTTGACCTCTAGTATCATAGCGTCTTCGTTGAAGAGACGAACAGACTCAGGCTCTGTATTATTTTCTCCTTCTACCAAGAAGATGTTCTCTTGCTTAAAGCTGAGAAGGAAGCCTTCCGCAACTCCAAAATCCGTAAACTCGTTGAGAGTTTTGGTTTCTCTAAAAATTTCGGGGATTTCTTCGTTTGTCATATTGAATGTATGGCTGAAATGGAAGTTTTGGGTGGGTGTGTCGTCATCGTCTTCGTAGCCCTGTAGGTCGAATTGTAAGCCAAAGCGGATGCCGTTTAGAATTGGAGTGACAGTTAGTTTAGAGTTTTTAGCTTGATACTCTTTGAGTGCCATTAGTGGTGACACATCGAATGTACCTTGGAGTTTTACGTTGGTGCTTGTGCCTGCAAAGTAGACAGGGGTCTTGCCTGTAATCGTACACAGGTCTTCTAGGGTTAATTCGTGGTCTAATACTTCTACTAGTTCTGGCATAGTTGGGTCTCCTTTCAAGGGATTTTAGCAATAACATTGGGTGACAATAAAATATAAAGATACAAGATAGTTAATTAACTCTATCATAATTATCTAATTCTGTTCGGGAATCCTCTACAAATTGTTGCAGGTCTCCTAGAGCTGATTCTATGCGTTCAAACTCTTTTTTGTTTCTAACAATGCCTTGGAAACACTCCATTAAGTCTTCAATGCTAGAATCAAACTCTTTGGATAGGATAACTTTGTAGAGTTGATGTTTGACTGGGTTTAGAACATCATCCACATTCGGAAGTTCTGTCAAAGGTGGCTTAGGGCTGATGAAGACGGTTTTAACCTTCTTCATAGTATCCGTTATAGCTTGTTTAGCTCGGTCAGGTAGGTTATCTTTTAGATAAGCCTCCCTTGCTTTTTCTAACTCTTCTATTATTTGACTCTTATCATCTCCGTAATCTCCTTCGCAATCACGGTCTACTTCAAAATCAAATAAGAATTTAGTATTTGGGGCTTCGTCCACCTCTACTTCAGCATGAACAGAGAATTGCACATTCACATCTTGTTTGCCTACCGTCCTGTTATAGAACGGAGTTAATTTTAGGTTTCTGGCTTCATAAATATCCCAAAATTTTTCATTGATAAGTTCTTTCACTTCGTCCTCATCAAAATCCTCATCTTCCTGATAACGTGGAAAACAGGATAGTATCTCTGCTGTCACCTTATAATCTAATTCTTTTAGAGTTGTGATGTGACCGTTGGATACTAACTCCTCTCTTGCATCCACCTTGATTACTTTTGACATCTGGGTTTTTCCTCCTTTAGTTCTGAAATTTGTTTTTACCGAATCAGTAAGCCCCTCATGTGAGGTTGTTTTTTTATTCTACGATACCAATTATAGCATCTATCCTATTTTAAAAAAATGCTATAAATTGCTATAAACTGCTATAAATTACTGTAAACGTGAATTTGTTTGTAGAACAGGAAGACATCAGGGAAAGGTTGGCAGAATAGCAGAAGCATTAAAAGCGAGAATAAATAAGCTGGGAGACTTGGGAAACAGGTAGGTCAGGAGATAAATAACTAAAAAAGACACCTCTACGGTGTCAATCAGTGCATTTTTGCTCCTATTTTCAATATAGTAATGATGCAATTTGCTATTTGATAATATACAAATAGCAAAATAAGACCAATTACAATAGAACCGCCAATTATCTTCAGCTTTTCTTTTGTGGATACAGTCCCGTTTCCACTCTCTTTGACTTCTGTTATACGGGCGACTGCTATCATAAATGAAAGAAAAGTCACAAATAAAAACATAAAAATTACACCAACAACAGCAATATTCATCCCTATTCTCCTTTATCTCTGATTATTTTTTAAGTTTATGCTCTTAGAACAATATTAGGGATGCCAAGGACAAGAGTCAGGATAATAGAGATAGGAAGACCTACTAAAAATACTTTGATAGCTCTCTTGCTTTTGATATTCTTTTCTTTAACTGTGGTAGTTAAATCTTTAGCAACCAAAATAAATAATGAAGTGTAACCTAAGTATGATGGTATTCTAAATTGAATATCCATTTATAAACCCTACTCATCAAAAACTCCTTTGTTTCATTCATCTAATAATTATATTTTGTCGCCTACAAATTCAGATATTGTTATACAGGACGATTGTCATTTAGAAAATCAATAATTAAATCAATATCCTGATTACTTAAAGGGTCTGACATACAAGCTCCATGGTCATAAGCCACAACGATAGAGTTTTCTCTTTTAATAATCACAACATCAGAGAAACCACCATGACAAGAAATCTCAATTCCTGATTCTCCTCTTAATCCACCAGATAAAGTGTCTTCATCACAAGGTACTACGTTAGGCATTTTAAATTTCCTCCCTGATTTTTATTTATAGAATAATTTTATTATATAAAATACGATTTGTCAAGTTAAATTGGCAAATATTCTTGACGAAATATTAAAAGACGATTTCTATTTCGGAAGTCGCCTTTTTTGATATTATCGAGATACTATATATTATGGTTAGTGTAAATAGGTATATAGTACCGTTATCTAAAATGAGCCGTGCTGTTTTCTGAAAAGTAAAATGACCCACCTTTATCAGATAAATTAGGCACAAGATGTTCAATATACTTAGCAGGTTCTACAAAATATACTTGCTCATTCTTTGATTGCACTGCAAGAAGTTTATCTTCTAAATTAGCAATATCTTCTGAAAGAACACGTAAATACCAATTCAACCCTGAACGATTGATTACTCTTGAGATATACTCTTGTAAATGGTCTTCGTTATTTGGATTAGGTAAGACATGGATAATAGGTAAGCCCCATAATCGTAACTCGCTTAACAATCTCTCATCGTCAGTTACAAAAATAGCCTCATAATACCCTGTGTTATAAATTAGCTTGATTTTTAAGGCACTTGCTTTAAAAAATTCCTCTTGTTCGCTTTTGGACATCCCTTTAGTTGCCCTACTTTCGTAAATTTCTGCATCGAAATATTTTTCCTTATTTTGATTTGTAAAAGTAGTTTTTCCAAGACAAGGAAAAGCTGAAATAATTATTGTCATTTTAAAACTCCGTTATAGAATATCTTAGGGTAAGACTTGAATAAATAATCAAATACCTCAGTTGCGAGTAAGATAAACTACCTCCTATCTTGATAGTCCCGTTTTCTCTTCCATTAGTTGTCTAGTAATATTCTTATAGTAGCTGTCGAAAGTTAGCTCTAACCCCAACCCCAAATCGTATAAACAAAACGTCTCTGGACGGTTGTTTAACTCTACCTTAGTGCCGACTCCAAGGTCTCTTTTGATTGATTATAAAGTTATCATAACTATTCCTCTATAATCTTATAAACTTGGTTGAAACTCTCTTCACTCACGGGATAAAATTCGCCTTTGATACCCTTTACTAACATCTCACCAACATACAACCGCTCAACACCTTCAAGAGTATTTATGCTTATGTAGCCTTGAGACTTTATCTCATCTACTAAATCATCCCTCTGTAAAATCTCAAGAACCTCTTTAGCACCGTAACCTAAGAAGTCTAAAACTTTCACTACATCTTTGTTACTTAAAGACTTAAATTTTACACACTCAATAGTATATACTTTCTTTTTATAACAATACAA
>ERZ772766.554-NODE-554-length-21652-cov-44.887438_pt1 | contig 21652 bp, 20 predicted proteins | sample MGYA00511379_ERZ772766 | MGnify/ENA primary metagenome ERZ772766 (study PRJEB29015, sample SAMEA2737895) | human oral metagenome | biome: human oral; feature: human-associated habitat; material: dental | place: China | collected 2116 ...
CTGCATCATGCCTGAACCAATATGCCACGAGGAGCGGCTTGCCGTTCATGCTCTCAACGATGTCCTCCAAGGCATCCAGTTTGCGGTCATGGATATGCAGGGTAGTTCCATCGTCGGTATAAACCGCACCGTTCGCCATCTGTGCGATCTTGCCCGACAGAACTCCTGCATTTGCCGCCGTCACCTCATCGCCTTTTAGTTGGAGGACAAGCTGCTCGCACATATCGGCGTACATTTTCTTCTCTTCCTCATTCATGCGTACGATGTATTCACTCTCGATCAGCTCCGGCATCCTCAGATGGTCGGCGGCTTTCATGGAGATGGTTATGTCAGAGATTTTCTCATAAATCCGCTCCTCGGCTCCGGGAAGTGGCGCGTAGGAGAATACCACCTGCCCGTTGCGCTTGTCCGGCGTGAAGTAATCCTGCCGATACTTCGTAATGAACCGCCCCAGACGCTGTCCCATGTCGAGTACCTTGAACTCTGCAAAGAGATCCATCAAGCCGTTGCCGGATGGCGTTCCCGTAAGTCCGATGACTCTCTTCGCCAAGGGGCGAACCTTCATGAGTGCCTTGAACCGCTTGCTGCTCCAATTCTTGAACGAGGAGAGTTCATCAATCACGATGGCATCGTAGGAGAAGTCTGTTTTCTCCACGAGCCACGGCACGTTCTCGCGGTTGATGATGTAGAGGGAGGCTTGCTTGCGGAGTGCTGCCAATCTCTCTTTCTCTGTCCCAACCACTACGGAGTAGCGGATATGATGCAGATGCCCCCACTTGCCGATCTCCTGCGGCCATGTGTTTCTTGCCACTCGGAGCGGCGCGATAACGAGAATGCGGGAAATCTCGAATCGGTCAAACAGCAGATCATTGAGGGCTGTGAGAGTAATTACCGTCTTTCCTCAGCCCAAGCCCATATCCAGGAGTACGGCGGCAGTTTTATGGCTTTCGATAAAATCGATGGCGTACTGCTGGTAATCATGCGGTATGAACTTCACGGGGCATCACCTCCAATCTCAACGGAATTCATTACCGAAACACTTCCTGCAGCACATCCACATGATAGGTGTTTACCATGCCATATTTTGCATCGTACTCCTTGCCGATGTGGTACCCCTGCTTTCTGGACATTGCCGAGGCTTTGCGTCCGAGTCTTGCGGCGGCATCCCGACTCACGCCACGAACTCCCATGAGATTGGCATAGCCGATGATGGTGTAGTGGTGCTCATCGATAGTAATCTGCTTGGACTCGACCTCAAGAAGCCGCTCGTCCACCTTGTCAATCCGGGCATTTGCCGCCTTGATCGCCCTTGCCTGTTCCACCATTCGCTGTGCGCTGTATAGCAGAAATTCCTCGGGTGTCATGTTCTTCGCAACTTTGAAGTAACTGTCTTCGAGCTGTTCAAATACATCCCACGCCCGCTCCGTCCCAAGCATCTTGCTGTGGCGCGCCGCCCCTCGTTTCGTCCAGAGATAAAGGCAGCGGGTTTTCGGGGAAATTTGCAGTTCGATATTTTCGACCTGCAAACGGAAGGTCTGTAAATCCTGCCCTTCCAGAACAAAGAAGTGTTTCCCCGCAATAAATCGCACACGGTTGTTGTTGAAGTTCTGCTGAATCTGCTTCGGGGCGCATCCATACGCCTCGGCAAGCTGCTCCGTGGTCATGACACGGATGTTGTTATGTTCCAATACCATAAGTTCATTCATGGTCGATTTCCTCCAATACGCTGTCAATTTGATCTATCTTGTCAATCACATACACCTTGAATCCAAGCCGCCGAAGCAGTCTGTGCCGTGCCAGCTGCAAGGCTCTCGGCTTCTTCCCCGGTGCTTTCAGTTCCACAAAGCCCATTCTGCCGCCGGGCAGAAGCACCAGTCGGTCGGGCATTCCATCGAATCCCGGCGAGGTAAACTTTGGTGCGATGCCGCCCATCGCTCTGGTTCTTGCTGCAAGTTTCTGCTCAATCGTCCGTTCGTACAACTTTTCCTCCTGTAACATGAGGTTGTATCACTTCTAAAGCCAGTCATATCAACGGATTCACGTTGTTTCTTGTTACAAGGCTACAGAAAAATCCCTATATACGCATATATGCGCGTATTCGCGTTTTTCATGTACGGAATTATTATGTTTCTATTTACATATATAAATCTTGTAACTTGTAACAAAGCCTTATGGTACGGGCTTTGCTGCAAGTTACAACTTCCGTACAAGTTACAAGCGGCGATAGATTCTCTGCAGTCCGTAAATTGCGATACGTTGGGGTGTGGGCTGCTTTTCCCATTCAGGAAGTCTGGACATGATGGCTGCTATTGCATAGCTGTCTATGGAACGCAAATCCTCTTTTTTCCTGCTGAAGCACTCACACCAAATCTCCATGTTGCTGACAATCACGCGCACGTCTGTCCCCACGGGAGATGTATCATCGCCCCGCAAGAACTCCCGCCGCTGATAGAGATCCATCTCGTCCCAGTTGGCGGGAAGCAGCGTATCGAGATAGAGACGCACCAAACCTTCACGCTCATCGTGCTCCATCGCTTCCCGCTGCTCCTCTTTGGCATATTCCTCCAAGTCCGGGGGCAGATACAGCTTTTCTCCGACATCGGCGAGAATCATCACCTCCGCCCAGATCTGCCGCACAAGCTCCGAGGTCATCTGCCAGGGTCTATATTTGCTGCTGCCGCTCAGTTTAATGTTCCAATAGCGGCGGTTTCCTGTGATGTCTCTCAGATACCCGTTCTCGCTGTTGGTCGTGCCGAAGAATACACACTGGCGCGGATGGGAGGTCACCCGCCTGCCGAAACTCGCCCGATACTTGTCATCTACTCTGGAAACAAAAGCCTTTACTTTGTCGAGGTCGGCTTTCTTCATTCCGGCAAGCTCACCAATTTCGAGAATCCAGTAGCCCTGCAGCTTTTCGGCGGCGGTCTTGTCGTTCATATCCGATAAGGTCAGACTGTCGGAGAACCAATCCATGCCAAGGTTGGCGATGAAGGTGGATTTTCCGATGCCCTGTGCGCCGTTGAGAACTGGCATATAGTCAAACTTGATGCCCGGCTCTTTGATGCGCCGATAGGCGGCGCACAGTACCTTCCGACTGACGGCACGGGTGTAAGCGTTATCCGCTGCGCCCAGGTAGTCGATGAGAAGCGTGTCCACTCTCGCCACACCGTCCCAAGGAGGCAGTGCCGCAAAATACTCCCGTATCGGATGGTAGGATCGGTCGTCCACGGCTTTCGCGACGGCGATGTCATAGTTTCGCGCCGAGAACGTGCCGTAGTTGTCATCCACATAGCAGATGAGCTGGGCATCGTCCGCATCCCGCCAGAACTTACCGGGATGTGCCCACGGGACTTCCCCCTTGATCTCCATGCCGTCTGCCAGCTGATTAAAGACAATGTTTTTCATGTAAGGATCGTTTTGCATGATGAGCTTGATGTTGTAGAGGGAGTTCTCAAGCTGTGTGGACTTTTTCTGCCGCACCAGCTTGTCCTTCCAATCGTCCTCCTCGGAAAACTCCTCAGCCGCCCGTTCCTGCCGCTCCTTGAGTGCAAGGGTACGTACTTTTTCATCCTTGGCGGCAAACTCAGCCATCTGAGTGAAATCGCCGTCAAAGAGATGTGTGCCTACGAGGTCGTATGCGTTGCACAGCTTACCGTAGGCAGGATCGGAGGCATGGTGGCTGTAAGCGAATTTACGGTCATATATCATCACGCCGGGAATGCTCGCCGACTTCGTATAGCCCCACCGATTCTCGTCGGTGGTCGGCTCATACACATCGGAGAGAAATGTCTGCATAGCTTCTTGGATTGGATAGGCACGGCAGAACGTCCCTACCATGCCTTCCTTTTCCATCGGGTCAGCCTGCTTTTTCCGCTCCCTTGCCACAGCTTCTTTTTCACGCGGCGCGGTCGGCAGGGAGCTGCAGTCCTGCCAATCGGGGTGCGATGCCAAAAACGCATCGGGATCGAGCCAGTCGTCCTCATACCTGCGGCAGATGTATTCCCCGTCGGACGAACAAGTCGGCCAGTACATCAGCTGATTCACCTTGAACGAGCAGAGATCGACCGTGTCCATACCAATCTCATCCGCAAGATACCGGGCGATGGCATTGTATTCATCCGGGGTGACGTCCCGCGTCAGCGGCATGAGGATTCGCGCTCTTGGGGCTTCCGGCGTATGACTGTGGGTGGTGTAGACGATGGTGCAATGTTTGAAGGCAAAATCATCGAAACAGCCCTGCTCCAGTCGGTCATAATCCAAAGCAATCATGGAGCGGCTGATGACCTCGGTCGCTTTCCGACGTGTCCCTTTCAGCGTTCCCGGCAAGAATCCGCCCTTATCCTTCACAGCATCTTTCTCGCGTTTTTTCATAGCATGATACTGTGCACTCGTTTCAGCGGTTCGGATGGGGCTCTGCAGTTTTTCCCAAAGTTCTTCCATCGTCATTTTTCTTGCGTGCCAGACAAGTGCCGAGCGACTGTTCCCAAGGCAAAATGCTAATTCTCTCATACACGCACCTTCCTCACCCTCGGTGTCTGTCCGTATTCAAATCTTGCCTGCCGTGCCAGCTTGAACGCCTGTACAGTGGCAGCGTCATCTCTGTCCATCGTATAATTGCTGTCATCTCCGAAAAGCTCAAATTTGCCCTGTTTGTTGATGCCGGGATGAGCAACGAAGTAATCTCCGTCGATGGTCTGAAAGTTGAAGGGATACGGGCCGCCGCCAAAGCTGGGGAAACCGTAATAGCCCCACTCTTGGCAGTAACATTCAATATCTCCGATATCCTCTCCGTCGGGGATTCCGGGAACAACGAGGAGCGGGTGCTTGCCTTGGCTGAACTGGTTGATTTTGGCGGCATCGGCTCTACTCATCTTTCCCTTTACCTCCACATGGAGATCGCCGCCTACTCTTCCGTCAACATCGTGGAGCAGGAAGTCCGGCAAATAGCATTGACCATTATTGAGCACATACCCCTCCGGCTCATACTCCCAACGAACACCGCAGGCATCAAAGAACACTGCCCATCGCGCCTCCAAGCGTGAGCGGAAAAGATAGCCCTTGTATTCTGTCTCTATTACCTTCATCTTGATACCTCCTCGCATTTTGTTGTGAAATAGCGGATGTTCTTCCGCAGCCTCACGGCATGAGCGATCTCCGCCTCCATGCCTTTGGTAATCTTGTCGCCGAACACCCAGAGTTCACCGCACAACTTCAGCAGCTCGAAGTTCATCTGCATAACCCTCTCGCGCTCCATCTCCTCAGACATGAACTGCGGAAAGTACAAATGCGGCGCAATAGGAATGCGTCCCTTGCTCACGGTGAACTTGCAGTAGTGCCTCGCCCGCATGACATTAACGCGCGGATTGTCCCGATAGGGCGAGCAGATGTAGGTGAACAGATTCTGTCGGAATACCTTGGTGAGAGCTGCGTGCGCTGTAGGATCGGCATAGCCCTCGTGATTTCTGAACTCGATCATTTCTCGCACCTCATCTTCCTGCTGCATTCCGTGCAGCAGATCGCCGTGCCGAAGAGGTCGAACTCCGCATCGCCGAAGAACTCATTGAGATCAACAGGCACTTCCGCTCCGCAGCGCGGACAATGGCAAAAGACATTCTCATCGTTGATTTCCACCGTGACCTCCATAGCGTCATTGATGTTTTCCTTAACATAGAACATAAAGGCTTTCCTCCTTCAGAAAACACCAGGCGTCATTGCCCTTCACTATTGAAAGGACAGAAGATCGGATTCTTAGCGGATAAATCCGCAAAATTTTTCCTTTCCTTATAAATGCCAGAGCCAAAAGTGGCTCTATTTTTTCGCTAAAAATAGCCGTTGCTGTCCTTTCAATAGCGAGAGGCAGAAACGGAAAAAAATATTTAAATTTTATCCGCTGAAAACTCAGGTTTCTGTCCTTTCAATAGTGAAGGGGCAGGAAAGCCCCTCGGAAAGAGAGGTACATCCACATGGAAACTCAGAACGACAAGGAACTGGCAGAAGTGCTGGTCGCCATCAGCATCATTGCCAGGCGACTTGCGGACAAGCTGTCGGAAGGAGGGAGCGAGGATGGAAAACCTTGCAGCGAAGATTGAATCCCTGCGGCTCTCGGCGAAATCCATCATAGACGTCGCCGACGAACTGTCAAAGAGCCTGCAGGCAGAAGAGCCGAACGCGCCGTCTCTTGAGGATGTTCGGCACAAACTGATCCTTGCGGCGCAGGCGGGATTCAGTGCAGAGGTCAAGGCTCTTATCACGAAATACGGAGCCGATCGCCTGTCGGCAGTTGACCCGTCCCACTATGCAGCGCTTCTTGCAGAAGCCGATGCCATCGGAGGAGTGAAGAACCGTGAGTAAGCATTCCCTGCTCTCAGCATCGGCAAGCCAACGCTGGATTGCCTGCCCGCCGTCGGCAAGGCTCTCTGAGGAATACGCCGACAAGCCCAGCGAATACGCCCAAGCCGGAACCGACTGCCACGAACTTTGCGCCTACAAGGTGGAAAAGGCTCTGGGCAGGAAGATTCGAAATCCCGTCAAGCACCTCTCCTTCTACGACGAGGAGATGGATGAATGCTCCGACGGCTACCGGGATTTCGTCTTGGAGTGCGTAGCACAGACCAAGACATCCTGCAACGATCCGCTCGTCCTCGTGGAGCAAAGACTGGATTACTCCCGCTATGTGGGCGTGGAGGGAAGTTTCGGCACGGGCGACTGCGTGATTGTCGCCGACGGTATGCTGTATGTCATTGACTACAAGCATGGACTCGGTGTACTGGTGTCGGCTGAGAAGAACAGTCAACTCTCCTGCTACGCCCTTGGCGCATTGGACTTGTTCGATGGAATCTACAACATCGAGCGCATCACCCTCGTCATTTATCAGCCTCGCCGGGCAAACATCAGCCTGTACGAGATGGGAAAAGACGAATTGCTCTCATGGGCAAATGACACCCTCGCCCCCGCTGCCAAACTGGCGCAGGAAGGCAAAGGCGAATTCAAGGCGGGAGATCATTGCCAGTTTTGCAAGGCCAAGGCGAACTGCCGAAAACGCGCCGAATACAACCTGGAACTCGCCAAGTACGACTTCGAGATGCCTGCCACCTTGGAGGACAGCGAGATAGCCGCCATCCTGCCGAGGATCGACGAGTTGGCATCTTGGGCGAGCGATGTCAAGGATTATGCCCTGCAAAAAGCTCTCTCCGGCACCCGGTTTGATGGCTTCAAGGTAGTCGAAGGCCGCTCTAACAGAAAGTACACCGATGAGGATGCCGTAGCCAAGGCAATCAAGGCGGCAGGCTTTGAGCCGTATGAACAAAAGCTCCTCAGTATCACCGCCATGAGCCATGTACTTGGCAAGAAGAAGTTTGAGGAACTCTTAGGCGAGCTGGTCTATAAGCCGGCTGGAAAGCCGGTGCTTGTTCCCGACAGCGACAAGCGTCCGGCAATGAACACTGCAGCAGATGATTTCAAGGAAATTTGAGGAGGAAACCACCATGGCAAAATTTGCAATCCCAACAAAAGTTATCACGGGCGTTAAGACTCGTTGGAGCTACGCCAACGTCTGGGAGCCGAAGAGCATCAACGGCGGTGCTCCCAAGTATAGCGTGTCACTCATCATCCCCAAGAGCGACACGGTAACGGTTGGAAAAATCAAGGATGCTATCAAGGCCGCCTACGAGGAAGGCCAGAGCAAGCTGAAAGGCAACAACAAGTCCGTCCCCGCCCTCTCGAGCATTAAGATGCCTCTGCGCGATGGCGATCTTGAGCGTCCCGATGACGAAACGTACAAGGACAGCTACTTCATCAATGCCAACAGTGCCACGGCTCCCGGCATCGTGGACGCAGCTCGCCAGCCAATTCTCGAACGCTCCGAGGTGTATTCCGGTGTTTACGGTCGTGCCAGCATCAACTTCTATGCCTTCAACAGCAACGGCAACAAGGGCATCGCTTGCGGACTCAACAACCTGCAGAAGATTTCCGATGGTGAGCCGCTGGGAGGCAAGACTCGCGCCGAGGACGATTTCGCCGACGAGGACGAGGAGTTCCTCAGCTGATTAGACTATGCTTCTGCCAAAAGGCAGCGTGGAGAAATCCTCGCTGCCTTTTGGCAAGAAAGGACTCGCAATGAATACACTCTCCATTGACGTAGAGACATTTTCCGATGTGGACATTTCCAAATGTGGCGCATACAAATATGCAGAATCGCCCAGCTTCGAGATACTGCTCTTTGCCTATGCAGCAGACGGCGGCGAAGTGCAGGTCGTCGACCTTGCGGCTGGCGAGAAGATTCCACAGGAGATTCTGGCGGCTCTGACCGATGATAATGTCATCAAATGGGCGTTTAACGCCAACTTCGAGCGCATCTGCCTGTCACGCTATCTTTCAGACGTGGGATTTCTCCGGGATGCCTTCCTCAGCCCCGAAAGCTGGCACTGCACGATGGTTTGGGCGGCGTACATGGGGCTTCCCCTCTCCCTTGCCGCCGTAGGCAGCGTTCTTGGACTTGAAGAACAGAAAATGTCCGAAGGAAAATCTCTCATCCGTTATTTCTGCACGCCCTGTACAGCCACCAAAACGAATGGCGGCAGAGTTCGCAATCTCCCCTGCCATGCCCCGGACAAGTGGGCAATGTTCAAGGCGTACAACAAGCGCGATGTCAAGGTCGAGATGGCAATCCAACATCGGCTCGCCAAGTTTCCCGTCCCGAACTTCCTTTGGGATGAATATCATCTCGACCAAGCAATCAACGATTGTGGCATCCGCATTGATATGGCGTTCGTGGATAACGCCATCGCTATCGATGCCCGATCTCGCGATGAGTTGTCCGGGCGAATGAAACAACTCACAGGTCTGGACAATCCCAACTCTGTGCAGCAAATGAAAGGATGGCTATCTCAGCATGGAGCGGAGACGGATTCTCTCGACAAAAAGGCTGTGCTGGAACTTCTGAAGAATGCGCCGTCGGAACTTGCCGAGGTTCTGTCCCTGCGGCAGCAGCTTGCCAAGTCCTCCGTGAAGAAGTACATCGCCATGAAGAATGTTGCCTGTGCAGACCATCGTGCCAGAGGAACATTCAGATTTTACGGTGCGAACCGCACCGGGCGATTTTCCAGCAAGAACATCCAGCTCCAAAATCTTCCTCAAAATTACATGGAGCATTTGGAAGATGTCCGCACGCTTGTCCGACGAGGCGATTTCGAATCCCTCAACGTCCTCTACGACTCTGTTCCCAATGTTTTGTCGCAACTTATCCGCACAGCCTTTCTTCCGAAGGAGGGAAGAAAATTCATTGTCGCTGACTTCTCAGCCATCGAGGCGCGAGTGTTGTCATGGCTTGCCAAGGAGCGATGGCGCATGGATGTTTTCGAGAGCAACGGCGACATCTACTGCGCCACAGCAGGCAGGATGTTTCACTGCAATGTAGTCAAGCATGGCGAGAACGGGCATCTTCGGCAAAAAGGGAAACAGGCAGAACTGGCCTGTGGTTATGGCGGATCCGTCGGTGCGCTGAAGGCATTCGGCGCATTGGAATCCGGGATGAAGGAAGATGAATTGAAATCGCTCGTGGATGCTTGGCGTGCTGCAAATACGAACATCGTAGAGTTCTGGTGGGCAGTCGACCGAGCCGCAAAGGGCTGCATCAAGGAACGCAGCACAAAGGTCACGCACGGCATCCGATTCATCTATCAGAGCGGTATGATGTTCATCGAACTTCCGAGCGGTCGCAGACTCGCCTACGTGAAGCCCCGCATCGGAGAGAATCAGTTTGGCGGCGAATCCGTCACTTACATGGGACTCGATCTCTCGAAAAAGTGGGCACGGATTGAATCTTACGGACCGAAGCTCGTGGAGAATGTCACACAGGCGATCAGTCGCGACATTCTCTGCTATGCCATGCAAACGCTGCGGACGATGGACATTGTTGCACACGTCCATGATGAAATCATCATCGAATGCGACGAGCAGGTCTCCCTTCCTGTCATTTGTGAGCAGATGGAAAGAACCCCACCTTGGGCGGAAGGTCTCCTGCTTCGCGCCGAGGGTTTCGAATGCCGCTTCTATCAGAAAAATTGAAAAGGGGCATCCTATCGCTTTGACAGGATGCCCCCTCTTTATTCTGTTTACCCCATATCCGGTGCAAACAAGGCGCGGATCGCCTTGATTTTGTCCGATACCGTCCGCTGCTTCATACCCAACTTGTCGGCAATTGCCTGCTGGGTATTGTCGTCAAGGAGCAGCTTGAAAATCTCACCGTGCTTGGGACTGAGCGTAGCCGCCTTTTCAATTAATGCGTCCAGCAAAATCCTGTGCAGCACTTCATCCTCCATCCTTGTTACCAAAGGGCTGTCAATTGACCTCTTGCCACAGGAATCACTGAACTCGCCACGATGGGCTTCAAGGTTTTTTTCCGCAATGTATTCCGTAGAAGCCGAGCAATTTTTCTCCTTGATGATGTCGCCGTTCAAGAATCCCGGGCATTGGTCGCAGTTCTTTTCGCAACGGATGAGCCGCCCCGTTTTGGGGCTTCTGACCATGCAGCGGCTCTCACGCGCCTCCTGCTGCATTTCCCGACGCACTCCGTTCCAATACTCCCGATTGGAGCCTACAGGCCCCTGCGTTTTGTAGCACCTATACGCCTTTGCCCTTGTTCCCTTGGCATAGTACGGCTTGTAGATTACAACATTGGCAGGGTCGAAGCCGCAAAGCGACTCGAAGCCCGGCTCCATAATAACAAAAAGGTTCTCGGTTTTACTCTGATTTGCCATTGGACTTGTTCTCCTCTGAATGAGGACAAGTCCACCATATGTATTTTGTTGGCCATCATGAACGAATCCTCATTTCCTGATGACCAACCACCCCAGTAGGTTGGCGTTGACTAATATTTTGCCGCCTCTCCGCTCTGGGCACCCTCTCCGGAAAGGGTGAGCATTGAGGTGGCGAATCTCACAGAAATTTCACTCACTGTGTGGGCAAAATGTAAATCTGTGATATAATGATTAAGTACGGTTTGTTATGAAACAAAGTGATTGCTTCTTAACCGTACCTCTTGACTTCAGATTATTGTTAATTGGGTTAATTGCAATCCCCTAAAGCTGTTAATCCAGTTAATTGAGTTAATTTCTGACAATCAGAGACAAGGCAGGAAAAATATGATTCCATATTTGTGCGGCGGCACATTTCTCGCCCAGATTTTGCGGGCGATGGAGCGCACCACTACTTCTACCGACCATATGAATGGGCAAAAAGAAAGCCTCCCTGAACGAGAAATATTCAGGAGGCTGTTGTCTATATATAGGCTTGTTGAATTTCCTGCCGATGCCGGAGGCAGCATCAAAACATACGCCAGCCAGTTCAAGGTGTGTCAGAACTCCTTAGCTTCCTTTACGGGTTTCGCCGACAACGATTCCCGCATGAAATTTGACCGAGACGTACGGAGCGAGCGTTCCAAGGCTCTCTATATGATGTCCAATTTTGTTTCAGAATGCATCGATATTCCCAAAAACGGAGAGCAATTGGTGCGTTGTCTCCTCGGCATGATTAAGGATGACGGCACCATAAAATCAACAGATGAATTCTATATTTTGCCGGACGGAAGCCCGATCTCAAAGAAGGATATTGACAGCACGGACAAAATCTACATTGAGCCATTCCTCCTCGGCGTGTGGCACTACGTTATCATGAACCGTGCCGAGAAAAACGAGCTGGGAGCGGAAACATATCAATCGTGGTATCCTAAACGTAACGATTACAGAGGGACTGTTGGGAGTGACATAACGATGTCTATAAACGTAACATCGGCAAAAATCGAAGAGCCTACTGAGACCGAAACTGATGGGATATTTGACTCGCAGGAATTTACTGCTCATGTTGAGCCACAAGAGCCAACAATCAACAACTACTACGACATTAAGATAAAAAACAACATCCACGGAAATACGATTCAAAATCTGACGCTGTCATAGGAGGAACTTGAAATTGGTAAGTGAACTGCAAACCGTTCTTCCTCCGCTTCTGAATACGTATGTGCCGGATGTTCAAAGGAATGTTGCTGTAGGAATCAACAACCTTGTTGCCAATAATAAAATCGACCATCTGCACCTTAATATTCCATTGTCTGATGTGCCACCCCCCCTTCTTACACCCAATGCACAAGGAATAAATTTTAACCGCGATTATTACAACCTGTTCGTATGGGGCGCAGATTTAGAGATTGAACACCTCACCCCCTTCAAGGTGGCTTCTGACAGAGCCTTAACGGAGTTTATGGACAGCGATGTAAAAGAGATCTTTTCGACTTTGAAGGATGATTCGACAGTACAGAAGGTGATTTCCTTTCCATGCCTGTTTGCCAATGAGAACAGACATGGCGGATGGGCAGATACGGATCAGTCTGTCGGCTTTGGCTATATTAAACAGATCAAGGTTCGAAGAAACGGCGTGATGATCTATCCTCACGTCATTTATCGCCTTCCACAGCAGAGAATAAACGAAGCGTTATTTGAATTGGATTTATATGGCGATTCCTCTTATAACGAATTCAATCGTTCTCATTGGAGCATAAAGAAAATCGATTTAATCGCTGAACTTGTTGATATGGGATTCCCACTATTATGAGGCAACCAATGGAAAAAGATACACAACTTGAAAAATGGGTAAACTTGGAAGATGTAGCTGAATATCTCAGCGTTAGCAAGGATACGGTCAGAGCATGGATAAGGGGAAATAAGATACCGTTTTATAAAGCGGGAAAACGCTACAAGTTTAAAATATCTGAAGTAGATGATTATGTAAGGAATGGAAAGATATCCGAATAGGAGTACGCATCATGGATGAAAAATTACCCGGAGTTGTCCAAAAGATCACCCTAAACACCAATACCTATCAGAATAGGAGCATAGAGCCGACGCTTATCAACTTCTTCTTCGGTAAGAATGGTGCGGGGAAATCAACCATTGCTCAGTGCTTCAAGGGAAAAAGAGAAGGACTTTTTCCCGATGTATCTGCCTATGAGGTGTTGGTGTATAATCAAGACTTCATTCGTGAGAATTTGCAGGAAGACAGATCCATGCCGGGTGTATTCAGCATGAATGCCGAGGATATTGAAAAGCAAAACCAAATTTCTGCCAAACAGGAAGAACTCGATAAACTCCGGGAACAGTACACTACCAAAAAGAACACCAAAGAAGAGAAAGAAAATTTGCCTGCTTCGTTGCGGAGCGATTTGGAGGGCAGTTTCTGGAAACTCACGGACACTCCAAGAGCGGATTTTCCCAAGGCTGTCAAAGCAAAGATTTCCAATCGCATTACAAAAGCAACTGTATGTGACCAACTGCTAACAAATATCACAGCCAAGGAAATGAATCTCAACGAGCTTCATCGTCTTTACGATATTGCTTTCGGAAGCGACTCCACTACCTATACGGAATTAAAAAAGCCCCAGCTGCTCGCTGAGGACAAGATTGACGGTTTTGACTTGCTGAATGAGAAAATTATCAGCAGTTCCGACAAAGAATATGCCAAATTCATCCAAAGAATCGGTGCTACCGACTGGCTTAGACGCAGTCATGATACCTATGCTCATAAAACGGACGGGAAATGCCCATATTGTATGAAAAAGCTCGATGATGATTTTGAAGAGCAATTTTCTGCCTGCTTTGACGAACATTATCGGCGGGATATACAGAAACTTCAAGACTTCATATCGGAATACGAGCAGAAAACTACGGCACTCATTACCCTGCTGCAAAATAACAAACTCGGTGCATTTCCTCAAATCGACTTCTCGGCATATGATGATAAAGTTGGTGCGCTGGCAACTACCATCAAGTTAAATAAGGAACACTTAGCCGATAAGGCGGAAACGCCGGGTGCTGTCAAAAGCATAGAGCCACTTGATGACAAAATAACAGAGATAGCTGCGTTGATTGATGGATTTAACCAAGACATCAAATCTTACAACGAAATTGTAAAATCCCGTGCAACCAAACAGACTGAATGCGTGACTGCCGTATGGCAGCACATGGCCTTCTTGGTAAAAGCTGTCAAGACAGACTACATAAAGAAGATGCACGCCAATAAAAACGAAACAGACGCTTTGAATGCCGAATTAAAAACGCTTACTGATAAAGGGAAAGCTCTCAGTCACGAAATAACCAACCTTGCCAAGGAAATCAAGGGAATAGATTCCACCATGCTTGCCATAAACAAAACTTTGTCCGACTCGGGCTTCCAAGGCTTCCATCTTAGGAAGAAGGGCAACAAGGATGAGGATAAAAGCAGGTATGTCATCGTCCGCGATGACAACTCCCCTGCCCATGGCTTGAGTGAGGGCGAGAAAAACTTTATTGCCTTCCTGTATTTCTATCACAAGGTATGGGGAAGAGAATCCGCCGATGCCATTTTCAAAGACAGAATCGTGGTCATCGACGACCCTGTGTCCAGTATGGACAGTAGCTCGCTTTTCATCGTCAGCACTATTATCCGTGAGTTGATCGGCATTTGTTACAACAATGGATATCCGGCAAGAGCGGATGCCAAACGATTTATCAGGCAAATGTTCATTCTGACTCACAACGCCTATTTCCTGCACGGGATTTCCTACGATAGAATAAAGCAATGGGAATGTGTGAATTTCTATCTTGTAAAAAAGACCAATAATATCTCCGAAGTCATCTGCTGCACAAAACATAATCCGCACGCGAAAGAGCCAACCATCCCCCATAATTACAATCCTGTCCAAAACTCCTATGCGGCACTTTGGCATGAATATGGCGAGGTAAAGTCTGCCATCGCCTTGAAACGGGTTATGCGGCACATACTGGACTATTACTTCCTGCAGATCAGCGGCTTCGAAGGGCACGTTCTCCGCGAACGCATCTTCAAGGACGAAACCGTATTCAACGATGCTGACGGGAACAGAGATGAAGAGCTTGTCCAATCCATCAATGCGTTATTGCAATATGTCGGCTCTGACACACAGGGATTTAATGCAGGATTCGATTATGTGGAAGATACCGAAGATATTCAAAGCCTCAAGTCTACCTTTGAGAAAGTGTTTGAGATTATGGGGCAAGATCAGCACTACCGCATGATGATGGAAACGGTGAGATCATAAAATATGCAGTGCTTGCTTACACTCGATATCCCCTTCTGTGTCCAGTTTTAGTATACCACTTCAGTTCTCACCATAGGATCGTTGCATTATTTGTGTGACGATCCTATTTTTATTTAAAAATCCCCCCTAGATAAAGCGAAAATCAGCTTAATCTGAGGGAGGATGAATACAACTAAATTTGCTCGTATGAATTTTTCTTGTTCGTACCCTTTTGTGCTGCAACCATTTGTATGAGTATGGTATTGATGCGCTTCTTAATGGAGGTGATCAGCTCCTCTTTTTGGTCGGGCGGCATATAGGATTTTTTGACCGTTTCAAGCTGATTACGCAGCTTGCGGAGCTCTGCATCGAGAGGATTGTTTTTCTTCCGAGACTCGGTTTCCTCGTCTCCCTGCACATTTTTCCCTGCGAGTTCCTGTTTGGTCCTCGCGCGCGTCCAGCGCCCGTCCGGCAGCTGGTACTGGAATGCCGGATCACGGTCGGCAATCATATTTCTGAGGAATTTAACTTCATCGGCGCCTTCAGAGAGTGCCTCGTCAATTTCCGATGCCGTATAACGGATTGTCGATGTATCGTTGCCGCGGATACTGCGCTGCAGTTGCGCGTAAGTATTCTCTTGACCTTTTTCGTTTAGGGCGGCACGCCAGAGATCACCGGTTTCGTGGTAAACGCCGGATTTTAACGCATCATCGATTGTAAAAAATTTCCCTCTTGTGAGCCGGGATAAAGATTCACGATAAGCATTTGCCGTGTCATTGAGTCCTGCATCTTTCAGTGCGGATAGAATTTCTCCGTGACTGTTATATGCCCCCTGCGCTACTTTTACCCAAATATCCTCTGCTTCGCGGTGGCGCGCCATGAAGTCAAGCTGTTTGACGCCGATATTGGCGAGTGAGCCGTTGTACGCATAGCGCATGGATGCCGCATACTTTGTTCCCGGAGAGTCAAAATCCGGCGCAACGAATACCCCCGCACGGCTTTGTAATTCACTTGCATAGGATTTTGCCCGTGCGTATTCTTCACTCGTGTATTGTCCGCGGGCAATGCGTTTACCGGCTTCTTTATCTGCGGCTTCTATATTGGCGATCGCACCCATCGCGGCAAACAGGCGGTTATACCGTCGAAACTCCTCCGCACCGCCCGTGCGAATTTTATTTGCGAGGTTACGGTATTTTTCAAAGCGCTCATTTGACTCCGCGTGCAGAGGTGTAAAGAAATCAAGATGTTTTTGTGTGTCATGTTCGTCATAGAGATTTAGTCCGAGGAGAAAGTCGCCCTTGAGATCGGCTTCGAGATCGGCGGGGTCGATCTGCTCGAACATATCGTTGAAGTCTTTCTGAGCCTTCTCCGTCACTTCTTTTTGGCGCGCACGGTATTTTTCTTCAAATTCTTTGTCCATACCGGTGGTGACCGTTCCGTCAAATCGTTTGAAGTTGCTCAGAATCCAACGAACCCTGTCTGCCGGATCCATGTTTTCGAGGCGTTCGCGTACACTCAAGTCCACTGTATAGGCAGGAGATTCCTGCGTCTGTGTTGGTTGCTGCGCTGTCGACATCTTTTGATGACCGGGAGATGTATGTTGCTTGGCATCTACACCTGGGACAGCGGTAACGCTCGTATGTCCAACCTTGATCGACATTGTGTCACACTCCTTTGCTGACTATTTCCTCTAGATACTTTTACTTATGAAACGATAAAACTATCATATTATATATCGAAATATCTGCTGAAGAAATTAAGGTATATACTATAGTCGCATTATGTAAATTTAATTTTTATTAAGGCTTGTTCGTATGATTATAATTAATCAGCCTTATGTGCTTTGCTTAACACCGGCTTCAAAACTTCCTTGCCCAACGTATATCAAGACTGGCCGAAAAGGTATCACCAGGATATGTAGAGGGATATCATTGGGTTATGGGGGCATTTACCGTTATTGCAGACTTTAGAGATGGTCTTTCAAAGAATGTAGATGGTCTTTATCCCTGCTTTATTACACAAATTAAGTTGGTTGGAAAGGATGAAAATCGCCTCTACGATTTCAAAACTAACTCGAGTGTATCCGGTCCTGTAATTACAACACCGGACGGAATTGCAACTATTAGTTCTCTTCTGCCGCAGTCCTATGGACGGGATAAAGCCTTTTCTGGAACGAAATTTATACACTCATATGACGTAAACAAAGTGTTTCTTTTTCCTCACATATAATCCAGACGCAACCAAACCGGAGGATAAACTCGTATTGCAAGTAAATCCGAGTACATTCTGCGAATTTGAGGAATTCCTGAATCTAAAAGATTAAGGCACAACCACTAGGTGTTCTCACCATAGGGCCGTTACATTATTTGTGTGACGATCCTGTTTTTATTCAAAAATCCCCCCTAGATAAAGAAAAATCAACTCAATCTGGAGGGATATGAATTCAACTAAATTTGCTCGTATGAATTTTTCTTGTTCGCGCCCTTTTGTGCCGCAACCATTTGTATGAGTATGGTATTGATGCGCTTCTTAATGGAGGTGATCAGCTCCTCTTTTTGGTCGGGCGGCATATAGGATTTTTTGACCGTTTCAAGCTGATTACGCAGATTGCGGAGCTCTGCATCGAGAGGATTGTTTTTCTTCCGAGACTCGGTTTCCTCATCTCCCTGCACATTTTTCCCTGCGAGTTCTTGCTTCGTCTTCGCTCTCGCCCAGCGACCGTTCGGGAGCTGATATAAGTATGCCGGTTCGCGCTGACTGGCAAGCGTCCTGATGAAATTAACTTCATCCACACCTTCTGCAAGTGCCGCATTGATCTCTCTTGACGTGTACTGGATCGACGTTCCATCATCACCACGCATCGAGCGCTGCAGTGGCGTATAAGTATCGTCTTTTCCTCTTTCGTTTAATGCATACCACCAGAGAGCTCCGGTGCCATGCGAGAAGGGAAGTTCCATGACACGCGCTAAGGAATCGGTTCCTACTTGATCGCGCATGAATTCGCGATAAGCATTTGCTGTATCATCGAATCCCGCATCTTTTAGCGCAGATAGGATCTCTCCGCGATTTTGATAAGTACCCTGCGCTACTTTTACCCAAATATCGTCCGCTTCGCGGTGGCGTGCCATGAAATCGAGTTGTTTAACGCCGATGTTGGCGAGCGAGCCATTATATTCGTAGCGTATCCCATTTGCATGTGCTACACCCGGGGAATCAAGATCTGCTGTGACAAATACGCCAGCGCGGTTTTGCAGTTCACTCGCGTAAGATGTTGCCCGTATGTACTCTTCACGGGTCGTGTGTCCGCGAGAAATACGTTTATTCAGTTCGGCATCTGCATACTCCTTATTGGAGATTGCAGCCATAGCGGCAAACATAAGATTATACTTCCGAAATTCTGTCTCGCCTCCACGTTGTATCTTAGTAGCGACATTACGGTACTTTTCGAATTTTGTATCTGCCTCTGTATAGAGTGGGGTAAAGAAATCAAGTCTTTTTTGGACGCGACGTTCAGTATAGAGATCCATTCCTAGAATTTCATCGCCAGTTAAGTATTCTTCGAGGGAATGTGGAGCAGGCGCCACAAACACAGCCGTGTTTTCTTTTTGCATCTTTTCTCTGGTTATATCTTGTGCAGCGTGCCATTGTTTCAGAAATTCGTCTCGCGATTCAACGGTGATTTCCCCGTCAAATTGCTTGAAATTACTTAGCAGCCATTGGAGCCTTTCCCTGCCGTCCATCTTCTCCAACTGTGCGCGAGTGCTCAAATCGATGGCATAGGCAGGAGATGCTTGCTGCTGAGTAGTTTGCTGTGAGGCTGTCGTCTTTTTATTATTGGGAGATGCTTGCTGTTGAGCTTCCACGCCAGCGACAGCAGCTCTCATATGTCCAACCTTCATCGACATTGTGTCACACTCCTTTGCTGACAGATATCATAAGGCTTCTTAAATAAAATATCGAATTTACATTAAAAAAAATAAGTCGCTAATTTTGATGTTTTAGATAATTATTCCCTGCTCTCTCCCCAAAGAAGGCTCGTTTTCTGGTAAGCAGAGGCGGACTTTCCAGTGCTCGGCGTGAGGAAAACGCCAACCACAAAACACAAAAACCCGAGACCGTTTGTATCTTGCGGTTCCGGGCTTTTTGAGCGGTATGCGATTGTATCGAAATCGGTAGGAATATATCTCCCCCCTACACCTGGATCATTCCTCATCGTTGAACTTATTTTCCAAAAGCCGCATAAGAGCATCCTTGTCCGGCAAGACAAGTTCATACTTGCTGGCGAAAATCTGTGTATTGCCCTCCGGCAAAGTCATTTCTACCACGGCATTATTTTTCTCCTTGCAGAGCAGAATACCAACAGTGGGATTCTCTGTCGCCAGTTTCACCTTGCGGTCATAATAGTTCACATACATCTGCATTTGCCCAAGATCCTGATGTGTAATGCTTCCAATCTTGAGATCAATGAGGACAAAACATTGGAGCAGACGATTGAAAAATACCAGATCCACATAGAAGTGCTGTTCATCAAAGGTCAGTCGTTCCTGCCGACCTACAAAGGTATAGCCCTTTCCCAGTTCCAATAGAAAATGCTGCAATTCATCAATGATGCGCTGCTCCAAATCAGACTCCGAATAGCGGCTCTCCTCGGGCATTCCTAAGAACTCCAAGATGTATGGATCTTTCACGATGTCCTCGGGACGTTCCACAGTCATGCCCTGTTTGGATATCTCGGCGATAGCTTTCTTATCACGAGAAAGTGCCAGGCGCTCATAGAGAGCAGCGTTGAACTGTCGCTTCAACTCACGCAGACTCCATCGCTCGTTTGTAGCCTCATTTTCATAGAATTTACGTTCCTTGTCATTTGTGATGCGCATGAGGAACAAATAGTGCGACCAACTCAACGTGAATTGCGCAGAGAGTGTCTGCAAATTGGTCGGAGGCGGTTCAAAAATCCGAGACGCTGTTTCGGATTTCTGCGCGATCAATTCCCGAGACGGTGTTTCGGAAATCACTTCGTTGCTATATGTAATGTAAAAACGACGCATATTCTCGAGATTATCTACCGAGAATCCTCTGCCAAAGCGATTCGTAAGATTTTTCGAGAGTTCCTTTAAGACGCTCTTTCCATACTCCGCCCGCAGCGCCCCCTTTTGCTCATGCTCTACAATCATGCGCCCAATTTCATAGTAAGTAACGATCATTGTGGAGTTGACCACAGTGACAACATGCTGTTTGGCATTTTCAATAAGAGCGGCGATTTGCTCCACCAAATGATCGTTGCTTTCCATATTCGCTAATTCTTTGCTCATGCTCACACCTACAAAAATAAAACGCCCCCAAGTGTGCATAAAAACATCGGCTTCCAGAGGCTTGAGAGAGAAGTCCCTTTCAGTAGTTAATGCTATATTTTCCCCTGCCTTCACCTACAGGAAATCAGTGAAAGCGTAGATTATCAATGTTTTCACGCCGCCTCTCGATCATCATTACATTGTATCGTTATTGACGTTACTTCGTTCATTGCCGCTACCAAAATGATACTGGAGGGAAAGGTCAGTGTTGCGTTCGCACGCGACACCGTAATCTGCCGATCCTCAATCGGCTCGCGCAGCACCTCAAGCGTCTTCTTGCTGAACTCCGGCAGCTCATCGAGAAAGAGCACGCCGTGATGGGCGAGTGTCACCTCACCCGGACGCGGGATGCTCCCGCCGCCGATCATCGCCACCGTGGAGGACGTATGATGCGGACTGCGAAAGGGGCGCGTGGCAACAAGTCCCGTATCCTTGCCGAGCAGCCCCGAGATGCTGTATATCTTCGTGATCTCGATGGCTTCTTCCTTCGTCAGCTCCGGCAGAATCGAAGGCATCCGACGTGCCAGCATCGTCTTTCCCGAGCCAGGCACGCCGACCATCAAGACATTGTGCCCGCCTGCCGCTGCAATCTCAAGCGCACGCTTCGCCTGATACTGCCCCTGGACATCAGCAAAGTCATCGGTAAAGGCATTGTCTTTTGTGTCTTTGATTTGTTTTTGCGCGGCGGGGATCAGCGTTTCCGTTCCCGTCAAATGACGCACAAGCTGCGCCATGTTTTCGACCGCATAGACCTTCAGCCCGTCAATCAGGAGTGCCTCATCTGCATTGGACGGTGCAACGTAGAACTCCGTCAGGCCGCGCTCCCGCGCCGTAATCGCCATCGGGAGAATGCCGCTGATCGGACGGCAGTTTCCGTCGAGAGAGAGTTCCGCTGAGAAAAGCGCACTCTGCACCGCTGTCTCGGGAACCATGCCGTAGGATGCAAGGAGACCAACCGCAATCGGCAGATCAAGCCCCGAGCTGTCCTTTCGCACATCGGCGGGCGCAAGGTTCACCGTCACCCGCTCCTGCCGCAGCTGAATGCCGGAGTTCCGAATGGCAGTCCGTACCCGCTCCTTTGACTCCTTCACCGACGTATCGGGAAGCCCCACCAGTTCAAAGCCCGGCAGCCCGGGCGATACATCCACCTCAACGTCGATAATCCGTCCGTCAATCCCGAGGGTCGTCGCACCATAAGTCTTTGCAAACAACGGCT
>ERZ772766.555-NODE-555-length-21634-cov-5.003615_pt1 | contig 21634 bp, 30 predicted proteins | sample MGYA00511379_ERZ772766 | MGnify/ENA primary metagenome ERZ772766 (study PRJEB29015, sample SAMEA2737895) | human oral metagenome | biome: human oral; feature: human-associated habitat; material: dental | place: China | collected 2116 ...
CCGTTTGGTAACGGGCGGTAACTGTTTTAAACGTTGCCGTTGTGATTTGGGACTTCAAGCCAAACTTTTCTCGGATGGTTGTATACAATACTTTTTGAAGTTTGAACGAGTTTAATTCAAACTCATGAGTAAATACATATTCCGAGATAAAATTACAAGCATTCTTATAAGCATTGGTTAATTCTTGAAACGCAAGATCCTGTTCTTTCGTTACTTTGAGATGGAGTTTGATGGTTTTTACAATTTCAGGCAATGGCTTCACCTCGCTTTCTTTACAAGGATTATAACATGTGATATATTGAATGTAAAGCAAAAATTAAGAAAGGAGATGCGCGCTCCTCCCCGTGCCTAAAGGCAGGGGCTTCCGCGCTCAATTACTTTGATGAAGAAAGACTCCGTTTAGTATATACTTAGTTGTAGGATATTTGTATCTTAGATGTTTTGTTTTTTAGAAAAAGGAGGAAAAAATATGTCTATTACTCGTGTTAACGGTATGCTGAAAGTTGTCGCTAAAAATGCGGTCGTGATTGACGCTCTCGTTGAGGACGTGTTCCCGTCGCAGGAATATGGCGATCTTGGCATCTTCGTGGACAACTTCCCGTTTGATAACCAAAACGAGACTGTCAATGGAGAACTCATCGCGAGATACCCATTCACAGCGGACGGCAACGAGAACTTCGAGAATAACCTTGATGCGTTATTCAAAAAGATTGTCAAGGAACTTGGCGCAGATTCGGCTGTCGTGAAGCTTCTCAAAGACAACGCTTTCAAGCTTGTTTTTGGCTACATGGAAGCTGACTTGAGTGAAGCGTGGATTGGGCACATTATTGCCGAAATCAATCACGATGCAGGAGAGCGGCTTGAAGCACTTCGTTGTGTTGAAGTGTCGTTTAAGGATGTAGACTGGACAGAACAGAATCTCGCTGATGTCATCGGCGAAGATGATGCCGCCGCGTTCTTCGAGGAGGTTGATTACGATGAGATTGTTGGCTAACTAGCTCCATCGTTGTCGCACCACAATTAACAACAAAAAGAACTCTCTGCTAACAACAGAGAGCTTTTTGTTTGCCGTTATTTTGCTGTTTTTTGTCTAGTTACTGCTTTGGAGTTGCCTTTCCGTCATCCCGATGGAACGCGCCAAGAATCTTAACCGACCGATTCTCCATACTTGTAATCCGCACCAGCATCCCATCAGCGCCATCTTTCAGCATCTTGAGGTACTGTTGTGACTGTTTGTAGGTCAGAATTGCCGCGATATAGTTCCCTTCAGAAATCCACACCTTGACTTCCTTCTCGTCAGTACTGATGCCTTGAGAGAATCTTTCCTGCGGCGTTAGGACAATCCCTTCAACATCCTTGAACGAACCAGTTTCATTGATGACGCGATCGGCTCTGTCAGTGACATCATTAGGAATTCCCTTCACCGCCGCCCAGTTGTCAATACTGTGCGCCGAAACAGCATTGTGGAAGCTGATAAGTCCCACAACCACAGCGCAGATAGTTGCTGTGAGTTTGACGTACTTGAGAATCTTGTTTTGGTTTTGCATGTTAAATTTCCTTTCTTAACTAAAAGTCTCTTGGTTCCTTTTTATAGAATTCGTTTCCTTTGTACCAATCTCTTGTCTCATCCCAAAACTCAATCAAGTACAGCCACTCGCCATCTTCATTGAGTTTTTTCACAATCCTGCCCTCAAACCCTTCGGGCAAAATGCACACTGTTTCGCCAACTTCGTGCTCTGTGAGCGTCATTGGATTTTACCCCTTCCATTTTTATCTTAGTTCTACATCTCAATCGCATCAAACGGAGGCAATGTGGATGCTATAGCCCTTGTCAGCATCCTTGCGCTTCGGAATCGTTACAAGCAAGATGCCATCCTTGAACGTCGCTACTGCGCGCGTCTCATCAATATTCTCCAAGTGGAACGACCGCACCATGTTGCCTTTATAGCGCTCCTGATAGAGGTACTTTGTCGCCTTTTCGCGCTCTCTTGCAAGTTCTTGGCGCACTGAGATGATGAGTTGGTTCTGCTTGTAGCGCAACGAGATGTTTTCGCGTTTAACGCCCGCAAGTTCTGCTTCGAGAATGTACTTATCGCCGACATCTCGCACGTCCACATGGAACGCATTGGAAACTGCCGCGCCTGCTCCTGAATTGAAAATCTCTGCAAACTCTTTAAGCGCATTGGGCGCATTACTGGTTGCTATTGTGGTGTAGCTGAACATTTTATATTTTCCTTTCTTTATTTGTCGCCAAAAAACTGTTGTAACTTACTTGTGTTTTTAGCGATTGTTGGATCAAAGAAACCGCCATCAGGGAAGTCTTTTGTTTTCTCCATTTTCTCGCCTTTTGCTTTTTCCTCGTCTGTTATTGGATTCCATTTGGTTATTTTGTAGCCATCATACTCCCCCATTTTCTCGTAGATTGTTCCTCCTGCCCAAACCCACGTTTCATTACCATTACAATCGTTCGATAGGCGCGAAATATGACAGTGATTGTTTATATCGCGCGTGCCTTCAGTTATTCTAGGAGAAAAGCTGGTCGCTTCAAGTTGAAATTTATGGTCTCCTTTCCCTGTACCTTTGCGATATGTACCAACTGGCTCATAAATACTACCATGACTCCATAAATGGTTTGTTCCCTCGCAAACATCCCAGAAACCTCCTCCATATTGGTTTGATGTACGCAGTGGCATACAATTCTCTTTTCTCGTAGCTGCGATTTTTTCATTGTACTCTTTCGCATGAGGCGATAAGAACTCTACATATACCAACCCAACAAGAAGCAAGGCGAGCATAAAACAACCGAAATAACTGCTTTGATCTGAGAATTTTTCTTTCATCGTTGTCAAGAATCCTTTCTGAAGGGGAATTTTCGTGTTTCTTCAGTTAAAAAGCCATGACTGATCTTCGTTTTTAGGCATCGTAGTTGGATCAAAGAAGTTTCCATTGGAAAAATCTTTATCTTTCTCCATTTCCTCGCCCTTTGCTTTTTCCTCGTCTGTTATCGGATTCCATTGAACGACTTTATACTTGCCCCTACTGTTTGAATAAGCGCCCATTCTTTCATATATCTGACCACCTGACCACAACCATGTGTGCTTTGATGAGCAATTACCAGATTTAATTAAACAATGGTTATTAAAGTCTCGCGCTCCTTTTAATTGACGTGGAGAAAAACTAACAACACTTAATTGTTTCTTTCCTTCAGCGTATGCACCAACCGGCTCATATATCCCCCCTTCGTACCACAAATGTTTTGTTCCTTCGCACTCGTCCCAACGTCCAGTTCCGCGCCCACCAGATGTATATTGAGCCAAGCAGTTTTCAGCATGTTGCATTTCTTCTTTTTTAATGCTCTCTTGTGCTTCTGGGGAAGCCCAACCAAACCAAATCATTCCTGCGATTGCAAGGATGGCAAATATGCAAAACAATAAATCGTCTTTAGGCTTATTTGAGTTGTTGAAATTATGATTTCTATATATAGTGTCGGTTCTTGGCATCAACAAATCAATCCTTTCTAAAGCAGAGCAAGCAGATTACAGCACTTTTTCAAACCGCCACTTTTGCACCGCTTTAGGATATTTCTCGTGGTCAACTTCGCTCATAAACATATCCATTGGGCGAATAAACGCTTTGCCATCAGACAGCCGCGTGTATGCCACAAAGCGGGTTTCCTCTTCGGGATTGTAGCAACAAGTCATGATAAGGTAGTCCGATTTTCGCTTAAAGTGTCGCCAAATCTCTTGCGTATTCGGGAGCGCTCTGCCTGTCGCTTCGTGGATTGGATTGATAGGCATCTCTTTCGGTTTCTTGCGGAAAAACCACTTCTTTTCTTTTTTTGTCAGTTTTGTAAAGCGATATTGCGCAGGATTATCGGGATGTTTATCTCTATCAATCTCGCGCATAAATGATGCCATTGTGCGCGCTGAGTTGCCACGAGTTCTCAGATTTTTGCAAACCACATATTCCTCGCCTGTTTCAGTGTGCTCGCAAACGCCGATAACCCAAAAAGCAATTCCGCTACTATGCAGCCACACTTCGCCGTGTTTTGGTTTCTCGCGCTCTTCTGTGTTGTCCATGATGATTCCTTTCTGTTTACAACTCTCAAAGATGATGCCATGTTAATGCGCTTTGTGCGCTTCTTGGTTTATTTTACAACAGATTGATGAGGTTTGCACGAATTTTGTATTAGGTGCGCAACAAAGCGTCAATTTCTACGTTGTTAGTTAAATTTGACGGTATAATAAACATAGATGTGAGATGACATTGTTATCTCAAATTAACTAAGTTGTTTTTTTGAAAGGAGCAACATTATGAACATTTCCGTTGAAGAAAAAAAGAAAGAGGCCGTCAAGCGCCTCAAGAAGATGCGTGTCTACGATGAAGTGATTGCGCAGTTTGAGAAGGAGAATCTGATCAACATGTCAGAGCCTCCATTTGGCGCGTGCTTCTGGCCGACCGATAATGAACTCGCAATGATTCGTGAGTTTGAGCAGGAACACAATGCGGTCGTTTATCACGTTATACGCTCCTTCATGGAGTTCGGGGTATGCGACTGCTACCTCTTCGTAAGTGATTACGAAGAGGAGTGGGAGCAGGAAGAGGAGCACATCAGACAGAATATAGCGTTCGTCTATGTGTACAACCATGATGTGCCTGAATTCTCCGAATTCGGTTCTATTGGCATCGAACTCACCCCTGCGGGCGGCTTGGCGCGCACTTGGTGAGAACTCTTTCTTAGCGCAAAAACAACTTGTCTTAATCGGCAAGTTGTTTTTGTTTTGTATTAAAATGTGTTGTTGCTTTTTTGCTTAATTTTTGCAAATGGTCTCAAAATCAACTAAACTAAAAACAAGAAGTTAGTTCGGATATTTTTATTAACGAATGGAGGCGATTAAAATGAAGAAACTGTTGTTGTTAGAAGAAGAACTCGCCGCGTCTGGCAACTGCGAGCATTGGGTTAAATTAGAGTTCTCTGATGGCGACTACATGGTCGATGTGAGCGCAACAGAGCGCATCTCCAATGCCGATGGTGAAGTCGGAAACGCATTTCCAGCAATTCCAATCAATTGTGAGGTTCCTGCTCGCACCAAAAGGGCAATTCTGAGCGGTAAAATCGGATTGCTGATGCGTTATCTTGGTTGGATATTTGTTCCAAAGGTGCGCAATGAGCACGAGGATGACTTCGTTGCTGACGGACTTGATTGGGAGCGAGGACGATTCTTCGAAAATGCAATTAGCGAAAACAATATCGCTTAATTGTGTCTTAGAGAAAACAAAAACGTCTACTAAATGTAGGCGTTTTTGTTTTTCTGATGCTGGCGCAAATATGTCGTACAATAAAAGCATCAAACAGAGCTAACAAAACTCATAAAACACAGGGGGATAAAAACAAATGGAACAGCGTTTTACTGCACGCGGGTATTGTAAAACTTCACTTAACTTGTAAACAAATGAAAACTTATGTATAAAAACGAGATCTTCTGATATAATAAAGATGACTGATTTTTCAACGAAAGGAGGTGGGCTAGACCAAATGAAAGTGTTGCGACAAAATCGGTATCATGTCAAGAATACGCACCCTGATTACGAGCTTCTGCTCGATCACATGAGCGACTCCAAGGCGGTCTACAACTTCGCGAATTACCTCGTTCGTCAACGTTATTTTCGGAAAACGGGGCGGAATTTCAACGAGAATTTGCTCGATGAGTTCGCGGACGATCCTACGCTTCAAGCCGATATTCAGACGTATTTGGACGGAAATAAGATGTTCTCGTCACTCCTGAAAAACATCGTTTGTGCGGTCGCCCGCCGATTTGGTTGCAAAATCATCGCGAAAGTTGTGCAAAATATCGTGGACAAACTGCACGCCGATTGGAATTCGTTCTTCGAGCTCCTGAAAAAGAAGAAAGACGGGGACTACGATGAGAAAATTCGCCCGCCTCGTTACAAAAAAGAGGCGTTCAACCTCGTTGAATATAATCCGCAGGTTGTTTCAAAAACCAAGCTAAAAGACGGTTTTATCGGGACCGCGAAGATGGCGCAAGGTGTGAAGTTGCGCCGTCTCCTCCCGAACGAACGCGTACAGTCGTTCCGTGTTTACTGGGAGAATGAACGTGTTCTCCTTGAAGTCATTCTAGTACGAGAGATTGTTGATATGCCAAAGGAAAACGAGTGTGATGGACAGAAGATTGCATCCGTTGACCTCGGCGTTGACAACCTTATGACTGTTGCGTTCAATTATGAACGCAGGCCCGTCGTAATTTCAGGAATGGAAATTATGTCGCTTAACCGCTTCTTCAACAAGGAGAGGGCGAAGTTGCAGTCGAAGTTGCCGAATGGGGTTCATTCTTCAAAGAAAATTCGTCGGTTATTGGCGCGGAGATATGATGAGATTCGCAATCTTTTCGGCCGAGTTGCAAACCGCTTTGTCGCGTTCCTCCTCCGCGAAGGTGTGACAAAACTCGTTGTCGGCTACTCGAAAGGGTGGAAGGACGAGGTTCACATCGGGAAGAAGAACAATCAGAACTTTGTCCAAATTCCGTTCCTCTCTCTCGTCAAAATCCTCCGTTACAAGTGCGAAGAAGCAGGGATCTGGATGGTGACGCAGGAGGAGAGCTACACATCAAAGGCGAGTTTCTTGGACAGCGATTTCGTCCCGACCTATCGAAAGTTCAAGGAAGGCGAGGAGAAACCGTCGTATGTGTTCAGCGGCTCACGCGTCAAAAGAGGACTCTATCGAACGAAAGATCGCGTATTTATTAACGCGGATTTGAACGGAGCGCTGAACATCATGCGCAAGGCGGGCGACCTCCCGCTTGAGAAAACTTCTACTTTGGCTTATCTTAAACGATACAAACACTTGTTCCCGATCTCGTTTGAGTGCGTCGCATAAGTCTAAAAAACTATTTGAAATCTCAACAAACTTTTTACTCAAAGTAAGCGCGCAGAAACGTAAGAAAGTGCGCGTGTAGGGGCGTCGTAGTTGCGCCAGTATGACCCGTTCGCGAACGCGTGGAGAACCTTCGGGCGCTCCTCAACCAAGCGTTCGGTGCTCTGCAAACTTAACTCTGTCACGTTTGTGTATGAGTTTTGGAACTATACACTTGCCGAAAAAATGAAATATGTACTCGCAACACTTCCAAATTCTAGGCACGAATCAGCAAAAGATGTTGCCAGATTTCTTTTAGATCCACGATTGGAATACTACATGCGGCAACCGCACCATGAGTACAATAAGAATCTTATTGCGCATAGGTTTGCTAAAGAATATCCTGAACAAGCCAAAAAACTCGCTGATGAGATGAGAGAGACAAGCCATTCATTTCTAAATGCGAATGACGAATGGATGCTTATTTTCTTGTTAGATGTTGTTGACCATTTAGTAGGTTTGAGATTTGATGTTTTAAGTCAAATTGATGGCACAACGAAGGAGAAGGACGCCGACTTGCTTGCATTAGTTGAAGAGTTTGTGGAGTTTGGCAACGATTTGGATTAAACCAAATCAAGAGCAGAGGTTGCGCTATTCCTCTGCTCTTTTTTGTGCGCTTTTCAGGTATTTAATTGCTTCTCGCAGTAGAATTAACTTAGCGACAAACGGCAATCAATAGAAGAAAGGAGTCAGCCATGACAACCAACGAAATCAAATCAAACCAGCATAAGCTCTGTGACGCAAGTGCACACTACCTATTTGTTAGCAAAAGATGGGCGTGTAAAGGCGACATGACGCAATCTGTTATCGCATCAGAGTGCGCGCAGTGCTGTGTTGAAGCGACCCAAATCTGTGCTAATCTGCTCAAAAATGGCAAGCAGGCAACGAAGTGGGAGGAACAGTTTATTCTCGCTTGTGTGCACGAAGAGTTCGACAAGGCGTTCGCATTATTGTCGGAAAAGAAATGTTAAGAAGCAAGGAAAGAAACAAAAAAGACCGCGTTTCAGCAATCTTTTTTGTTAGGTTATCAACCTATTTTATTCCTGTTCGCCGTGGTAGAGCCGCCCGCGCGACGCATTGTGCGTCTTACGCGTGAAGCGCTCTTTACGAGCCTTGCCTTTGCGGGGCTTGTGCTCGTAGTAACGGCACGATGGCTCGGAAAGGTGTTCGACACCTGCCAACTTGCGGGAACCTACGCAGTTCCCGAAGAAGTTGAACTGGGCATCGTACTCTTCGTACTTATTCAACTCCTCGTCAAGACGCGCAAGTTCCTGCTCTTCGCGCTCCTTTTTGCAGTACACGAGCAGAGCCTCCATTCCCTGCATGAACCGCAAGGACGCAAGCTGTGCAACCTTGGGGTCATTGAGCGCGCGTTGCTGCTCAAGGACCTCATCTTCGGCATCGGAGTCAATGCCGAAGATGGGCGGCGCGAAGACTGTGGTCCAGCCACAGTCATACGGTTCGTGCGCGAGAATGCGCGCTTTGAGTTCCGTGTTCATTTGATCAGATCCTTTCAAAAACAAAAAGAAATTAAAAAACATCTACTTCTAATATTATTATCCACGTAGCTCAACAGCAAATTAAATCAACAAAATTTTTGATATTTCAACTAAAAAAGTGCGTGGGAATCCACGCATGTTTTAAGTTGAAATACCATGACAAAATGGTGCGCCTTGGTTTCGGTCAGATTGGCTACTAAACGGCACAAAAGGCAGAGGAGAAATCCTCTGTTTTTTGTTTGTGCTAAAGAGCAAAACTTTGCCGCATATTGGCAGTTATCGTAGTTATGAATTTGATTCAAAAAGAAAATCAAAAACGGACATACTATGTCCACAAAAAAGCTAGTATTGGCGCGGTTTGCGCGAGTTGGCGAATTTAAAGGATAGGAAAATAGCGGTTTTTGATTATGAAAAACGGACAAGTTATGTCCGAAATATACGCAAAAAGAAGCCGAAGAGTTGTTTAAGGAGTGCGTTTAACGGCGTAGTTTCTATGCAACACTGCGTCATATGATTAAGAAGATCCAGATAAGTGATACAAACCTTTTAAAAATGTGATACAATGAGGATGCTTAGAAAGTGGGTGAAATTCGTGCTTACCTATCAACGTTACCTAAAACGTGACAACCCCATCTTTTCGGAAGTCGTTCGGATGTCGAAGAAAGCGAACAACCTTTACAACCAAGCGATGTGGTTGATGAACCATGAAATGAAAGTGCATGGGAAGATACTTTCTTATGGGGATTTGGACAAAATTACCAAGCAACTCCCGTCATCCTACAACAACTATCGGTTGCTTCCTGCGCAAACTGCCCAACAAACCTTGCGTCAGTTGGATTCCAATATCAAAGGTTATTGGGCGGCGTTCAAGGACTATCAAAAGCATCCCGAGAAATATAAAGCAGAACCGAAGAAACCAAGGTTTCGTCAAAAGGGCGGTCGTTCTCCCGTCATTTTCTGTAACCAACAATTCAGATGCGACGGGAAAAACATTCGGATTCCGAGACTCAACAACTTCTTAATTCGCTTTGAAATAAAGAACGCAACTCCGAAACAAATGATGTTTCTCCCTCATGGGGAAATTTTTAAGATTCTCGTTTCCTACGAGACATCGGAACAATCCGATTACCAAGGAAATGGCCTTGTTGCAAGCATTGATCCTGGATTAGAGATTTTATCTGCTGTTGCGTTTAGCGACATGAGCCAACCCGTTCTGTTCTCAGGGAAGAAAGCGAAGGACTACAACGTCCACTTCAACGAGAAGATGGCGAGAGTTCAATCGGAACTCAAAATCACGACAGGAAAACATCATTCTAAGAAAACCGAATCTCTTTGGCGAAAACGCAAAGGATTTTTCGACAACCACATGCACCAAGTATCAAGGGAACTGGTCAATCTGTTAGCTGTCAAAGGCGTTTCCACGTTAATCATTGGAAAAAATGACCAACAGAAACAGAAGAACAAGATCAAGAACTTTGTGCAAGTGCCGATCTTTCGTTTGCTAGAACTCATCAAAGAGAAAGCGGAACGCCTTGGAATCAGAGTCGTTGTTCTGCGGGAAGCCTATACCTCCGGCACATCGTTCTTGGATAACGAAGAACCGATTAAGGCGAACTACGACAAAGCGCGTAGAGTGGAGCGAGGACTCTTTATCTCCAACGAAGGAAGAAAGATTCACGCGGACGTGAACGGCGCTTACCAAATCATGCGTCGCGCTGCCAATGTCGTTTGGGATGGAACGACCCATATTTTTAATCCGCAAACCATTACATGCTGAGAGAATACGCGTTGAGCCAAACTCTCAGTGGGGCGAGGTACCGTCCTGTACTGTTCATTTTGAACATCGAAGAATTTCTTAAGTCACGCTGACCCAAGATTAGAAGTGGATATATTGCAACTGTTGCAGTTGTGATATATTTTCACCTAGTCGTAAGTCGGTTGTGATGAAATCTAGTACCTGAACTGTTCCATATGGACGACGAGGCGTGACTAAAACAAAAAAACAGGAGCGTTCAATAGCTCCTGTTTTTGTTTAATAAGGAATACGGCAGGCAACCTCCCGGAGCGCCTCATTTTCCTCTTCGAGACATTCAATCTCAAAAAGGAGCTTATCTACGGCTTCTTCAAGCCGGTAGATTTCCTCTTGCTCGGCTGTGAACTCGAGCACATCATCATCCCGCCGCCTCAGACCAAGGGCGGCAAGGAGTGCATTAAGTCTGTTCATCATGATCATTTCTCCTCTCTGCCCTCGTCAAGAGGGCAATCAAAAAATAATTACCGTATATAGAATAGCACGCCGCGACAAAGATACAAAAAATAACCTTTCCTTTGGTTTACAAAAAAAAAGAACCACCTGCCAACCAAGATGGTTCTTTTTATAAAAAACTAATCAGTGGGCAATTTCAACTTCGCTTGTCTTATACACTTCAACATCAAACTTGTCAAGATTCATTTGGCTTATAAAATCTCTATATTCCAAAAACACCTGAATTGATCGTCCTAAAGATATATAATAAAAACAAAAATACACAAAACACTCGAAAGGAAAATACCTCGTCATGTCTAATTCACTTACATTCGGAAGACAGTTTCTTGCCAGTTTCCCTCTAATCAAAGTCCGTAACACCAACACAGGCGAAACACACGTTGTCGGGACAAACCATCATGACTACCTTTACGTTACAGAGGATGGAACAATCTCCTACGTCAATCTCCAAAACTATGGCACGATTGGGGATGGTTATGAATTTGTTTACGAACATACCAATTTGCCATCAACAAATAATACGCCTATGTTTCATGATGCTGATGAATTGCTTGCAAGTATGCAGGGACAGGGGTTGGTTAACCTTAATGAAGGTGCTAATTTCTTATGGTTTCTCATCTAAGCAATGACCTTTCCTTTGGTTTACAAAAAAAAAGAGCCACCTTCTAACGAAGATGGTTCTTTTCATTTTACAACTAACCGAATATTTTTTTATTCCTTTGGCTCATCCTTAGATTCGTTCTCCACCTCAACCGTAGTTAAGAAAGAGAACGAATCCTTAGTCAGCTTATCCAGAGAAAGGTCAACATCCCACACATCATCCTCCACACTCTCATCCAAAGTGAACACCGCACCAGCAAATGCAAGAACTTTTTTCAGAGAGAGGCGCGTGCGAAGCATAGACTTAACTGCCTCAAGCATGTTCTTGGAGTGCTCGTTGTAGGAGGAAACAATGGATGTACCAGAGGAAGACTTGAAGAAATGGAGCTTCTTTCCATCTTCGGAGCTTTCGAGGAAACCGATGGACTCTTGCGAGGAAACCATATCAAGACCGTTGATATTGACGCAGATGTTGTGTGCACCAACAAGGTAATCGCGCGTCAGATGCTCACGATCTGCTTTCCCAGCAAAGAGGGTGAACGGAACATGCTCCTCAAAATAAGTGTACATGTTGAGGTTGATACACGCAAAGTCATCATTAACCTCCTCTGGGACATAGATTGCTTCTGTTGCACCATTCGGGGGAGGTGCATTCACCATATCACCAGAATGAAGGATCCTTGACTTTTCAAAGCTGTCCATGTCCTTGTTCAAACGTGCACCAAAGGCGCTGCACCAGCCGACATGGTTGTTCGCAGAGACATAATGGAGATCGAGATCAACACGACCGTCGTCAATGTGCTTATTCTTCGGAAGGTTCTCCCAATGCACGCCAACAATAGCGTTCTTATCGAGACTCAGCGTAGACATAAACGGAACATTTCCAACAAACATCTTTTCAGAGGTCGGGAACGCATAGTCTACATCATCAGGAATATAAATCTTCTTCCCCTGTACTGCGGGACGAATCTCCTCAACGATGCTGCCAATGATTTCGTTTAGGATAGCGGAACGTTCCCGAGTCATAAACTCCGTCGTGTTCTCCTCTGCTCGCGCAAAACTACGCCCATTTCGCACGGTAAACATGCTTGCGGCTGGGTTTTCTGCACGACGAAGCATAGAATTTGCGACAGACACCTTCTTAAAGAGAGAGACCTTTTTCAGCTCTTTCTTGACATCATCAAGAGTAATGTTCTTGTCGCCGATACGGTCAAGCACACCGACTACCATTGGCTTATTCAGCGTAACCGATAGCTTACGCGCCTTGTTGATGACACGCGAAACAAACTTGCCATCTTTCTTGAATGCAAGCCAAAAATCCTTGAAGCGATTGAATTGCTCTGCAATCGCCTCTACACCGTTCTGACGAATAAAGGACTTAAATGCCATCTCGGAGTTCCAGCTCTCGTTTGCACGGACGGAACCAATCGTGTCACGCGTATTCATCATGAGGGTGTTGCCTGTTTTTTTATAGATCAAATAACGCAGGAACTCCCCTGCTCGCTTCGGCATCATCCCAAAGGTGTCCATAAGGCGCACACGGAACTCTTTGTTGTTCGTGTCATCAAGAGAGAACTCCTTCTCATAACGGCGCACAATAGCGAGAAGATGCTCCTGTGTCTCCTTCGTGAGCGCCATGCCAGAACTCATGAGTTTTTTCGCGCGGGTAATAATCTCCATGTCGGAGAGGACGGAAATAACCGTAAGCGAAACAGGTTCTCCCTTTGGTAAATCGAGCTTTTCAGAGGGGATGTAAACAAGCGAAGAGTTCACAGAATTTGTAGACCACTCACTGTCCGTCTGCATGAAAACACTCATGTAGTGAAGCGTCTGATGAATAAACATTTCCTCCACAGACATATTGTCAACAACCTTGAAAGACTTATGCAGTCCGCCCTTATTGAGCTTTATGAGATCGTAGCCAAATACCTCAACCACAGCATCAACAACGGTAGGCGAAATAAAAGGAACCGCCTCGTCCGTGATATAAATACCATGACGGAGCGCCTGAGCCTGACCTTTCTCAAACGGCTTCTGCGTCTTTTTTGTAGGAGCAACACCCTTGAAGAGTTTTGCAACAGCGATGTCAAAATTTGTAGCGATAGAACGTCCCATAATTTACCATACCCTTCCATAAACAAAATTCATTGAACAAAACAAAATAAAAAGCGATCACAAAGAGTGTTTGTGACCGCAATAATTCCAAAAGATTTCCATGGCGAAGACTAAGCAAGCTTTATTGAAATTCTTAGTTAGAAAGGAAGTCTTTTTTGCCAAAGAACTTTTGCGGCGCAGAGTAGAAGTTGTAGCTTCCACCCAACGGTAAACCGTAAGATGGCGCTACTTTGTTTCCAAAGATTTTTTAAAAAGGAACTCTGTTTTGCCTTATGTGTTGATGGACGACCGATTTTCCTCTGAGAAGGAGGATTTCACTGAGCCCCTAAATGGGCGATTGCACCGCCAAAGCGACTCGACCTATCGCGGTCTTTTGCTTATTTGGCAACGCGCTATTAGTCATGCACCCCACGACTAAAGCCGGGGGCTTGTCCCAGCCGACACGCTTCCAAGCGATGCGAGGTTCAAACGGTTGAGAAGGAAAGACCCTCCCGACCTCCCTTCAGTAGGCGGAACATAAGGGGCATGACGGCGCCCCGCTCAACATAGGGCATGCCTACGTTGCCACATTTTCGTGACAGAGAAGGGTGTCGTCCAACGACATTTTGAATTATAGCATAAGAGATTTTGTTTTGCAACAGGTTTTTGAGATTTTGTAGGGATTTTTTATATTTTTTGATGTCTAAATTTGAAAAATTATTAAGTTTAAGTGAAATAACATTAGTTAAGTTGTTTTCTGGCTTTTGCTCATGTTGGGCGAAAGGCGATAGGAGGGCTAAAAAATGAACAAATTTGTAGTATTCGTAAACAAAATCAGCATTCGCGAGGGGCAGGCTTGCCACTCGTCGGAGATTGTTGGTTTGTTCAGTACGTACGAAGACGTGAAGAAATTCGTTGAGTCTTCGGACGTTGTTCCCTCATCCGAGTTTGATGAGGAGGTCGGGATTAGCGAAATCCCGGCATCTGTTTTTGGGGGAGGATACTATCGGCAGATACTGGTGTCCGACAATCCGCCACCGTTAAAACGGAAAATTGAAGACAATTATTGGGTTTACAGATAACCCAATAATTGCCTTCACAAACCCGCTTCGGCGGTTTTTTTTTACTCATGCGAATTTTAACGATAGCTTCCGCTTCCGCCCATAAATTGTCTGCAAGGAAGATTGCCCAAAGACGAGCGAGATTTTTGATCTTTTTTAGCAAAGAGGACAAATTAGTATTACAATGGATGGTGGGAATGGCAAAGTAATTCCGCTCGAAGAAACAAAGAAAGAAGAGGATATATTTGATTAAAACGATTAAAAAATGGGAAGATGAGATTTTCGCTATAGTTTGCTCTCTTATTGTATTTAGTGTCCTATGTTTCTTTTGGTCGAAAAAGGAAGAATATCCTTTTATAAACAACTTTTTTACAGAAAGCGCTTGTGATACATATGAGATAGATCGCGATATTGATCAAGAAAGAAGAAAATACTATGAAAACCTAAGAAAAGAGAATGGAAAAGGTAAGGTTTGGGACGAGAAATATGCGGAGTTTAATTCTTGGAGATTAAAAAACGAAGGCATCACAAATAAATAGAGTTAATTGATTAGAAAGAATGTTTTGAATAAAAATATAACAAAAAAGAACCACATTGCCACAATCGGCAACAAGTGGTTCTTTTTATCGTTTTTATGTTGCTCGTATAAGCACGCAGTCTCGTCCGAGAGCATCTTGGGCGCGTTAACACTAAGATCTTTTTATTTTCTTTTGTTTTTGTCTACAACATCAATTTCTTGTCTTTTAGGCTTAACTGAATTAATTCTTTATTTTCTTCACCGAAGTAATTGAGCGCGGAAACCCCTGCCATGCATGGGGAGGAGCGCTCGTCTCCTTTTTTGATTCTTACTTTACATTCAATATGCTATATGTTATAATTTTCATAGAGAAAGTGAGGTGAAACCATTGCCTGAAATTACAAAAACCATTAAGCTCCATCTCAACGTGACGGAAGAACAGGATCTTGCGTTCCAAGAATTAACCAACGCTTATAAAGATGCGTGCAACTTTATCTCGGGATATGTATTTACCCATGATTTTGAACTCAACTCATTCAAACTTCAAAATTGGTACACTCAAACAGCGCTTTTTTATTTTTTTCAAGACATGGTTCGTGGAGTTGTGGTATATTGATTTTGTTGAATGCAGATTGTTGTTCGATTTTGTTTATTAAACGAAAGGAAGATTAAAATGTCGAAAAAGGCAATTTCTCATCTTTACACAATCTCTCATGGCATCCTAGGATTGATTTTCTTTTACCTCGGTTGTTCTGCGTTTGGGTTTATTGAATCAGTTTTGCCAAAGTTAGGTACCACAGTTGTTTTACTTACATGTTTTGCCATAATTAACGGCGTTTATATTAAAATTCTGGAAAAAGAAGAAGGATATAACAACACGTTAAATAAAGAAAACTATGTAAGTGGAAATATTTTGGGGTTGGTGTTTTTTGTGTGTTTAGCGATTGTTGTTAATCTTCCTTTCGATAAAGAAAATCCTCATGTGTATGCGCTTGGACTAATGTTTCTAGTTGCGCCAGGATTTTATGCTGCGTGGCTAGGCATGCATGTTGCTACAATTGAAGATATATTGGGGCTGCATAGAGACAATAGAAAGACTATTCATCAATGCGCGCGAGTTGAATAATGCCTAATTGGATGAAATCAAGTTTTAAAGACACTTTAAGACAAACAATAGGAATCTCATTGAATAGCTCATGAAGATTCCGAATATGCTTCTTTGGCAATCACGAAGCTACGCAACATTGATAGACTTAAAGAAGCGTTAGGCTATAAACAAACAAGGAGGATGCACACTATGGCAAAGAAGTGGCATGTTATCGGAATTTCAAACATCAACGAGGGAACAACTCGTTGGCACATTGGTTGCAGTATTGACGACAAGAAGGATGTTTCTGATCCTTCAAACATCGCATACTACCGCGACCACGACACTGATGCCGTTGTTACTTTCCGAAGGATGGAAGACGCTCAAATGATTGCTGACAGGCTCAATAAGGAAGCCGAAAAGGATGCAATGATTGATGCACTCCATAGCGATATGGAAGTTATTATGGATAAATATGGCGTTGATTTTGTCGCCACGATGGTTGGTACAAGGCTCTGCATGGTTGGCAACAACAAAAGCGCATACAAGATGAATCAGATTGCGCATGCATTATCGCAGATTGTCGGTTAAGAAAAGCGCTGTTGGAATTGATAGTTTGATATCTTTCCAGCAGCGTTTTTGTTTTCTCTTAAAATATATGTATAAAGATAGTTCCAAAACCCATACACAAATGTGACAAGGTTAAGTTTGCATAACACCGAACGCTTGGCTTAGGAACACCCGAAGGCTCTCCACGCGTCCACGAAAGGGTCATACTGGCGCAACTACGACACCTCTACACGCGCACTTTCTAAAGTTTCTGCACGCTTACTTTTGCGAGTTTTTATCCTCCGACTTTTCTCGTTTGCCACGCATACCGTCCCATCCTTCTTTTCGACAAGGCGAATTCGCTTGTGTTTAGTATAACAAAACCTTGTTCGTTTATCAATAAAAATTTACGTTTGTTTAATGGTTAAGTGAAGTTTTGCAATACTGTATAAAGGAAAGTTTTGAATTCGTAAATGGATGTGTCCCTCATGCGGTTCATTCCATGTAGATATAAAAAGGAGGTTCGTTCTATGGAATTGTTTCAGCGCATTGAGCCAGACAGAACAGAGTTACATCGCGCAGTTTGGGCGCTTGAAAGCGAGTTTGCAAACTATGCTGATGAGTTGCATCATATCGGCTATGCGTTTCGCAGTAAGAAAATTTCAGAGAGCGAAAAAGACGCACAAATAAAAGCTTTCTTGGAGCGGTATGGAGGCACTGAGAAGAGGTACAATAAGACTCTTCAAAAGATATTTGTTAAATGGATCAAGGATATGATCTTCTCTGACAACAAAGAAGATGCCGTTAAGTTGCTGATTGCGTGCAACGGGATTTTGGATGAGCCGAGGAGAATCAAAGAGTTGTTGCTTGACCTTGGCTATGAGTCTCCAAGCGGTAAATTTTGGCGTAAGGCAAAGAAGATATTGTTTCCGTTTTAAGCGACTACCACGTTGACGAACTCTTCACGTTTACAATAAGCCGTATATTGGGAAGTTCGCCCACATCCGTGCAAAAGACACAGGTAATTGGTCATATTATCCTGATAGGAAACTCCTCATGCGATAGGTCAATGTGTCAATAGATAGACCAAAGGAAAAGTCTTTTGGTCTATTTCTTTTTTCCGGAAACAAAACGTCGTTCCGCACAGAATTTTCCCTCTTGGCTTATCGAAAAGCTATATAATAAATATATCAAGAGTTATTGAAAAGAAAGGAAGAAAAACATGAACCTGTTCAGTATCGACGAATTGTCCGCTCCCGCAGAAACCCGCGCAATTCGAGAGATTAAAAAGGATGACTTCTACTTCGGTCACACACGCGAGAAAATCCTCAGTGAGTGCATCGCAGAAATCGCCGTCCCCCGTTTATTGTTCTCGATTCTTTTCGCGGATATTCGTAGGGGCGTAGAGTTTTCTCGCGTTGAAATTGGACGCTTCAATATCCAAGCAGGAAACCCCAAGGAATCTGCTGATGTTATCAAAGGTCTTGGACTAACGGAGCAACTTGCGGGGAGCATGGTTGAAAGGCTTGCTATTTCTTATCGAAAAACATCGTTTAATTTTACAATAAATGTAGATCGCCTTGAGGTTTTCGATGATGGCGGACTTGATCTTGAGGGGATTATTTACTCTGCTGTGCGCGATCTCGTTCAGCGCGTAAATACGGTGGCTGTGGATCTGTTCGAGAGAGCTTACTCCGTAGACGCAATCTTGGAACATATTGATGAGTTTAATCGTTTGTTCGATGTTGATGGTGAGTTGATTGTGTGATAAACGGATAAGCCAAAGGAAATTATAGAATGTCGCCGAGAACCCCCACTTTAGCGGAGGAGTGTTGATAAATAGACCAAAGGAAAAGTCTTTTGGTCTATTTCTTTTTTCCGAAACAAAACGTTGTTCCGCACAGAATTTTCCCCCTTGGCTTGCTGAAAAGTTATATAATAAACACATCAAGAGTTGTTAAAGAAAACAGTTAGGAGGAAACGAAAATGACTCGAAAAATGGCTAAAAAGGATGTTCTCGCTACGAACATGACCGTTATCCAACTCCTTAATGGAGAGTGCTCGAATCTCCTCTACTACGTCCCTCCCTACGCGCATACGGAAGGGATCTATGGTATCAATGCCTATGTCTATGACATTTGGGGTGTTGCAGTGGTTGCGGGAAACCGACCGTTCGGCAAACGTCCTGACATTGCTGTATTGAAAGAATTTGATGCACGGGCGCGGGTGCTTATTGAGGCTGGAAAGTCTTTCGAGTCGGATGAGGTGCAGTCGCTTCTGAGCGATTTTGCTGATGAGATGGAACGCGTATAAGAAAAATTGTGGGGAAGGAAACAAAAACAGCACCCCACACAGGAAAAAGTTATATAATAAACACGTAAAATATTTTAAGTCATTGTTGAAAAAGAAAGGAAGTTGTTAATATGGGTTATCGTTGCGAGGTTGCTCTCACCATGCTGCGCGAGGACTATGACTACCTGCGCGAGATTGTCGAAAGTCTTGATAATGAGTACGAGCGTGGAGCGTTTATCCCCCATACCGAACATAATCGCGAGGTCAATGGTGTTAAGTGCGTGACGCTTATGTGGAAATATGTCAAATGGCATCCAGAGGCGGATGGAACTTGGTGTGCACTTATCAAGGATTTTCTGCGTGGAGCCTATGACACTGGGGAAGAAAAGCCATATCAGCTCATTGTGATGGGAGAGGAACTTGACGACATCGAAAACGAGGAAAATGGCATTAACTATCTGGGAGATGATGATCCCAACCTCATCCCATGTTCGGCTAGGGTGGAGATTGAGCGGCGATTTGTGATGAACGATTAAGATGTGACACAGTTTTTCAAAACCATGTTGAGTATTTCAGCATGGTTTTTTCTTTTATATTATGATGGAGTTGGACGGTGTGTGGATTGAGTTTTTCAACAGCAAAGGAGTGTTGTTTAGTTTTGCGTTAAAAAATGGCTTGGTTTTGCTGTTTTTCTCTTTTGGTTTATCAAAATGTTATATAATAAATACATCAAATGAGTTGTTGATGTTATTGAATGGAGGAAAATAAAAATGGCACTGTACTCTACAATTAAAGAGGTTCGTCAGCGCGTCTACGAGTTGTACCAACTGGATTGGCTGATGTCCCACGGGTATTCTTTGATGGACGTGGTAGGAGGTTGTGCGGAGGAAGCCGTTATCGCTACGTTTAACGAGTGCCAAAACACCCCTAACGCAATAGAGGTCTACGATATCAACCCGTTGGCGCGTGTCGAGGATGGGATCTGTTCTTGGCTCGATGATGGGTTTGGCGGCGAGTGTTGGGTGTGTTATGGGGAGTTTCTTGGCGCGGAGTATCGCGATGTAAGTTATGTCAGCGAGTTGATCCAGCGTGATCCGTGGAACGCGGATGCGATGATGGCGATGTATCTCGCTGATGTGGAGGATGGCGTTCCCGATATTTGTAAGAACTAACCTCCGTTCTCTTCCTCCTGCACAGGTGTGTGGGGGGGGGGAAGATTTTTATTTTGTTTTTTGTAGAAATTTGTTGCGAACTGCTTGTGACATGATTTAACAACAATTGATGTGTGTGGTTGGTTGTTTATGGCGAAAATCTCTTCGATTGCGCCGTTTTTCCTTTCAGCCCATCTAAAATGTTATATAATAAACGCATCAAATGAGTTGTTTGACACACAAAAAGAAAAGTTGGTTTTTGAAATGGTTTGGTTTGTAAAAATCTACCCCACCAAGCACAAAGTCCACGGTGAGGGGAGAATTGTTTACGCATTTTCTGACACTTTTGACGAGGCTCTTTGTCAGATTCTAGCCCACAGAGCCGAGGTCGGTCTGTTTGTAGATGATGAATATGCTCGCGAGGTTGTGCGGCGCAATGGCATTTGTGCTCTTAACGCCTATATGGATTTCGCAAACATCGAAAGTGTCTGCGATGGAGTATGGAATAAAGACTAAGGAGGCACATTATGGGACACATAATTGATTATATTCCTGTTGATAAGCGAGAGGACATCTTCCCCGCAGCACATGATTTCGCTCATGTCAACACCAACCGTAATGAAAATTGGGATGGATCGTACCACGGCAACATGACGATCCTAGACGATGTGGAGCCATTGAGCAATTACGATGCGGCGGTTAAATATCTATCCGAACGCTCTCAGTCCGCTCGACGTTCTTACTCCGACTTTGCCGTGCGCTATTACTCGTCGGATAGCGATGGAATACAGAAAGACACAGTTCTGCCGCTTGTTCGCAAACTCGCTGCACTTGAAGAGACAACTGCTCCGCGCAATCGCAAGGCAAAGTATGTGTCTTGTCCTCAATGCGGAAGCAAGCTTTCCACTGAACATCTTGGAACTCGTCAAACTGCGTGTCCGTTGTGCTTGACCTCCCTGCTCTCAGAAACGGATCGCAAGCGAATCGCGGCACTTAAAGAACGGATTCGTCGAGCGATGGAGAAGAAAAGGTTAGCGGCACTGAAACGAAAGAGCAAAGGAAAGGTTAAGTGGCTCGTTAAGGTGGAGGTGCATTGTTAATTCCTAATTTTCCTCATCGCTAAAACTTCTGTATTGGGCGAGAGAGTGTAAAAAGCAACGCCATCGTTAAGATTGTTAACCAACTAGAAAAAGGAGAAAAATCATTATGAATTCAGTAAATCTTGTCGGACGTATCGTCAAAGACCCCGCTCTTTCCTACACGAAGAGCAACAAGGCGTTTGTTCGCTTCACGCTCGCTGTTGACCGCCATATTCCGAAGGATAAGGTGCAGGAAGGAACTCAGACGGCTGACTTCATCTCTTGCACGGCATGGAACAAGACGGCTGAGATTATCGGTCAGTATGCTAAGAATGGAAGCCTTGTTGAGGTTAGTGGAAGCATCAACACGGGCAGTTACGAAAAGGATGGTCAGAAAGTCTACACTACAGATGTTATGGTCAACACCCCACAGCTAAAGCTTGGGGCTTGTAAGTCATCCATCTAGTCCTAACGTCGAATGCTCCTAGATGGTGTAGGTTTCCCTACA
>ERZ772766.556-NODE-556-length-21590-cov-4.061296_pt1 | contig 21590 bp, 20 predicted proteins | sample MGYA00511379_ERZ772766 | MGnify/ENA primary metagenome ERZ772766 (study PRJEB29015, sample SAMEA2737895) | human oral metagenome | biome: human oral; feature: human-associated habitat; material: dental | place: China | collected 2116 ...
CACCCAAAATTAAAGGGAGGTACTTACAATTGAAGAACCAACATTTTGCAAAAATCAATGCGCTATGATACAATTGCAAAAAACTACCACCGCTCCTGCTTCTTTGGCTACTAAAAACAAATATGATGGCGAGGATGTGAAAACCTTATTAGCCAAAGACCATTATGATAAATGCTATATCTGTGAGCGCCAACTGACTACTGATTTTCAAGTAGAACATTTGCACAGCCAAGAGCATTACCCTGATGAAAAGTATAATTGGGAGAACCTTTTCTTTGTGTGTAGCTATTGTAATGGAAAAAAGTCAGCTAATTTTGACGGTATTGCAAATCCTACAAAAGAAGCTATAGAGGAGAAAATCGTACAAACCCTTAATTATGACAGAGCAGATTTTGCTACTGATGATACTTCGGAGGCTATACAACAAACGATTGTGCTACTGAATCGTATTTTCAATGGGAAAAATGCCATAAGAACGCTTAAAGAAGAACGCTTTTTTGAGGAGTTTCTCTCAAAAATGAATAATTTTGAGAGAGCTGTTAATGATTATCTCTCTGCACCCACCCCAGAAACTAAGGAGGTAGTAAGAGAGTTACTCTCTATAGAACAAGAATTTTTAGGGTTTAAGTATTGGATAATCAAGAATAACCCTACTCTTTTTCGAGAGTTTTCAAATAATATTATATGGAACAAGTGAAATATTCAACATATATGAAAAAAATACAAATGGTTGACCTACAAGGTCAGTATGAAAGAATTAGAAATCAGGTGCAGGCTTCTTTTGAAGAAGTGCTTAGTACTACCGCCTTTATCAATGGCCCTCAGGTACAGCAGTTTCAGAAAGAATTAGAAGCCTATATGGGCGTGAAACACGTAATCCCTTGTGCTAACGGTACCGATGCGCTGCAAATAGCTATGATGGGGCTCGGTCTGAAAGAAGGCGATGAGGTGATAACCGCCGACTTTACCTTTGCCGCTACCGTAGAGGTGATTGCTCTGCTGAAACTAACCCCCGTACTGGTAGATGTGTATGACGATACTTTTAATATCAATATCGAAGCCATAGAAAAAGCTATTACACCACGCACTAAAGCTATCGTGCCTGTACACCTTTTTGGGCAACCGGCTAATATGGAGGCGGTTATGGCACTGGCTAAAAAGCATAACCTCTTCGTAATTGAAGATAACGCCCAAGCGATAGGGGCTGACTATACCTTTGCCGACGGACGCCAACAAAAAGTGGGCACTATCGGACACGTAGGGGCTACCTCTTTCTTCCCTTCTAAAAACTTAGGTTGCTATGGCGATGGAGGGGCTATCTTCACCAATGACGATGAGCTGGCTTACACCCTTAGAGGTATTGTAAACCACGGTATGTATGTGCGTTATCACCACGATGTGGTAGGGGTAAACTCGCGTTTAGACTCGCTACAAGCGGCTGTACTACGCGCTAAACTGCCTCACTTAGACGAGTATAACAACTGCCGTCGCGAGGCTGCCCGCAAATATACCGAAGCCCTACAAGGCAATGCTAACGTTATCACCCCTGTAATAGCTAAAGGCTACGACCACGTATTCCACCAATATACCTTGCGCATCACCAACGGCAAACGCGATGCCTTGGCTAAAGTTTTTGCTGATAATGGGGTGCCTTTTGGCATTTACTACCCTATACCGCTACACGCTCAGAAGGCTTACACTCGTAGCTCGTATAACGAGGCTGACTTCGCGGTGACCAATCAGTTAGTGCAAGAGGTCATTTCGCTACCGATGCACACCGAGCTGGAAGACGAGCAAATAGCTTTTATAACAGACCTTATCAATAAAACCGTATAATCAGAGATTAAAAAAATGGATCAAAGAAAGAAAGAAGAAGCATTACACTATCACGAGTTTCCGCAACCCGGTAAGATAGCTATTGTACCTACCAAAAAACACGCTACCCAACACGACCTCTCTTTGGCTTACTCACCTGGTGTGGCTGAGCCTTGTTTGGCTATCGCAGAAGACAAAAGCAACGCTTATAAATATACCGCTAAAAGTAACCTTGTAGCCGTTATCTCGAACGGTACGGCTGTGCTCGGTTTGGGCGATATAGGCGCTGACGCTTCGAAGCCTGTAATGGAAGGAAAAGGATTGCTCTTCAAAATATTCGCAGGTATAGATGTATTTGATATTGAGGTAGATGCTACCGATGTAGATAAGTTTGTTGAAACCGTAAAGGCAATCGCTCCTACTTTTGGGGGGATTAACCTCGAGGACATCAAAGCGCCTGAGGCTTTCGAAATAGAACGTCGCCTGAAAGAAGAATTAGATATACCGGTGATGCACGACGACCAACACGGTACGGCTATCATCTCGGCAGCTGCCCTTATCAACGCGTTAGAAATCGTAGGCAAAGACATCAGCAAAGCACAGATAGTGGTAAACGGAGCTGGTGCGGCTGCTATCTCTTGTACTCGCTTATACGTAGCCCTCGGTGCTGACCCTAAGAACATAGTAATGTGCGATAGCAAAGGGGTTATCCGCAAAGATGCGCCTAACCTAACAGAACAAAAAGCTGAATTTGCTACCGACCGCGACCTTCGCACGCTGGAAGAAGCTGTAAAGGGTTCTGATGTATTTATCGGGCTTTCTAAAGGTAATGTACTTACCCCTGAAATGCTACTTTCGATGAACAAAGACGCTATCGTATTTGCGATGGCTAACCCTACCCCTGAGATTGACTACGACTTGGCAGTGAAAACTCGTCAGGATATTATAATGGCTACCGGTCGTTCGGATTATCCTAACCAAGTGAACAACGTGCTTGGCTTCCCTTATATCTTCCGCGGAGCGTTAGACGTTCGCGCTACTAAGATTAACGAGGAAATGAAATTGGCTGCGGTACGTGCTATAGCTGAATTGGCTAAAAAACCTGTCCCTCAGCAAGTGAGTTTGGTATACGGAGGTGAGAACTTAACCTTTGGCAAAAACTACATCATACCTAAACCTTTTGACCCTCGACTTATATACGAAGTACCCCCTGCTATCGCCAAAGCGGCTATCGCTACAGGAGTAGCGCAACACCCTATCACCGATTGGGAAGCCTACAAAGGCGAACTAATGGACAGAATAGGGGTAGGTAGCAAAGAAATACGCCTATTGCAAGACCGTGCTAAACGCGCTCCTAAGCGAGTAGTATTTGCAGAAGGTGACCAGAAAGAAGTGCTAAAAGCGGCACAACGCATCTACGAAGACGGTATCGGTATACCAGTGCTTTTGGGTAACAAAGATGTTATCAAAGCCTTAAAACACGAAATAGGTTTTACTGCCCGTGTAGATGTAATAGACCCTAAGAGCGATGCCGAACGCGCTCGCCGCGAACGCTTCATCGAGCTATACTGGAAACAACGCGAACGCCGTGGGGTAACCTACGAGGCGGCTGACCGACTTATGCGCGAGCGCAACTACTTCGGTACTATGCTGGTAGAAACCGGTCAGGCAGATGCTATGATTACTGGTTACTCGCACGCTTATCCTAACGCTATACGTCCGGTGCTAGAAATCATCAAAAAAGAAGAAGGTGTAACGCGCATAGCGGCTGCAAGTATAATGCTTAGCAAGCAAGGGCCTATTTTCTTATCGGATGCCACTATCAACATAGACCCATCGGCTGCTGACCTTGCTAATATAGCGCTGCTAACGGCTAAAGCGGTAAAATTCTTCGGCTTAGAACCTTCAGTAGCGATGCTATCGTATTCTAACTTTGGGTCGGCTACCTCTGAAAGTACGCTAAAGGTGCGCGAGGCTGTGGCTTACCTACACAAGCACCACCCTGACTTAGTGGTAGATGGCGAGATACAAGCGGACTTTGCCCTTAACCCTGACAAGATAGCCAAGACCTATCCGTTCTCTAAACTGAACAATGGCAAGGGGGCTAATGCGCTGATATTCCCTAACTTAGAAGCGGCTAACATCAGCTATAAGCTACTAAAGGAAACTCAGCACTTAGACACCATAGGCCCTGTGATTATGGGTCTTACTAAGCCTATACACATCACCACTATCGGGTCGACCGTAGATGAGATGGTAAACTTAGCGACTCTGGCTGTGATAGAAGCACAGGGTAAATAATTAACCTAAAAAATTAAAATAATAAAAATATAATGAGTCATAAAATTCCTTGGCAAGAACGCCCTGCAGGTTGTACCGATGTGATGTGGCGTTACTCTGAAAACCCTATTATCGGTAGATATGATATTCCTACCTCTAACAGTATTTTCAACTCGGCTGTAGTGCCTTTTGGCGATGGTTTTGCAGGGGTATTCCGCTGCGATAACAAAGCCGTACAAATGAATATTTTTGCGGGTTTTAGTAAAGATGCTATTCACTGGGAAATCAACCACGAACCTATCGTGATGAAAGGGGGTAATACTGATTTCTTACACTCTGAGTACAAATACGACCCTCGTGTAACCTTTATAGAAGACCGCTATTGGGTGACTTGGTGCAACGGCTATTGTGGGCCTACCATCGGTATCGCTTACACGTTCGACTTTAAAGAGTTCTTCCAATGCGAGAATGCCTTTTTGCCATTCAACCGCAATGGAGTGCTTTTCCCTGAGAAAATCAATGGTAAATACGCGATGCTTAGTCGCCCAAGTGATAACGGACATACTCCTTTTGGTGATATTTTCATCAGCTACAGTCCGGATATGAAGTACTGGGGCGAGCACCGCTGTGTGATGAAAGTAACGCCTTTTGTTGATAGCGCTTGGCAATGTACTAAGATAGGAGCTGGTGCCGTGCCTATCAAAACTAAAGACGGTTGGTTGTTATTCTATCACGGGGTGATTAATACTTGCAACGGCTTCCGTTACTCTATGGGGGCTGCCCTATTAGACCTAAACGACCCAAGCAAGGTAATCGCTCGTACACAGCCTTACCTTTTGGCGCCAGCCACCCTCTACGAGACTACCGGCGATGTGCCTAATGTAGTATTCCCTTGCGCTGCCCTACATTCTATTGAAGAGGACAAAGTAGCGGTATACTACGGCGCTGCTGATACGGTAGTAGGGGTAGCTTTCGGACGCATCTCTGAAATCGTGAAGTTTACTAAAGAAAATTCGCTTTAATTTTAAGAGAATACCAGCATAATAAAAATTGCGTGATTTGTGGAAAATCACGCAATTTTTATTATTTTTGCATTTTAAAACTCATCTAACTATGATAGAAACTCCCCCTACTTTTGCACCTACTGCTGATACTTATAACCTTATAAAACCTTTATTATCAGAGGGTTTTCTGCAGAAAATACAGAATGAATACCTATATTGGTCGCAGTTGAAGTACAAGGCTAAAGATACCGCTCCTGAGCAATTATGGCAAGCGGTGAAACTCTATCGCCGCTTAAATGAGCGTACGCTACAGTTTGGCAAATATCAGTTTAGCTACGTGCTTACCGACTATATACAGCAAGCCCTACATACGTTTGATATGCATATAGGCGGTACGCTAACGAGCAATATGGGGATTGCTGAAGTAGATACGCATAAATTTATGGTGAGTTCTATCATTGAGGAGTCTATCGCAAGCAGTCAGATAGAGGGGGCTAATACTACTCGTAAGAAGGCTAAAGAGATGATACAGAAGGGCACCAAGCCCAAAAGCAAGTCGGAGCAGATGATTATGAACAATTACAACACTATGCAGCACATAGTGCAACACAAGCACGAGCCTCTGACACCTGAGAGTCTGCAATATATACATCAGCTTATAGCCTATAAAACTCTCGACCTGCCTGAAGAAGAAGGCGCTTTTCGCACCCATAATAATATTTATGTAGTTGATTTTACTAATAGCGAGGTAGTACACACGCCACCCGATGCGGCTGAAATACCTGTGCTTATAGCGCAACTCTGCACTTTCTTCAACACTGATAGCCATACCTTTATACACCCTCTTATCAAAGCCTGTATATTGCACTTTATGATAGGATTTATACACCCTTTTGCCGATGGCAACGGGCGCACAGCACGGGCGGTATTCTACTGGTATATGCTTAAATCGGGCTATTGGCTTACCGAATACCTCTCTATTTCGCGTATTATAAAAGAAACGAAAAAGCAGTACGAAAAAGCCTTTCTGTATACTGAAGCTGATGACAATGACCTCAGTTATTTCATTACCTATCAACTCAAAGCAATGGAAAAGGCTTTTGAGGCGCTGAAAACGTATATCAACAGAAAGCAAAAAGAGATATTTCAAGCCTCGCAGTTTATGAAAATAGCAGGGGTAAACGACCGTATGGCGCAAATTATCAAAATTATTTATGACGACCCCGAACGAGTGCTCAGCATCAAAGAGATAGAAAACCGTTTTCTCATCTCTAACCACACCGCCCGCACTGACCTGAAACAATTAGTAGATTTAGGATTTTTAGAGGTAATACCCGTGAATAAGAAGAAACAGAGCTATATAAAGTCGGCTTCGTTTTATAAGTTATTGCAGAGGGGGTAATGAGGGGGAATTATACATTAAAGGCTGCCCTAAACTTTTTGAGCAGCCTTTTTAAATGTTAAAATTTTTGTACTTTTTGTTAAACTCCTTACCTTTGTGTCGTTATAGAAACTCTATAATCCTGACGCAAAGACGGGATGTTCTTTGCTAATTTTTAAAAGAGATGCACTGCAGAATTAGAATTAAGTGTAAATCCTTTAAGTTACTAATTGTGTTTTCGTTAAAGAAAATAACTATTAAGTTCTAAGGATTTTGGGCTGGAGCCTTAGGAACTTCAGCCCACATCTCTTTTAAAAATTTGCTGCTGCAAAGATATAACTTTTTCTCTATATATACAAATTCTTCTTCAAAAAACAAGGGCTAATTTTCTCATTTGCTAATTATTTTGTACCTTTGCCTTATATATGTGAAGAGTTTATTATAACATCCCCCCTGCCCCCTTCGAAGGGGGAGAAGCGATGTAAATACGATAATTAAGACTTTTTGAATAGTCTCTATACAATATGCTTAACTTTTGAAAGATGAAAATCGCTATTTATATACGCCAATATACTGCTGAAAACGAAAGCATTTTACAGCAGCTTTTCTCGCTCTTTACCCCTGATGACCAAGTGTATATAGAGCAGGAAATACTATCGGAATTGCAGCAGAGGTCTGATACATTTAACAGCGCTAAATCTTTTGCTTCATTCGAAGACCTAAACACCTCTTACGACGTGATGCTGACTATAGGGGGCGATGGCACGCTGCTAAAAGGCATTACCTATGTACGCAGTTTGCAGATACCTATTTTGGGCATCAATGCAGGGCGATTAGGCTTCTTGGCAACCGCCCATAAAGACGACTTGCCTAATGTATTAGAACAACTGCGCAAAGGCGATTATCAGGTGGTGGAACGCTCGGTTATAGAGGCTGTGTTTGCCGATACAGGCGAGCCGGTAGATACGGTGAACTTCGCGCTGAACGAGATAACCGTTACTCGCAAAAATACCGCCTCGATGATAACTGTCGATACGGAACTAAACGGCGACTACCTGTGCTCTTATTGGGCTGACGGACTTATCATCGCTACCCCTACAGGCTCTACGGGCTACTCGTTAAGCTGTGCAGGGCCAGTAATATTGCCCACCGCTAAGAACTTTGTACTTACCCCTATCGCTCCTCATAATCTGAGTGCTCGTCCTGTTATCATTCCGGAAGATGCAGAGGTGAAACTGAGCATTTCGGGGCGCGAAAAGAAGTTCCTGATGTCGCTTGACTCGCATATCAAATCGATACCCAACAAACAGAGTATCATAGTTAGGAAAGCCCCTTTCGTAGTGAAGATGATTCGTTTAGAGGGCGATAGCTTTATCAAAACCCTTCGCACCAAGCTACTTTGGGGTGAAGATAAACGAAATAAATAAGATGTTGCACGTATCACTAACTGAAAATAAGAAAATATACTTTGCCTCAGACAATCACTTGGGCGCTCCTACCCCTGAGGCGAGCAAGGAACGCGAAGCGAAATTCGTGCGCTGGCTCGACACTATAAAAGCCGATGCAGGGGCTATCTTCCTCTTAGGCGACTTATTCGACTTCTGGTTTGAGTACCGCACCGTAGTGCCTAAAGGCTTCATACGTACCTTAGGCAAGCTGGCTGAACTGCGCGACAGCGGTATCGCTATCTACTTTTTCGTAGGCAACCACGACCTATGGATGGACGATTATTTTGAAAAAGAACTCAATATACCCGTCTTTCACCGTCCGCAAGAGGTGGAGAGCTGCGGCAAACGCTTCCTGATAGGGCACGGCGATGGTTTAGGGCCTGGTGATAAGGGCTACAAGCGAATGAAGAAAGTATTTACCAATCCTTTTTGCAAGTGGCTTTTCCGCTGGTTACACCCCGATATAGGCGTGCGTTTAGCGCAATATTTATCGGTGAAAAACAAGATGATTTCGGGCGATGAAGACGTGCATTTCTTAGGTGAAGACAAAGAGTGGTTAGTGCAGTACTGCAAGCGCAAATTAGAGACTACCCATTATGATTACTTCCTTTTTGGGCATCGGCACCTACCAATGACCATCGATTTGGGCGGCAAAGCTACCTATATAAATACCGGCGACTGGATACACTACTACACTTATGCTGTATTCGATGGCAAAGAAACAAAGCTGATGAATTTTGAATTATAAAGAATTAACGATTAAAAAATGATTCGTATTACAAAGAAATTTGATTTTGAGGCAGGTCACGCCCTCTACGGCTATGACGGCAAGTGCAAAAACCTGCACGGACATAGCTATAAACTTTTAGTAACCGTTATTGGTACGCCCATCAATGACCCTCATAACGTTAAAAACGGTATGGTTATCGATTTTGGCGACCTAAAACGCATCGTACAAGAACAAATTATTACCCCTTTTGACCACGCTATGGTGTTCAACTCTAACTCACCTCATCAGGAGTTGGCAGAAAGCCTACGCGCCAAAGGACACAATATCATCAGTGTACCCTATCAGCCTACGAGCGAAAATCTGGTAATTGATTTTGCACAGCGTATTCAGCAGCAGTTACCCCCCAATGTGCAACTTTACTCTATACGCCTATGCGAAACCGAAAGTTCGTATGCTGAATGGTTTGCTTCTGACAATCCGCAGCCTGTGTGCGCTCTGCCTGATGTTGATGGGTATATTTTCGACCTCGATGGGGTGTTAGTAGATACGGCTAAGTATCATTATTTAGCTTGGAAAGAAATCGCTAAAGAGTTTGGTTTTGAGCTTACTCCCGAGCATAATGAGCAGCTAAAAGGCATAGGAAGAGAGGTATCGCTGCACAAAATATTATCGTGGGCAGGCAAGAGCCTAAGCGAGGAAGTTTTTGCGCAGACCGCCCTTAGAAAGAATGAAAGTTATCTGCAAAAAATAAGTCATATAGACCATAAGGAACTATTGCCAGGGGTACTGCCACTGCTTCAGCAACTAAAAAGCAAAGGCAAAAAGATAGCCCTTGGTTCTGCTAGTAGAAATGCACGCTTAGTATTAGAACGCACTGGTATACTGCCTTATTTTGATGCTATAGTTGATGGCACGATGGTCAGCAAAGCTAAACCTGACCCAGAAGTTTTCTTGAAAGCAGCCGAAGCCTTACACCTCAGTGCCGAACGCTGCTGTGTATTAGAAGATGCGCCTGCGGGTATACAGGCTGCTAAAGCCGCTGGAATGACCGCTATAGGAGTAGGAAGTCCGGAAATTCTGAAAGGAGCTGATAAAGTAATCAGCAGTTTAGCTAATAGTTAAAATATTGATAATGAGCTACCTAAAAAAGTGATATGCGTTAATTTTTTGTTAAAGTCTGATTTTATTTTGGTATTTCAAAAAAACGCCGTACCTTTGCCAACGCAATGAGGGTGGTAGCTCATTGTAAAACTTCAAATAATAGTTTTCATAATTTAAAGTTTTGGTTGGTTAATGGAAAAGTCCGATAAATAATTATCGGACTTTTTTTATTTTATATCTTAAAAAGACTTGCATTTATCAAATATAAATGCTACCTTTGTGGCATCTTTTTGATAACCACTCAAAAGGAACTACAACTATTATGCAAACTGAACTAATTATTACCCTTGTAGTGCTACAAGTCGCTTTTGCTATATGGGCACTCGCTGACCTCTTTAAAAGGTACAAGAACGAAAAGAAACAAGACGTTACCTTATGGGCACTGATGATTGTAGGTACCCCAATATTGGGGGTATTGCTCTATTTTAATACTGTTTATAGGCGAAAGAGACAGTTTAGTCTGCGCCGCCTAAACAGTTTAGAGCAAGATTTCAGCTTTACTAAAGTCTACCCTGCTCTTTTATTATTAGGTATCTGTCTGATGACTGTTAGCGCTCTCTACAAAGAAACAAACACACTGCACCTGCAAGACTTAGGCATTTTCGCCATCGGATTAGGCATCGGACTGTTTGTAGTGAGAGTAGAACAAAGCAAACGGCAGACGCTTTAGTACGTCGCCCTATCAGTAAATATTTGTAGCTTACTGATTTTATTACTATTTTTGCACCTTATTAAAGTAAACACTAATGGCAAAGAACAAAGAACTCAGTGTAGAAGAACAAAAAAGAGAAGCCCTCAAGCTAACCTTAGCCAAGCTAGATAAGGCTTACGGCAAAGGAACCGTACGCGCTTTAGGCGACAGCCCTGTAGAAGATGTAGAAGTATACTCTACAGGTTCTATAGGCTTAGATGCAGCCCTCGGTGTAGGTGGCTACCCCAAAGGGCGCGTAATTGAGATATATGGTCCCGAATCATCAGGTAAGACCACTCTTACCCTACACGCTATAGCCGAGGTACAAAAAGCTAAAGGTACAGCAGCTTTTATAGATGCTGAACACGCTTTTGACCCTGTATACGCACAGCGTTTGGGCGTAGATGTTAAAAATCTATTGGTTACACAACCCGATAGTGGCGAGCAAGCTCTTGAAATAGCTGATGCTCTTATCCGCTCTGGTGCAGTAGATCTTATCGTTATCGACTCGGTAGCTGCCTTAACCCCTAAAGGAGAAATTGAAGGCGATATGGGCGACTCTAAAATGGGGCTCCACGCTCGCCTAATGTCACAAGCCTTGCGCAAGATAACAGCCAGCATAAGCAAAGCTAATTGTATAGTGATATTCATCAACCAGTTACGCGATAAGATAGGCGTATCATTTGGCTCTCCTGAAACTACTACAGGTGGTAATGCATTAAAATTCTATTCGTCAGTGCGTTTAGATATCCGCAAAGCTGGAGGTCCTCAAGGAAGTGCTGCCATCAAAGATGGAAATGGTGAAATTATTGGTAACCGCACTAAGGTAAAAGTAGTGAAAAATAAAGTAGCCTCTCCATTTAAGGCTACCGAATTTGATATTATCTTCGGGTTAGGAATCTCTAAGATTGGTGAAATATTAGATATAGGTGTAGATGCCGATATCATAACCAAAAGCGGTTCGTGGTTTAGCTATAAAGAAAGTAAGCTCGGACAAGGTCGCGATGCTGTAATAAAAGTATTAAAAGACAACCCTGAGCTAACGGAAGAATTAGAAGCCGCTATAAGAGAATGGCTTAAGAATAATGAGTTGCCAAGCAAAGGCAAGAAAAAAGGTAAGAAAGCAGTTAGCAAAAAAGCTAAAGAAGAAGACCTTGATGATGAAGTAGAAGATGAGGATTTTGATGATGAAGAAGAGCTATTTGAAGAAGAGGAATAGATAGTTTTTTATCATAAAAGTTAAGGGGATACCTAAATAGGTATCCCCTCTTTTTTATTTCAACTTCTCGTTATTATGATGGCGATTGTGGTCGCGTTCAGTTTTTTTAAGCATCTTCTTATCAAAGGCTTGTTGCAAATCAATACCTGTTTGGTTAGCTAAGCAGAGTACTACAAATACTACATCTGCAAGCTCTTCTCCCAAATCTTTATTCTTATCACTTTCTTTCTCTGATTGCTCCCCATAGCGACGTGCTATAATACGAGCCACCTCACCTACTTCTTCAGTAAGTTGTGCCATATTGGTAAGCTCATTAAAGTATCTCACTCCATGTTCCTTAATCCAATTATCTACTTCTAATTGTGCATTCTTAATGTCCATTTGTTTTCTCCTTAATTTATATCTAAAACAAAAGCATTGTCATTACAACAATGCTTTTTTAACAGTTAAAAGAATATTTCTGTGAATTTAAATTCTAATTAGCCCACATATCTTGCTCTCTGTCGCGAATCTTCTCTTTTATCTTATCAGCTTCTAAAAGCTGGAAGAGTGCGTTGTTTTGAATGTAGTCCTTTATCTTTCTATCGCCGTATACGTTAGCTTCTTGATAGATAACAGAACTAAACATTCGGGCATTGAGCAAGTGGTCGAATGACATCGGGCGGGCATCGTTCTTTCTATTGAACGTTTTAGCCTCGTGCAGAATTTCTCGCACCTGCGGATAGAACACCCAGAATAAAGGTACTAATGCTGACATCGTAGAGTCGTCTGAGTCTATAAAGTTTACATCAGGTGCTACAGGAGCCAATGCCAATAAACGGTATTTGAGCTCTCCTTGGCGTTTGTCGAAGTACCATATACCACGTATGTGATACTGAGCAATATCCGATGACTCTAAGTTACGACGAGTGACGTACTCAGGCGAAAGTTTCTCTCCAGCATTTAGTTGCTCATACCCTATATCAAGCGTATCAATTTTAGACATAGAAGCCTGAATAGCCTCAGCTGTCTTTGTTTGTGTAAAATATGAATCTACATACAGATCTTTTATCTTACCATTTTTGATATTCTTGATAAGCACATCGTATAGAGAGCGGCGATAAGCGTCTACCTCAAGTGTATCAGTAGGGAAAAGAAGCGGAAAGTTTGCCCTTTCGTTTAGGTCGATTACTTCCCATACTTCTACAGACCATAGGATATCTCGGTCATCTACATAGCCGTAAGGTAGGGGCTTATCATTGTCAGCCTCTATCTGTGCAGCTGTTTTCACACCGATATCCGATGCCACCTTAGCATTGAGAATGTTCACCTGTGCTGATGAAAGCTGAAAAGTAAACACTAAAATTAATAGTACTATTATATTTTTTAGTTGTAACATAAAAATTCTTCTTAGTTTATTTCGATAACGATAGGTGAAACAGGAGGTAATTTCAATGTGCTATTGCCTACTATATTCGCTTTTACATCGAATATCTGTACTTTATCACCACGTTTAGCTCGTGATAAAGCTGAGCGTGCTTGCTCATTAAATTTATTTCCTTTCACTACCACACTAGGTTGTCCTGGTATAAATACTTTAAACTCATTTACTTGTAGTTTCAAGTCAAAGTCAAAGTCTTCAAGTACAGCGTTGATTGGTAATACACCGATATTATCTTTTGGCAATTTGCCATCACCTATAATTCCTGCTATACTAGTTACTGCACGCGGAATACTCTTAATTCGGAAAAGTTTAGAAGAACTAAAGCGTTGTCCGTCTAACTCACCTGTTACAGTGATGGTTACATCTTTACCTTGTCCTGGTCTCATCACCCAAGCTCCTGTTCCAGAGGCTTTAGAGAGTCCTTGTCCTGAAGCCATAATTTTGTTATCAGGTACACCAGGCATCGAGATGGTGATAGGGTTATCTACCCCACGATATACTACGTTCATCTTATCAGCCGAGATAACAGCTGAGTTCGGTTTAGGAATAGTAGAGAAACTTTGTGATACAGGCACTGCTATACGCTCACCTTCTTGGTCAAAGTAAAGGTTACCTGTAATTTTATGGTCACCAGTATTACCTGCTGAAATGTTAAGTTTCACACGTCCATCCTCAATGGTATATTCACTTTGTGAAAGTTTTCTTCCGTCTAATGAAATGTCTACTGCATTAGGGCGTGTAGAAGCATCTTTACGACCTAATACTATCGAACCATCAAATTTCTCACCTTGATAGTAAGCTCCTTTACCTTGTTCAAGCAAAGTAGTATAGTTAGTCATCGATACTTGCGATTTCAAACTACCTTCAAGTGCTTTAGCAAAGAAATCTTGTTGTACTGATAAGATGTCTGACTGCATCATAGAGAACTTAGCCAAAGAAGCGATATAAGGGAATCCTTCAAAGTTGAAGTGCAACCATTTTACGGTGTTACCGTCTTTATCTTTGCGGTCATCAGTACTAAAGTTTTCTTTTACTTTAGTAGCTAACTCAGCGTAAGCCTTGTTTTCACCCAATATTTTCAGAATTCCTTCGCGATACGCATTAATCTTCTCTACAAATTCTGTGCCTTTTGTAGCACCTTCAGCAAAAAATAAGTGGTCTGTATAGTCAGATTTATCCATTGCTTGATAATCTTTCTCATCTACCTTCTTATCTTTCTGTCCAATAGCATCTTCCAATCCGGTTTTAATCTCTTGGATATAGCTATACAAATCAGAAGAGAGTGATTTTATCTGCTTCGATTGTTCTAAAATCGCAGCATATTGTGCTGGGTTTTCACTCGCTTTAGTTTCCAGATCAGCAAAAGTAGCCTCGATGGTACCTTTGGCCCTTGTATTTGCTGATTCAAATTTTGCATTAACTAACCCAAATGCATCCAATACTTGTTTCCCCATATTAAGCGCTATCATCGCAAGGAAAACCAGATACATCAGGTTAATCATTTTCTGTCTAGGACTTGCCTTTCCACCTGCCATAAGCTAAATTTTTAAATTAGTTAAGTTAATAAATTCTTCTTATCGTGCACCTCCCATTGCTGACAACATACCTCCATAAATTGTGTTCAAAGATTTTAGATTGTCTTTAAATGAAAGCATTTGTTGGTTCAATGAGTCTAGGTTATCGGCAATACCTGCTTGAGCAGAAACCTGACGTTCAGTTCTTTCTAATTGTAATTTGTAAAGGCTATTTAGTGATTCTAAGTTAGAGGCTGCCTCTGATAACTCTTCACCATATTTGTGTGTAGCTACCATAGTACCGCTAATAGGAGCAATTTCTTTGCTTGCTTCTGCAAAGTTTTCTATCGATTTACCTAATGAACGCATTAAGTTAGCGTCAATCTTAGCTTCTGCCAAAATACCATCCAATTTTTCAGAAAGAGATTCTTTTAGCGCTTTCTCTTCTGCTGGATTTACTTGTTGGGCTACAGCTTGCACTTGGCGTGATACTGGCTCTCCACCTTTTAGCTCTGGGTATACTAATGACCAGTCTAACTCTTCTTCTACTGGCTCAAATGCCGACATAAAGAAGATAATTGCTTCAGTACCCATACCTACTGCCAATAGCAGACTACCACTAATACCCATAATATCTGCGTGCAAAATCTTAGCCAAGGCACCTACAATTACTACTGAAGCACCTATACCGTAAGCATAATTAAAAATTCTCTTTGTTACTTTACTTCCTGCCATAATACTCTGAAATTAAAAATGTTGTTAGTTTATTTGTTTTTGGTTTTTTTGATTATTTGTTTACTATTCTATCTATAGCCTCGTGCTGATTTAGCTTGTTGTTTTTCGCTGATACCCATAAAGTCTTGTACTGTGCGGAAGCCAATGTAGCTACGCGCAGAGTCTTGATACTCATAGTCACGGGTATTTACTTGCAGCATAAAGGCTACGTCTTTCCAAGAACCACCGCGTATTACCTTACGTCTGTTGTTGTCGTCCAATACGTTAGGGTTCATTGTCGACATATATTCATAAGAGTTAGGGTCGTATGAAGTATTCGTCCATTCCGATACGTTACCAGCCATATTATATAGGTTGTATCCGTTAGGCTCGTACGATTTTGCTTCTACAGTATAAAGGGCGTTGTCTGAGGCGTAGTCACCACGTAGTGGTTTAAAGTTCGCCAAAAAGCACGCTTTATCATCATAGGTATAAGGACCTCCCCAAGGATAAGTACCTCCTGGTAGCCCACCACGTGCTGCATATTCCCACTCCGATTCAATCGGTAGGCGGAAAGCATTCACCGTATAATCACCTTTTGATTTTTGATAAGCATTCTTATTAAGAGTACGCCACTCGCAGAAAGCCTTAGCTTGTATCCAGCTTACACCCACTACAGGGTAGTCGCCGTAGGCTTCGTGCCAGAAATAGTCATTGTGCATAGGCTCATTGTATGAGTAGTTAAAGTCTCTAATCCATACAGTAGTATCAGGATAAACTTTCACTATTTCTTCTTTAATGAAGTCTTTACGTTTACCTCTTGCACGAGCAGCTTTTTCCATATCAAGCCATTGATATTTAAACTCAAACTTTTGTACGTCCATAATGCGCCTGCCGTTATAAGCTTCCTCTTCGGGCAAGTACATTTTGTCCATTACTTCAGAATAGTACTCATCAGGATATTTATTTGTATCCCAAATAAGTGCTTTTTTCTTGTTGAGTTTACGCGCTTTTTGGTCACCGTAAGTATTTTGAAGATACTGTTGGTAAGCGTTCATCTTTTCTGTATTGGTGTCTAAGTATGCATACTCACCAATACCACCGCTACCTGAAGTTTGGCCTGTTTGTTCAGCCATATCGGCTAACTGAGTACGGATAATAGAGTCGCGTACCCAATTCACAAATTGGCGGTATTCACTATTTGTAATTTCAGTTTCGTCCATATAAAACGAACCAACACTCACAGTTTTGACTGGAGCGTTTAAACTCGCGGTCTTATCATCATCAGAACTACCCATAATGAAAGAACCACTCGGGATAAGCGTCATACCATACGGAGTAGGCTGCTTCCAGCTCTTACCCCCTACACCTACAAGCTCTCCTTTGTTATCGCCACCTCCACGTCTACACGCTGTCATTACAAAGAATGATAGTAGCACTACAAATATTCTTCTTGCCATAAACATTGTTTAAATTCACATTTAATTAGGGCGCAAACGTACGCATTTTATTTCACACCAGCAAAATTTATCTACTTTTATTTTTGATGGAGAGTGAAATTTAACAATTTATTCACAAATCGCCTCGTTTTGTCACGCCTATTTGTAAAAAAAGATTAAAAGAAAATCGTCTTTGTTATACTTGCTTCGTTACTTTTTAATACCCATATTCCACAAGGTAAACGCTTGCAAATCGGCATTTTGCTCTATGGTTTTGCTCACTGGGGTACCCGCTCCGTGCCCTGCATTGGTTTCTATCCTGATAAGTATAGGCAAATTACCCTCTTGCTTGCTCTGTAGCTCTGCCGCAAATTTAAAACTGTGGGCAGGCACTACCCTATCATCGTGGTCACCCGTGGTGATAAGCGTTGCTGGGTAGCTGACACCTTTTTTTACATTATGCAAGGGCGAATAACCTTTTAGGTATTCAAACATCTCAGCGCTGTCGTCAGCCGTACCATAGTCATACGCCCAGCCAGCACCTGCTGTAAAGGTGTGGTAACGTAGCATATCAAGCACACCCACTGCCGGAAGTGCCACCCTAAAGAGGTCAGGGCGTTGTAGCATCGTAGCGCCTACTAACAGCCCGCCGTTAGAACCTCCTTTAATTGCCAAATAAGCAGGCGAGGTGTATTTCTCTTTGATAAGGTATTCAGCTGCCGCTATAAAATCGTCAAACACATTCTGTTTCTGCATCTTAGTACCTGCATCGTGCCATTTTTTACCATATTCGCCTCCACCGCGTAAGTTAGGTACAGCATATACACCGCCTTGCTCCATCCACACAGCATTTACTACGCTGAAGGCAGGAGTCAAACTCACGTTAAAACCTCCGTAACCATATAATAAGGTAGGATTTTTACCATCTAACTTCAAGCCTTTTTTATAGGTAATCATCATTGGCACTTTAGTTCCGTCTTTAGAAGTGTAAAATACTTGTTTCGATTCATATTGGGTAGCATCAAAAGCAATTGCTGGTTTCCAATATTGCTCAATAGCCCCTGAAGCTAAGTCCATTTTATAGATACTGCTGGGGGTAGCATAGTTAGTAAAAGTGAAATAAGTATGCGTTTCTTTCTTCTTAGCGTGAAAGCCACTCGCAGTACCTATATTAGGCAATTGCACCTCGCGCACCAGCTTGCCTGTATAGTCGTATTGTTTTACTTTTGAAAGCGCATCTACCATATAGTGAGCGAAAAGATACTCACCCGCTGTACTGATACTCAATACATTATCCGTCTCTGCAATCACATCTTGCCAGTGAGCAGGTTGCGGATTTTTAGCCTCTACCTTCACCAATCTGCCGTTAGGAGCATTCAGGTTCGTCTCTAAGAAAAAGGTCGTACCTTGGTTGCTCACAAAACTTGTATCGCCGTCAAAGCTATCGGTGATAGTTACAAGAGGAGCGTTAGGTTTGGTCAAATCTTTCACAAATAACTTGTTGCCTGAAGTCGCATTGGCAGCCGAAATGAAGAGGTAAGTGCCATCGTCCGACACACTGCCCGATACATAGCGGTATTTTTCGGCAGGAGTACCGCCAAATACCAATACATCTTGACTTTGGGGCGTGCCAAGCTTATGGTAGTACAATTTGTGTTGGTCAGTCTTAGCCGATAGCTCACTACCTTTGGGTTTGTCATAGCTCGAATAGTAAAAACCTTCGTTGCCTTTCCACGCTATGCCACTAAATTTTATATCTACTAAGGTCTCGCCTATTTGTTTTTTAGTTTTAGCATCTAATACGATGCCTTTGCGCCAGTCGCTACCGCCCTCCGAGATGAGGTACGCCACAAGCGAGCCGTCTTCGGTGAAAGCCACTGTAGCCAATGAGGTAGTACCGTCAGCCGAAAAAGTATTAGGATTCAAAAACACTTCTTCTTTACCGTCTTTGTCTTTGCGGTACAATACCGACTGGTTTTGCAGTCCATCGTTCTTATAATAATAGGTGTAATCGCCTTCTACAAAAGGTGAACCTATTTTTTCGTAGTTCCACAGCTTTTCTAATTTCTCTTTGATAGTTTGCCTATAAGGAATTTTAGAGAGATAGTCAAAAGTGAAAGCGTTCTGAGCCTTCACCCACGCAGCAGTTTCAGCCGAGCGGTCATCTTCTAACCATCTATAGGGGTCAGCTACTTGAGTACCGAAGTAAGTATCTACCGTACTGTCTTTGCGTGTTTGTGGATAATTCATTTTCTCTTCATTAGTAGAGGAAGGAGTTTGATTTTGCTGGCAAGCCACTAATAGCAGCAGCCCTACCGGTAATACAAAGTGTTTCATATTAATTGTTAGTTATTAGTTGTCAGTAGTTGTCATTGGTTGCATTAGTTGTCTGTAGTTAGCAAATAAACCTTGCCAAAGGATTTATATTAACTCCTTTGGCAAAGTTATTATTGTTTTTTCGTCTTTCTCTTTATATTAGAAGAACAAAGCAACCCCTACACCTACTCCTAAGATTCCTCTTTGGGTTTCAGCTTTGCTATCTGCTTTATTCTTAAGTGAATAGCTATCATAACCTACATAACCGGTGATAGCCGCTCCTTGGTTTACAAAATAAGCAATCCCTGCTTTACCACCAAATACTAATCCGTTATCCTTATTAGCATCAGAACTTCCTGCTGACGACGCCATAGCATAACCTACTTTAGCCCCTACAAATGGAGCTAAGTTAGCACTTAGCGGGAAGAAATAAGTAGCATTAGGTGCTATAGTAAACATATTTTTACTATCTGATACCCCTTTTGTTTTAATATTAGTGTACTCTAAACCTAAACCTACTGCCAAATTATCTATCACAAAATAGTTAACATTAGGGGTGAATTTAAGAGTAGATTCTGTTTTATTGGTCATTTCTGTACCATCGTATTTTCCTTTAATAGTTTCAGATGTGTAAGAAAGTCCTAAGTCAGAACCTGCAAACCAATTTCCTTTTTCAGTTTGTGCGTAAGAAGCACTAACAAAAATAACGGCTGCAAATAAAAATAATTTTTTCATAGTTTTTCTAAATTTTTACGTTTATTGTCGCAAAGGTAATTCTTTTTTTTCAATAGACAAACTTTTTCTGAAATTAAATCTTATATTTTTTCGTGGCATTGTTTTTGTGGGAAGTGCCAATGTATTAATAAACAATTTATTATATTATGAAAAAGAGAATATGCATAGCTACTATAGCCTTTCTTTTTTTAGGAGTGCTCCCCAGCTTAGCACAATCGCTACAGCGTCATAGTCCCGTACCGGCTATCGAATTGGCACAGCCCAATGGCGAAAAGTTCAATCTTTCCTCTCTAAAAGGCAAATATGTGCTGATAGATTTTTGGGCATCGTGGTGTGGTCCTTGCCGACAAGAGAGTCGCCACCTGCGCAAGGCCTATAATACCTACAAAAATCAGAACTTCACTATTGTATCAGTGTCAGTAGACAAACCCCGCGACCGCGAAAAATGGTTAGACGCCATCAAGGCCGATGGTTTAGTCTGGACGCAACTTTTAGACGACAAAAAGACTTCTGACAGTTATGGAGTAGAGAGCCTACCTTCAGCATTCCTCATCGACCCTGAGGGCAATCTATTAAGTCAAGGCGAAACCCTACGCGGACAAGACCTAATGAAAACATTAGCAAAATACATAAAGAATTAACCCCTAAGTTAATTTGCCCATTTGCCCTTACTTTCACCGAACAATGAGCGAACGATAAGCGAACGATAAGCGAACGATGAGCGAACAATAATCGAACGATGAGCGAACAATAAGCGAACAATGAGCGAAGGAAAGTCGGCAAGTTAGTATAAAAAAAGCTGTCGCAAAGTAACATTTGTGACAGCTTTTTTACTTTATATTTTTTGTTAATGGCAAAAAACCACCATATCCAATTTGTTTTTAAGGCAAAAATCGATATTTTCTTTTAGCCCCATAATAGCCTCATAAGCAAAGCCTTTTTCATCATCATCTCCATCTAACATAGCTTCTATTTCATTCTCCGTTTTATGAACTTTGGCAAACAAAGAGGCTAGATGTTCAAGTCTTTTCTTGTCTAATAGGTCTATCATAGGGAAATCGGCTATTAGAGGTAGCGGAAAAGGGTCGGCATAATCAGCAGGGAATAACTCTGCCTCTATATCAATCTCAATATCATAATCTTCGGCAACGGTTTGGTTGATAAGGTCAGTTATATACCCTAACTTAATTTCTTGTGTTTGGGGCAAGGTTTCCCCTAAAGTAGCGCAAATTCCAATAAAAGCATACCCGTAGTGATAGTCTTCCAAGGAGTAAGGATTGCCCATTATAATATCGATAAGGGCTTGAGAGGTTTCTTGGTTTTGTTCGGCATAGTTTTGGAAAACATCATTGGCTTTTACCTTTTGCAAAAGGGCTTCATCTTTAGAGCCAAAAACAGCTTTAATTTCAGGAGTTTTCACTCCATAAGTAAAAATATAATATCCCATAAGTAGAATGTTTTTATGTGAAAGGACAAAGATAGCATTTTTATGGAGAAGGGCAAAAGTATAGTTAGTAAATTCAAGAATAATTTGTATTTTTGCCAAATAATAGTAAGTAAATGTCAAATATATGCAACACTGGATATTGACCTCTGCACAAGAATTTTACGCAAATGCTAAAGATGTATTGGACAAATGCCAAGCTTCATTCTATATAGAGGTAGGAGATGGTAAGGGAGGATATAGGCAAATTCTTATCTCTCGAGAGAATAAAAGTGC
>ERZ772766.557-NODE-557-length-21576-cov-4.953069_pt1 | contig 21576 bp, 13 predicted proteins | sample MGYA00511379_ERZ772766 | MGnify/ENA primary metagenome ERZ772766 (study PRJEB29015, sample SAMEA2737895) | human oral metagenome | biome: human oral; feature: human-associated habitat; material: dental | place: China | collected 2116 ...
CGGGAGCGGATCCGGCGCCGGCTTTGGACGAGACCATGCGGAAAAGTGGCAGTCAGACGGGGTGTCCCGCACCACATCGATGGTGACCAAGACCACAAGTCTGGCTGGCCTCAACCCCGCGAGCCCCCGCACGTGCGCCCCCTCCCTCACCAGATCCCCTCCGGTACAAGCCCCCGTCGTCGAGCGCGGGCGCCGTGCCGTAGATCCCCACCCGTCCCGTACAGGACACGTACAAAGCAGAGACAGGCCACGTCGTCGGACTCCATTACAGCGCGGACAGAATAGGATCGAGTGGTTTGTCCGGAGCAGGCCGGGCAGCAGGAAAAGATACCCCGCACACATGACCCGAAAACGGCCTCCCGGGTACTACCCCGTGTCGCCCTCTCGCTCCCACAAACAAAATCGTAGCACACGACCCCCACCCACACCAGCACAACCAGGAGACACCCTGTTCCCCACAACTAGATCGCGTTCCGTTCACGCTGTACGTGATCGTGTCCCTCCTGCGGGAGCCAGCCACGGACACCCGTTCTCACGGCGAACAAGTACCGTTCTCAGCACAAACAAGTACCGTTCTCGCGAGCGGGGAGCGGGGGCGGGAGGGAGAGACTCCCCACGGGCCCACGCCACCGGGAGGCCAGGGCCAGGTGAGCCGCCAGCCGCCTGGGCTCCGTCATGGGGGTCATGACACAGCACCAGCGCCTCAGGCGCACCACCCGTCTTCTGCTCCTCCTGGTCGCGGCAGCCCTGGGCCTGACGACCCTGACGGCCTGCGAGCTCAAGCAGGGCGAGGACGTCGTGACCTCCACCAGGGCCACGGCCATTGTCTACTCGGCCCGGCAGAACTCGCCCACGATCGACCTCACGGCCTCCAGCCCCGGCGTTGACGCGGTGATCGACGACGCCGTGGACGGGCACGGCACCCTCTACGTGGTCAGCGCCGACGGCGCCCCGGCCGTGCGGACAAGCCTCACCCTCGCCTCGAGGCAGGCGAGCGAGGTCGCCTCCAAGCGCTCCCGCACCGCCAACGTGAGCCGGGTGCGCCAGGCCCTGGCCGCCTCGGTCGCCACGACGCCCGAGGCCGACACGCTGGGCGCCATCGGTGTGGCCGCCGACCAGGTGAGGGGCTCCACCAGCCCGACCGTCGTGGTCATTGACTCCGGTTTGGCCACCACGGGCGCCCTCCCCTTCCAGAACGGCGTCCTGAGCCCGGGCACCGACATCCAGGCCACCGCCCAGTCGCTCAAGGCCGCCCGGCTCCTGCCCGACCTCCAGGGCATGACGGTCCACTGGGTGGGTATGGGGGACACCGCCGCCCCCCAGGGCGCCCTGGACCAGGCCGCCCGGGCCCGCCTCGAGGAGCTGTGGCGGTCCGTCGTCGAGACCGCGGGCGGCACGCTCACCACCGACTCCCGGGACGCCGTCACCACCACCGCACCCGAGCAGCTGCCCGCGGTGACGCCGGTCAATGTGGTCGCCACCTCGGTGTCCGCGGCCCGGATCTCGGTGACCCTGCCGGAGACGCAGCTGGCGTTCGTGGGCGACGAGGCCACCTTCCTCCACCCTGACCAGGCCTCCGCCACCATTGCCGAGCTGGCCCGCTCCCTGACCGGCAGCGGGGTCTCGCGCGTGACCGTCACCGGCTGCACCGCCACCGCCGGCACGCCTGAGAGCCGTGCCACCCTGTCCCAGGCCCGGGCGGAGGCCGTGAGGACTGAGCTCCAGGCGCACCTGGGCGGCGTGCCGGTCACGGCCCGGGGCCTGGGGGCCGAGTGCCCGGGGCACGTGCCCGACGTCGGCCCTGACGGCCGCCTCACTGAGCCCCAGGCCCAGCAGAACCGAGTCACCGTGGTGACCGCCGAGTAGGGCGCCCACCGCCCGGACCCGCCGGACCCTCCAGGGCCAGCCCTCCCGGGACCAGCCCTCACCGGGGCCACCGGGCCCGCCGCCCCGCCCAGACGCGAGAACGGTACTTGTTCGCCGTGAGAACGGTACTTATTGCTCGTGAGAACGGACCAGGCGGAGCTGGGCGGGCCCGCTGGCCCCGGCGCTCAGGCGACCACGGCCCAGACACCCCCAGCCCCACTATCAGCGGCCCCGGCATTGGCACCCCCAGCATTAGGAGTACCCCCGGCCCGGCGCTCAAGCAACCCCGACCCCGGCATTGACACCCCCGCCCTCGTCCCCGCCGGCGTCAGGGACAAAGCTGCGGTCGGGCGCCCAGTAGGCGTTGAGACCGGCCCAGGTCAGGGGCGAGGTGACAATACCGGGGCGCTCCCGCCACGCGGCCAGGCACCCCCGCTTCCACTCGTTCATTGCCAGCACCGCGTCCGGGGCACGCAGGCAGTCGTCCACCGCGAAGGACAGGTCCAGGAACCCCCGCGCCGACTCCTCCTGGCAGGCCCGGCGGAAGAACTCGTCGGTGAGCATGGTCCAGCGTGTGGTCATTACCAGCTCGGCACCGGCCTCCAGTATGGCGGCGGCCATGCCGAAGGGCTCCACCTGGCCGGTCTCTGTGCCCGACTGGCAGGCCACCAGCCCCACCCGCGGTGGCATGGGCCACAGGTAGATCCCTGAGTGCGCCTCCGGTGCCGGGGCGCCGCTCATGTCGGTGCCGTCGAAGCCGACGCCGGTGGGCAGCAGGTCCCCCAGGTCGGGCTCCTGCCCGGCGCGCGCCGTGTTGCGGAACTTGGCGGCGTGCTCCCTCCAGTCAATGGTGCCCAGGACGAGGTCGCTGGCGCTGAACCAGCGGGTGCCCTCCTGGTCTGTGGGGTACACCCCGTAGCAGGCGCGGGAGTCGGCCAGCTGGAGGCGGGAGTCGCCCCCCTTGCCGGTCATGTGCCCGACGTAGAGCAGGTGCGACAGCGGCCTCCTGTTGTCAACGGTGACGACGTCGGGATCCTGGCGCAGGACCGCGGAGAGCTGGAGGCGGGTCGTCCCCCGGGCGTCCCCGCGCCCACCGGCCTCAGCCGGGGCGCTACCGACCGTGACCGGGGCAGGCTCGTAGCCCCTGACCCGCTCCTCCCACGCGGCCAGCTCGGAGCCGTTGAGGACCCCGGCCCGCCCCGCGCCCTGCTGCCAGGGCTGCACGAGGTAGACGGCGGGGGCGTCCCTGACCCTCTCCCAGCTGGGGTGGGGCAGGGACGGCTCGGAGTCCCGCCCGAGGACGGGGCCCATGGTGACCACGTCGAGCACGTCCAGGAACCGCTCGACCTGGCCGTCCGGCGTCGTCCGCCCGGTGGGCATGAGCTCCCAGGGGACCTGTCCGCACGACGGCGGCGGGTTCACGGCCAGGAGCACCCGCTGGCCGGGCGTGTCCACCGCCTCCAGCAGGGAGGCCAGGAAACCCGGGGGGACGAGGACCTGGGCCAGGTCACGCATGAGCTCCAGCTCGCGCTCCGGGTCGCCTGCCAGGGCCCCGTCGACCACCCGCAGGAAGTGCCCCACCTCCAGCGGGTCCGGGGTGGCGGTGGAGGCCGTCTCGTCCTCGTCGTCATCGTCGAAGAAACGGGCCATCTCGTCATCGTCGTCCTCAGGGCCGGTGCCGACGTCGGGCTGGGCGGGCAGGGGCGGGTAGTCCCGCTCAAGACGCTCGACCTGGGCCCCGGTGACCTGGTCGTCGTCGTCCATGTAGTCAGGCAGGGACCGGCGCAGCGCCTGTGTCACCCGGACGAGCTCCTTACGGTCCAGGACGACGAACGCCGGCGGGCAGTCCTCGCTCTCCCAGGCCACGTAGGTCCCCGACGTCGTGTCGACGCCGTGGAAGACGAACTCGAGCTGCTTGGTCACATCCACTCCTCGGAGGCAGTCGGGACGGCGCCCTTCTCGGGGCACCGGGGGAACCGGGCGGGTCAGCACCTGAACTGGGCCAGGAGCTCGGCGACCCACAGCTGGGACTGCTTCAGGCCGGCCCGCACGAGCCGGGGCGCCATGCTCCGCCGCTGTTGGATGGCCTTGTGCGCGGTCCGCTGGCGGCTCCGGACCCACTTGTCAGCCCGCTTCTGCTCCTCCAGGAGCCGGTCCCGGTCGCTGCCGCGCACGGGCCGGGAGGGGCGGGGCACGGAGACCACGTCGACCAGCTCGATCTCCTGCCCCTCCCCCAGGGGCGCCGCACCACTCACCTCCCCGGGGGCGGTGGCGCACAGGTGGACCAGGACCGGCAGGATCTCCCCGTAGACGTAGACGCGGGCCATCCCCACGTCACTGTCCCGGGGCAGTTCGCAGGCGGTGCGGACGGTCACGGTCACGCGCCGGTCCCGTCCGGTGCCCGCGACCCGCCAGGCCCCGGCGCCGGGGGAGGTGTCAAAGAGCCCCTGCACGTTCTGGCCCCAGTCAATGGTGAAGGTGCCTCGCGTCTTCCCGGCGCCCGCCACGAGGGCGACGGCGTCCTGGGACAGGCTCCCTCCCAGCAGGGCGGCCAGCTCGTCGTGCTGTCCCCCGCCCGCCCCGGCGCGTTCCTCCACGGCGTCCAGGAGCTCCTCCAGGGCAGCGGCCTCCTCCTCGTCGCCCTCGTCCTCAGCCGCGTCGAGCAGGCCCTCCAGGCAGCTGGCGATCACCAGCCCCCAGGCGCGCCGCACCGTCTTGTCGACGCCGTTGTCAATGAAGTCCCGCGCCCGGTCCTTGACCTCCTGCGCCATGGGGGTGAGCAGGAGGGCGCCCACGCCCCCGTCCGCGGCGAGGCACAGGGGGACGTCACCCTTCCGGCTGAGCGCGATCAGCTCCATGTCCAGCGCGACCCGGTCGAGCTGCCTGACGCTGCCGTCGGCGGGGGACGGCCAGTAACGGCGTAGCCACAGGCCCTGGGCGATCCTGCACAGCACCCTGGCGGTCATCGTCGGCGCGCTGTGCCAGGTGGTGGGGACCTCACGGGCCAGGCGCAGCCGACGGCTGTCCTCGGCGTCCTCGACCTCGGCGAGAAGCTGCTGCGCCGCGAGGACGACGTCGTAGCCGTAGACGAGCTCGACCCACAGCGGCACGGTGGTGGTGAGGAAACCGCCCGCCACGGACACGGGGTCCTCCTTGCCGATACCGAGGTCGACGACGACCCAGCCTCCGTCCAGTGGGACGAGGGGGCGCAGGAAGCCCTCCCTCGCGGCCTGCCCGTCGGGGGGCCCACCAGGAGCCCCGGCGGGGGACCCGCCGAGGGCCTCGTCAGGGGTCCCGGCAGAGGTCCCGCCGGGGACAATGAGAACCGTGTCCCCGTCCCATGACACCGTCACCCGGTCCAACGGGTCGGCGGGCTCTGCCGTCCTGGGAGTGGTCTGATCAGTCATCTGTGCTCACATCCTGTTCAGGCAGTCGAGGATGTCGGTGATATCGACTCCGTCGAGCAGCGGGCCGACCTGCGGGTCCTCGTAAAGGCGGTCCAGCTCTCCCATGAGCTCCAGTGCCACCCTGCCCCGCTTGACGTCGACGGCGTCCCTCTCCGCGAGACGCAGCGCCTCCCGCGGTACGTCGTCCCTCAGCTCCCGGCTGCGCCCCGGGATGGTCCCGGGGCCGTCGTCCCCGTCCTCCGGGTTCCTGTACTGCCGCATGAGACTGTAGACGGAGGCGTAGGGCTCGTCAGTCCGCAGCTCCTGGATCTTCATAATGAAGGGGAGGGCCCGGTGAGCCGACCCACTACCCTGCGGTCCCTGCCGGAGCGACGAGCGCGGTCTGGTCCTCAGCACCTTCCCCGCGTCAATGCACGCCTGCTTCACGGCGAAGTAGATCCTCTCCTGGACGGTCTTCACCGAGAAGCCGTCCCTCTTGTCCTCAAGGCCGAAGAACTCGTACCGGTGCCACTGGTACCACAGCGAGCACGCGGCGTGGGAGGCCACCTTGCCCATAAAGTCCCTGACCGGGTCGTCCTTGAGCTGACGCTCCCCCGCCGCCCAGCTGACGGTCCCGTCCTGGCACATCGATGCCGACGCGGAGCGCGCGGGCCGGAACGCTATCTGCACCGCGGTCCGCTCCTTGAGCATCTGCTCCCGCACGGCCCGGTGGACGAGACTGCGCGAGTGCCACTGCAGGAGCTGGCCGACGTCGTCCTTGTCCGGCCTCGGGGAGAGGACCCGCTCAGTCTCCTGGAGCACGAACTCCACCACGAGCGCCGCCATGGTGATGACCAGCCGGGACTGCACCCAGGCCAGGCCCGTACAGTGGGCGCAGCGCCGCGCCTCATCCACCAGGGCCTCGGGCAGGCGGTCCTGGAGGAAGTCCTCCGACACCACGTTATTGAATACGTGAAGGACCCGGGGGACGTAGCCCAGGTCGAGCGGGGGCTCACGCAGGGGCTCCTTGACACGGGGCTCGGACTCATCCGCAGCACGATCCCGCCCCGACCGCCTGGGGAGCCTGTCCCACTGCGGTGCGGGCCGACGCCGGAGCGATGAGCGCTCCACGTCACGAGTCAGCCTCAGGGGCTTAGACCTTCTCACCAGCTCCCAGACGTCGGAGCCGTCCTTCCCGCACTGGCGCACCACGGCCTGGAGCAGCTCGTCAACCGGGGCCTGCTCGCACCGAATCGCCTGGCACAGGGTCTCGTCGTCATTCTCCGCCATCATGCGCGCCCCGGCGACTTTCATGGTGAGGTCGTCAAGTCCCACGTCGGTTGCCGGCCTGGTCGTCGGGGCCGGCTCCCAGAGCCTGTCGATCTCCCCCTCGACGCGCTGGCGGATCCTGGGCTCAGCAAGGATCCTGCGGCACGCAGCCGTGTTCGCACGCTGGGCTGCCTCGGTCCGCTCGACGAGGATCCTGTCCAGGAACGCGGTCTGGTCCTTCGGCGAGGCCTTCCCGAGATCCACCAGGCCACCTCCCTCAGCCTCCCTCCACACGGCCTCAAGAATGGTATTCGTGAGGTTGACCCGCAGGAACGTGTTGTCGGCGTTGACGAAGTACCTGTCAGACGTCCTCCGTATCTCGTCATTGTTCTCGTACAGTGCGCGGAGCCTGGTCGCCCAGTCCAGCGCGCGGACGATGCGCTGCGCCTCCCGCCCCAGCGTCTCATCCAGGACGGCGACCTGCACCGGGGTGAGGACGACGCTACCCGGTTTACCGACGAACTTGCTGAGCATGTCCTTGAAGGCCGGCCCCCTGAGAAGCGCGTTGAGGATCTTGCGGCGCACCGGCTCCTGCGGGAGACCCTGGCTGTCGCCCTGACCCTTCCGCCCTGGCCGCCGTCGTGCCCCGGTCGTCCACTCGTTCACGACGTCCGGGGCGAGGTCCCTGACGTGCCCCCATGCGTCGCGCAGGGCGTCAGTGCCCTTCGTGCACCGGGAGAAGGGGACGGGCGCGGCCTCACGGGCAGGACGCCGGCGGTCAGCCCCTCCATCGGGGCCCTGGGGCGCGGCCTCGTGGGCGGGACGGGACCGGCCACCGGCAGCACCGTCCTTGCGCACGTCCGCGACGCCCGTCTGGTCCATGGCTCCCCCTCGTCCTCATGCAGTGCCTCAGGCGGCAACGGGCTCATGGTAGAGGACGGGTGCACGCTTTAAGGGCACGATTCCGCACCCCAGTTCCTGCCGTCCTGCCCGCAGCTCTCCCACCAGCGGCTTCTTGCCGGACGGCCTACGGAGAGCGGACACGCCGGGAGGCCGATACCCGGCAGCCCGGTCTGCCACGGCGGTACCGACGTCGGCTGAGGCAGGCCCCGGCAGGCCAGGCCCTGGGGCACTGCCCAATACCCAGGGGCAGGCCCCGGCAGGCCAGATCCCGGTTCCGGGTCCTGCCGCCTAGGGCGGCCCGGCCCCGACGGGCCCCAGCAGCCCGGGTCCTGGTGAACGCCGTCGTGCCAGGACGGCGAGTCTCACCCCGCTGCCCAGGATGTACTGGGATACTGCTGTCCCCGACGGAGGAGGCGGTCATGGCGGACTCAGCTACGGAGGAGCTCTCCTCCGAGGACGTCCAAGGAAGGGCTCAGGAGGCGTTCAGCGAGGGGCTCCGGATGCTCGAGGGCGAGCACCCGGCAGAGGCGGTCACGGCCTTCACCCGGGCCCTGGAGGCCTACCGCACTCTGCCCGAGGCCCAGCGGGACCAGGCCAGCTGCCTGAACGGCATAGGCAACGCCCAGCGCACGGCAGGCCGGGACGAGGAGGCCCTGGACGCCTACCGCCAGGCCCTGGAGATCTACCGCGCCCTGCCTGAAGCCCGGCGCGGGCAGGCCAGCTGCCTGTACAACATCGGCTTCACCCTGGGGCAGACGGGTTGCTACGAGGAGGCCCTGGACGCCTACCGCCAGGCCACGGACCTGTACACCCAGGTAGCGGGCACCTGGCAGAACCAGGTCGACTGCCTGTACTGCACCGGCATTATCCTCAACGAGCTGGAGCGCTACGAGGAGGCACTGACCACCTTCCAGCAGATCCTGGACCTGTACACCCAGGTAACGGGAACCGGCCACCAGCAGGCCGACTGCCTGTACTGCACCGCCTTCATCCTGCGCACGCTGGGCCGCTACCCCGAGGCGCTGGACGCCTACAGCCAGGCCACGGACCTGTACACCCAGGTAGCGGGCACCGACCACCAGCAGGCCGACTGCCTACACAACACCGGCAACGTCCTGCGCAGGCAGGGGCGCGACGAGGAGGCCCTGGAGGCCTACCAGCGGGCCATGGACCTCTACACCCAGGTAGCGGGAACCGAGCAGGACCAGGCTGACTGCCTGCTCAGTACCGGCGGCACGCTGCGCACGACAGGCCGGCACGAGGAGGCGCTAACCGCCTACCGCCAGGCCCTGGACCTCTACCGCCAGGTAACGGGAACCGGCCATCAGCAGGCCATCTGCCTGTACAACATTGGTAACACCCTGGACGACACGGGGATGTCTAAGGAGGCGCTGGACGCCTACCAGCGGGCCATGGACATCTACCGCACCCTGCCCGACACCCAGCAGGACCAGGCCAACTGCCTGCACAACACCGCCAGTACGCTGCGTGAGGCGACGGACCGCCACGAGGAGGCGCTGGACACCTACCGCCAGGCCCTGAGCCTCTACCAGCAGGTGACCGGCACCGGTTTCCAGCAGGCCAACTGCCTGAGCAACACCGGGCGCGTCCTGGACGACATAGGCCGGTACGAGGAGGCACTGGACGCCTACCGCCAGGCCCTGGACCTCTACCGCCAGGTCACGGGCACCGAGCAGGACCAGGCTGACTGCCTGAACAGCATGAGCCTCACCCTGCGCAAGGCGGGTCGGCCCGAGGAGGCCGACGCCGCCTACCAGCAGGCCCTGGACCTGGGCCTCCCGGCGGACCCGCCCACCGAGCCCGAGGAGCCACCCGAGCCTGGGGCGTCTACCGAGCTCGAGGCGCCCAATGAGCTCACGGATCCCGGGGAGCTCGAAGCACCCGGGGATCCCGGGGAGCTCGAGGAACCCACCGAGCCCAAGGATCCCGAGGAGTTCGAGGAGCCCACCGGTCCCGAGGCCCCCTAGCACCTTTAGGACCACCGTCCCGGTCCCCGTAAGGCCTCACCGGGCGCCGGGCTCATCCGCCCAGGGGCCTGCGCGTGGCCGACCCGCCATCGCCTCACCGCCCGCCGGGCGACGGGCCCCTGCGACCGGCACGGGCCCGTCGCGCTACCGACGGCAGGGCACGTCTCAGGAGGTACTCGTCCCGGGGACCGGGAGGACGGGTCCCGGGGTCTGGCACAGTAGCGGCGTGGAGTCGCCGCCGAACCGGTAGTCGTAGGTGCTCCCACCCGCCTTCACCACAATCCGCCAGCCGTCCACGAGCGCCTGGGTGTACGACATCCCCGGTTCGGGGCAGCCCAGGGAGGCGTCGTTCCAGGTGGTCCACGTAGCCTCCACCACCTCGGCCGAGGCGCCGGAGACGCCACGAGAGTCCAGGTCCGCCCTAATGGCGGCGACCAGCTCCGCGGGCGCGGTAACGGACGGCGCACCGGTGGGTGCCGTACCGGTGGGGGCCGCACCAGGCGCACCAGGCGCACCGGGCGCACCGGTAGGACCGGCGCCGGAGGGGGCCGTGGCGGGCGCGCCGGTGGAATCGGTGGAATCGGTGGCAGAGGGGTTAAAGGGTGCGTTGGGGTTCATGCTCGGCTCGACGGTGGGAGAGGGGGATGTGGTGCTGAGCTGCGTCGTCCCAGGCGGGCTAGCCGGGACGTCCGGACTGCCCGAGACGCCCGGGGTGACCGATGAGCAGGCGGCCAGCAGCAGGATCCCTAACGGACCAGCAGCTACGGACAACGGTTTCGTCATGACCCGACTCTAGCCCGGCAGCCGCCGCCGTACCCCTGAAACGCCGCCCCTTATCCAGGAGGTGAGGTCGCGGGCGTCGCCTGACCTATGACACGGGAATACCACCCCCATACAGGGGGTGGGAGTCCCTGAACAACCCTTGAGCAACAGGGCCACGCCCCTGACCTGGCAGCCACCCGTCAGAGGCACCCAAGACGCCCGTGGATAACCCTATAGACGACTCAGACCTCAGTGGTCCTGGGAGCCGTCGTCAGGGGTCCGGGGCTCTTGGTCCGTGCCTGCTGAGTAGGTCACGAAGGCGCGGGTGAGCTGCAGGGCCACTTCGTCAATGAGTTCTACAATGACGTCCATAATGACGTCCTCGTAGTCGGGGCGGTGGAGCTGGAGCCAGGACGTGACCTCCTCGTCGGTCGCTGAGTCGGCCAGGTCGCTGAACTCCTCCAGCTCGGCGTCACTGAGACCCTCCGAGAGGCGTTCGCCGACGCGCATCTCCATCGCGGAGCAGACACGGGTCAGGGCCTCCTGGAAGCCTTCGGGGCCAATGGCCTCCAGGACGGGATCAGGGATGGTCTCACGGAGCCTGTCAGCAATGGCCTCATGCAGGTCGTTGTCCATGGCCACCATCATCCCCCCTGCCCCACCGGACCCAGCCCTGTCGGCGGGTGCGGTCCCTCACGCAGCCCGACAGCCCCGGCGCTATCCCGCCTCAATGGCGCCTATGGCCTCCAGGCAGTCGGCCTGCTCCTCCTCAGAGTCCTCGAGGCGGGCATAGGCCTCCAGCGCCTGGCGGAACAGGGGCAGGGCCTGGTCTCCTCTCCCCAGCTCCTTGAGCATATTGGCGACGTTGTACAGGCAGTCGGCCTCGTAGTCCACCAGCGACCCGGCCTGCTGGCAGGTCCGGAGCGCCTCGTGGTGGGCCTCCAGGGCCTCCTCGTAGCACCCCAGCTCCTCCAGGGCGACGCCGGAGTTCTCCAGGCTGACGATCTGTCCGTACTGGACGCCCTCAATCTGCCCGTAGACCGTCAACGCCTCGTCGTACCGGCCCAGGGCCTCCTCGTAACTCCCCATTTTCCGCAGGGAGATAGCCATATTGTACCGGCAGTACGCCTGCTCGTTCTGGGTGCCCTCCACCTGACCGAAGAGCTCCAGCGCCTCGTCCCCGGCAGCCAGGGCCTCCTCGTAGTCGCCCAGGTCCCCGCGGACCGCGCCAATACCGTGCAGGCAGTCCCCCTGGTCCTTCTCGCTCCCCTCTACCTGCCGGAAAAGCTCCAACGACTCCTTAAAAGCGTCAAGAGCCTCCTTAAACCGACCCTCCCGGTGCAGTCGGCGTCCGGCGTCGTAGGCGTAACCGGCCCGGCCCGCGACACCCTGGTCGATCCGCTTAGCCTGCTGGACGGGGGTGTACACCTTGCGGGCAAGATCCTGGTCCTTGCTGGCCTCGGCCCGGGGGTCACGCCCCGGCCCGGTGGGCGCTGAGGTGGGACTGGGCTCTTTCCCCAAGAACCTGCGTACCATATTCAGCAGCTTGGTCGTCTTGCGCCCGTACACTCGCGCCTCCTAAACGCCCCGGAGAGGTCAGTACCTCCTGGCGGGCACCCGGTCACATTGTGCACGTCCGGGCGGACCAGCACCACCGGCCTACGTATCCGACACCACCGCCCCGCCCCCGCCCCGCTGCCCTGCCCCGGCGTCGGGGGCGGGCGGGCGCCGTAGGCTGAGGCCATGAGCTTCCTGGAGGTCCTGCAGATCGTCTGCGCGACCACGGTCCTGGTCACCACCGTCATCGGGGTGGGGGTCTTTGCCCGCGCCTGCGTGACCATTGTCCACCGCGCCAGCGTGGGCCGGACGGTGGAACGCTCCCGTCTGCACCCGGTGGGACGGCGCCTGTGGCTGACCCTCTCCAGCGTCCTGACCCACGAGGCCTTCAGGAACCGCCCCTGGGTGCGGGCGGCGCACTGGCTGGTCATGGTCAGCTTCCCCCTGCTGTTCCTCACCCTGGTCACCGGCTACGGGCAGGTCCTGGGGGGTGCGGACTTCGCCCTGCCGCTGCTGGGGCACGCCGCCTGGTGGTCCTGGACGGTGGAGCTCATCGCCTACCTGAGCCTGGCCGGCATCGTCCACCTCATGGTGCTGCGCCGCCGGACCAACCGGGGTGGGCGCGCCACCGCCCCCTACCCGCAGGACTCGGACGGCGGCACCCGGCCACGCACCTCCCGCTTCGCCGGCTCGACGGCGGCCCAGGCCCGCTTCGTGGAGCTGGTCGTCACCGGCGTCGTCCTGTGCGTCCTGGCCCTGCGCATGGAGGAGCAGGCGCTGCTGGCCTCCAGCTCGGACCCTACCGCCCGCCACCTGGGCTCCTGGGTGTACTTCCCCCTGACCTCCTGGGCCTCCCCCCTCCTGGAGCCCCTGGGGCCGACGGTGCTGACCGCCGCCGTCCTGGTGACGGCCACCCTCAAGATCGTCATCTCCATGTGCTGGTTCGTGGTGGTGGGCCTGGCCCCATCCATGGGCGTGGCCTGGCACCGGTTCCTGGCGTTCGTCAATATCTACGCCCGCCGTGAGACCGACGGCTCCAAGTCCCTGGGCCCGCTGAGGCCGCTGGTGGTGGACGGCACCCCCCTGACCGCCGCCACCATGGACGCCCTGGACGAGGCCATGGAGGCGGCCGACTCCGGGCAGGGCCCCGAGGTCCGCCTGGGGGTGGGGCGCATCCAGGACTTCACCTGGAAGGGCCTGCTGGACTTCGCCACCTGCACCGAGTGCGGGCGCTGCCAGGACCTGTGCCCGGCGTGGAACACGGGCAAGCCCCTGTCCCCCAAGCTCTTCGTCCTGGCCCTGCGCGACCACGCGGCGGCGGCAGCCCCCTACCTGCGGGCCGCCGCGGCCCTGGGGGTGGAGCCCGAGGAGGTCACCGACGAGGACCTGGACCGGCGTCGCTCAGAGCGGGGGGTCCTGGGGCGCCTGACCGGCATGACCGACGGTCTGAGGACCGGTGAGGACCTGGGCCTGGTAGAGGGCAGCGCCCACACCGGCGACGTCCTGGGCGCGCTGCTCGCCGCCAGGGCGGCCCCCACCGAGTCGGGTGTGGCCACCCGCCCGGCTCCCCTGGCCGGGGCGGTCATCCCGGCGGACGTGCTGTGGTCGTGCACCACCTGCGGGGCCTGCGTGGACCAGTGCCCGGTGGACATTGAGCACCTGGACCACGTGGTGGACGTGCGCCGCCAGCAGGTCCTCATGGAGTCGGCCTTCCCCCGCGAGCTGGGGCAGATGTTCCGCAAGCTGGAGTCCAAGGGCAACCCCTGGGGGCTGGCCCCCCGCAAGCGCATGGACTGGGCCAAGGGCCTGGACTTCGAGGTGCCGGTCGTCGGGGTGGACGTGGAGGACGCCTCCGAGGTGGACTACCTGTTCTGGGTTGGCTGCGCCGGGGCCTACGAGGACCGGGCCAAGCGGACCACGCGGGCGGTGGCCGAGCTGCTGCACATCGCCGGGGTGAGCTTCGCGGTCCTGGGCGACGCCGAGTCCTGCACGGGCGACCCGGCCCGCCGGGCCGGCAACGAGATCCTCTTCCAGATGCTGGCCGCCCAGAACGTGGAGACCCTCACCGAGGCCGGTGTGAAGCGGATCGTGGTGACCTGCCCCCACTGCTTCAACACGATCTCCCGGGAGTACCCGCAGGTCGGCGGGCACTTTGAGGTACTGCACTACACCCAGCTGCTCAATACCCTGGTGCGCGAGGGGCGGCTGCGGCCCCTGGCGCCGGGGTCCGGGGCGGGCCGGGAGCCGGGAGGCGGGCCGGGGACTGGCCTGGCTCCAGAGGCCGAGCCAATATCAAAGGATGGGCCGACGTCGGGAGCCGGTCTGGCGCCAGAGGCCGGGCCGACGCCGGGGGCCAGGACCAGCAGCCCGCCCGAGGGGGCCGGTGGCGCGGGGACCGAGCCGGGCCCGGACGCCCCTGCTCCAGGCACCACCGCCCCGGACGCCAGGGAGGCAGGACGCACGGGCAAGGAGTCCGCCCCCCTGGTGACCTACCACGACGCCTGCTACCTGGGGAGGCACAACCGGATCTACTCCCCGCCGCGCGAGCTGCTGGAGGCCACCGGCGCGCAGGCCGTGGAGATGCCGCGCAGCCGCGAGCGCGCCTTCTGCTGCGGCGGGGGCGGGGCAAAGGCCTTTATGGAGGAGTCGATCGGCACGCGCATCGCCGTGGAGCGCTCACGCGAGGCCATTGGCACCGGGGCCCAGGTCATTGCCACGGCCTGCCCTTTCTGCACCACCATGCTCTCCGACGGCGTAGCCAGCCAGGGGGCCGAGGTACGGGTGACCGACGTGGCCACCCTCATGCTGGAGGCCGTGCGCCGCGCGGACACCTAAGACCCGGCTGGCGCTGGCCGTACCCGGCTGGCACCAGAGCCGTCGCCGCGCGGACACCTCCACGGCGTCGCCCTGCTGGCAGCCCACTCACCTGGGGTCCGGGCCACTACCCGGCCAGTCGTCCACGGCGGAACCCGGCGGCCCGCTGTCCGGGGGCGGGCTGTCGTCCGGGACCGGTCTCAGCACGGTCACGACCGACCCGCTGTCCGGGCGGGCCTGGTACCGGCGTCGGGGCGGGCGGCGGCCCACTCACTTCCGGGCCTGGGCCCAGGCCCGGGCCCGGGGGCTAATGAGGCCCGTCAGGACGAACCCCAGGACGACCAGGGCCAGGAGCGGCGGGACGGTGAAGATGTCGGCGGTCACGACTATGCTGTGGGTGCCCGAGTACTCGGCGACCGTGACGTACGTGACGTAGCTGTTGAAGCCGAGCAGCACGCCAGCGGCCAGCGCGGCGAGTGCCTCGGCCAGCATCCAGGAGCGACGCATGACCATGAGCACCAGGGCGACCAGGACCAGCACCGCCGTGAGCACCAGGGCGACCACACCCACTGAGAACATGTCCTGGTAGAGGGACGCCCTGGTCCAGTTAGGCCCGAACATGCTGGGGGCCAGCAGGTAGGAGCTGAACCAGAACTCCATGGTCGCGAAGTACTCGTCCGGGAGGCCGCTCAGGGTGATCTGCGTCATTCCCAGGGTGACCACCTGCTGCAGGACCACCAGGCCCATGGCGCCGACCGCGCCGCGGCTCAGCAGGACGGTCGCCGGGCACCGGTCCGCGCCCCGGGGCCCGGCCAGGAGCAGGAGGATGCCGGCTGTGACCCGCAGGACGAGGATAATCAGCCCTACGATCGCCGAGGGCAGGCCCATGAGGCGGTAGTAGAGGCTCGCATGGTCGAACCCCAGGAAGTTGGGGTACATGCCGACCATGACGAGCGCGGACACCAGGACGATGCCGGTGGGACGCCTGAGGGCGGCCAGGACGACGCCAATGACCGCCGAGACCAGGCCGGTACTGACCAGCATGCCGACCATGACGCCTGCCAGGGGACGGTTGGGGGTGAAGCGGTCGCTGTACGTCATCGCCGTGAAGAGGTCGAGCACGTTGGGGACCAGGGAGACCAGGAGCAGGACCAGGGCGGTGACGCTGGCCCAGGTACGCGGCTGCTGGGACGGCGGGACGGCGGGTGGGTAGCCCGGGGCGCCGGGAGGGTTGTAGTAGGCCGGTGGGGCGGAGAGGGGCTGCTGCGCCATCGGCTGGGCTGCTCCGACCCCGTACGGGGCGCCGGGTGGGACCTGGCCGGGTACCTGGGGCACCGCTCCCGCCGGGGTCGGAACGCCGGGCGCCCCCGGCGGGACCTGGCCGCCGGGCACCCCCGCCCCGGGCGGCAGCTGCTGGCCCGCCCCGTAGGCCGGGACGCCGGCAGGCACCTGGGGGACCGCCCCCGTGGAGGTAGCCACTCCCTCGGGCACCCCCGCACCAGGGCCCGCTCCGGGCGAGACCGGGGTTGCGGACACGGGCTCGGGCGGGCCCTGCGGAAGGCCCTGTCCCTGGGTCGGGGGTGTCGTCATGATCTCTACCTCTCTGCGCACGTCAGCGTCCTGCGCGGCCTGTCTGCACCGGCCCGCACCGGTCCGGCCCTGGAGACGGTGCGACGGCCTCGGAGCACGATCCGGCCTCAGGGAACAGTATGCCCAGGTGAGGGGGGCCACGGCCAGGGGCGGTGGGTGGCAGCAGGTGATCTGGTCGTGACATTCCCTACCCGGCGACCCCGGCCCCGTGCCCCCACGCCCCGGCCCCTGCCAGGCCAGCACCCACCCGGGACGAGAGGGACGAGCGGGCCTGCCCACGCCCCGGCCCCTGCCGGGCCGGTGACAACGCACTGTCCTCCTGCCGGGCCGGTGACAACGCACCGGCCCAGGTGACAACGCACCGGCCCGGGAGGAGGACAGGACCAGCCCTAGACCAGGGTCCAGCCCTGGGCCCTGCTGCGCGCCTCCCAGAAGTCCCGGTACCGGCCGGGGAGCGTCACGAGGTCGGCGTGCCGCCCCGTCTGGGCCACCCGCCCGTCGGCCCCGAGCACCACCACCTGGTCGGCGGCGGCGACGGTCTCCAGCTTGTGGGCGATGACAATGAGCGTGGAGGTGCGCCGCAGCTCCTCCATGGCGGCCACGACATTGGCCTCGTTCTCCGCGTCCAGGGCGCTGGTGGCCTCGTCGAGCAGCACGATCGGGGCCCCCTTGAGCAGGGCGCGGGCAATGGAGACGCGCTGGCGCTCACCGCCGGACAGGGCCCGTCCGCCCTCCCCCACGCGGGTGTCCCACCCCTGGGGGAGCCGGTCCACGATCTCTGTCACGCCCGCCAGGTCCGCGGCCCAGCGCAGGCGCTCCTGGTCCGCGTCAGGGTCCCCCACGCGGACGTTGGCCGCCAGGGTGTCGTCAAAGAGGTACACGTCCTGGAAGACCATGGACAGCTGCTCCATGAGGTCCTTGGTGGTCAGGGAGCGCACGTCGGCCCCACCGACCCTGACCTGCCCGGACCAGACGTCGTAGAAGCGGGCTACCAGGCGGGCGATCGTGGTCTTGCCGGCCCCCGAGGGCCCCACGACGGCGCACATGGTGCGGGCCGGTACCCGCAGGTCCACCTCGCGCAGGACCGTGGTACCCTCCTCGTAGCCGAAGGTGACGTCAATGAGCTCGACGGCGCCCGGCTCGCCCATGAGCGAGGAGGTCTGGGGCTCTGGCAGGGGCTGGGCGTCCATAACGCTGCTGAGGTGGTTCATCATCTGACGACGCTCCTCAATACCGTTGACGGTGTTGCCAATGTCCTCCAGCATGGTGGTGAAGCGCAGGCACAGGCCAATGGTGACCACGGCACGCAGGGGCTCGAGGTCGCCGCCCAGGGCGAGCGCGGCGCTCAGGGTGATCATGGCGACGACAATGGCCTGGACCAGGGCGCCGCTGAGGAGGATGCCGGCCGACTCCCACCACAGGGCCCGGTGGGAGGCGGCAGCGGCGTCGTCGAACGCGCTGGCCAGCTGGGGGTAGCCGGAGCCCACGTGGCAGGAGCGCAGCGCCCCCTGGCAGCGGGAGAACTCCACGATGCGGGAGGCGAGCTCGCGCTCGGTGGGCTCGGAGACCGTCTTGCCGCGGTCCACCAGGCGCCGCGACCAGCGCAGGAACAGGACCAGCAGCGGGACCGCGCAGGTCAGCAGGACCCCCAGGTGCCAGTCCCACAGCCAGGACCCCAGCCAGATGACCGCGCAGCCGGCGATAGTGGAGGAGATCCTGTGCAGGAAGTGGGCGGCGGACTCCCCCAGGGAGACCATCTCCTGGCTCACGGCGCGCGACAGGGTGCCGGCGGACTCCGCGTTGAACCAGGACAGGGGCAGCGTGGCGACCCGGTCGCCGATGGCGTGGTGGACGTCCGCCATAAAGCCCAGGGCCCCCATCATGCCCGAGCGCTGGGCGACGAAGTCGGTGACGGCCGCGGTCAGGGCGCACCCGCCCAGGACCCCCAGCCAGCCGCCCAGGCCCAGGCCCCATGACGGCTCCCCGGTGGCCAGGGAGACCGAGGCGGGCAGGAGGACGAGCAGGGACAGGCCCCACAGGGAGCCGGTGACCGCCCCCAGGACGATGCCGCGGCGCAGCTGGGCCCACGACCGCTGGCTCATGAGCCGGCGGTACTGGCGCAGCAGCGGGGGCCGACGGCGCCCGGCGCCCCCGGAGGTGGTGGTCGTGGTGGTCGTGGTGGTCTGGGCGCTCACTTGAGGTCCTCCTTGTCCTGGGCCGTCTGGGCTGCCTGGGCCTGGGTCTGGGCCGCCCGGCCTGCACGGGCCTGACCCGCACGGGCCTGGGTGCGTGGGGCCTGACCGGCCCGGGCCTGGGCCTGGGTGCGTGGGGCCTGACTTGCCTGGGACGCCCGACCCCGGGCGCCCCCGACGTCGTCCTGCCCGGCCCCCGCAGGCCCGCTGAGCAGGCCGCCCTGACGCAGCAGCGCCTGGTAGTGGGGCTCGTCGACGATCTCCTCGTGACGTCCGGCGGCCACCACGCGCCCGCGGTCCATGACGACAATGCGGTCCGCCCCGCGCACGGCGCCGGGCCGGTGGGCGATGACCAGGACCGTACGGCCCCGCACCAGCGCCGACAGGGCCCGCTGGATCTCGGCCTCGGACTCGGGGTCGGCCATGGCCGTGGCCTCGTCGAGCAGGAGGACGGGGTTGTCGGCCAGGACCGCCCGGGCGATGGCGACGCGCTGCTCCTGCCCGCCCGACAGCGAGGTCTCCTGCCCGATGACGGTGTCGTACCCGTGGGGCAGGGCCATAATGACGTCGTCGATCTGGGCGACGCGGGCGGCGGAGCGCACCTCCTCCAGGTTCGCCCCCGGCCGCCCCAGGGCGATGTTGTCACGTACCGAGGCGCTGAGGAGCTGGGCGTCCTGGAGCACGAAGGAGACGGTGTCGTACAGGGTCTGCTCCTCCATCTCCCGCAGGTCCACCCCGCCGATGCGCACGGCCCCGGTGTCGGGGTCGGAGAAGCGGGCGATGAGGGTGGCCAGGGTCGACTTGCCGGACCCGGAGGGGCCCAGGAGGGCGGTGACCGTGCCGGGCTCCAGGGTCAGGGTGACGTCGTCGAGGGCGAGGGTCCGCCCGTAGGAGAAGCTGACGTGGTCGATCTCCACGCGGGCCGACTCGGGTACGCGGGGGCTGGCGGCCTGGGACAGGACGGGGACGTCGAGGATCTCGCACAGGCGCAGGGCCGCGGCCCCGGCCATCTGGTAGGACCAGGAGATCGAGGCCACGGTGATAATGGCGCCGGGCAGGACCAGGGCGATGAGGGTGGTGACCAGGACCTGGGGCAGGGTGACCGCCCCGGCGTGCAGGAGCAGGGCGCCGCCGCCCAGGTTGACCAGCAGGACCACCGGGACGGACACCCAGGTGAAGGACAGGCAGCTGATGGAGATCAGCGGCAGGGCCCAGGCGCGGTAGAAGGAGGAGAAGCCGTCGGCGGCGTGCAGGTAGGCGGTGTGGGCGCGGCCGACCCGCCCGAAGGCCTTGACCACGAAGATGCCGGAGACGAACTCGACCATGGAGGAGGAGACCTCGGCCAGACGGCGGTCCATCTCCACCGTCTTCTCGTTCATGCCCCGCAGGGTCAGGGAGTAGGTCAGGATGTAGAGGACCACCGTGACCAGGGCCAGCAGGGCCAGGCGCCAGTCGATCCAGAAGGCGTAGGCCAGCAGCGCCAGCGGGGAGACGACGGCGTTGAGCATCTCCACCGGCCCGTGGGCGATGACGGTGTGCACGGTGGTGGTGTCGTCCTGGACCGCCTTGCGCACCCTGCCCGAGGTCGAGGCGGTGAACCAGGACAGGGGGACGTGGGACAGGCGCGCCACAATGTCCCGGCGCAGGTGGTCCCGCAGGCTCAGGTCAGCCAGGTGGGTGGCCAGCAGGGCCACGAAGTAGAGGAGGAGCCGCGTGGAGTAGGCGCTGACCAGCACCATGACGACGTGCCAGACGCGGTCGGGGTCCGGGGCGGTGCCGGCGTGGTAGGCGTCGAGCAGGACGTCGCCGAGCTGGGCCAGGGCGACGTAGGGGGCGACGGCCAGGACCGCGGAGACCACGACCAGGACCTGGCTCACCCGCAGGCGGGTGCGTACCGGGGCGCTCAGGCGCCTCATGGCCGCCTGGCCCGCGACGGACTTGCGTTTGTTGTCCGTCTGGGTGTTCGTCTGGGCGGCTTTCTGGGTATCCGTACGGGTGCCCGCCTGGGCGTCCGTCGCCTGGGTGCCCGCCTGGGCGTCCGCCTGGGTGGGTACCCGGGCGTCTGTCTGAGTGTTCGTCCGGGCGCCCGCCTGGGTGGCGCTGTCGGTCCCGGGGGCGCCTGCCGGGGCGGTGCTGCCGGCCTCCGGGGCCGCCCAGGGGTCAGGGAGGGCGGCGTCGGACTGGGGAGCTGGCTCCGCCCTGCCCGGCACGGCCGAGGAGTGGGTGTTCATGGGTGCCTCACCTAATTGTGAAAATATTTCACGGTTGACTGAGGCAGACCTTACAGCGCACTCCTTCCGGCAGGCAAGCGGACGTGTTCCGGCGTTAGTGTGATCTCATGAGCACCCTCGGACGACCCACCGGCCCGAAGCCCAGCTTCTCGCGCCAGGACGTCGTCGACGCCGCCCTGGAGGAGGGCGTGGACGCCTTCAGCCTCACCGCCGTGGCCAAGCGCCTGGGCGTGCGCACCTCGGCCCTGTACCGGACCGTCTCCTCGCGCGACGACCTCCTGCGCGCCTGCCTGGACCGCCTGGGGGACCAGGCGGCCGTGCCCGTGGTCGCCGCGATCCGCGCCGCGCAGGGGCGCCACGACTGGGAGCCGGTGCTGCGCGCCGGGGCGGAGTCCATGTGGGAGGTGCTGGAGGCCCACCCCGGCCTGTCCCAGGTGCTGCTGACCGTACCCTGGGCGTTCCAGTCCTTCGCCACCGTCATGAGCACCTTCCTGGAGGCCCTGGAGGCCGAGGGCCTGGGGCACGACGACGCCGTCCTGGCCCTGGACGCCACCGGCGACACCCTGGTGTCCGCCCACCTGTCGCTGAGGGCCATGCGCACCGCCGGGCCGCTGGAGGACTGGCCGCGCACCCGCCCCGGCGTGCGCCTGCCCAACGAGCTGGTCCCCGACCGCTCCCTGGTGTGGAGGGGCTTCCTGGACGCCAAGCTCAAGCTCATTGTGGCGGGCCTGCGCCACCTGCACGACCACGACTAACCCCCCCCCGCCCCTCCTCGTAGGGCTTCGCCGGGCGTCCAGCGGGTTGCGGGCGGGAGGCGCCTCCAACCCCCACCCGCCCCCGCAGGGCTTCGAGATCGCCCGTAGCCTGGACGCCCACCCGCCCCTCGCGCACCCTCCTCCCTCCCTCTCTACCCTCCGCGAGCCTCCGCGAGAACGGTACTTGTTCGTCGCGAGAACGGTACTTATTGGCCGCGAGAACGGTACTTATTCCTCGTGAGAACGGGGGGTCGCCCTGGTGG
>ERZ772766.560-NODE-560-length-21501-cov-7.212814_pt1 | contig 21501 bp, 23 predicted proteins | sample MGYA00511379_ERZ772766 | MGnify/ENA primary metagenome ERZ772766 (study PRJEB29015, sample SAMEA2737895) | human oral metagenome | biome: human oral; feature: human-associated habitat; material: dental | place: China | collected 2116 ...
TAATGAGGTTCCGAACGTATCGATGACCACCTCGGAACGGTATTTCACCACGTTCCGAAGGGTATTCTCACGTGAGCTCTTACGTCGAACTCACGTGGGGGGGGGAGGAGTCAGGCTTTGCAGGTCGTGCAGGGTGATGAGCCTTTTGTTGGGGGGCACGTGGTGTGAGTCATAATCAATTTCGGAGTGACTCGAAGCGACTGGTGGATCCGGGGAAGAGGTTGGAGAGTAGCTTGTATCCCTCTTGCTTTTCCTGTGTGGTCGCCTTGGCATAGATGGCGGTCAGCTCGTCGAGTTTCGCGTCGGAGAAGAGGTTCAACAGGACCGAGGTGGGACGTGCGCTTTTGAGCGCAGTCAGCGCGGGGAGCGCGGCGATGATGTTCGTGCGCCCGCGATCCGGATTGGCGGCCATCTCGTCGAGTCCCTTGCGGTGATAGTCATACCAGAACTGCCGGAAGCCCTCGCCCTGCGGTTCGGTGAGTGCCGTGATGAGAGCATGGCGGTTGGCTGTGTTGTCGAAGGCCTTCCAGCCGTTCCAGGAGGGCTCGGACTGCGCGAGGGTGACTATCTGCTGTGCTTGGCTCAGAAATGGACTGCCGCCTTTGGGCGAAAAGCTGTCGAAATCCAACCCGAGGATAGTGTAGATATAGAACACGATGGTGGCGGTGAGATTACTCTGGAGCGTGGCCTCGTTATACTCGAGCGGCTCGTGCTCGGTGTAAGTGAAATCGAGCTTTGTGTCGCGGAAATTCAGAATGGTTGTGGTGTAGGCGGAGTTATAGACGGGGCGGCGGGCTTGGACTTGGAGTTCGCAACTAAACCTATCGTTCTCCATCGTGTTGACGATGAGCGTGAAGGTGCAATCGATGCGCTCATTGGGTGCGAAGCGCGCGTTAGTCCATTTCCTGTTGTTGATGAACTCGTTGAGCGCGGTTTGGAGGGTCTTGAAGATATCCTTGTTCGTGCCTTGGATCTTATCGCTGTTTATCGTCAGGCGGGCATTCAATTCGGAGACTTGTGCGGGGGCTGCCACGGCGGTGAGAAGGGTGAAAACCAAGAAAAGCGTGGCTCGGATGCTGTGCTTCGTCATTGTTTACTCGTTTTTTGGGGGGAGGAAGGGGAGCAGGCAGTCGATGATGTCGTCGGCCAGCTCTGTCTTGCTTTTGAGAGGGAAGTCGCGTGCGTTCCCGAGGGTGTCGATCACGGTGATCTTGTTCGTGTCGACGCCGAAACCGGCGCCCGCGTCTTGCAGGGAGTTGAGGACGATGAGGTCGAGGCGCTTACGGCGGAGCTTCTCCTCAGCGTGCGCGCGCTCGTCGTTCGTCTCGAGTGCGAAGCCCACGAGGCGCTGATCGGGACGTTTGCGACGGCCGAGCGCGGCGGCAATATCGCGGTTGGAGACGAGCGGCAGGGTGAGGTGGCCCGTCTCTTCACGTTTGATTTTCACCTCCGCGGGGGTGTGGGGCCGATAATCTGCGACGGCGGCGGCCAAGATGGCGATGTCGCACCCGGGGAAGAGCGCAGTGGCGGCGTCATACATCTCGTCGGCTGACTCGACATCGGTGCGGGTGATGTGCGGGTGTGTCGTGCCCAGCGCCACGGGGCCGGCCACGAGTTGCACCTCTGCGCCGCGGCGTGCGCAGGCCTCGGCGAGGGCAAACCCCATTTTGCCGGAGGAGTAGTTGCCGATGAAACGGACCGGATCGATCTTCTCATAGGTCGGCCCGGCGGTAATCAAGACTGTACGCCCGCGCAGATCGCCCACCTCGTTGAGTGCAGAGGCCAGTATGTCGACGATGCGCTCCGGTTCCTCCATTCGCCCACGGCCCACGAGTTTGCTGGCCAGCTCTCCCTCAGCGGGCTCAATGATCCGGTTGCCAAAGGTGCGCAAGCGGGCGAGGTTAGCCTGTGTGGCGGGGTGCGCATACATGTCGAGATCCATTGCAGGGGCCACGAAAACGGGCGCCTTACACGAGAGGTAAGTGGTGACGAGCATATTGTCCGCCACGCCCTGAGCCATCTTGCCGATCGTAGCCGCCGTGGCGGGCGCGATGAGCATGGCGTCGGCCCAGAGACCCAGATCGACGTGGCTGTGCCACGAGCCGTCGCGTCGGGAAAAGAACTCGCTGACGACAGGCTTTCGACTGAGGGTGGAGAGGGTGAGCGGGGTGATGAACTCCTTGGCTGCGGGCGTCATAACCACCTGCACCTCTGCGCCCTCCTTGATGAGAGCGCGAGTGAGGTAGGCCGCCTTATACGCGGCTATACTTCCCGTGATGCCGAGGATGATCTTCCGCTCCGCGAGTCTTGGGGAGGGGGATTGACTATCCATCATGCTTGGGTTGGGGGGGTAAACGGTGTGATTCGCAGGCTACTTGAGACGCATGCGTATCTCGGTCAGTTTTTGTTTGGTGTTCAGCGGGAAATCGCCGCTCATCATCCACGCATAATAGCCCGGATCAGCCTTCAAGACCTCCGCGACGAGGCGCCCCTTGTATTTGCCGAAGTTGATCACCTCTTCGCCCTTGTCGTTGTAGATCATACGGCCGGCAAAGTCCACGTTGTTCGTGAAGCAGGAGAATTCCGATAGGAAGCGGATGTCATTTTTGAGGTCTGGATAACGGTCCAACTGCGCCTTGAGCACCTCGTACGTAGCGAAGGTGTCTGCCGCGGCACTGTGGGCGTCTTCGAGGCTTTTTCCGCAATAAAACTTGTATGCGGCGGACAGTGTGCGCTGTTCCATCTTATGGAAGATGGTCTGCACATCGACAAATTTGCGTTTGGAGAGATCGATATCGACGTCCGCCCGCAGAAATTCCTCAGCAAGGAGGGGAATGTCGAAGCGGTTAGAGTTAAAACCGGCTAAATCACAGCCTTCAATCTGTGCGGCAAGCGATTTGGCGATCTCTTTGAAGGTAGGACAGTCCTTGACATCTTCGTCGCTGATACCGTGAATAGCCGTCGCCTCAGGTGGGATGGGTATGCCCGGATTGATACGACGAGTCTTACTTTCCTCCTTACCGTTGGGGGCGACTTTCAGGAGAGAAATTTCGATGATCCGGTCCTTACTGATATTCACACCGGTGGTCTCGAGGTCGAAGAAGACGATAGGGTTGGCTAAGTTCAGTTGCATGACTTAGAAGCTGTTTGGAATTTATTGAGCGATTGTTTTATGGGACTGTTTGGGCGGGTCATTCTCCTTTCTATTTCGGGTCTATCGGAGCCTGTTTCTGCCCTTTTGTTCCATCATTAATCCTCACATGGCTTGCTATGCTCGTCTAATGATGAAATAAAATCATCAGAAACATACTTCCGATATCCTCCGAAATAAATTCCCAACAGCTTCTTAATTGTTCAGCATCATAGGCATGAGTAGGGCAAGCAGCTGTTCGTCCTTCTCGTTTTCTGTGGGTACGATGACGCCCGGGCGTGACGGATCGGCCAGTTCGATGCAGATCTCGGTGGCGTTGATGTTGTTCAACATTTCGATTAGGAACGTCCCCTTAAAGCCAATGTCTAAGTCGGTACCGTCGTATTGGCACTTAACGATCTCCTCTGCCGAGGTGGAGAAGTCGATATCCTGTGCTGAAATGGTGAGCCCGTCCTCCTGACTTAGCTGCAATCGCACAAGTCCGCTGGCGGGATTGGAGGAGAGAGAGATACGCTTGAGAACGTTTAGCAGATAGAGCCTATCGACCGTTACACGATTTGGGTTGTCTTTCGGAATCACACTACTATAGTTGGGGTAACGCCCCTCAATCAGGCGGCAAACCATCTCAAAATGGGAGGCCTTGATAGAGGCGGTGTTTTCGTCGAAGCGAATGCTCACTTCTTCTGTCTCTTTGGCTAGCAACGTCTTCAGAAGGGTTGCCGATTTTTTCGGTAGCACAAACGACGCATGAGTTCCGCTCCTCGTCGCCAGATTGCTAATCTGCACCAGCTTGTGGCCATCAGAAGCGACGAATGTGACACTGTTCGGCTGAATATCTAAGAAAACACCATTCATTACCGGACGGAGCTCATCCTCGGCCGTAGCAAAGAGTGTTCGGCTGACGCCGTTAAGCAGCACTGATGCTTCTATTGAGAATGTGGCGGCGTCGCTCTTCATTTCCTTTTGCTGTGGGTAGGTATCGCCTCGTTGTGCAACAAATTCATACTTCCCATTTTCGTATAGCATGACGGTTGAGAGGTTGTTGTCGTTAACGTCAAACATTAGCGGCTGCTCCGGCAATTCCTTCAACGGATCCAATAATATTTTAGCAGGTATGGCGAATACACCTTCTCCTTCCACGTTCAGCGCAGTGATCGAGGTCTCTAAGCGCGTCTCAATGTCCGAGGCGGTGATGAAGAGTCTGCGTCTTTCTTTATCCAGACGAAAGAAGAAGCAATCAAGGATGGGAACCGTATTCTTTGAAGCGATTACTTTACTGATTGCCTGTAAGTGAAATGATAGGGCTGAGCTTGATACATCGAATTTCATGAGGGTCTATATTTTTTGATTTTGTACAGCTAAGTGAGATATAGTAATGTGGCATTGGCCGGCTTCGATTTCTCGAAGGGCTAATAAATAGTAAAAGCTCTTACCCAATAAGATATTGAGTAAGAGCTTTTATTACTTGCGATTCTTATTCAAAAAGACTATTTCTTGAAATATTCTTTTACGTCGTCATTCGGGATCATCTCTTCCTGAAAAACGTAAGCTCCAGTTTTTGGTGACTTCACCATTTTGATCACTTTCGAGTAAGTACGTCCGCCTTCTCCAGACTTAAACGTTGCGACGGTCTTTTTTGCCATGATCTACGATCTCCTTATTGATTACTTTATCTCTTTGTGTACTGTCATTCTTTTCAGAATCGGATTGTATTTCTTCAACTCAAGTCGCTGCGTGGTGTTTTTGCGATTTTTCGTTGTGATGTAACGCGACATTCCGGGCATACCGCTCTCTTTATGCTCTGTGCATTCGAGAATCACTTGTATTCTATTGCCTTTTACCTTCTTTGCCATCGCTTGTTTCCTCCTTTTATATGGGCGTTATAGTCAGCTCAAGAAACCTTGAGCGGCTGCATTTTTGATTGCTGCATCGAGTCCTATTTTGTTGATGAGCCGTAATCCTGCGGCTGAGACATTCAATGTAACCCAGCAATCCTGCTCTACCCAATAGAACTTCTTTGCGAAGAGGTTCACGTTGAACTTGCGCCTTGTTCGCACATTAGAATGAGCGACGTTGTTTCCCGACATCGCTTTCTTTCCCGTAATCTGACAACTCTTAGACATTGCTTCGTATTTTCTATCTTGTTTATTCGGTGATGTGGAGACGAAAAAAAAGAGAATCGCTTCTCTTTTCTATTTATTTCCACTTCTTGTACGCAGGATGAGATTTGAACTCACACACCGTTACCGGCACTACCCCCTCAAAGTAGCGTGTCTACCAATTTCACCACCTGCGCATTATGAAAGGGGTGCCCAGAACAGGACTCGAACCTGCATGCCTCTCGACACACGCACCTGAAACGTGCGCGTCTACCAATTCCGCCACCTGGGCCTATTCATCTATTGCTGAAAAGACGAGCGTTCATTCATTTCATTCTTTTGCTGTATCTCTTTCTTCGTGTATTCTATGAGGCTACAGTGATTGGAGGTGTTACTCGTCTACAAAAAGAGAGCGGAAGACGGAACTCGAATCCGCGACCCCAACCTTGGCAAGGTTGTGCTCTACCAACTGAGCTACTTCCGCTTATGTTTTTTCGTCTCTCTCTCTCGATTGACGGGCGCAAAGATAGAGCCGTTTTCCAAACGTCCAAACGTTCTGCGATTATTTTTTCTCGCGAATTCTGAGGCTAATCGCTGGAGAAGCGGGCTATCTCACTTATTTTGAGTCTGTATGCTGTGACTCGTCGGGATAAAGATCGATCCATTCGTAAGCGTTTCCGGTGTGATCCATGAAGCGAATGAAGCCGTCAAGGGGTAGGGTTAGGGAGGCTGTGTTGAGGCAGGGATGGAAGCTGAGGTGAGAGGATTGGAGAAGGTTCTTGTCGAGGAAGACGCGCACATGGTGGTCGGTGTCGTGGATGAGGGCGAAGGGGGTGACGGATCCGGGGGTGACACCGAGGTAACGCTGCAGGCGGTGCTCGGATGCGAAGGTGAGTTTGCCCTCGTGGAGGCGATGCTCGATGGCATGGATGTCCATCGAGCTGTCGCCGGAGAGGATGACGAGGTAGTGCTGGTTGCCCTTGTGATTGCGGAAGAAGAGGTTCTTGCAGAGGTGGACGTCGCGGTCACGGAGGACTTCGCGGGCTACGTCGAGGGTGGGGAGCGGGGGATGCTCGATGTAGTCGAAGGGGATGTCAAGACGTCGCAGGAGGTCGTAGAGTGGGGCGGGGCCGATCATGGGCGGGGCGTGTTACTCGGTGCGTTCGATGAGGGCGGTGAAGAGGCGGGTCATGACGTCGGTGGCACGATTGGCGGCACGGACGACTTCATCGGCGTCGTTGACAAAGTCGTCGGCGAAGTGGTGGCCTTCGTTCGTGATGACGGACATGCCGAAGACGCGTAGGCCGGCGTGACGGGCGACGATGACTTCGGGGACGGTGCTCATGCCGACGGCGTCGCCACCGAGGCGACCGTAGGCGGCGTATTCGGCGGGAGTCTCGTAGGAGGGTCCGGTGAGGCCGACGTAGACGCCTTTCTTGAGTGTGATGCCTTGCTCGAGGGCGATCTCTTCGGCGGCGCGAATGAGGTCGCGGTCGTAGGCGCGGGTCATGTCGGGGAAGCGTGGGCCGAAGTGTTCGTCGTTGGGGCCGATGAGCGGGTTGGGCATCATGTTGATATGATCGCGGATGATCATGAGGTCGCCGACGTGGAAGGTGTTGTTAATGCCACCGGCGGCGTTGGAGACGAGGAGGCGGCGGACACCAAGGAGGGCCATGACGCGGATGGGGAAGGTGACCTGACTCATGGTGTAGCCTTCATAATAATGGAAGCGGCCCTGCATGGCCATGACCGACTGACTGCCGAGGCGGCCGAAGAGGAGGTTGCCTTTGTGGCCGGTGGCGGTGGAGCGCGCGAAGTGGGGGATGGCGGCGTAGGGGATGGCGGTGGCGTTGGTGAGGCGGTCGGCCAGAGCGCCGAGTCCGCTGCCGAGGATGATGGCCGTCTGGGGCATGTCGGGGATGAGGCCGGCGAGGAAGTCGGCGGCTTCGCGATAGGTGGAGAGTGAGGTTTTCATATTCTTACTTGTGTGTTTGGGGTTAGTCTTTTTCGTAGAGTTCGAGGGGGAGGCGGTCGGGGTCGGCGAAGAAGAGGAACCGTCGGCCGGTGTAGGAATCGGTGCGGACGGGCTCGTGGGGGACGCCGAGATGGTCGAGGTGACGGACGGCGTCGTCGATGTCGTCGACTTCGAAGGCCAGGTGACGCAATCCTGCGGCTTCGGGATGCGACGGCCGCGGGGGTGGCGAGGGGAAGGAGAAGAGCTCGACGAGGTAGGTGTCGCCCAGGGCGAGATCGGCCTTGTAGGACTGCCGCTCGGCGCGATAATGTTCGGCGCGGAGGGTGAGTCCGAGGACGTCGGTGTAGAACTGTAGCGATCGGCGATAGTCGCTCGCGATGACGGCTACGTGGTGCAGGCGGCGGAGGCGGAGGGGCATGTGGTCTCTGATGGTTTTGTGATCAATGGGAGTGGGCCGATGATCACCCGGGGATCAGCCCCATTCGGGCCGTCCCCGGATAATCATTAGCCTCGTGCTCCTTTTATTCTTCCGGCAGATGGATATCGGGATTACCGTCGTTACCGCCCGGTTTGGGGTTGGGCTTCGGGTCGGGCTGAGGCTGAGGCTTGGGATCGGGCGCGGGCTTCGGGTCCTTAGGCTGCTTAGGCTCCTTCGGGGTCTTGGGTTGCTTGGGGGCGTTCGGATCCTTGGGCTTGCGACTGGCCAAGATCTGACGCTGGTTGCCCTTGATGTCGATCACAACCTTGTTCATACGGTCGACGAGCTGCTCAATCATCGCCTTGTCCTCGTCGGCCGTAGCGGTGAGGTAGGCTGACTGGATGTACTGGCAAACGACATCGTAGGCGGCGTCAGTCAGCGGATGCACCTGCTGAGCTGTCGGGAGTTTCTCGTCGGAGGTTTGGATACGGCGATCGGTGCGGAGCTTTTCGTACTCCTCATTGACGGTATGCAGCCGCGTCAGAACGTCGGTGAGGCCAACAGCCGCAATGTCCGCCGTCTTCGTCTTCATGTCGTCTTCCAAACCACGTATACCGACACTTTCCATTTCGAACGGGCGACTGCGGAGGTTGGTGTACGGTTTCAGTTTGGCCTCGAGGCGCAGCGCGGCTTCGCGGGTGGCTTCCGTGGGCGAGTACTTCAAACCGCTGACGACATGAAAGATGCCGTCCAGCAGGTTGTCGCGTTCGTTGTCCAGAGCCAGCAATTTGGCGGTACGCTCGGAAGCGGCCGATTGTTCGACGAGCTTCGTCTGCGCGCCGATCGTCGTGTCCCAAGCGTTCATCACTGTGACAGGGATTTTGAGCTTCGTCTGATCCACCGCCTTCACCAGTCCGTATTGCAGGTAGTGAAACTGGGTGTGGAGCGAGATGTTCAACATCTGTCTGTTGCCCCCTTCAAATTTCATGACCCGGGGCAAGGTCACTTCGAGTATTTTCATTTCTCTCGGGGTGTTTATTAACCATGCAAAGGTGCATGAAATACCAAAAGATTCGATGCTCCGAACTGGAGCAAGATGTTTTTGAAGCAGAAAGGTCGTCCTCAAACACGAAATGGATCTCTGCTCCCGTGAAACGCCAAAATGAAACGCGAAACCGATCTCAGACTTCCAAAAACGCCTTCCCGCCGCGGGAAACCGATCAAAACTTCCGAAAAACGCCTTCCCGCGGCGGGAAATGGGGTAAATTCTCAGAAAAACGCCTTCCCGCGGCGGGAAATGGGAAAAATTCTCCGAAAAACGGTTTCCCGCGGCGGGAAAGCGATAAAATCTCCCGAAAAACGGTTTCGTGCGGCGGGAAGGCGGTAAAATTTGCTGGAGATCGGTTTCCCGCGGCGGGAAAAGGGGCAAATTCTCCGAAAAACGCATTCCGCCGCGCGAAGAGCATTTTCAAGAAGCCCCGTCCCTGCGGCGGGAAGCGACTTAGGCTCGGTAGATGGCTATAACACGATTCTCTTCTTGTGTCTACAAGTAACGTGGCTGTAAACTAATCTTAGACCTGACGCTGCGAAGCAGCCGCAGACGATAGGAGGCGGAACGTTCTGGATAAGACCTTTCAACGACCATGCATTTTTTCCATACCTGATCTGCTTTATAAGCAGACTTCCTTTCTTCAGGAACAATCAATAGGATTTTAGATGGCTTGGTAATAAAACCGAAGATGCGTCTATCAATATTCTTTGGCAGACGCAACCATGAAACGAAGATCAATCTCAAGTTCCAACAAGTATCAAAAGCACAGCAGCCAATTCTTTTTACTGTTTTAGGAATCGTAATAGACACCAGATTTCGGCTTTTCGCAAATGCATATTCTTCTATTTCCACTACATCCTTAGGGATGGTGTAGTGCTTTCCTTTCCGATTTGACGGATACCGGACCAAGATCCTTTTCCTATCATCGGCGACTTTGAAGAGTACTCCATCCTCAGCTGGATAACGTAGGCTTTCAGATCTGATCTCTTCCAAATGATCACATCCATGAAACACATATGAGCCCAAACTTGTAACACTAGCCGGAATCTTGATACTCTCCAATCTATCGCACCCGCAGAATGCATTGTCTCCTATAGATTGAATGGGGCTGTTTATTTCAACCTTCGTCAAAAAAGAAAAGCCTCTGAAGACGTCTTCTCCTATGCTCTCTACTTCGCCTTGTATAACAAGGGTCCCAACTTTGAAGGTGGAAACCTCCTTTAATAAGTTCTTCGGTATTTCTCCTGATCCGGAAATTGTTAGCGTTCCTTTTCCGTCGTATTTGTATTCGACGATCTTGCTCTTGACATTCTCGCTCTCTGAATTGGAATTACTGGTTTCCATAAGAATTGTATGTATGATGATTGAATGTTGGTGATAAAATAATACGCGCCAAATGTATAAGCACAATCCCAAATCGGTCATTAGAGGCGCACTTGATGTGCCCCCGGCCTCTCATCATGTCCCCCGGCGTCCCAGGCGCCGCCCCTCTCACACCTCTTTCCGTGAGGCGTCGATGCGGAGGAAGATGAAAAGGAGGATGGTGAAGCCCCAGAGCGACGAGCCACCGTAGCTGAAGAAGGGTAGGGGGATGCCGATCACGGGGGTGAGACCGAGCACCATGCCGACGTTGATGACGAGGTGAAAGAGGATGATGGAGGCTACACTGTAACCGTAGACGCGCCCGAAAAGGGTGTCTTGTCGCTCGGCCAGGGTGATGAGTCGCACGATCATCACACCGAAAAGGGTCAGGACGACAATGGAGCCGACGAAGCCGAACTCCTCGCCGACGGTGCAAAAGATGAAGTCGGTGTCTTGCTCGGGCACGTATTTGAGCTTCGTCTGTGTGCCGTTAAGGAAGCCTTTGCCCAACAGGCCGCCGGAGCCGATGGCGATCTTGGACTGGTTGACGTTGTAGCCCGATCCGCCGGGGTCGTCCTCCAGGCCGAGGGAGACGCGGATGCGTTGCTGCTGGTGGGGCTCGAGCATGTCGTTGAAGACGTAGTTGACCGACAGCATGAAGGCTACGGACGAGAGGGCAAAGAGGGCCACAAGGGCGTAACGCCAACTGAGCTTGACGATGGCTTGGACAATGAGCATGAGGCTGGAGGTGAGGATGACACCAACAAGCACCCAAACGAAGTTGACGGGTATGTAGAGCGAGGCGATGATGGCCGTGAGGAGGGCGGCCACGAGGCCGTAAAGGATGATGCGGAGCGTGAGGCGGTCGTTCCGGAGGCCGGTGACGAGGAGCATCTCAATGATGAGGGTGAGGGAGGAGACGATGAGTGCGCCGGCTGGGGTGGCTCCGAGGAGGGTGTCGTCGAACTTCATCACGGTGACGAAGAAGGTGACGGCGCAGACGGCGGCCAGCAGCAGATAGCCAGACATGCCTTCGCGATAGAGCATCAGGGCGAAGGCGAGGAAAACGAGGGCCGAGCCGGTCTCTTTCTGCATCAGCACAAGGCCCATGGGCAGCAGGATGATGAGCAGCACGAGGCCGAAGTTGCGGAGGGTAAAGAGGTTGAAGTTGTAGCTGTTCATCAGGCGCGCCAGGGCCAGGGCGGTGGCGAACTTGGCGAACTCGGCGGGCTGCAGGCGGATGGGGCCGAGGACGAGCCAGGAGCGCGACCCCTTGATGTCGGGCGCCAGGAAGATGGTGGCAATGAGTAGGAGGATGATGAGGCCATAGAAGAGGTAGGCGAAGGTCTCATAGATGTCGCGCTCGAGCATGAGTATGATGAAGCTCAGGGCGAAGGCGGAGCCTATCCAGATGAGCTGCGAGCCGGGTCGGCCGGCGGGATCGAAGAGGCCGGTGGTGTCATACTCGTAGCTGGCGCCGCAGATGCTGAGCCATCCGCAGCCGACCATGAGTATGTAGACGATGATGGTCAGCCAGTCGACAGAGAGCCAGAGACTCCTTCTTTCGTTATCTCGGTACACGGTTATTGTTGTTGGTAGCCTTGACTACGGTGTTGGAAAGGGATTCCACGTCGGCCTCGGAGTTGGCCTGTGCGCCGTGGAAGTATCGTTCGAGCATGACGCGTGCCAGAGGGACGGCCATGCGTGCGCCAAAGCCGGCGTTCTCGACGTAGACGGCGATGGCCACTTTGGGTTCGTTATAGGGTGCGAAGGCCATGCAGGCGGAGTGGTCCTTGCCGTGGGGGTTCTCGGCGGTACCTGTCTTGCCGCAGACCTCGACGTCACGCATGTTGAGCCCGCGGCAGGTGCCTCCGACGACGGCCATACGCATGCCTTGGGCTATGACGCGGTAGTGCTCTTGATCGATGCCGGTGTATTTGCGGTGGGTGTAGATGGAGTCCAGCTGTGCGTTCTCAATTTTCCGGACGACATGGGGGACGATGTAGTAACCGCGATTGGCTATGGTGGCGGCCAGGTTGCAGATCTGCAGCGGGGTGGCGAGCACCTCGCCCTGTCCGATGGCGATGGAGATGATGGTGCTGGAGTTCCAGCGTGCCGACTTGTAGACCTTGTCGTAGACCTTGCTGTTGGGGATGTATCCGCGCTTCTCACCGGGCAGGTCAATGCCCAGCTGATAGCCATATCCCTGGGCCACCATGTAGTCTTTCCATTTGTCGAGAGCTTCCTGCACGGTGGGGTATCGGCGACGGCTGTCGAGCATGTCGTGCAGTCCCCAGCAGAAGTAGGAGTTGCAGGAGGTGGCGATAGCCGGAATAAGTGCCAAGGGCGATCCGTGGCCGTGGCAGGCGGGTTTACCTCCGTGGTAGGGGTATCCGCGGGCACAGGTGTAGAGTTTATCGGGAGTGATGACACCCTCTTGCAGGAAGATGAGTCCTTGGGTGGGTTTGAAGGTCGATCCCGGGGGATACATAGCCATGATGGATCGGTCGAAGAGGGGCTTGGTGGGGTCTTCCTCCAGCATGGCGTAGTTCTTTCCACGTTTACGGCCCACCAGCAGGTTGGGATCGTAGCCGGGCGAGCTGGCCAAGCATAACACCTCACCGGTGGCAGGCTCGATCATGACGATGCTGCCTACTTTGTTTTTGAGCAGCTTCTCGGCCAAGATCTGGAGATTGATATCGATAGCGAGGGTGAGGTTCTTGCCCGATATGGGCACTTCGTCGTGCCTTCCGTCCTCAAATCGGCCCTTGATACGTCCGCGGGCGTCGCGCAGAAGCACCTCGATGCCCTTCTTTCCGCGGAGCCATTTCTCATACGAACGCTCTACACCGGCACGCCCGGCATAGTCGCCCTGATTGTAGTAGTTATCGTCTTTGATGTCGCGTCGGTTCACCTCGCCGATGTTGCCCAGCAGTAGGGCGGCATTGGGATAGGTGTATTCGCGGATGGTGCGATTCTGTATGTAGAAGCCAGGGAACTTGTAGAGCTTCTCTTGCAGGGCGCCGTACTCATAGGAAGAGAGCTGGTTCATGAACACCTGCGGCACGTAAGAGGAATAGCCGGGGTTGAGCTTCTTGTTCTTGATATCGGCGATGCGCTTGTCGAATACCTCTTTGGTAATGCCCAGCGTGCGACAGAAATCAAGGGTGTCGAAGGCCTGTATCTCGCGCATGATGAGCATCACGTCGTAGGCTGGTTGGTTGTAGACAAGCAGCTGGCCGTTGCGGTCGTAGATGACACCGCGTGCGGGATAGAGCACCTTCCTGAGAAAGGCGTTATTGTCCGCCGAGGCCTTGTAATTACTGTCTACAAGCTGCAAAAGAGCGAGCCGCACGATGTAGACGAGCAGCACAAAGATGACGGAGCCGATGACGATGAATCGCCGGTTTTCGTAAGCGTATTTCTTAAAGTTCTCCACTTCGACGTTCCATATGGAAGGCTTCAATCACAAAGAGGCAAAGCGTCGTCAGCATAGTGCTGGATGCGATGCGAAGGAGTAGGTAGGGAGGATCGAACAAGGAGAGAGACTCGATGGCATACAGGGCCGTGTGATGAAGGAACGTCAGGCAGACGATATATTTCATGAAGGCGCCCGTGCCCAGCGTAACGTACGAGGGCGAAGCGTCTTCGAGCATTTCCTTGTCGGTGAAGGCGTGCATAAGCGGGTTGCGATAGTAACCGATCAGGGTAGACGCGGCGGCATGTATGCCGAGTGTCCCGGAGAAGATGTCGACCAGTAGCCCCGTAATGAAAGCCATCCAAATGATCTGCACGCGCGTGAATCCGGCGGGGATCTTGGCGATGGCGTAGAGGTACAAGAAGGGCGTCATGAGGTTGAAGAGGTGGATGTGGTTAAACACCGTCACCTGCAACAGTACACACACGACGATATACGCCACGACTTTGAGCAAGCCCTTAATCATTCTGTCTTATTCGTTATGAGGGTACGCGCTTTTTCTTCCACCGCTTCACGCTCTTCGCGAAAATCGTTCTGTATCACTCGGACGGACTTTATGGCCGAGAAATCGGTGGCCAACTTGATCTTGAGTGAATAGAAATTCTGATCCCGTTTCTTCTCAAACTTCGCCACGGTGCCGACCATGACGTTCGGCGGAAAGGCCGTCGAAAATCCGGTAGTAACCACCGTGTCACCCTCCTTGAAGATGGCGTGGCGAGGCAGATCATCCAAATAAGCATATCGTGGATCGCGCCCGTCCCAAACCAGTGACCCGTGATAGTTTCCATTCAGCAGCTTACAACTAACGAGCAGCTTGGGATTCAACACAGAGATGACAACCGAGAAATGCTCATCCGCCACCGATACAATGCCGACTATGCCTTGTGTGGTGACGACACCCATATCGACCTTCACCCCGTCTTTGGTTCCCTTGTCGATGGTGAGGTAATTCGACAGTGAAGAGACGTTGCTATTGACGATCTCGGCCGTGACGAAATGGTAAGGCATCGTCACGGTGTCGGCCACGAACAAGCTATCGTACGTCTGTGCATGGGCTTTCATGTACGCGATCTCTCGCTCCAGTTTGATAACCTGAAGTTGTAGTTGCCCGTTCTGTTCAAACAGGGCCTTGTTCTCATCTCGGAGTCCGAGGTACGACCTCACCCTGCCCGAAATAGAAGAGATCTGGGCGACTACGGTGTTAGAAGAACCAAAGATTAGGTTTCGGTGGTAATCCTGATTGTAGAATAGGAGTATGCACGAAACGATCTCAAGGAAACAGAATAAGAACCAATGCCTTTTCCCTATAAGGAATTCAAGCAGTTTCCGCATAGATAGTGGAAGGACTGGAGTGCGTACGCTATAAAAGCCTCCGCTTTACCGGGGCGAAAGGCTCTATGCACGCCGCACATGGCCCCGGTACTTACTTAATTAAGAACTTGAATTTGTCGATGTTCTTCAGCGAGATACCAGTTCCCTTGGCTACGGCATGCAACGGGTCTTCGGCTACACGGAATGGGATATTGATCTTGTCCGTCAACCGCTTCTCTAAACCGCGAATCATGGCGCCACCACCAGCCAAATAGATACCGTTACGAACAATATCGGCATAAAGCTCGGGTGGGGTCTGCTCGAGGGCGCTGAGAATGGCTGCTTCCATTTTCGAGATGGACTTATCGAGGCAGTGCGCAATCTCCTGATAAGAGATGGGCACTTCCATAGGCAGTGCTGTCATCTGATTCGGACCGTGCACCACGTAGTCCTCTGGCGGATTGTCGAGCGAGGTCAAGACGGCACCTACGTTGATCTTAATTCTCTCAGCCGTGCTTTCGCCCACCTTCATGTTGTGCTGACGACGCATATACTCCATGATGTCGGCCGTCAGATCGTCGCCGGCAATACGGATAGACTTATTGGAGACAATACCTCCGAGTGAGATCACGGCGATCTCCGTCGTGCCTCCACCTATATCGACGATCATGTTTCCTTCTGGCGCCTCCACATCAACACCTATACCGATAGCCGCAGCCATGGGTTCATAGATCATGTAGACGTCACGTGCACCTGCATGTTCTGCAGAGTCACGCACGGCACGTATCTCCACCTCCGTGCTACCGGAGGGGATGCAAACCACAACGCGCAAGGGGGGAGAGAACCAACGATTCCGGAAATGGATCATTTTGATCAATCCGCGAATCATCTGTTCGGCGGCGTAAAAGTCAGCTATGACGCCGTCCTGGAGTGGGCGGACGGTACGTATGTTCTCATGTGTTTTACCGTGCATCTGGCGGGCTGTCTCGCCGACGGCTAACACCTTGTCCGTACGTTTATCTAATGCGATCACAGACGGCGCATCAACAACGATTTTCCCATCGCTGACAATGATCGTGTTAGCCGTCCCCAGATCGATAGCTAATTCTTGTGTGAAGGAAAATAATCCCATATTATTCGTTATGTCTTTAGTTCAATGTTAATGTTTGAAGTGACGGGTACCCGTCTTTACCATACTTATATGATGCGCATTGCAATACTCCACCGAGAGTTCGTCGTTGACGGATCCTCCGGGTTGGATTACGGCCGTAACTCCCGCCTCAGCAGCTGCTTCGACACAGTCGGGGAAGGGGAAGAACGCATCCGAGGCCATCACCGCGCCGCTCAGATCGAAGCCGAACGTACGGGCCTTTTCGATGGCCTGTTTGAGTGCATCCACACGCGATGTTTGCCCCACACCATTAGCGCAGAGCTGCTTGTTTTTCGCCAGTGTGATTGCATTGGACTTGCTATGCTTCACAATCTTGTTGGCAAACAGCAAGTCGGCGGTTTCTCTCTCGGTAGGGAGAGCTGTTGTCATCGGCTTGAGGTCGCCAGCGGTTTGTGTGCTTAGGTCGCGATCCTGCACGAGTACGCCATTGAGGAGGGAGCGGAAGGCAAGGCCTTGTCCTGCCCCAACTGCCTTGCGGCGCAGGATGATGCGGTTTTTCTTTTTACTCAAAATACGGATCGCGTCCTCAGTATAATCCGGTGCGATGATCACCTCGAAAAATATCTGATCGATCTCGTTGGCGGCGTCGGCATCGATCGCTCGGTTGCCTATCAACACGCCGCCGAAGGCTGAGACGGGATCGCCAGCCAAAGCCGCTTTCCACGCTTCGACCATCGTCGGACGGGAAGCCACTCCGCACGCATTGTTATGCTTGAGGATGGCGAAGGTCGGCTCGTCAAACTCGTCGATAAGTGCGACCGCAGCATCAATATCCAGCAAGTTGTTGTAGGATATTTGTTTGCCATGTAGGCGATCGAAGAGAGCATCGAATGAGCCAAAAAAGATGCCCCGTTGATGGGGATTCTCTCCGTAACGCATGGGCATGGCGTCGTCGAATGCAGCGCGAAATGCGGTGTGTTCGTCGGCGTCGAAATAGCGAAAGATGGCTGCGTCGTAGCCGGATGAAACGGCGAAAGCGGCACGTGCGAATCGGCGACGATCGTCGAGCGTAGTCTGTGCACCACCCTGCTTGAGCAGTTCTAACAGGGGGGCGTATTGCGCTCGTGAAGCAACGATCGTTACGTCGCGATAGTTTTTTGCCGCGGCGCGAATAAGGGATATGCCACCGATATCGATCTTTTCGATCACATCGGCCTCGCCTGCACCTGAGGCCACGGTCTCTTCAAAAGGATAGAGGTCGACGATCACCAAGTCGACCGTCGGTATATCATATTCCGACAGCTGCCGGAGGTCTGTGTCGTATTCGCGGCGGGCCAAGATGCCGCCAAATATTTTGGGATGTAACGTTTTCACTCGCCCTCCTAAGATGGAGGGATAACCAGTCAGGCTCTCGGCCGTTTCGCACGGTATGCCTAACGATTCGATGAAGGTCTGTGTGCCTCCTGTCGAGACGAGCTGCACGCCTTCGTTGTGGAGCGTCTTTATTATGTCTTCTAATAGTCCGTCTTTGTGATAAACTGAGATTAGGGCTCGGCTTATCCGCTTCTTTTCATCCGTCATCATGCGTTTGAATTCATTGTCCACTTTCTATTTCTCGAAAAAGTCGCACAAAAGTATGGTTTAATTCCATTCTGAAAAGTGCTATAAGAGAGAATGTTCGTGGCCCCGGATATAATATATGTTATTGTCCCATAAGGATAAAGCGACTATGGACTTCCTTCTCTGCACCTCGAGGGACGGCCGTCGCCTGATGGTAAGCCCAACCGTCAGCGGTTGGGGGCTCGGTCGTTTAACGCGCGAGTTCGACGAAAGAATGAGGGTCCTTCTTCTTGGAAAATGTCTTTGATAGCGCGCTGTAACGGCCAAAGCATTTCCAAAAACGTTTTGGCTCTCGCGTTGCTTCCGTAGAGGCTCTCTGCTGGCTTTATTCTTACATCGAACTCGCGTTACGAAGGTCAGCGCGAGGCTTCGATACGCAGGCCGATGGCCTCGATGCCATTCAGCTGTTCGTCGCGCATACCCTGACGGATTCCTAAGGTGTACTGCCCCTTGTGAGGGAAGCGGTAATGCGAGCGGAGGGGGATGCTGAGGTGATGGATGGCGATTCCAGCGCCGTGCCAAGCACCATAGTCGTCGGCCAGCATACACTCGATGGTGTCGTGCGTCATGGGGCCGACGGGGGGCTCTTCGCTGCAAAGGAGCCAGAGGTTTTGGTAGGGATAGAGGTCGTTGTTACGAATCTCGAGGGCGAGGTCGTAGGGCACGGTGTTGTCGTCGATGTCGTACGTGAAGTAGTAGATGTGATCCTTCGTCCAGGGCTTCTCGACGGACTGATAGTGGTCGTAGCGGGTCGTGTCGGTGCAGGCAGCAAGGAGCAGCAGCGCCAGGGCCGTGGGAAGGAGGGCGCGAACCACGCTGTGCAATCGGTTACTGCGTCGACGGACCATCGGTGGGAGTCGGTTGGGGGTTGTTGCCTTTTCGCTCACGGCGCGGGGACTTGGGGGCGGACGCTTTAGCGGCGGCTTGTGGAGCGCCGTCTGCTGACGGTTTGGGGGAGCGTTTGGGCCGTCCTTCCGCAGCGGCCTTTGGGCGTCCGTCAGCTGGAGCCGCGGTGCGTTTCTTCTTCCTCTTCTTACGGGCGCTATCGAAGCGGCTTACGTTGTCATCCAGAATGTCGTGCGAGTCCGACTTCTTCGTCTGCGTCTCTTTCGATTCAGGCAGTAGGGTGTCGGGCTTAATGCCTTTTTGATTCATGTTAATGACGTCGAAGGCTTGTCTGGCGGTGAGGGTCACGAGGTCTTTGGCGATCGTCTTGTCCGTCGAGTAGGTGATTTCGCGCTTGAAGAGGTCCGTTTTGAAGTAATAGTAGGCGTTGTCCTTCGTCTCCAGCACGATCTTACGCGAGGGCATGCCCTTGCGGGCGTCGACGTACATGTCGGCCTCGTAATTGATGCAGCATTTGAGTTTCCCACACTGCCCGGCCAACTTCTGAGGGTTCATCGAAATATCCTGTAGGCGTGCGGCCTCGGTGGAGACGGAGGTGAAGTGCGACATCCACGACGCGCAGCAGAGTTCGCGTCCGCAGGGGCCGATACCGCCGATGCGTCCGGCTTCTTGTCGGACACCGATCTGCTTCATTTCAATACGCACATGAAAGTTATCGGCCAAGACGCGAATCAGTTGGCGAAAATCAACACGTCCCTCTGCGATGTAGTAGAAGATGGCCTTGTTGCCGTCGCCCTGAAACTCCACATCGCCGATCTTCATATCCAGCCCCAGTTCGGCGGCAATCTGTCGGGAGCGGATCATGGTCTCATGTTCTCGCGCCTTGGCTTCTTCCCAGCGCTCTAAATCGTAAGGGCGGGCGATGCGATAGATCTTTTTGTTGATCGTGCTGTGCCGGGTGCTGTGTTTCCATAATTGAAAGAGGACGAGTCGGCCGGTCAATGTAACCGTGCCAATGTCGTGCCCCGGACTGGCCTCGACGGCCACTATGTCGCCTTTTTCGAGTGGAATATGGTCTTCGTTTAGGAAGTATTCCTTGCGCGTATTCTTGAATTGCACCTCCACATAGGCCGTGGCATGCTCCTCCTCGGGGATGTCGCACAGCCAGTCGTGGACTGAGAGTTTGCTTCCTGACGTTTCACAGCATCCTTTACATTCCAGACAGCCTCTTTCTGTGTTCTGTATGAAATTCATTCTTCGGAAAGGGGGGGAGATTAGGGGATCAGTGCGTGCTGCTTAAATACTTTCCGAATGGCCTCCAAGGCATAGTCTAACTGCGCCCGGGTGTGGGTGGCCATGAGGGAGAAGCGAATCAGGGTGTCTTGCGATGCTACGGCTGGCGATACGACGGGGTTAACGAAGACGCCGGCTTCGAAGAGCTCTTTAACGATGAGGAAGGTGAGGTCGTTGTCGCGGATGAAAAGGGGGATGATCGGTGTGGAGGTGTGTCCGATCTCGCAACCCATTTGACGGAATCCGTCGAGGGCGTAATGTGTCAACTCCCAGAGGCGCTCCATGTGTTCGGGCTCGGTGAGCATGATGTCGAGGGCGGCGTTTGCAGCAGCAACGGAAGCGGGGGTGCAGCTGGCACTGAATATATAGGTACGCGCATGATGGCGCAGGTAGTTGATCGTATCGCGATCGGAAGCGATGAATCCGCCGATGGAGGCGAGCGATTTGCTGAAGGTGCCCATGATCAGATCCACGTCGGACGTCACGCCGAAATGGTCGCATGTGCCGCGTCCACACTGGCCCAAAACGCCGATGCCGTGTGCCTCATCGACCATCACATTGGCATTGTATTGCTTGGCCAGACGGATGATCTCGGGCAGGTTGGCGATGTCGCCCTCCATGCTGAAGACGCCGTCCATAACGATGAGCTTCACCTTGTCCGGCTCGCATTTCTGGAGCTGACGTTCGAGGGAGGCCATGTCATTATGCTTGTATTTCAGTTTGCGGGAATAGGAAAGGCGGATGCCTTCAATGATGGAGGCATGGTTAAGCTCGTCCCAGATGATGTAATCCTCGCGGCCTGTGATGCAGGAGATCACTCCTTCGTTCACCTGAAAACCTGTGGAGAAGGAGATGGCGTCTTCTTTACCGACGAAGGCGGCCAGGCGTTTCTCAAGGGCCACATGAATATCCAGCGTACCGTTCAGAAAGCGTGAACCGGCGCATCCCGTGCCGTATTTACGTATGGCTTCGATGGCGGCTTCTTTCACTTTCGGGTGGTTGGTGAGGCCTAAGTAGGCGTTCGAGCCGAACATCAGCACCTTTTTTCCGTCGATGACGACTTCCGTATCCTGATCGCTTTGGATCTCGCGGAAGTAGGGGTAAATGCCGGCGGCCTTAGCTCGCTGTGGGGCGTCGTATTTCGCCAGCTTCTCTCTCAATAAGTTCATGTTTGTGGAGGTTTTAACCTTGTCTTTTTGTGAAAAATGTCGCCGGCAAAAGTAGAAAAAAATGGCCGCGGCCTTTGGTGACTTGCCGCATGTCTACAGAGTAACCACATCAAAACTTCACCTACGTCCCACAACCGTCTGCTCATCTACGGAGATCAAAACCACACGTGGTTCTCCTTTCCGTAGGGGTACGGAGATCAAAACCACACGTGGTTCTCCTTTCCGTAGGGGTACGGAGATCAAAACCACACGTGGTTCTCCTTTCCGTAGGGGTACGGAGATCAAAACCACACGTGGTTCTCCTTTCCGTAGGGGTACGGAGATCAAAACCACACGTGGTTCTCCTTTCCGTAGGGGTACGGAGATCAAAACCACACGTGGTTCTAATCTCCGTAGGGCTGTAGAGCAAAGAAGTGCCCCAAGTTTGCAGCTATTCGGATGCGGTTGCCCTGTCTGCCTACGCCTCTCCGAAGAGTGATTGAGTGTTTCAGAACTACTTTTGCCCCTGTCGGGAGGCCAACACCTCCCTCCCGACGCCTCTTTATGTATAACACAACAACGTAATCAAGACAGTGTATGAAAAAGACAATGAATGCCAGGCTGGCGATCTGCGGCCT